>Ga0114129_10002471_pt1 | contig 25675 bp, 25 predicted proteins | sample RhiMetdeltSRZDD1_FD_80071 | JGI IMG/M metagenome (GOLD analysis project Ga0114129, IMG submission 80071) | Populus rhizosphere microbial communities from Tennessee, USA - Rhizosphere MetaG P. deltoides SRZDD1 (version 2) (version 2) | ecosystem: Host-associated > Plants > Roots > Rhizosphere >...
AAAGATGTATTGGGTATAATTCCTGGTTCTATGACGGCGCCCGGTTTTATAGTAAAAGGAAAAGGTGAAACCGCTTCCCTTTTTTCAGCATCGCATGGCGCCGGAAGAAAAATGAGCCGTACAAAAGCGCTGGCAGCCATCACCCATAGAGACCTGAAAGAACAATTGCAAAAACATGGTGTAAAGCTACTGGGTGGCGGACTGGATGAAGCACCGCATGCATATAAGGATATTGAAGTGGTGATGAAGAGTCAGCAGACATTGGTTGATGTGGTGGGTAAATTCATGCCAAAAATTGTAAAAATGGATGGTACGGCGCCCAGGCCATGGAAGAAAAAAGGCGAACTCCCCGGAGAATAACGAACGATGAATAACGAATGATAAATATTAAATGTCGAATGTCGAAGTGCTTTCACTTCGACATTTATCATTCGATATTCAATATTTATTTGTTGGTTAGTTTATCGAAAACATACGACAAAGGGCTTTGTTCCAGAACTACACGCCGGCTTTGATGTCCATCTTCTTCCCATTTTATAAGCCGTATATTATCACCTTCAATTTCGATACCGGTAATATCGCCATCGCCAAAGCAACAGCAGCCGCTGTTAAAGTAGGATGGCATTACCATTGTTTTATGAAACTGCTTACCGGCATACTCAGCTTTTCTTTTTTCCAGTTCTGCCTCGATGCTCTGTACGGCTGCAGTATCATGCTGTGCTTTTGCTTTTTCAAGTTGTTTGGTTAGTCGCTCAATATGGTCGAGCGAAGCGAACACAGGTTTATGCGTGTGACCCGAGATGAATAACAGGTTTTGCTGCGTAGCGCTCCATTCATACATGATCACGTTGTGTTTATCTACCAGTTCAAACGAATCGGAGGTTGAATTAATGCTTATTTCAAGAAAGCGTTGCAGGGGTGTCCATATGGCGGCAACAAACCAGGTGCTGAATGCGTTGCCATCGCTCTTTTGATCGCCCTGGTGGCCATGCGTACAAAAAACGGAGTATTGCTGATTGTTGTACGAAGTGGTTAACAAAATGCCTTCATATATTTTCAGGTTGTTACCAAAGACAGGTTTCAGATAACGGTTGCGGGGAAGGTCGAATTTCCATTGCAGATCGTGATTGCCAAAAATGCGGTAGTAGCGGTCCTGTTCAAGAAAACGCAGCTCTGCCCGAAAATCGACCAGGTTCTTTTCCATAACAATATCAGGCGTGTTCTCCCACAACTCTTCACAATCGCCCAGGTTAATAAACTGAAAACCGTTATTGAAATAATAGTCGAGCGCTGCGACATAGTTTTTCTCAGCCAGGCGAAAATCATCTGCCGCATCGCGGGCGCCTTTATGTTCATCAGAAAAAATAATGAACTTACCTGTTGAAAGGTCAAAAGGCACGATGATACCGCTGTTTTCTTTTTGATTACGAATGACTTTCAGTAATTCAGTTAACGACTGAAAAACTTTATCTTTTTTGGGTGAAGAAGAAATTTTTTCGGCCACCCAGGTAACCGGTTTCCTAAACAGCCATTGAAGCAATTTTTTCATAGTTTGACATTCTTGCGCCGGACATTTTTAATTTTTCATTTCTATGCGAAATTTATTACTTTAGTAAGGTAGCAAATCGGTGTCATTTATAGTCTGGTTTGAAATTATGTTATAAATCCTGATTTATACCGATTTCCCCGCCCGGAATCCTGCCCTGCAAAATTATACAGGCGCTGCACAAAATAAGCACAACTGCCTGTGAATAAAATACATTCAAATGAAACAACTATCGTTTGCCACACCTTCCAATTTGCAACGCTGGTTTTGGTTATTACTCGCCATTAATTGCCTGTTCATTATTGCTTCAAAATGGTATATGCAGCCTTTGTCAACAGGCGAAATTGTTCGTTTTGAACTGGCCAAGGAACTATCGGTTGCCGATAGGATCATTCAGGACTGGAATACTTACGGAAAACTGAATCACGCCATCATCAGCATATATCTCGACTTTTTATTTATTGCCTTATATACTTCGGGCCTTGCTGTAACCTGTGTGTATTTTGGCCGCTTAACCGGGCATGAAATATTAATGCGCACCGGTAAATTTTTTACCTGGCTATTAGTTGGGGCAGGCATTTGCGATGTTATTGAAAACATTGCTATGTTAAAAAGCTTGCATGGCACAGCCAGCAAATGGTCGGTATTGCTGGCGTACGATATGGCTACCACCAAATTTTCGATTGTTATACTGAGTGCTTTATTTATTGCTGTTTGTTTGGTGTTCAGGTTGTTGCGGAAGGTAGTGTTGTGATCCTTGCCGTAACAACCGTTACGCTACACCTTAATGTAGACCTTCTTCTTATCCATAAAATAAACGATCAGCCAGTAAAAAATGATCATGCAAATTGCATACAGTAAAGACCCGTTCTTAAGATTGGCCGAAACCGGTTTGCAAACATGCTGGTAAAACCAGGGCAACGCACTTGTGTATATTGTTTTGCCGTTCTCATCAATATGGTCTATCCAGCGGAACAGGGCGATTATGCGGGGTAAAAATCCACTCAGAAAAAAAATGAACAGGGCATTTTTGCCAAATACATCGAAAAAGCGGCTCAAAACTCCTTTTACTTCTTTAAACTCAATTAAGAAGATACAAATACAAAGTGCCAGAATAGCAAGACCGGTAGTGTAAAGCACATAGGAGCTCGTCCATATTTTTTTGTTTATAGGAAATACCATATCCCACGCATAGCCGGTAAAAATTATAATGCATCCTGCCACAAACAAATGCGCCAGCATATCATAGGTTTTCCCTTTTTGCTGAATGTAAAAGCCAACAAAATAGCCAAAGATCACCTGAACAATGGAAGTAAGTGTGCTGGTAATGCCTTCGGGATCAAATGCCACCCCTTCACCGTGATACATATGCGATTCGCCTAATATGGTTTTATCAACTCCTAATCCGAAATATCCGTTGAGGCTGTACGGATCGGCCGGGTTGCCCAACAATAAACACAACATCCAATACCCTAATAAAAGAACGACGGCAGAAACAAAGGCGCCACGTATTTTAAAGAAATAAATAATGAGTGAAGCAAAAAAATAGCTGAGCGCAATGCGTTGCAGTACGCCTAAAATGCGAATGCCCACAATGGTGCCGCTGGCATTGGTATATTCCCAGGCTTTAAATACGAGGTGATCATCGTCCCACCTGATAAAAGGCGACCAGTTCAGAAAAAAACCAATGGCAAAAATGAGAAAACTTCGTGTGATCACCTTTTTAAGAAAGGCGGCAGTGCCGGCAGCTTCTAACCGCGGCATTACGAACGACAAGGCATTGCCAACCGCAAATAAAAAGAAAGGAAAAACCAGGTCGGTAGGCGTGCAGCCATGCCAGGGAGCATGCTCAAGCGGCGCATACAGGTATCCCCAGTTGCCGGGATTATTTACCAGTATCATAAAGGCCACCGTGGCGCCGCGAAATACATCGAGGGAATAAAAGCGTTTTTGCACTTGCGTGTGTTTAAAGTACAGCTCAAGATACAAAACGCCGCCTGTGAAAACGGTCATTGTAAAAAGGATTATTTACCTTGCGGCATTCGCTAACCAAACGGGGGTATTTATCTGGTTTAATATATTTTTCGATTATTGATAAAGGCTTGTGACTGAGCAAACGACTTTTTTAGTTGAAAAATAATGGTTTAAGTTTTTTTGCACATGTTTATACACATTAAAAAACACCTATATTTGCACCCGTTCAGGTAGCATTGCAGGCTTTTGCCGATGGAAGTACCGAATGGTTAAAACTTCCATGCTTTAGAATAAAAACATGGAAAGAATTCCTGTGTCAGCGCTTATTGTTACTTTAAATATATTTCATAGTGGAAGGGTATAAGTGAGTACTTCGGGGGAAGTGCTCTCTTATACCCTTTTATTATTATACTCTGTGATACTTGAATAAGTTGTATTCTGTTTATAATCAATCGGTTGCACAAAAAATCGTGTGACTGACGAGGCGAAGCCATGCGTGGATTGGGGGTGTTAGCTATGTTTACCCGGCGGCCTCTACAGCTTTAGCGAAGGTTGGATCTTGTTTCCTGAACCCTGTTTCCCTGGTATTTTGAAAACTTGTTATGACTGCAACTGCCACAAAAAAATGGTTTGCTGTGTACACCCGGCCCCGCTGGGAAAAAAAGGTGCACAAGCTTTTGCAGGAAAAAGGCATTGAATGTTATTGTCCGCTCAATAAAGTACACCGCAAATGGAGCGACCGGGTAAAAATTGTTGAAGAACCGCTGTTTAAATCGTACCTGTTCGTAAAAGTGAACGAAGACGAAAAAACTCCAGTACGCATGACCGATGGAGTGGTAAACTTTATTTACTGGCTTGGAAAACCGGCGATTATCAAGGAAAAGGAAATTGAAACCATCAAAAGGTTTTTGAACGACCATCACGATGTGGAAGTTCGGCCAATTGATATTACAACCGGTAAAAAAGTAATGGTACAAAGCGGCATACTTATGGGTAAGCAGGGAACGGTAAAAAAAGTGCTGCATAAAAAAGTTGAAGTAGTAATTGAAAGCATAGGTTTTATTCTCACCGCTTATATCGATAAAACGAAAGTTATTCTGATCGATAAATGAACAAAATCCGGTTTGCTATTATAGGTTGCGGGCGAATTGCCCAACGGCATGCCGGGCATATCAGTAACAGGGGAATTTTAGTGGCTGTTTGCGATGTGGTAAAAGATAAAGCCGATAAGTTGGCCCAGGAATACAAAGCCCGGAGTTATTATAATATAGATGATCTGCTGAGAGAAGGAGCCGGTTTGGATGTTGTGAGTGTATGTACCCCCAATGGATTACATGCCGAACATTCCATCAAAGCATTACAGGCCGGGTTTCATGTGTTGTGCGAAAAACCGATGGCATTGAATACAGTTGATTGTGAGCGAATGATCAAAGCGGCGGATGAAGCAGGTAAGCGGTTATTCATAATAAAACAGAACCGGTATAATCCACCGGTAGTAGCTGTAAAAAAAGCATTGGAAGAGGGGAGACTTGGCGAAATTTACAGTATTCAGCTCAATTGTTTCTGGAACAGAAAGGCTGATTACTACGCCAACACGTGGAAGGGAACCCTGAAGCTGGATGGGGGCACGTTGTTTACCCAATTCAGTCATTTTATAGATCTTTTATTATGGATGATTGGCGATGTGAAGCATGTGGAATCTATGATGACCAATTATGCACACCGTAATATCATTGAATTTGAAGATACCGGTGTGGTAATGCTGCAATTTGTGAATGGGGCAATTGGTACCATCAATTATACGGTAAACAGCCATGCAAAAAACATGGAAGGGTCGTTGACCATCTTTGGCGAAAAAGGAACTGTAAAGATCGGTGGTCAGTATCTGAATGAACTGGAATATCAGAACATAACAGATTATACCATTTGCGATTTACCCGCAGGCAATATTGCCAATCAATATGGTAATTACGAAGGGTCGATGAGCAATCACGATAAGGTATACGATAATCTTATACAAGTGTTGCACCATAATGGTACCATGACAACCAGCGCAATGGAAGGATTAAAAACGGTTTCATTGATTGAAAAAATGTACAGCACAGCCGTTCGCCTATGAACCAACCCCAGGTATTATCGTCTCAGATACGGGATGTAAATTTCGGAACAGATGTAAAAGTGGTGCAACCCGTAAACCTGTATGAGTGCAACATTGGCGACAATTGTTTTATTGGTCCGTTTGTAGAAATACAAGGCAATGCAGTGGTTGGTAACCGTACCCGTGTGCAATCGCATAGTTTTATTTGTGAAGGAGTAACCATTGGCGAAGATTGTTTTATAGGTCATGGAGTGATGTTTATAAATGATGTATTTGCTACTGGTGGACCCGCTGGCGATAGAGCCGGCTGGAAAAGGACGAAAATAGGTAACCGGGTTTCCATTGGGTCAAATGCAACTTTATTACCTGTGAGTGTATGCGATGGAGTTGTTATTGGTGCTGGTGCGGTAGTTACAAAAGATATTACAGAAAAAGGAATTTACGCCGGTAATCCGGCTAAATTGATAAGACCCTTATAGAATTTCGTGAGCAATATGAGAATAATAATTACCGGTGCGGCAGGATTTGTAGGTTCAAGCATAATACGTTACTTAAGGGAGCATTATACCAATGCTGAACTGATTGGCATTGACAACCTTTCACGCAGGGGCAGTGAATACAATATTTCACTGTTACAACAACTGGGTTGTAAGTTTGTTCATGGCGATATACGTTGCAAAGAAGATATTGATGATTTACCAAAGGCCGACTGGATAATTGATTGTGCGGCCATTCCTACTGTAACTGCCGGTGTTGATGGTGGTACACATCAACTGATCAATAACAACCTGACCGGAACTATTTACCTGCTTGAAAAATGCCGGCGAGACAATAGCGGCTTTATTATTTTAAGCACCAGTCGTGTTTATAGCATCGAAGCCCTTACCAATATACCTTTGACAGAAAAAGAAGACCATTTTGGAATTAAAGAAGGCGTTGCCCTGCCACATGGTTTTTCTGATTATGGTGTTTCGGAAACTTTTAGTACTGCAGCGCCTGTTTCATTGTATGGCGCTACCAGGCTGGCTTCTGAGATATTAGCGCTTGAATATCATTATACTTTCGGGTTTCCGGTGTGGATCAACCGTTGTGGCGTTATTGCCGGGCCCGGACAATTTGGTAAAATTGATCAGGGAATTTTTTCATTTTGGGTATACCAGTATCTGCTCGATTTGCCCATTTCGTTTATAGGGTTTGGTGGTAAAGGCAAGCAGGTACGTGATTTTTTACATCCGTTTGATGTGTTTAGGTTGGTACAAAAACAAATAGAGCAACCAACAGCCAAAGCGCCCCGTACCATTAATATAGGAGGCGGTATCGATTGTGCCTGGAGCTTATTACAACTGGATAAGTTTTGTAAACAAGCATTACAGATCGATAAAGTTATTAACAGTGTGGCTGAAACACGTGGTTTTGATATACCATTGTACATAACAGATAACAGGCAGGCTTTGCAACACTGGAACTGGCAACCTTCTTTTACTCCGGAGCAGATCATGGGGCAGATCATTGATTATGGAAAAGAAAATCTGCAATTGCTGAAAGCGATCAGATAATAAAGCGTTGATCAAGGATATTACTGTGGCAAAAAAAATTCTTATCACCGGATCGTCAGGTTTAGTTGGTTCAGAAGTAGCCACTTATTTTTCTGAACAGGGATACCAGATCCATGGTGTTGATAATAATCAGCGGGCGGTTTTTTTTGGTCCGAATGGAGATACAAGATGGAATCAGCAGCGGTTACAAGCAGAACTGGCTTCATTCAATCATCATGAACTTGATATACGCGACCGGAATGGCATACTGCAACTGGTTAAACAGTTAAAACCTGATGTAATTGTACATACAGCAGCCCAGCCGAGTCACGACAGAGCGACTGCTATTCCCTTTGATGATTTTGAAACCAATGCCGTTGGAACGCTTAATATGGTGGAAGCTGCCCGCCAGTTTGCGCCTGAAGCGCCATTTATACACATGAGCACCAATAAAGTGTATGGTGATGCGCCCAACAGAATAGCTTTGAAGGAACTGGAAACCCGGTGGGATTATGCAGATGATACTTATAAGGAAGGCATTCCCGAAACATTTACCATTGATCAGTCGAAACATTCATTGTTTGGTGTTTCCAAAGTAGCAGCCGATGTAATGGTGCAGGAATACGGCCGTTATTTTAATATGCCTACCTGTTGTTTGCGGGGTGGTTGTTTAACAGGGCCGAATCATAGCGGGGTTGAGTTGCATGGTTTTTTAAGTTATCTGGTGAAGTGCAATCTTGAAGAGAAAAAATATTTTGTTTACGGATACAAGGGCAAGCAGGTGCGCGACAATATTCATTCTCATGATATCGTTCGTTTCATGGAAGAATTCGTTAATGCGCCACGTATAGGTGAAGTATATAACCTGGGAGGAGGTAAGGAAAATACCTGTTCAATATGGGAAGCATTTACGATTGCAGAATCGTTTACGGGTAAAAAACAGGTATATGAATATGTAGATAAGAACAGGGAAGGTGATCATATTTGTTACTACAGTGATCTGCGTAAAATGAAAGGGCATTATCCTAATTGGGAAATTACTATCAGCCTCGAAGAAATCATCAGGCAAATTGTTGAAGCCTGGAAAAAAAGAAAAGTAATTACACCGGCAACCTGACAAAGATGACTGCAGGGTTAAAAATTGGTTTGTAAAAGTTTGCACGGAAAGTTCATAGTATTCGGTCTGTTTTAATAGCCTATATTGATAAATCAAAAATCGCACTTCTTGAAAAATAATCCATTGCGAAACCACCAACAGCGCATGAAATATTTTCCGGTTGTAACTATTGCATTTTTTATTGTTATCCTTACTTCATCCTGCGGCAATGTAAAGAATTTACAATACCTGCAGGGATCGTTTGATACTGCCCGCTTAAAGAATGTGGAGGTGTCTGAGCCGGTAATACAGAAAGGAGATTTGTTAGGAATAACTGTATATAGTGATGATCCGCTGGCTACGGCGGCTGTAACGAATCCATCATCCAACACCTCCGGTTTGGCTTTAGGAAATACAGGCGGGACCAGTTCGGCCACATCTACTACATCAGGTAGCGCTTCTACTTTGCAGGGGTTTGTGGTAAGTCAGCTGGGCGAAATTCAATTGTATAAGCTTGGTCCAATTGCTGCAGTGGGAAAAACCAAAAAGCAGTTGGCTGATACGTTGGCTTTGATGTATGCGAATCTGGGATTATTGAAAAACCCATATGTAGAAATACGTTTTTTGAATTATAAGGTAACCATCATTGGAGAGGTAAACCGTCCTGGTTCTTTTTCAGTCCCTGTTGATAATCTCACTGCCTTTGAAGCAATTGGCCTTGCAGGTGATATAACAATTTATGGTCGGCGTGATAATGTGTTGGTTGTTAGGGAAACGAATGGCGTTCGCCGATTTGGCCGTTTGAATTTACAGGACCCCGAGGTATTTAAATCACCTTATTATTATTTGCAACAAAATGATATGGTAGTAGTAGATGTAGCCAAAAATAAAGCAGCAGTTAATAACCAGTCAACTCTCCAGACTATTTCCGTAGCAGCCAGCCTTATATCTATCGCCGCTATCATAATCACTTTATTCAGAAGATAATCATCTTTATGCCGGAAGAAATTATATCGACACAACGCGCGAAAACAGCTTTCAGCCCTCGCGAACTTATATTTAAATATTTACGCTATTTACCCTGGCTGGCTATTTCCATAGCTATCATGTTGGTGCTAGCTTATATAAAACTACGTTATTCTACACCTATTTATGGTGTGTCTGGCAGATTGCTGGTAACCAGCCAGACACCGGGCGGTGGAGGCGAGAAGTTTGATGACATTTTCATGATGCAGCGTGGTGATAAGATCTATGATGAAATTGAGATACTCAAATCAAGGGCATTGGCTACCCGGGTGGTACGTTCACTGGGGTTGCAGAAGATGATATATAACAAGGGTAAAATACGCTCAACGGTTATTCATCCAAAGGAAGTTCCATTCAATTTTGAAGTAATATCATTAGCCGATTCAACACAGGGGTTTAGTACATTGGTCACTTTATTGAACGACCGTGAATATACTTTGAATGAGCAGCCCAAAAAATATTTATTCAACGAAACAGTAACCCTTCCCAATTTAAGTTTTCGTATTGCAAGCAATAACCTTAACTGGCGAGTATTTGGAAGTAATGAGTTTGTTGTTTCCTGGCAGCCGGCTGAAAATATTGGAGCTGGTTTAAGTGGCGGATTGGCTGTAGCCCGGGTAAATGATAATACCAATGTGCTTAATTTGTCTTATCAAACGGAAAATATAAGACTTGGCATGGATATTATCAACCAGTACATGAAAGAGTATCAGCAAAGCCGGCTGGAAGATAAACGCGAGATTGCTGCCAAAACCATTGACTTTATTGATGAACAGCTAAGGACTGTTTTTCAGGAATTGGGAGGTGTTGAAAGTAGTTTAAAAAATTTTCGCGAAAAGCACCGCGTTTTTAGCCCTGAAGCTCAATCTGACTTAGTTTTTAGGGAGTTATCTGAAACTAACAAACAACTGGCTGAACATGGTATAAGCATGAAAATAGCTGAATACCTCACCGATTATCTTTCTGATGAAAAAAATAAATTTAAAATAATTCCTTCTGTACTTGGCATTGCTGAGCCCACTTTATTGCAACAGGTAGCTGAATTTAACAAGATACAACTGCAAAGGGAAACGGTGCTTAAGAATATAGCTCCAAACAACCCCCTTATTGTTCAAATGGAAACCGCCATTGATAAGTTGCGGCTTGATATGTTGGAAACGCTTAGAAATGTTAAGGAAACGCATAAGCTTACCATAGAGGAGTTGAGTAAAAAAAACAGAGAAGCTGATGGTATGATCAGCGCCATTCCTTCGAAAGAAAAGCAAATGCGGGAAGTAACCCGTCAGCAAAGTATTTTGCAGGAGCTGTATTCCTACTTGTTACAAAAGAAATTGGAAACTGCCATTGCTTCTGCCTCTACTATTTCAAATATTAAAGTAATGGAACCAGCAATGGGTGGGGGACCTGTAAGTCCTAACCGCAAATCCATTTATATGTTTGCAATAATTATTGGAATAGCTATTCCTGCTGGCATTGTGTTTCTGATAGAGTACCTCAATGATAAGATAAAAAGTAAAAGTGAAATTCAGCAATTAACACAGGCGCCAATATTGGGGGAAATTGGCCATGCCGATGAACACCGTACCTTGGTAGTTACCCGTAATAACCGTAAGTTTTTGGCAGAGCAATTTAGAGTTGTTCGATCAAACTTGCAATATATATTGCCAAAAGTTGATAAACCCATATTGCAGGTTACCTCTTCATTTAGTGGGGAAGGAAAATCATTCATAAGTACTAACCTGGGTGCTGTACTGGCATTATCGGGAAAGCGAACAGTAATACTGGAATTTGATATCAGGAAACCTAAGATCATGAAAGGGCTGGGACTTCATGAGCGCAAGGGTATCACGAACTATATTGTTGGTAGTATAGACCTGAAGGAAGTTATTCACCCCGTGCCGGATGCAGAAAATTTATTTGTGATTCCCTGTGGGCCCGTTCCTCCAAATCCTGGCGAAATGTTATTACATGAAAAAGTAGGTCAATTATTTAAGGAATTGCGGTTGCAATTTGATGCCATAATAATAGATACGGCGCCAGTTGGACTTGTTAGTGATGCTATAACATTAGGCCATTATGCTGATGCTACTATTTATATAGTGAGGCATAATTACACTATGAAAAAGCAGATACAACTTATTGAAGACATTTACCAGCAAAAGAAGTTGCCTCATTTGTCTATAATTATTAATGATATCAATAGCAGGGTAAGTTATGGTGGGTCCTATGGCTATGGTTACGGTTATGGCTATGGTTACGGAGTTAATGGAAATGAGGGTGGTTATTTTGAAAATGGCACAACAAAGCATAAAGGATGGCGTAAGTGGGTGCCTGGTGCAACCAGAAAGTAATAACTAAATTGTATAAAGTAAAAAGCTACAAAATCATAAAAAGTAATGATTAAGCAACAGTTTGATCAATGGGACATGGTGATTCAGCCCCGGGAAAAAATGTGGAGTTTGCGTTTAAATGAGGTTTGGCATTACAGAGACTTGCTGATGCTTCTTGTTCGTCGTGATTTTGTTGCTTTTTACAAGCAAACGATCCTGGGGCCGGTTTGGTTTTTTGTTCAGCCTTTGCTTACTACTTTAATGTACTTGCTCATATTTGGTAAAATTGCAGGATTATCCACTGATGGAATACCCGGGCTATTATTTTATCTGGCAGGTGTAACCTGTTGGAGCTATTTTTCAGAGTCGCTAACAAAAACATCGGATACATTTATTGCAAACGCCAATATTTTTGGAAAGGTTTATTTTCCCCGGTTGGTAATTCCTCTATCCATTGTACTTTCTAATCTTATAAGGCTGGGTATACAATTCTTTTTATTCTTAATTGTTTGGATCTACTATTATGGATTTACGAATGAAAACGTTCATCCCAATTGGGCTATCGCATTATTGCCTCTTTTAGTGGCGTTAATGGCATTGTTAGGGCTGGGGCTTGGAATTATTTTTTCTGCATTTACTACAAAATATAGAGACTTACGATTTCTGCTCACTTTCGGTATACAGTTACTTATGTTTGCCACACCGGTTGTTTACCCGTTATCGTTAGCGCCGAAAAAATATCAATGGCTTATTGTTGCCAATCCATTTACAGCTATTATTGAAACATTCAGGTATGCGTTTACTGGGACTGGTTCTTTTAGTTGGTATTATTTAGGTTATTCGACGTTTATAACAATTATGATTGTTTTGTTAGGAGCAGTTTTGTTCAATAGAACAGAACGAACTTTTATGGATACTGTATAATTGTTATAATAAGATAATTAGTAAAATCAAAAAAGGGAAAACAAAAGTAGGGATTCCTTATTAGGAGCTTTCAAACGTAATTGCAGGTAAGTTATGTAGCTGTTTAAAAAAAATTTAATGAGCAATACAGTAATAAAAGTTGAGAACTTGTCTAAGCAGTACCGCTTGGGAGAAATAGGAACCGGTACGATTAGCCATGATCTTAAACGTTGGTGGCACCGCGTTCGTGGAAAAGAGGATCCGTTTTTAAGAATTGGGGAAGAAAACGACAGAGGAATAAAAGGCGATTCAAAATATGTATGGGCTTTGCGGGATTTAAATTTTGAGGTGAATGATGGAGAAGTCTTGGGCATTATAGGTCGAAATGGTGCGGGTAAATCTACTTTATTAAAACTTCTTTCACGGGTAACAGCACCTACTACCGGAGTTATAAAAGCCAGGGGGCGAATAGCAAGTCTCCTTGAGGTAGGTACTGGTTTCCATCCTGATTTAACAGGCCGGGAAAATATTTTTCTTAATGGTGCCATCCTTGGTATGACCAAGGCGGAGATAAGAAAGAAATTTGATGAAATAGTTGCATTTGCCGGTGTAGAACGATACATAGATACTCCCGTTAAACGATATAGTAGTGGTATGTATGTGCGCTTGGCTTTTGCGGTGGCTGCACATCTTGAAAGTGAGATTTTGATTGTAGACGAAGTCCTGGCTGTAGGTGACATGGAGTTTCAAAATAAGTGTCTTGGAAAAATGAAAGATGTTTCACACAGCCAGGGAAGAACAGTTCTTTTTGTAAGTCATAATATGGGAAGCATGTTAGGTCTGTGTGATTCTGCCATTATGTTTAATAATGGTAAACTGGCATTACAAGGCAACATAAAAGAAGTAGTAAACTCATATGTGTCTTCCACAAGTTTTGAAACTTATTTTAAATCAAAGCCGATTACGGATAAGACTTTTATTGACGAAATAATAGTTGCAGATTCAAGTAACCAGAGAAGAAATTCTTTTACGACAACAGAGAATATTAACTTCAATATTACGGTAAGCAACCTACAATTAAAGCCCCGCAACCTTACAATTGCCATTCAGGTACATGACAGCTTTCAAAAGCCTATTTTTGCAAGTCATTTTAACTTAGGGGAGTTAGATAATAACGAAATTAAACTGCAGGCAATAATTCCTAATGAATTATTATTGCCAGGTGAGTACTATACAAAAGTATTGTTGGAAGTTCCTTTTGTTGAGTTTGTTGACAACAGAATTGACTTTGTTAAGTTTGAGATAGTAGATAATGGGTTAACCGAGCATAGCATGTATAAAAATGCCAACGTTGGGTGTATAAACTCAAAAACTACATGGCATGTACAATAAAGCATTAGACTCCATCCTTAAACAAAATCTCAATGGATATAAAGCAAGCAATTAAAAGAACTATTCTGGGTGTTATTCCTTCCAACATTAAATGGTGGATCAACGCTGAGTATAGCCGGCATGCCCGATTATCTTATGCAACAGAGGGAGAAGACCTGGTATTGCAACGTTTAATGGGCTACAGAGCAAATGGGGCATTTATTGATGTGGGTGCTCATCACCCGATCAAATATAGCAATACCTATTACTTTTATAAACAAGGTTGGAGAGGGATAAACATCGATGCTATGCCGGGAAGTATGCAGGCTTTTAATCAAGAGAGACCTGAAGATATAAATCTGGAAATTCCCATTTCAGATTCAGAACAAGAATTGAAATATTATATTTTTAATGCCCCTGATTTAAATACTTTCGACTCTTCCAAAATTGATATCTATTTGAAATATCCTGGTGTTAAATTGGAGAAAGAAGTTACATTAAAAATGAAAACACTTGAGCAGATATTAGACGAACATTTTGCCAAACTGAAATCTTCTCATATTGATTTCATTTCGGTTGATGTGGAAGGATTAGATCTTCAGGTACTTCGATCAAATAACTGGCAAAAGTATCGCCCTGAATATGTATTAGCTGAAGACCTTTTTGCGAATGCAATCGAAACTGCTGGTAGTAAACTGGGAGAATTTATGCAATCGGTGGGTTATGAATTAGTATCAAAAACCTGCAATACCGCTTTTTTTAAACGTCTTTAATTATTCCTTTTACCCTTTCCCCCCATGTCACAGGAAAACAAAGTGGTAATATCAGTGATTGTGCCAGCATATAATGCAGCAGCAACCATTATCCAAACGCTGGAAAGTATTGCCGCACAAACATTCAAACACTGGGAGTGTATTATTGTTGACGATGGTTCGCAGGACGATACATTGAAAATTGTAGGAGCATTCATTAAAGATGACTCACGCTTTCAACTGCATTCAATAAAGAATTCTGGTGTATGTGTAGCACGCAATACAGCTGTGGCGTATTCAACAGGTAAATATTTATTTCCATTGGATTCAGATGATTATATACATCATGAATGCCTTGATAAATGCTACCAGGTTTTTGAACATAAACCTGAAACCCGTTTGGTATATACAGAAGGTGAATTATTTGGGGCGAAAACGGGGTTGTGGAACCTGCCGGCTTATTCTTACAAAGCAATGCTTAGATATAACATGGTCGACAATTCTTCTTTATTTCTTCGGGAAGATTTTGACCGGGTAGGAGGGTATCGACTCAATATGGTAAGTGGGTTAGAAGATTGGGATTTTTGGATTGGAGTCCTTGCCCCATATGAAGACCGTCAGGTGGTTAAGATAAAGGAACCTTTGTTTTATTATAGAACAAGTGATAAATCCCGGAGATCGACTGTAATTGCGACGGGACAATTTTCTGCTATGGTTGATAATATTATTTTCAACAATTATCAGGTTTATCAAAAGCACTATCCTGATATATTTAACAGGATTTTGAGTTACGATTTTAATACAACCATGCTACATAAAAAGCCTGTTCAATGGGTTGTTAAAAGCATGGTATTCTTGTCAAAATTAAAACGCAAACTCTTCAAACCCTTATGAAAAGCCAACTAGGATCTTTATTACAAAAAATGGGTTTGAAAAAAGCTATATTGAAAATCTATTTTTTTGTTTTCAATACGTTGACCTTAATCAGATATACTTACCGTTCATATGTGGTTCCCCGACTAGTGAAAAAAAGAAGTAAAAATGGAGTATTGGCCGTTGATATATGTACGGACCATGGTTTAGGATCCAAAATACAGTGGTGTATTAGGATTTTGGCTTATTGCAAAGAGCAGCAATTACAGCCAGCAATCAGATTCAGTTATCCTGATAATAAGAAGGACTATTTTGCGAATTATTTTACTTTGAAGCAATCTGCCGATCTCCCTTCTGCGAAATTTACCAAAATTAACTACATGACAGAGTTGGGGATTGAAGAGCTTTATGGTGATTCGCTTACCATCGAAGAAGGCTATCAACTATTCAATTATAACATTCTAATAAATAAGTGGGTAAAGGATGAAGTTTTCCAATTTTGTTCTCAGCAGTTCTCTGGGAAAAAAGTGATTGGTGTTCATTATAGGGGAACAGATAAAGTAGGAGAAGCTCCGCAAGTGCCCTATGACAAGGTGATCCGTAATATTCGACATGTTAGAAACCAATACCTTCCGAATTCGGCAATATTTCTTTCTACAGATGATAATTATTTTGTCTCTTACCTGAAATCGGAAATGCCGGAAATCCAACTGATCATGCGTGCTGATTACCAGCGTTCTGATGATAATAAACCGGTACATACAAACAAACATCTGGATAAATTTGAAATAAACCGTGATGCCATAGTAAATAGTCTATTACTTTCTCATTGTGATTTTCTGGTGAAAACCAGTTCATTTCTTTCAGATATATCGAAAATATTTAATCCCTCTCTTCCGGTTGTAATGTTAAACAAACCATATGAAAGAGCATTTTGGTTTCCTGCTACAGACATAATTAGGACCGCCACATTTAAACAAATAGATTAATTTGGTTACTGTGCTATTAACGTGGATGACGCGTGTTTAGAATCAAGAAAACAGATATCTTAAGAATATTAGTCAGATCGTTGCATGCCTAGAATTGTGTTCTTTTATCCGGATGTTATTGGTGGTGTGCGTACGTATGTTACCAACCTGGCAACATGGCTTCATGAAAATGGGATCGATTACTTGGTTATTGCCTATGGCCAGGGCCAGGGATTTTCAACAGTAAAGAAGACTGGCGCATTACCGAAAGCTTATTCATTACATTTTAGTCCTTATGCAACAGAGGCCTCAAAATACCGGGATCTGGTTGCTGAACTAAAGGCAGATGATATTTTAATCTGCAACGATTCTTTTGAACTGGAAGCAATAAGCCTCCTGCAATTAAAAAATAAAACGGTTTTTATCTTACATGGAGATTTAATCCACTATCATAATACCATTACAAAATTTGAGCGGGTTATTGACCATGTTTTTTGTGTAAGCAAAGGCCTGAAAAAAAAATACGGCAATATATTTCCCGGTCTGCCATTTTCAGTTGCCTATACATTATTAAAAAATTTTCATCCTGCCATTCGTGATAATCAATCAACCCTTAAGATTGTTTATATTGGGCGATTTGAAAAAATGAAAGGGGCTGATGATCTTGTAAAAGTAATTGAAACAATAAATACCGGAAGCCTGGAGGTGCAGTGGCATGTTTATACTGCAAAAGCCAGTGCAGACAATTCGATTTTAGAAAAACTACCTTCAAACACGGCTGTTTTTTTTGATACCCCCCATAGTCAGCTGATGAAAAAGCTAGAGGATATGGATATCCTGGTTTTTCCAAGCAGATCGGAAGGTCTGGGGTTAGTGGTGCTGGAAGCCATGAAAAGAGGAGTGGCGCCTATTGCCCGCAATCTTCCCATTGGAATCCCTGATATGGTGGAAGATAAGAAAACCGGCTTTTTAATAAACAGTCCCGAAGAAATTGTATCGATAATAGAGTTGCTGCATAAGGATAGAGCTTTATTAAAGACAATAAAGCAACAAGCTAACGATTATGCCAATTCCTACTTCGACCCGAATAATTGGGATAATAATTTTATGCATTTAGCGAGTGGCATAGTGGCTAAAGAAAAGGGATTTAATGTACAAAAGCAACAAAGATTGGGGCGAATTATGCCGGAAGGAATATACAGGGTATGCAAATTTTTGTTGCACAAAGTGAAGTTTAAAAGCTTTCCAAGCTGATTGCGTTAATACTATTTAAGTAATTATATAATTTTCAAAAGTAATTTTAGTTAAATGGGGAAGCCTTTAGTTTCAGTTTTAATGACAGCATATAACAGGGAAAATTTTATTGCTGAAGCCATTGAAAGTGTGCTGGCTTCGTCATATAAGAACTTTGAACTGATTATAAATGATGACCGGTCTAAAGATAAAACGGTAGAAATAGCGCAGAGATATGCCAGGGCTGATAACAGAATTAAAGTATTTATCAATGAGAAAAATCTGGGCGATTATCCCAACCGGAATAAAACAGCGACCTACGCAACAGGAGAATATTTAAAATACCTCGATTCGGATGATCTGATCTACAAACATGGCCTGGAAGCATTTGTAGACTTTATGGAGCAGGATAAAGAAGTGGCTTTAGGCATCTCTAATAGAGAGAATGTTACCATCAAGCCATTTCCGATCATTATGAAACCGGAAGAGTCGGTGCGACATCATTTTTTAAAAGAAGGTTATTTACACTGTGCTCCTACCGGAACGATTATCAAAAGGGCCTGTTTTGAAAAACTAGGTGGTTTTTCGGGAAAGAGAATGATTGGCGATTTTGAGTTTGGGTTAAAAATGGCAGTTAACTATAAAGTAATGTTGGTGCCTCCTGGTCTTATCTTCTGGAGAAATCATGGCGACCAGGAAGTGTACATTGGGATCAATAACAACATGTACCCGAAGCTGCTTGAGGAAGTAATATTAAACGAGTTTAAAACCCTTTCCGAGGATGTGCTTTCTGGTGCTGAAAGGCAGCAGGTCCTTAAAAAACTAAACCGGTCTAATAGAATATCCCAAATAAAGCGTATTATAAAAAAAATCATAAAACCCCAGAAATAACCAGTGCAACTTATTCAATTATCAAAAATTGAAGATCCCCGCGGTAATCTTTCCTTTTTGGAAGAAAACAAGCATATACCGTTTGCTATGGCACGGGTATTTTGGATATATGATGTGCCAGGAGGAGAAGTAAGAGGCGAACATGCCTATAAAACTTCGCAGGAATTTATTGTGGCGCTAAGTGGAAGTTTTGATGTGGTGCTTCATGATGGCAAAAAGGAACATCGATTTCATTTGAATCGTTCTTATTATGGGCTTTTAGTACCCAAAATGATCTGGCGTAGAATGGAGAATTTTTCTACCAATTCTTTGGCCATGGTAGTTACCGATACTGTTTATAACGAAATGGATTACATCCGCGATTGGGATACTTATCTTTCAATGGTATAATATGAGACCTACAGTTTTTGAGTGCAATATTGTTCATCTGCCGAAGATAAAAGATCGGAAAGGTAATATTACCCCGGTGCATAGCGGGATGAGCCTGCCTTTTGATATAAAAAGAATTTTTTACCTGTACGATATTCCTGCCGGTGAATCCAGGGGCGCGCATGCGCATTATGAATGTCATCAATTTTTGATTGCAGCCAGCGGCGCTTTTGAAGTATTGTTAGATGATGGAAAAACCAAACGCATGGTGATGTTAAATCAGCCACACCATGGGTTGTATATACCTCCGGGAATATGGGCTGCAGAAATGAATTTTTCATCAGGGGCCATTTGCCTGGTGCTGGCATCGCACACCTATAATGAAAAGGATTATATAAGAGAATACAATACCTTTTTAAGTTATGCCGGTTAAAATACATCCATTAGCTGATGTTCAGTCGGCAAATATTGGTGATGATACAATGATATGGCAATTTGCCATTGTGCTTTCAAAAGCAACCATCGGCTCAAACTGTAACATTAATTGCCATACTTTTATTGAAAACGATGTAAGTGTAGGTAATAATGTTACCATTAAAAGCGGGGTATATTTGTGGGACGGGATCACTATTGAAGATAATGTTTTCGTGGGCCCTAATGTAACATTTACCAACGACAAAGTGCCCCGATCAAAAGTTTATCCTACTGAGTTTCAGCGAACCATTATAAAACATCATGCATCCATAGGCGCAGCAGCCGTAGTGATGGGTGGCACTACTATTGGTGAATTTGCATTGATAGGAGCAGGTAGTGTGGTTACGAAAGATGTACCGCCACATGCCCTGGTTATTGGAAACCCGGCCACTATTTGCGGTTGGGTAGATGAAAGGGGGGACAAGTTGAAACAGGAAAATGGTTTTTGGTGGGCTAAAAATGGCGAAAAATTCAGCGTTGAGAATAATGTTCTCACAAAGCTTTAAATACATATGAACATTCCGTTTCTTTCATTCTCCGGTATGCATTCCCTGATACGCCAGGAGATGCTTGATAGTTTTGCAGAGTTTTACGATAGCAACTATTATATTTTAGGCAATAAGGTAAAAACTTTTGAAAGGGAATATGCTACATACAACAAGGTGTCTTATGTTACAGGAGTAAGTAATGGTTTAGATGCGCTCATACTGGCATTACGGGCATTGCAGGTAGGAGCTGGCGATGAAGTGATTGTGCCTTCCAATACATATATTGCTACCGTACTGGCTATTTCACATGTGAAAGCTACGCCAGTACTTGTAGAGCCGGATAAAACATCATATAATATATCACCGGAAAGCATTAAAGAAGCAATTACCCCTAAAACGAAAGCTATATTGCCGGTGCATTTATATGGTCAGGCCTGCGAAATGGAAGCAATTATGAAAATTGCTTCAGATCACCAATTATATGTTGTTGAGGATAATGCCCAGGCTCATGGTGCAAAATGGAACGGTAAATTAACCGGTAGTTGGGGGCATATAAATGCAACAAGTTTCTATCCTGGAAAAAATCTCGGAGCTTTAGGAGATGCTGGCGCGGTAACTACCAATGATCTGGCGCTTTCCAATCAGGCTGTTTTGATGCGTAACTATGGTTCTGAAAAAAAATATTATAACGATGTTATAGGTTACAATATGCGGTTGGATGAATTGCAAGCTGCATTTTTATCAGTTAAATTAAAATTCATTGACCGTTGGACAGCAGAGCGGCAGGAACTTGCCCGAATATATGATCAACAACTAAATGGCATTGGCGACCTGGTTTTACCCATTATTAAAGCCGGCGCCACCCATGTATATCATCTGTATGTAGTATGTACTAATAACAGAAATTCATTACAGGAATATTTGGCGAATAGCGGAATAGGTACTCTGATACATTATCCTGTACCTCCTCATTTACAAAAAGCCTATCAAAGCCTGGGATATAAACCCGGCGATTTTCCCATTGCTGAAGAAATTGCAGATACCTGTTTAAGTTTACCATTATGGCCAGGTATGGAACCTGCACAGATTGAACAGGTTTGTAACTCCATTAAAAAGTTCTATGCAGGAAAAATATAAGGGATTGCTGTCAATAATTATTCTATCTTATTATAGTGGAGATAGGATCAGCAAAGCCTATTATCGCTTAAAGGAACTGTTTTCAAAAGAGGGTATTCCATTTGAATTAATAATTGTTGATGATGGGTCTACGGATGGTACATTTGAAAAAAACAATGCACTGGCAGAAAGAGAGGAAAATATTCTTTCCCGGCAGTTAAGCCGTAACTATACAAGCCATTATTCAGCTTTTGCAGGATTAAGTATTGCAAACGGTGATTGTTGCACGATGATATCAGATGATGAGCAGGAACCGTATGAATTACTTGTGCAGATGTATCACCTTTGGCAAAAAGGACATAAAGTTATTATACCTTATCGGGATTCTCGTAGTGATCCATTTGTATCAAAGACTTTCGCCGGAACGTTTTATCGGTTGTTTAATTTTATAAGTGAAGTTAAATACCCTTATGGGGGTGCTGATACATGGTTCATAGATCGGGAATTGGTAGATATTATTAATGATAAAATTCGCCCGAAACAAACCACCACTATAACGGAAATTTTACGTCTTGGATTCTCTCCAGTGTATATTCCCTATAAACGGCAAAAGAGCAATAACAAAAAAAGCCGTTGGACTATGAAGAAAAAGATCAAACTGGCCAAAGACCTTATTTTCAGCAGCTCTTCCTGGCCGATACATACAATTACCAATATTGGCTTAACGCTGTCCCTCCTGTCATTTCTAATGGTTTTATTTTTTGTATATATACGCTTTTTTGGAAATGATAAATTCTGGCATGTAAAAAGCTTCCCCGGATGGACTTCAACTATGGTGATAATTTCCTTTTTCTCAGGATTAATTCTCTTAAGTCTGGGGGTAATTGCAGAATACATCTGGCGCATTTTTGAAGAGGTGAAAGACCGTCCAGGTTATATTATAAGGAAGGCAATTAATAATAAGCATCCTGAGTCAACACAAATTAAGTCCATTGAAAATTCTGATAAAGAGTAAGTTAAAAGAGTCCCGTTTTATATTGGTACCTCTTATAATGCTTTTAATTTCCTTTTGGTTGCATCCTGTATTTGCAACTAATGATGACCCGTTTTTTATTTATGCATTTTCAGGAACTCAATATTTCCATGGCCACTCATTTACTAACACCATACATATAACGAAATTACTTGGTTATGTAATGGTTTGGCTATACGGCACATTTTCACAGAGCAACATGGAATGGTACACCTGGTATTTATACCTGGTGCTTTTTATTGCTACATATTCAGTGAATAGAACTTTGTTTAACCAGTATAAACAAACGCATGCCTTTTTACCTGAATGGCTGCTTGTTTTATTATTCAACATTGTTTTTTTATTGCCCTTTTATGTAATGCTTCAATTTACTATGGTAACGGTGCTTGCTACTACAGCTGCATTTGTTTGCTTAAAAAGTGGTAACCGTAAAGGAATCATTACGGCATTGGTGCTTATTGTATTAGCAACTTTATTGCGATACAAAATTGTTCCTGTAGTATTGGTCGTTCTCTTTGGCTCAGATTTTTTGCTGAACTCTTTGAAAAAAGAATGGCTTAAAAAGCACTTTATTGGATTTTTGGGATTATTGTGTTTGAGTTTAATTCTTACAGGAGTGAATTCTTTTACATATACCACCCAGGAAAAGCAGTTCGCTTCTTTTACCAATTTTGCAACTGAAATTGCTGATAATGGGGCGAATCCATCATGGTTTATAAACAAAACGAATAATAAGCCAGCATTTCCAGATTGGGATGATACAGAATATAATTTAATGGTCAATTTCTTTTTTAGTGATTCTATATTTTATTCGCCAAATATCAACTATAGTAATTTAAGTATTCCCAATAAATGGGGACATGTAGATCTTAAAGGAAGGGGAAAAACTTTTTTTGGGGATATAATAGGTATAGTTAAATCATTCACCTGGCTTCGGATTTTTATTGTTGCTTTTATATTTTGTTTCTTTTTTGATAATAAATCAATTACGCGCCTTGTTCTTGCAAATATCCTGTTTGCTGGTTTGATTTCTCTCATCACTTTTTTCCTTCGTAAACCACCCTTTCACCTTGAATTCCCTTTATTTATTGCTTTTAATTTACTTTTTATTTTTACGCTTCAACTCAATGGCAAAAGCCCTTTAATAGGCAGCCTAAGCCCGAAAATTTATTTTGGTGGGTTAACATTGCTATCAGGTTTGCTAATTGCGTTTTCGACTATAAATTATGTAAAGGTTAGAAAAATGAATGAGCCATATGGAACAAACGCTAACCTGCAGCAATTAAAGTCAAATACCAAAGTTTATATCACTGAACCATGGTTTGTAACTCCTTCAAAGAACGTTTTTAGTAAATCGGCTCAGTCTTTAAGCAACATCAGTACCTGGAGTATTTGGTTTAATTACCCGTCAATGAGCAACCGGGTGATAAACAATGTAAAGATCAATAACCTTACTACTTCATTAACTAATAATAAAGAGCAGGTTAGATTATTACTCAGCGATTCATACGCTCAGGATTTTATAAAAATGTATCGGTCATTTATGTTGAAGCACTATCATATCCAGGTTTCCATTGTTCGGGATAAAGAGTTTGAAAGTGGTTTTTCAATATATAAACTTGTTTTGTAGCAAAGATGATCATCGTAAAAATTCATTATGGCCTGGGTAATCAGCTTTTTCAATATGCATTGGCCAAAAGCTTATCGTTACAACGAGGGATAGCCTTTAGATTGGATACTAGTTTTTTTAATGGCGTACCAGATAAGGACCACCCAAGAATTTATCAGCTTTGTCATTTTAATATTATTGAAAATATTGCCGAACCCAAAGAAATCGATGGTATCATCAAACCTGGCTTTTTAAAAAGGAGATGGCGCAATATGATGTATATCGGATTGCCCTACTACAAAAAGAAAGTCGTGTATGAAAATGGGCTCAGTTTTAATGATAATATCTTTCGCGTGAAAGACAACTCTTATCTTTTCGGGTACTGGCAGGATGAAAGATATTTTTCTGCGGTGCAGGATGAGCTGCGAAAAGATCTTACTTTTAAAACAGCCCCCTCTCCAAAGAATAAATCGCTTCTACAACAAATACAGGAAACGGCATCGGTTTGCATTCATATCAGACGTGGGGATTATCTTACTGATCAATCTACTGCAACTGCTGTTGGAATATGTGATTTGCCTTATTATTACAAGGCTATCGAAATAGTAAAATCAAAAGTAAATAACCCTGTATTTTATATTTTTTCAGATGAAATGGAATGGGTTAAAAGGGAGTTTAAAATAGATCAGCCTTGTGTTTATGTTGACCATAATTCACAGGAAGTGGCGTTTGAAGACTTGCGGCTTATGAGTACATGCAAAAATCATATCCTGGCAAATAGTAGTTTCAGCTGGTGGGGTGCCTGGCTGTCAAATAATAAAGACAAGGTAGTTGTTGCGCCTAAAGTTTGGAGAAAACAGGGGCCTGATATGTATTTACCAAAGGGATGGGTACCACTATAAATTTAACCACTACTTATATTTCATGCCTGAACAAATCGGAGTAAGTGTTTGCATTTTCAGTTTTAACTATGAGACGTATATTGCTCAAGCAATAGAAAGTGTATTGGGACAAAAAACCACATTTCCGGTTGAAATTATAATTGGGGATGACTGTTCTACTGATAAAACAAGAGCCATCGCAACCGAGTACCAAAAAAAGTACCCGGGCAAGATCTTTTTTTCATTTAACGAGGCCAATATTGGCGGCACGAAGAATTGGATACAATCAATGAATCGTTGCAGAGGTACTTACATCGCTTTACTCGATGGCGATGATTACTTTACTGATGAATACAAGCTACAGAAGCAATACGATATTTTGGAAAAGAACAAACAGTATGTATTGAGTTTTCATAGTGTGGAAGAAAAGTATGATGATGTTACCGGCCATGATAAGTTAGTTGAATTTGAGAAAGATGAATATACTTTGGAGGATTTTTTAAGATTGGGATGGTTTATCAGAACCGGCAGTACTTTTTTCAGGAACGGAGTAGCTCCGAAAGATCCTCCTGAATGGGTATATGACTTTCCTTACCGCTATGATACAATTTTGCACGTGTTTCTGTGCATGCATGGGAAGGCTATCAATATTAAAACCCCCATGAGTGTATGGCGTAAACATAGCCGGGGAATGTCATATGCATTGATCACAAACGCTGTACGGAATGTAGAAAGAGAAGTTGCGCTTTCTCAACAACTGAATGCGTATACCAACTATAAACATGCACCAGCTGTAAAATTATTTATTGCAGAATCGCTGGGTAAACTTTTTCCAACCATTATCAGGTCGGGTAAAATTTTCAAGTACCGGAAAATGCTGGTAAAATGTTTGTTGAAAATGGATTACAGCCTTGTTTGGGATACGCTGAAAAGGGGAATAACTAAAAAAGGAAAAACGGCCACGGTTTAAATTATTGAAATGGAAGTTAGTTTTTTACAGTGGGATAGTGATTTTTTCAAAGCCCGTTTATTCTCCGTAAAGGTTTCACCCGGGGCGCCGCTGGAAATATCCCGGTTATCGGATATTCTTAAGATTGAAAACGCAAACA
>Ga0114129_10002473_pt1 | contig 25673 bp, 23 predicted proteins | sample RhiMetdeltSRZDD1_FD_80071 | JGI IMG/M metagenome (GOLD analysis project Ga0114129, IMG submission 80071) | Populus rhizosphere microbial communities from Tennessee, USA - Rhizosphere MetaG P. deltoides SRZDD1 (version 2) (version 2) | ecosystem: Host-associated > Plants > Roots > Rhizosphere >...
AGCTTGGCGATCACGCCGATGCCGCCTCGAAGCTGCACGAGCACGCCGAGCCAGTAGACGGCGATGATCACGATCGCGGTCCAGACACCGCTCGCCGCCAGATCCGGAGCGATCACGTACGCGAGCGTCGCCGCCACGAACGAGAGGAGCGACGGGTAGTAGAACAGCGTCATGGCGTACTGGTGCCAGGCGGCCGTGAAGCCCATGCGGGGCGAGATGCCCTCCGTCACCCACCGGTAGATGCCGCCCGACCAGCCGGAGGCGAGCTCGGCGGAGACGAGCGCGGTCGGGATGAGGAAGACGATCGCCGGGAGGACGTAGAGGAACACGCAGGCCAGGCCGTAGACGGCCATCGTCGGCGCCGGCCGCAGGCTCGCGACCGACGAGACGGTCATGAGCGCGAGCGCCGTCCAGGCGATATACGAGGGCCCGGCGACCGAGGTCGGAGCGGCCGCAGCGGGCGGCGGACGGTCCGCGGTGGAGTCGACCGTGGACACCTAGCGTCGCCCTCCCACGTTCACTCTCCCGGACTTCGACTTCACCTGGCCCCTCCAAGCTGGGATTGGCAGCGCCACGATACTTCGGAGGTTTTCCTGTGGTCAAGGAAGAACCGTCGGTCAGAGAAGCGGCGACAGCGCCGCGAACACCGCCGCCTTCCCGCGCGCCTTCGCGCCGGTCAGGACCCTGCCCGGGCCCGAGACCGCTTCCGCCGGTGCGCTGAAGCGCTCGTCGAACTGCGCGGCGAGGGCCTGCGACCGCAGCTGGAGGTCGATCTCGAAGAAGCGCTTGAGGCTCCAGGCCTCCAGGTTGCAGGTGCCCGCGAGGAGCTCCTCGCCGTCGCGCACGAACGCCTTCGCGTGCAGCATCGTCGGGTACTCGAGGATCCGCACCCCGGCGTCGAGCAGCTTCGGGTGGTGGAACTGCTGGGCCGCGGCGCACGCCCAGTTGTTTGCGTTCGCGGGAACGAAGAGGCGCACGCGCACGCCGCGACGGGCGGCCTTCGCGATCCTGTTGATCATCCCGCGGTCGGTCACGTAGGGGTTGACCACGTCGAGGGTCTCCGCTGCGGTGTCGAGCACACGCGCGATCGCGTCCGTGATCGGCCTGTATCGGCCGGGAGCGTTGTGGAGCACCTGGGCCGGGATCGGATCCGCGCCGGCCTCGAGCGGCGGGAAGAGCGCGTCGAGGCCGTCGCTCGGGATCGTGCCCCCGAGCCACCGGAAGCCTGCGAGGAAGACCAGCTGGAGCTGCGACACGACGGGGCCCTCGACGCGCAGGAAGAGGTCGTGGAAGCGACCGTCCTGGAAATGGTCCTCGATGCCGGCGCCGCCAACCCAGCCGATGCGGCCGTCGATCACGAGGACCTTGCGATGGTCGATGTGCCCGAGACTCCTGAGGTTCCAGCGCAGCGCACCCTCTCCGCCCAGGGGCCCGGCCTGGGCGCGCGGCTTCGTCGCACGGACGACGCAGACGTCGATCCCTGCGGCCGCGAGGCGCTCGTAGAGCGCCTGGGAGTCCTCCTCGGGCTTGGAGCCCTGCCGGTCGACGACGAGCCTGACCGGGACGCCCTCGAGCGCCTTCGCGACGAGGGTCTCGGCGAACGCGTCCCCGACGACACCGGGCCGGAAGCCGAACTGGTTGATGTGGATCGAGGACGACGCGGCGGCGATGTCCTCGAGCATCGGCGGGTAGAACGAATCGCCCTCGACCAGCACCTCAGCGGACGAGGCGGCGCTCTCGTCGAAGGCGAGCGCGAGCTCTTCGAGGCTCACCGGCCCCGCGAGCAGCTCCTCGGCGCGCTCGGCGAGCCGTTCGTTGGCGACCGCATGCATGGCGCGCATCCTCTCCAGTCTGCAGGCGCCGTGTCTACTCGCCGAGCGGGGCGAAGAGGTCGACGACGTTGCCGCCGGGATCCTTCACCTCGGCGTACCGCTGCCCCCAGAACGCATCCCAGGGCTCCCGGTGCGCCTGCCCGCCAGCGGCGACGAGCTCCCCGTAGAGCCGGTCGACCTCCGCGGGCGAGTCGCAGAGGAATGCCAGCACCGTGCGCTGGCTGCCCGACGGCGGCGTCCAGTCGGGCGCGAACGAGCGGACCGTCTCCTCGGTGTCCAGCAGGAAGCGGAGGCCGCCGGGCATGCTCGCCTCCACGTGGCCGTGCCCGTCGGGGTCGAGGTCCTCCGGGAACTCGAGCCCGAGCAGGCCGTAGAACCCGGCCGCCCGCTCCAGGTCCGAGACGACCGCGCCGATGGCATCCACCCGGGCCACGGGGCGTAGCGTAGCGGGGCTCGAACTTCTGCTCCTCGAATCCCGTCTAAGCGAGCAGATGCGACGAGCGCTCCTCTGCCTGGTGCTGCTGCACGGGGTCGTCGGCTGCTCCTGGAGGGACGAGGGGGCGGTCGAGGTCGCCACCGAGCCCGCGGGCAACCTGGACTGCCTCTACCCACTGGTGTGGGACGACCGGTACTACGAGCCGGCCGTCGACGTCCCGGATTCCTCGAAGCTCGAAGAGCACCTCGGCCCCGGGGTCATTCTCGGCTGCGGGAGCCCCGAGATGGGCTACTACCCCGACGACGGCACGGAGGTTCGGCGTGTCGAGGGCATCCACCCGTCCGTCGCCGTCGCGGCGCAGGTGTACGACTCGACACAGTGGGCCGTCTTCGCCGCTCCGGGCTACCTGATCGAGAGCCCGCGGCACCCGCTCCACGAGGCGCTCGCCGAAACCTGGGGCTACACGAGACCGCACCCGGGACGCAGGTGCGACGAGACGCTCAGGACGCGGGCGCGCTCGCTCGCGACTCCTGACCTCGGGCAGCCGCTCGAGGTCGTGGCCGTCGACCCGGCGGTCGAGGATCTGCTCGTGGCCCCGGGCGGCAATCGCTCCGTTTCCATCGATCCGGAGACGGATCTCATCGGGCTCGATCGCAACGGCGTCCCGTATGTCGGGAAGAACGACGACCTCATGCTCGTCCTCAACGTCTGCGTTGACGAGGACGATCCGGTCCCCTCCGAGCCGTTCCTGGTCGCCGAGAGCGTCCGCAAGCTCTAGCCAGCCGCGCGTAAGAACCGCGGCGCCAGGGTCACGAACACCTCCGAGACCTCGGGAGAGGGAAAGGAGGACCTATGAACAACACGCACACACTTCGACCGGTTCGGCTCGGCCTGATGCTGGCGATCGGCGTCATCGCCGCCCTGATCGCACTCGTGGCCGCGGGCGGCCCGGCAGCGCTGGCAAACGGCAACGGCGGGCGCGACGGCAAGGGCTCGATCTCCAAGAAGGAGCTGACCCTGCGCCAGGACATGCGCAAGCTCTGGGAGGACCACGTCACGTGGACCCGCCTGGCGATCATCAGCCTGACGACGGACTCGCCGGACACCCAGGCGACCGTGGGCCGGCTCCTGCGAAACCAGGACGACATCGGCGACGCGATCAAGCCCTTCTACGGCAACGCCGCCGGCGAGGAGCTCAGCCGGCTCCTGCGGGAGCACATCCTCATCGCGGCGGACCTGATCGCCGCGGCGAAGGCAGGCGACGCCGCCGGCGTCGCGACCCACCAGGCGCGCTGGCGGGCGAACGCGGACGAGCTCGCCGCGTTCCTCAACGCCGCCAACCCGCGCTCGTGGAAGTTCCGCGAAATGCAGTCGATGCTCTACGAGCACCTCGACCTGACGACCACCGAGGTCGTCTCCCGGCTGCAGGGCAACTGGGACGCCGACGTGGCCGCGTACGACGCGATCCACCTCCAGGCACTCGAGATGGCCGACGAGCTCTCGACCGGCATCGTCAAGCAGTTCGAGCGCCGCTTCCGCTAGCCGCACCACCGGCCCCGGAGCGCCCTCCCGGGCGCTCCAGGGCGCCTCCCTCCGTAAGAACCGTCGCCCGCGGGTCACAAACGCCCTTCGTGGGACTGATCCCCTTCTGCGGTCTCGGCTTCGGCACGCGGCCCGGCGTCGTGATGACCCCGCGACCGGCGAGCGAGCGCCTCGTGCGCGCCGCGGTCGGCCTCGTCGGCGACCGGCCCGCGCGTGTCGTCGACGTCGGCACCGGGTCCGGCGCCCTCGCCGTCGCCATCGCCGCGCGGGCTCCGCGGGCACGCGTCTGGGCGACCGACTCGAGCCCGGCGGCCGTCGAGCTCGCCTGCGCGAACGTCCGCCGCCACGGGCTCCTTCACCGCGTCGTCGTCCTCGAGGGCGACCTGCTCGATCCTGTGCCCGGCCCTGTCGACCTCGTGGTCGCGAACCTGCCCTACCTCCCGCTGGCGGAGCGATTCCTGCACCAGGACGTCGCTGACGAGCCGCCGGAGGCCGTGTTCGCGCCTGACGACGGCCTGGAGCCCTACCGGCGGCTGCTCGAGGCGGCCGAGGAGCGGCTCGCGCCCGACGGTGCGGTCGTCCTCCAGTTCCGCCGCAGCGTGCTGCACGCAGGGCGCGAGCGGCTCGGCGTCCTCCGCGCCCGCCTGGAGCACGAGGCTATCCTCGCCCGCGAGGCCGCGTGATGTCGACCACTACCAGCGCGTTCCGCCCGCTCCCGCTCGAGTTCGACCGTCTGCCCGAGGCCGAGATGCGCAAGCGGTCGGGGGAATTCCTCGAGCTCATGCTCCGCCGCCGCTCCGTGCGGCAGTTCTCCGACGAGCCCGTCCCGCGCGAGCTCATCGAGGACGCGCTCCGGGTTGCCGGGTCGGCGCCCTCCGGCGCGAACCAGCAGCCGTGGTCGTTCGTCGTCGTCTCCGACCCCGACGTCAAGGCGCGGATCCGTGAGGCGGCCGAGCACGAGGAGAAGCTCCTTTACACCGAGCGGGCGACCCGGGAGTACCTGGACGTCCTCGAGCCGATCGGGACGGACTGGTCGAAGCCGCACCTGACGGACGCGCCGTACCTGATCGCGATCTTCGAGCAGCCCTGGAGCTTCGACGAGGACGGCGAGAAGCACAAGCACTACTTCGTGCGCGAGTCGGTCGGCATCGCGACCGGCTTCCTCCTCGCCGCGCTCCAGACGACCGGCCTCGCGACCCTGACGCACTCGCCGTCGCCGATGGGCTTCCTGAAGGAGATCCTCGAGCGGCCGGAGAACGAGCGGCCGTTCCTGCTGATCCCGGTCGGCTATCCGGCCGAGGGCGCGACGACGCCCACGCTCGTCAAGAAGACGCTCGGCGAGATCGCGGACTTCGTCTAAGACCATTCACATCACGGGCCGACGGGAGTATCCTCGGCGCTCAGGCACGCTCGCTCGGCGCCGCTAGGGCCGACCCCCGCAGAGCGAAGTCGGAGAGGAGCGACCGCCAGTGACCTCGGCAGTCGCGCACGGAGACTACGTAGACGACCGCCGCTGGCCGACGCCTGCCCTGCTGGGACTCATAGCTTCCGCTGGCTTTGCCGCAGCCGGATGCTCGCTCGTTCTCGCTTTGAAGAACGACGTCATCGGGCGCGACGTGGGTGAGCCGCTGGTCATCGCCCTCCTCTCGGTCTGGGTGACGGTGTCGTACATCCTCTGCGGTCTCCTGGCCTGGTGGCACCGGCCCGCAAGCCGGTTCGGCCCGCTGATGATCGCCGCCGGGTTCGCGAACTTCCTCGCGAGTCTCGCGTGGGCGGCCAACGACGTCGTGTTCACGTTCGGGCAGGCGCTCGACCTCCTGCCCCCTGTCCTCTTCCTGCACGTGTTTCTCGCCTTCCCGACCGGCCGGCTGCAGGGGCGATTCGAGTGCGCGCTCGTCCTCACTGCGTACGTCACCGCGATCGGGGGCGAGCTCGTTCGCATGACCTTTGGCTACTTCGGGCCGCAGAACCTGCTCGAGATCACGGAAAACCTGCAGGCGGCGCAGGCGGCGACCCGCGTCCAGCTCGGGCTGGTCAGCGCCTACTGCCTGGCCGGCGTCGGGATTCTCATCGCCCGCAGGCTCCGAACGGGGAGGCCGCATCGCCGGACGCTCACGCTGCTCGCCGAGGCCTTCGGCCTCGCGCTCGTGATGATCGCGCTGCTTCTCGTCTCGGCCTCGTGGGGCGGTCCCGCGGTGCAACAGATCCGCTGGGCGACGTTCGCCGCGCTCAGCCTTGCGCCCGTTGCGTTCCTGATCGCATTCCTCGACTCGCATCTCGCGCGCTCGTCCGTCGGCGATCTCTTCGTCGAGCTTCAGACAGACCCCGCCCCGACCGACCTTCGCGACGCCCTCGCGCGCGCACTCGGCGATCCTTCGCTGACGCTTGCGTACTGGCTGCCGGACTACGGGTGCTACGCGGACATCGACGGTCGGCGGATCGAGATCCCCGGCCCTGACAGCGGAAGGGCGATCACCCTGATCGACCAGGGGTCGTCGCAGGTCGCCGTCTTGCTACACGACCCCGCACTCGACAACGAGCCCGAGCTTCTGGCGGCCGTCACGGCGGCCGCCGGGATCGCGATCGAGAACGGTCGACTGCACGCCGAGCTGAGAGCACGCCTCGCCGAGCTGAGCGCGTCCCGAGCCCGCATCATCGAGGTCGGACAGAGGGAGCGCCAGCGGCTGGAGCGCAACCTGCACGACGGTGCCCAGCAGCGGCTCATCGCCCTCTCGCTCGAGCTGAGCGCGCTCGAGGACCGGCTGGCGGACGATCCGGCCGCCCGCGCCAGCCTCGACCAGGCGCGGCGCGAGATCGCGACGACGCTCGAAGAGCTGCGCGCTGTGGCACGAGGCTTGCACCCTGCCGTGGTCAGCGGCCACGGCCTGGAGATCGCGCTCGAGCAGCTCGGCGTCCACGCACCGGTCCCCGTCACCCTCACCGTAGACATCGACGGGCGACTCCCCGAGGCCCTGGAGGTCGCGGCTTACTACCTCGTCTCCGAGAGCCTGACCAACGTCGGTAAGCACGCGAACGCGAGATCCGCGACCGTCCTCGTCCGGCGGGTGGGCGGTGAGGTCGTGGTCGAGATCGTCGACAACGGCGCGGGCGGTGCCGACGAGGAGCTCGGAACGGGGCTCCGAGGCCTCGCGGACCGCGTCGAGGCGCTCGGTGGACGGCTCCGGATCTGGAGCCCCGACGGCGGCGGCACTCGTGTCCGTGCGGAGATCCCGTGCGTGCCGTGATCGCGGAGGACAGCGTCCTGCTCCGCGAAGGGCTCGCGCGGCTGCTGAGCGAGAACGGCCTCGACGTGGTCGGAAGCTGCGAGACGGCCGATGACCTGCTGTTGAAGGTGCGGAGCTACTCGCCCGACGTCGCCGTCGTGGACATCCGTCTTCCCCCGACGCACAACGACGAAGGGATGCAGGCGGCGCTCGAGATCCGCGCCGAACACCCTTCGGTGGGGGTGCTCGTGCTCTCCCAGTACGTCGAGGTCGGCCTCGCGATGAAGCTGCTCGCGGACTCCGCCGACGGGGCCGGCTACCTGCTGAAGGATCGCATCAGCGACGTCAAGGACTTCATCGACGCCGTGCAGCGCGTCGCGGAGGGCGGCTCGGCGATCGACCCGATCATCGTCTCCACGCTGCTCTCCAGGCATCGGAGCGACGATCCGCTCGCCCAGCTCACGCCGCGCGAGCGCGAGGTGCTGGAGCTCATGGCCGAAGGCCGCTCGAACCAGGGGATCGCCGACAAGCTCGTCATCTCCGTGCGTGCAGTCGAGAAGTACGTCTCGAGCATCTTCGGCAAGCTCGGCCTCCCTTCGGGCGCCACCGACTCGCGTCGGGTGCTGGCCGTGCTGCTCTACCTGCGCTCCTGAGCGGGCGGCACACCAGAAACCCGATCCCCGGATCGGCCAGTCTCCCGCCTTTTCCGCGGCTCCCGAGCGTGGGAGGTTCGAGCAGGTTTCCACCTGCGAGAGGAGCAGCGATGAAGACGCGCATCATTCAGCGCGACCCCGACGAGCCGAACGCTCCGGAGAGTCGCGTCGAACCGCCGGACGAGTCAAGCCATCCCACCAACCTCGCCGGGCGCATGGGCCGGTGGAGCGCGCAACACCGCAAGACCGCGATCTTCGGCTGGCTCGGCTTCGTTGTCGTCGCCTTCGCACTCGGCATCGTCAGCGGCACCACCAAGATCGAGCAGGCCACCTCCGGCGTAGGCGAGTCGGGCCGCATCGACAAGCTTCTCCACGAGGAGTTCGTACAACCCGCCGGAGAGAGCGTGCTCATCCAGAGCGACACGCTCACCGTCAAGGATCCGGCCTTCACGGCTGCGATCGAAGACGTGATCGCCAGAGTCTCCGCCGTGAACGTGGTCAGGGACGTCCAGTCGCCGCTCGATCCCGAGAACGCCGGCCAGGTCGGCCAAGCCGGGCACGCAGCGCTCATCGACTTCGAGATCAGTGGCGATCCCGACGACGCCGTCACGAAGATCGACCCCGTCGTCGCCGCAGTCGACGAAGCGCAGGAGGCCAATCCGGACGTCTTCGTGGGTTCCTTCGGCGTCAGCGCAAGCAAGGAGGTCGAGGCTGCCTTCCTGGACGACCTGAAGAAGGCCGGGCTGCTCTCGATTCCGGTCACGCTCATCATCCTGATCGTCGTCTTCGGAGCGCTCGTGGCGGCCGGCATCCCGCTCCTGCTCGCGCTTACGGCGATCATCGCCACGTTCGGGCTGGTCGCGCTGCCGACCTCATTGATCCCGATCGACGAGGTGACGTACGAGCTGATCCTCCTCATCGGGCTCGCGGTCGGCGTCGACTACTCGATGTTCTACTTGAAGCGCGAACGCGAGGAACGTGCCGCCGGGCGCAGCGAGGAGGCGGCGCTCGAAGCGGCGGCAGCCACCTCGGGCCGCTCGGTGCTCATCTCCGGGCTGACCGTCATCATCGCCATGTCCGGCATGTTCCTCGCCGGCGTACAGGGCATGTCCGCCTTTGCCCTGGGGACGATCCTGGTGGTCGCGGTGGCCATGCTGGGGTCGCTCACTGTCCTGCCGGCAACGCTCTCCTGGCTCGGCGACCGGGTCGAGCGAGGCCGAGTGCCCTTCGTCAGCCGGCTGCGACGCGATGACGGCGAGGGTCGGATCTGGGGAAGAATCGTCGGAGCGGTCCTGCGGAGGCCCGTGATCTCCGCAGTCCTCTCGGCGGGATTCCTGCTGGCGCTCGCCGTGCCCGCGCTGCAGCTACGCACGGTGCAGCCCGGGATCGAGACGTACCCGCAGTCCCTACCGTCCATCCAGACGTACAACCGGATTCAGGGGGCGTTCCCCGGAAGCGAGATCCCCGCCGGCGTCGTGATCAAGGCGGCGGACGTCAGCTCGCCGGATGTACAGGAAGCGATCGGCCAGCTCGAGTGGCGTGCGCTCGCCAGCGGGCAGATGCACGAGCCAATCACGGTCGACGTGAACGACAGCGGGACGATTGCGACCGTCGCCATCCCCGTCGACGGCAAGGGCATGGACGCCGCCTCGGAGGCCGCGCTCGCGACGCTCAGGGACAAGATCGTCCCGACGACCGTCGGCGCGCTGCCGAATGCCGAGGTCGGAGTGACCGGCGCGACCGCGCAGTCGAAGGACTTCAACGACAAGCTCGGGTCGGTTGCCCCACTCGTGTTCGGGTTCGTGCTTCTCCTGGCGTTCCTGCTCATGCTCTTCGCGTTCCGATCGCTCGTGATCGCATTCAAGGCGATCGTCCTCAACCTGCTCTCCATCGCAGCCGCCTACGGGGTCATGGTGCTCGTGTTCCAGCACGGCTGGGGCAAGGGCATCCTCGGCTTCGAGTCCACGGCCGGCATCGACGCGTTCCTGCCCATCTTCATGTTCGTGATCCTGTTCGGCCTCTCGATGGACTACCACGTGTTCATCATCAGCCGCATCCGCGAGGCGTACGACCGTGGCATGAGCACGGAGGCGGCGATCACCCACGGGATCAAGACGACGGCGGGAGTGGTCACAAGCGCGGCGATCGTGATGGTCTGCGTCTTCGCGGTCTTCGCCACGCTTTCGATGCTGATCTTCAAGCAGTTCGGCGTCGGGCTCGCAGCGGCGATCCTCATCGACGCGACCATCGTCCGCGCCGTGCTGCTCCCGGCCACGATGAAGCTGCTCGGGGACTGGAACTGGTACCTCCCCCGGTGGCTCGAGTGGCTCCCGCACCTCGACCATGGCTCGGACGAGATCCACAAGGTGCCTCCCGCCCCGGTTCCGACCGGCAGATAAGACGAGCTCAGGCGCGGCCGCCGTATGGCGGCCGCGCCGCGCGTCCCTAGGAGGGATCGTCAATGAACACAGCCACCGCTCCCGTTCGTACCGAACAGCCGTCCGAGCCCTTCGGGGTCAAGCGGGTGCTACTGCTCGTCTTCGGCAGCATCGTCGTCCTCATCGCGCTCGCCTTCCTCGCGGGCGGCGGTGTCGGCTTGTGGGCGCTCGGCGAGCGCGACTCCTCCGGCTACTTCACGACCGCAGCGCACGAGCTCTCGTCGAGCTCGTACGCGATCTCCTCGGAAGGCGTGAACGTCGACAGCGACGTGCCGGGCTGGTTCGGCGACCGCTTCGCGACGGCACGGATCGAGGCGAGCTCGGCACGGCCGGTCTTCATCGGCATCGCTCTGACGAGCGACGTCGAGCGGTATCTCGCCGGTAGCCAGCACGACCAGGTCACCGATTTCGACGCAGATCCTTTCTCGGTGACCTATCGCCGTTTTGACGGCAACGCACCGCCGGCGCCGCCTGCGCAGCAGGACTTCTGGCGGGTGGAGGCAAGTGGCTCGGGAACGCAGACGATCACCTTCCCTCTGGAAGCGGGCGAGTGGACCGCGGTGGCCATGAACGCCGACGGGTCCCGTGACGTCACGGTCGACGCGCAGTTCGGCGCCCGTGTGTCCTCTCTCGTCTGGGTTGCGATCACCTTCCTCATCGTGGGCGTGCTCATCCTGATCGGCGGCGCGACTCTCATCTACTTCGGCGCGCGACGGCGGCGTCCGGTGCCCGAGACCTCCGGTGTCTGAGCACACGGTCTCGCCGCCGAGAGACGAGTCGCTGGCGACGCGGGCCGGCTGGCGCGCTGCTCTCTCGCGGGTCGGCGCCACCGTCCGGACCGAATCGGGCCTTGCGCGGCTCGCGCTCGGCATCGCGGCGCTCCATGTCGTGGACGACAACTTCCTCCAGCCTCAGCCCGGTACGTCGGCCGGCGACCATCTAGCCGGCGGCCTCGTGCAGACCGCGTTCTTCGTCCTCGCGGCCTGGGCCTACCCGCGCCTGCGACCCGGAGCCCGCGCGACGCTCGCGATCTGGGTCGGGCTCTTCATGGCGGTGATGGGCCTTGGCGAAGCCGGCTACTACACGCGTGAGAACGGTCCTTCGGGAGACGACTACACGGGGCTGCTGGTGATTCCAGCCGGCCTGCTCCTCGTCGGCATCGGCTTCGTGACGCTCTGGAGATCGAGAAAGGGCGGCAGCCTCATTCGCCGTGTCCTTAGGCGCACGGCCGTGGGTCTCGGCCTTCTGGTCGGCACGTACTTGCTCGTCTATCCGGTCGCGGAGTCGTATGTCATCACCCATGCTGCGGGTGCCTACGTGCCGGAGGCAGCTCTCGGCACCTCCTACGAGGACGTTTCGTTCACGACGGCCGACGGACTGCGCCTGGAGGGCTGGTACGTGCCCTCGAAGAACGGCGCCAACGTCATCGTCTTTCCCGGGCGCAAGGGGCCTCAGACGCCGACCCGGATCCTCGCTCGCCACGGCTACGGCGTGCTGCTCTTCGACCGACGCGGCGAGGGCGCAAGCGAAGGTGACCCGAACGCCCTCGGCTGGGCCGGCACCAAGGACGTCGACGCGGCCATCTCGTACCTCCAGGCTCGACCGGACGTTGACGACGACCGCATCGGCGGGCTCGGGCTTTCGGTCGGCGGCGAGGTGATGCTTCAGGAGGCTGCGGAGACCGACGACCTGAAGGCGGTCGTCTCCGAGGGGGCGGGCATGCGCTCCGTGCGCGAGGCGGTCGACCTGACAGGCTCCGAGCAGTGGATCGCAGTTCCGGTGTTCGCCCTGGTCACCGGGGCGACCGCGGTCTTCACGAGCGATCTGCCGCCACCCGGCCTCAAGGACCTGAGCGCCGACATCTCGGCCCCTGTCTTCTTCATCTACGCCACCCCCGGCCAGGGCGGCGAGAGCCTCAGCCGGATCTTCTACGAGGCCGCGAACCAGCCCAAGCAGATCTGGGCCGCGAAGGGCGGCCACACCGGTGCCGCTTCCGCGCAGCCCGACGAGTACGAACGGCGGGTCGTGACGTTCTTCGACGACGCGTTGCTCGACCGCAACTGACGACGAGACACAAGGAGCCAAGCCATGCAGTCGACAGTGGTTGAAAAGAAACAACAGGACACTCGGAACGGTCAGCGCGGCGCCTCGCCCGCGGTCGTCACGGCAACCGACGTCACCCGTCGCTACGGGGAAGGCGACACCGCGGTGGACGCGCTCCGCGGCGTCTCGCTCAACGTCGCCCAGGGCAAGCTGACCGCCGTGATGGGGCCGTCGGGCTCCGGCAAATCGACGCTGATGCACATCCTGGCCGGGCTCGATGGGCCGACGTCGGGCGCGGTCACGATTGCGGGCACCGACATCACGCTGCTCAACGACACGGAGCTGACAAAGCTCCGGCGCAAGCACATCGGCTTCATCTTCCAGTTCTTCAACCTGCTACCGATGCTCACGGCGCGGGAGAACGTCGTGCTCCCGCTCGAGCTGGCGGGTACGAAGCCCGACCGTGGCTGGGTCGACGAGCTGACCGGCAAGGTCGGGCTCACGGACCGCCTCTCGCACCGGCCCTCGGAGCTCTCCGGCGGCCAGCAGCAGCGCGTGGCGATCGCCCGAGCCCTCGTCTCCAGGCCGACCGTCATGTTCGCCGACGAGCCGACGGGAAACCTCGACTCGACCACGAGCGGGGAGATCCTCGACCTCCTGCAGGACTCGGTGGCCACGTACGGCCAGACCACCGTGATGGTCACGCATGACGCTCACGCCGCTGCGATCGCCGACCGCGTCCTGTTCCTCGCCGACGGCCTGATCGTCAAGGATCTCGAGTCCTCGTCGGCCCACGACATCCTCGAGGCGATGGAAGTGGTGAGTGGGCGATGATCGGCGTCACGCTCAAAGGCCTGCTGGGGCGCAAGCTCCGCACCTTCCTCACGGCCCTCGCGGTCGTCATCGGGGTCGCGATGGTGAGCGGCGCCTACGTCCTGACGGACACCATGCAGAAAGCCTTCGACGGCATCTTCGCGGAGTCTTACGAGGGCACGGACGCCGTCATCAATGGGAAGAAGATCGTCGACTTCTCGTCCAGCGGGCGCGCGACCGTTTCGGCCGACCTGGTCGATGACGTCCGGGCGCTGCCCGGCGTCGAAGCGGCCGCGGGCGAGATCTCCGACCTCGAGGCCAACTCGAACGCGGCGAAGCTCGTCGACGAGAACGGCAAGGCGATCGGGGGCGGTGGCGGGGCGCCAACCTTCGGCGTCGGGATCGACTCGAGCGAGCTTCGCTTCAGCCCGCTCGAGCTCACCGCGGGCAAATGGGCCAAAGGCGACGGCCAGGTCGTGATCGATGCCAACACGGCGGACAAGTACGGCTACGGCGTCGGAGACACGATCGGCATCGCCGCGCTCGGGCCCGTGAAGCAGTACGAGATCACCGGCGTAGCCGCGTTCGGCTCGGTCGACTCGATCGGCGGAGCGACGATCGCAATCTTCGACCTGCCGACCGCGCAGGCTCTTTTCCAGAAGGAGGGCCGCTTCGACGCGATCTCGGTCGCGGCCAAGGAAGGCGTCTCGCCGACCGAGCTCGTGAGCCAGCTGCAGCCCCTCCTGCCGGCGGAGGCGGAGGTCAAGACGGGGGATGCCCGTGCCGCAGCGGAGTCCGAGAACACGTCCTCGGAGCTCGCCCCGATCACCTACATCCTGCTCGGCTTCGGGGCTGTCGCGCTCTTCGTGGGCGCGTTCGTGATCTTCAACACGCTCTCGATCACGGTCGCCCAGCGCACGCGTGAGTTCGCCACTCTGCGAACGCTCGGTGGCTCGCGACGGCAGGTGCTTCGCTCGGTCATCCTCGAGGGCTTCGTCGTCGGCCTCGTCGCAGGCATCGTCGGGCTCGTCCTCGGCATCGGGCTCGCCAAGGGGATGAACTCGCTCTTCGTCGCCTTCGGGATCGACCTGCCGCAGACCGGGACGGTCATCGCCACGCGTACGATCGTCGTCAGTCTGCTGGTCGGAACGCTCGTCACGGTGCTTGCGAGCATCGTCCCGGCGTTGAGGGCGACCCGCGTGCCGCCGATCCTCGCGGTGAAAGAAGGATCGACCCTGCCGAAGTCGCGACTCTCGCCCTGGGCTCCATACATGGCGCTGGTTACGATCGTCGTGTCGATCGCGGCTCTCAGTGCCGGGCTTTTCGTCGACGGTCTGGGCACGCGGAGCGTCCTGCTCCTGCTCGGCCTCGGCGTCATCGCCCTGTTCATCGGCGTCGCGCTGCTGAGCTCGCGCCTCGTCAAGCCGCTCGCCACTGTGGTCGGCTGGCCGGCCGGACACATCGCCGGCTCGGCTGGGCGGCTCGCACGCGAGAACGCGGTGCGCAACCCCAGCAGGACGGCGGCGACCGCTGCCGCCCTGATGATCGGGCTTGCGCTCGTTTCGGTCGTCGCAGTCCTGGGCGCGAGCCTGCGCGATTCGGCCACTTCGGCTGTCGAGAAGCAGATCGACACCGACTACGCCCTCACCCACGACAACGGCTTCGATCCCGTCCCGGCGGACGCGGGCGACACGCTTGCCGCCGCGCCGGGCGTGGAGCTCGCCTCCAGCGTGCGCTTCGACCAGGCCCTCGCTGCAGGCGAGGAGGTCGACGTCACGGGCCTAGACCCGACGACGATCTCCCGGTTCTACGACTTCGCGTGGTCGGCGGGCTCGGAGGGGGCACTCGACCGCCTCGGCGGCGACGGCGCGATCGTGACGGAGGGCTTCGCCGACGACCGCGACCTTGCGGTCGGAAGCCGTTTCGCGATCGAGACCCCGAACGGAAACACGCTCAACGTCGTCGTTCGGGGTATCTACGAGCCACCGGACCTCGATCAGATGCTTGGCCCGGTCAGCATCAGCCAACGCAACTTCGACTCCACCTTCGCCAGGCCGAGAAATCTCTTCACTTTCGTGAACGTCAGCGGCGGGGAAAGCGAAGCCGAGACGGTCGCCCTCGAGAGCGCGGTCGCGGGGTTCCCGGATGCCAAGCTGCGCACGGAGGCCGGCCTGGTCACGAGCCGGACGAAGGAGTTCTCGACCATCCTCCAGCTGCTCTACGTCCTGCTCGGCTTCTCCGTCGTGGTGAGCCTGTTCGGGATGGTGAACACGCTGGTTCTCTCCGTGTTCGAGCGGACGCGGGAGCTCGGCATGTTGCGCGCGGTCGGCATGACCCGCCGGCAGGCGAGGCAGATGATCCGCCACGAGAGCGTGATCACGGCCCTCATCGGGGCGGCCCTCGGGTTGCCGCTCGGCATCTTCCTGGCTGCACTCGTGGCTCAGGCGCTCTCACAGTACGGCGTCGGGTTCTCACTTCCTGTGGGGACGCTCGCCGTGTTCGCCCTGGTGGCGATCCTGGCGGGAGTGCTGGCGGCCGTCCTTCCTGCCAGGCGTGCATCGCGCCTGAACGTGCTCAAGGCACTCCAATACGAGTAGGGGTCAACGAACTCACACGGACGACCACCGAAAGGAGAGACATGCCCAACGACAACCGGATTCTCTTCCGCCGCACGGTTCTCTTCGGAACGCCGCTGCTCTACATCGTGCTCGGGCTCATCCATCCGATGGAGGATCCCGGGATGGGCGAGGACACCGGTGTGTTCATCGCCCTGCATTTCGCCCAGCTCTTCCTCATCGCCGGGATCGCGCTCTCGCTCTGGTTCCTCGTGGACGGCCTCGACAGCCGGGCTGCGACGGTGACGCGGGCGCTGATCCTTCCCTACGTCATCCTCTACACAACGCTCGACGCGATCGCCGGACTCGCCATGGGCGACGTCGTCGCTGCCGCCAATGCGCTCCCGGCGGCGGACCAGGCGGCCGCGGGGCGACTCATCGACGACCTCCGCCAGGCGGAGATCACGGGCTACCTGTTCTACGCGGCCGTGGGGCTCGCGTGGCTCGGTGCCGCCTTCTCCGCGATCGTGGCCGTGAGACATCGTTCTCCGCGACCTGCCCTCGTGCTCATGGGTCTCGGCGCCCTCGTCTTCGCGGTCGGTCATCCGAAGCCGTTCGGCCCGACCGGAATGGCCCTCTTCCTTGTCGGCATCATCTGGCTCGAGCTGAGGCCACAGCGGAAAGACACCCGCGCACCGGTCAGCGTCCAGCCGACGTGAGCCGGGCGGCGCGCCTCAGCGACCGGTCAGCTCGCCCGCGAGCCGCCCGAAGACCTCGGCGTGGAGGTCGACGTCGGCCTCCGTCGTCGCCGGCGACATGAGGGCCATGTTGTGGAACGGCGTCAGGAGCACGCCGCGGTTGAGCGCGTACAAGTGAATGAGCCTGTCGAGCAGGTGGTCGCCGCCGGCTGCGGCGTCGCTGCCGGTCACGGGGCGCTCGGGCCGGAAGAGGTACTCGACGCGGCAGCCGAGGCGCGTGACGTGCCAGGGGAGGCCGAACTCGTCGATCGTGTGTTGGACGCCCTGCTCGAAGCGCTCGCCCAGGGCGATCATGCGGTCGAAGGCCTCCTCCGTGAGAACGTGCGCGAGGGTGGCGCGGACCGCGGCGAGCGAGAGGACGTTCGCGGCGAGGGTCCCTCCCACGCCGCCGACGTCGGACTCGTCCCGGCCGATCGACGCCTCGACCCGATCGGCGACCTCGGCCGAGAAGCCGTACGCCGCCGACGGGATCCCGCTCCCGATCGCCTTCCCGACCGTGAGCAGGTCGGGCTCGAGCCCGTGGGCCCGGGTGAAGCCGCCGGGGCCGGCGCAGAGCGTGTGCGTCTCGTCGATGAGCAGGAACGTCCCCGTCTCTTTGGTCGCCTCGCGAAGCGCGTCGTGATAGCCCGCCTGCGCGTGGACGATGCCGATGTTCGTGAGCGCGGGCTCGGCGAGCACGCACGCCACGTCGCCGTGGGCAAGCTCGCGCTCGAGCGCCTCGATGTCGTTCCACTCCACGACGCGGGTCGTCTCCTCCACGGGCACGGGCGGGCCCAGGTTGGCCTCGCGCTCCACCACCCTCCCGTCGCGGAGCGTGGCGAACGACTCGTCGACGGTGCCGTGGTAGCACCAGTTGAAGACGAGCACCTTCGGGCGCCCGGTGACGTGCCGCGCGAGCCGGATCGCGAAGCGGTTGGCGTCCGTGGCCGTCAACGCGAACTGCCAGCGAGGGAGCCCGAAGCGACGGCCGAGCTCCTCCCCGACCCAGAGCGCATCCTCGCTGGGGAGCATCAGCGTGATCCCGCGCGCCGCCTGCTCCGCGACCGCCCGGACCACCGGCTCCGGCGAGTGCCCCGTCATGGCGCCGGTGTCGCCGAGGCAGAAATCCACGTACTCGATCCCGTCGACGTCGCGGAAGCGCGCGCCGCTCGCCTCCTCTGCGTAGACCGGATAGGCCCCCGGCCAGCGCAGCATCCAGTGCATTGGGACGCCTGCGAGGAGCGAGGCCGCGGCCCGCTTCGACAGCTCGCCCGACCGCGGGTGCTCCCGCTCGAAGCGCTCGAGCTCGCGCTCCAGCAGCTCGCCCGCCCGCGCGTGCATGTCCGTCACAGGAGCCCGCGCACCCAGCCGCCGTCGACCGCGAACGAGCCGCCGGTGATGTAGCCCGCGCGCTCCGAGGCGAGGAAGACCGCGAGCGCGGCGAACTCCCGCGGCTCGGCGAGGCGGCCCATAGGGATGGACGCCTCCAGCCGCGCCTGCACCTCCTCGACGCCGACGCCTTCGCGCTCCGCGTTCGCCTGGTTCAGCTCCGTGACGCGCTCGGTGGCCGTGTAGCCCGGCAGCACGGTGTTGACGGTGATCCCGTCCGGCGCAACCTCGCGCGCGAGCGTCTTCACGTAGCCGGTCACCGCGGCGCGCAGGCTGTTCGAGAGGATCAGGTTGTCGACGGGCTGCTTCACGGCGACCGAGGTGACGGCGAGGATGCGGCCCCAGCCGTGCTCCTTCATCCCGGGCAGGGCGGCGGAGGCAAGCTCGACGGTGCTGCGCAGGAGCAGCGCCGTGGCCCGGTCCCAGTCGTCGAGCGAGAGCGTGTCGTGCGTTCCGGCGGGAGGGCCGCCGGTATTGGCGACGAGGACGTCGACGCGTCCGAAGCGCTCCTGGGTGGCCCGGACGACCCGCTCGCCCTCTCCCGGCTCCGCCAGGTCCGCGGGTATCGCGACCACCTCGGGCCCGATCTCGGCGGCCGCGGCGGCGAGCCGATCCGCGTCGCGCGAGCAGACGGCGACCGACGCGCCCTCGGCGGCGAGCTCGCCCGCGATCGCCCGCCCGATCCCCCGGCTCGCGCCGCAGACGAGGGCGACCTTGCCGTCCAGACCGAGGTTCACTTGTTGCGGAGGTAGGCGTCCGAGCCGTCGAGCCAGTCCTGGCGCGGCGGGCAGAAGATGTCCACGTCGAGCACGTCGTCGAGGGCTTCGGCCTTGTGCGGCAGCCAGGACGGCAGGTGCAGGACTTCCCCAGCGGCGACGTCGACGACCTCCGACTCGTCCTCGCCGAGGAAGAAGCGGAGCGTACCCTGGAGGATATAGGTGAGCTGCTCGTTCTCGTGCGAGTGCTGCGGGACGATGCAGCCCTTGTCGAGGTACACGTGGGCGAGCATCATCCGGTCGGTCGAGACGAGCCGCCGGTGCAGGTCGGGCTTCAGCTCCTCCTTGGGCATGTCGTCCCATCGGTACTTCGTGGCTCCGTTGTTCACGCCTCTCCTCTCCTCGCTGCGGCAGAGGAGAATCGTCTCACACCGCAGGCGACCCTCAGCGAGGGACGATGCGGAAGCGCACGGTGCCGTCCCGGCGCTCCGCGCGTGTCAACGGCCCCGGGCGCGCGTACAATCGAGAGCATGGGAGTCGCGTACAGCTCTCCCGATTCGGCCTACACGCGGATCACGGTCGTGTACCGGTGCCCCTGCGGCGCCGTCGCCACCGAGGTCGGACGCCACGCGGCCGAGGGGCCGCAGGGCTGGGAGCACGCCCAGGGCGAGTCGTTCATCTGCGCCCACTGCGCGGAGCTGAGGCGCGCCGGGCAGCTGCCGAGCTCGCCTACGTCCGCCTGAACCGTGCCGCGGCCTCGGCGTGATCGACGAGCGGCGGCGGATAGCCCCGCACGCCGCCGAGCTTCCACGGCTCGTGGACCGCGGCGCCCTGCACGTCGGCGAGCTCCGGGACGTACCGGCGCACGTACTTGCCCTCGGGATCGTGCCTGCGTGCCTGCAACGTCGGGTTGAGCACCCGGTTCGGCCGGGTGTCGGTCCCGGTGCCGGCGACCCACTGCCAGTTGCCGGCGTTCTGGGCGAGGTCGCCGTCGACGAGCAGGTCGTAGAAGTGCGCAGCGCCTAGCCGCCAGTCGACGTACAGGTCCTTGGTGAGGAACGAGCCGGCCACGAGCCTGGCCCTGTTGTGCATCCACCCCTCGCGCGCGAGCTGTCGCATCCCCGCGTCCACGAGCGGGAACCCGGTGCGACCGCCCTTCCAGGCCTCCAGGCCATCCTCGTCCTCGTGCCAGCGGCGGCGCCGCGGCCGGTAGTCCTCGTGCGCGGCGGCCGGGCGTGCAGCGAGCACCTGGTGGAAGAAGTCGCGCCACGCGAGCTGGCGCAGGAAGGGCTCCGTCCCGGGCCGACCCGCGGCGCGCCCGGCGACCTCTCGGGGGGACAGGCAGCCGAAGTGGAGGTACGGCGAAAGCCGTGACGTGCCGTCGGCGGCCAGGTCGTCCTGGAGCTCGGCGTAGCGATCGAGCCCCGTGCGCAGCCAGCGCCGAAGACGCGCGCGGCCGGCCTCCTCCCCGCCCGCCGGCAGGTCCGGCGACGGCTCGCCCGGCACGATGTCCGCAAGCCTGGGGAGACGACCGACGGCGAGCCCACTCGGCACCGAGAGGCGGCGAGGCGGGCGGTGAATCGGCCGCAGCTCTGTCTCTGCCCAGCGTCTCCAGTACGGCGTGAAGACACGGAAGTGGTCGCCGCCCGCGGGCAGAAGCTCGCCGGGCGGAACAACCGTCACGCCGGGGCACGTGCGAACGGCGACGCGCTCCACCGCGAGAGCCCGCGCCCGGGCCTGCGCGTACGCGCTCACGTCGGCGCTCAGGAAGACCGTCTCGGCCCGGCAATCGCCGACGACGCGCATCGTCTCGCCGACGACGTCCCCGCGCCGCACGAGCAGCGTCCCGCCAAGCCCCCTGAGCGACCGGCGAAGGTCGGCGAGCGAGTCGAGCAGGAAGCGGATCCGGTTCGGCGCCGCGAAGCTCGACCCGAGGATCGCCTCGTCGAGGACGAAGAGCGGCACGACCTGCTCGGCTTCGGACACCGCCTGTGCCAGCGCCGGATGGTCGTGGACGCGAAGGTCGCGGGTGAAGAGGACGACGGCGCGCCGCACTACGCTGCGACGATCTCGGCCGCCGGGCCCTCCATGCGGACGAGCCTCGGGGCCACGTCGAGCACGCTCTCGCGCGCGCACCAGGCGATGTCGTCGAGGATCGCCTCCCGGCGCGGGTTCTCCGCCGCGCGAAGCGCCTCCTCCGCCGAGGCGAACGAGCGCGCCAGGCGCACGGCGGCTTCCCCCGCGTCGGAGCGCTCCCCGCCGAGAAGCTCGGCGATCCGGCCCGCGCAGTACGCGTCGTCGATGGTGAAGCGGCCGTCGACGCCTGCGCACACGACCTCAGCGTCGCCGCCCGCGGCAAGCGCCGCCGCGACGACGGCATCCAGGTTGAGAAGGCTCCCCGCGAAGACGTGCTCGGCGTTGGCCGCTGCGGTGACGATCGCCCGCGTGCCGTTCGTCGTCGTCATGACCAGCGTCTCGGCGCGGGGCTCGACGAAGTCCGCAGGCGAGTTCCCGAGGTCGAAGCCGGGGATCGCCTCGGCCCGCCGCTCGCCCGCGAGCACGCCCTCCTCGAGGCTCGCACGAAGCGCCCGCGCCTCCTCGATCTCCGCGCAGCAGAGGACGCGGCGGTAGCCGGAGGCGAGCGCCTGGGCGATCGTGGAGGTCGCGCGGAGGACGTCGACGACCACGGCGACGGGCGCGCGCTCGGCCTCAGCGGGCGTGAAGGCGACGTGCACGCGCATCGGCCCGGCACCTTACACGGCGCCGATACGATGGCTCGAATGGCCACGCCGGAGCGGATTCAGACGCGGACCTGCTACCGCCATCCGGGCCGCGAGACCGCGGTCAGCTGCTCCAACTGCGGCCGCCCAATCTGCCCCGACTGCATGGTCTATGCACCCGTCGGGATCAAGTGCCCCGAGTGCGCGGGCCAGCCGGCCGGCGCCAAGGCGGCCACGCGGCGGATCGGCCGCGCGGCGGGCGCCGGCACGAGCGCCCTCGTCACGAAGACCCTCATCGGTGTCAACGTGGCGGTCTTCCTGATCTCGATCGCGCAGGGCTCGGGCGGCTTCCAGCCGGCGCAGTCGTTCATCAACCGCTGGGCGCTGAACGGGTTCGAGGTCTCCCAGGGCGAGTGGTACCGCCTGATCACGAGCGCATTCCTGCACGCGAGCGTGATTCACATCGCGTTCAACATGCTCATGCTCTGGTGGTTCGGGCAAGCGCTCGAAGGCGCACTCGGCCGGGCGCGCTTCCTCGGCGTCTACCTCGTCTCCGCGCTCGCCGGGTCGGCGGGGGCACTGCTGCTCTCCGGGGAGTTCGTCAACACGGTGGGCGCCTCCGGCGCGGTCTTCGGGATCCTCGGCGCCGGGCTCGTGCTCGAGCGACGCCAGATCTACGTCTTCGGCGGAGGCGCGCTGTTCATCGTCATCCTCAACATCGCCTTCTCGTTTGCCGTGTCCAACATCTCCATCGGCGGCCACCTCGGTGGACTCGCGGGCGGCGTGCTGGCCATGCTCGCGCTCTCCGTCGCCGGGCGGCATCCGGTTTACGGTCGGATGGACCCCCTCGCCGTGCTGATGCTCGTCGGGATCGCCGCCGCCAGCATCCTCGTCGCGTACATGCGCGTGCGCGGATACTCCTGAGCCGGGAACTTTTGGGCGCATTCGCCCGTCGTACGGAGAGATGAGGCTTCTCACCGTCCTCGCGCTCGCCCTGGCCCTCGGCCTGTCCGCCTGCGGCGCGGCCCAGGAAGCAGGTCAGGGCCAGTCGACCGAAGCCTCGGAACCGCCGCCGCCGGCACTACCGGAAACGGCCGTGATCGTCTGTCGCGCCGGCGAGGCGCCGAACGTCGAGACGCCCTCCGTCAAGCCGCAGTCAGATGGCGTCCACGTCCAGTTCGTGAACGACACCGGCAAGGAGCTCTCGACCCTGATCGAGCATCCGCAGGACGGCGGGATGGGCACGAGCGCGCCGGACGGCACCTCGTCCCAGGTCGTGGATCTCGGCCCCGGCGCGTTCTCCGTCGCCTGCTACGACGGGTTCACGGAGGACGGGAGCGAGGTTCCGCGCTCGTCGGTCGAGGTGGTCGACGAGGACGGGATCTGGGTCTCGACGCGGCTCGGCTGCGTCGAGCAGTTCTCGCAGGTCGCGGACTACATCCAGGGCGCCACGGGCGAGACCTCGGACCCGATCGAGGCCGCTAGGAAGGGCATCGAGGGATACAACCTCGAGACGGACGACGTCTTCGAGCGTGCCGGCTACCCAGAGACGGACACCGTGAGGGTGCGCGCTGTGCGCGACGGTGAGCCCATCGCGGTCGTCGACTTGATCGACGACGGCGCCGGCAAGTGGCTCGTGAGCCAGGTCACGGGCTGCAGCTCCCTCGAAAACACCTAGCCACAGCTAGGGTCCCGCCTCGTGATCGAGGCACACACCCTCACCGACGGCGGGCAGACCGCACAGGAGGTCGCGGAGAGGCTGGCCGGGTTCCTGGCCGAGGCCGAGCGGACGCTCGATCTCGCGCTCTACGACTTCGACCTGCTGCAGCCGACGGCCAAGATCGTCGCGGACGAGATTGTCGAGGCAGAGCAGCGGGGCGTCGCGGTCCGCCTCGCATTCAACGTCGACAGCGAGAAGCCGCCGCCGCTCTTCCCGCCCCCGACCGGCGAGCCGACGCTCATCGACAGCCTCGAGGTGCCGACGAAGCCGATCCCGGGCGTCCCCGACCTCATGCACCACAAGTTCGCCGTCCGGGACGGGCAGACCGTCTGGACCGGCTCGACGAACTGGACGGACGACTCGTTCACACGCTGCGAGAACATCATCCTCGTCGCCGAGTCGGAAGCGATCGCCGTCGCGTACACGACGGACTTCGAGCAGCTCTGGACGACCGGGTCAGTGGAGAAGAGCGGCTTCGTCGATCCCAACCCGATCGACATCGGCGGGCGCGACGTGCGCGTCTGGTTCTCGCCGGGCCACGGCGAGGCGCTCGCCACGCGTATCGCTCACCGGATCAAGCGGGCGAAGCGGCGGATCCGCGTCTGCTCGCCGGTGCTCACCTCGGGGCCGATCCTCGGCGCGCTCGCGGAGTGCGTCTCGGACGGCAAGGTCGACATCACGGGCGTCGTCGACGGGACGCAGATGAAGGGCGTCTACCACCAATGGAGGCTGAACGGGAACTCGACCTGGAAGCTGCCGCTGGTCGAGCGCGTCCTCGGGCGCGCCCGCTTCTCCGGCAAGGCCTCGACCCCGTACGGCGACGGCGACAACGTCCACGACTTCATGCACGCGAAGGTGACCGTCGCCGACGACCACGTGTTCGCCGGGAGCTACAACCTCTCCCACTCGGGCGAGCAGAACGCCGAGAACGTGCTCGAGATCCGCGATGCGGAGCTGGCCGACCGCCTCGTGACCTGGATCGACGGCGTGCGCGACCGCTACGGGCCTGCCCCGGTTCCCGACCTGGACGAAGCTAGCCCCCGACCTGAACCGTCGTGACGCCGCGCTCGGCCAGGGCCGCCTGAGCCGCGGCCAGGCGCGCCAGCGGCACCCGGTACGGCGAGCAGGAGACGTAGGCGAGCCCGAGCTCGTGGCAGAAGGCGACCGACTTCGCGTCGCCGCCGTGCTCGCCGCAGATGCCGAGCTTGATGTCCGCCTTGACGCCGCGGGCGCGCTCGACGCCGATCCGCATGAGGTCGCCTACGCCGTTGGCGTCCAGGGTCTCGAACGGGTTCGCATCCAGGATCCTGTCCTCGAGATAGCGCGTGAGGAACTTGCCTTCCGCATCGTCACGCGAGAAGCCGAGCGTCGTCTGGGTGAGGTCGTTCGTCCCGAAGCTGAAGAAGTCGGCCTCGCCGGCGATCTCGTCGGCGCGCACGCACGCGCGCGGGAGCTCGATCATCGTCCCGATCTGGTACTCGAGCTGGCGGTCTGCCTGCTCGAGCTCGGCCGAGGCGGTGTCGAGCGTGAGCCGGCGCAGGCGCCGGAGCTCCTCGGCGAACCCGACGAGCGGGTGCATGATCTCGACGAGCGGCGCCTCGCCGTCCTGCTCGGCGACGGCGAGGGCGGCCCGGACGATCGCCCGCACCTGCATCTCGTAGATCTCCGGATAGACGAGCCCGAGTCGGCAGCCGCGCATCCCCAGCATCGGGTTCGACTCGCGTAGCCCACGGATGCGGCGGGCCATCTCCTCCGACTCGGCCTCCTCGAGGGAGGGGAGGAACTCGTGCAGCGGCGGGTCGAGGAGCCGGATCGTCACCGGCAGCCCGGCCATGGCCGAGAGGATCCCCTCGAAGTCCTCCTGCTGGTGCGGCAGGAGCTTGTCGAGGGCGTTCCGCCGTTCCTCCTCCGAGGACGCGAGGATCATCGCGCGGACGAGCGGAAGCCGGTCCTCGGCCATGAACATGTGCTCCGTCCGGCAGAGGCCGATGCCCTCGGCGCCGAACTCGCGCGCCTTCGCGGCGTCGTCGGGCGTGTCCGCGTTGGCGCGCACGCGGAGTCGCCGCAATCCGTCGGCCCAGCCGAGCAGCGTCTGGAAGTTCTCGTCGATCTGCGGCGGGACGAGCGGGACGTCTCCGACGATCACGTCGCCCGTGCCGCCGTCGATCGTGATCACGTCGCCCTCGGCGAGCTCCTGGTCGCCCAGGCGGATCTTCCGGGCGCCGAGGTCGATCGAGAGCGCGTCGCACCCCGCCACGCAGGGCTTCCCCATCCCGCGCGCGACGACTGCGGCGTGCGAGGTCATGCCTCCGTGGGCCGTTAGCACCCCGCGCGCCTCGATGACGCCGTGGATGTCGTCGGGCGTCGTCTCGGCGCGCACGAGGATCACGTCCTCGCCGCCCTTGCCCTGCTCCTCGGCGCGGTCGGCGTCGAGGACGATCTTTCCGGTGGCGGCGCCCGGCGACGCGTTGAGGCCCTTCGCGGCCGTCTCGTAGTCGGCCTTCGGGTCGATCATCGGGTGGAGCAGCTGGTCGAGCTGCCCGGGATCGATCCGCGCGACGGCTTCCTCCTCGGAGATGAGCCCGTCGCCGACCATCTCCACGACCACCCGCAGGGCCGCCGCCGCGGTGCGCTTGCCGGCGCGCGTCTGGAGGATGTAGAGGGAGCCCTCCTCGATCGTGAACTCGATGTCCTGCATCTCGCGGTAGTGGTTCTCGAGCCGCGTCATCGTGTCGGTGAGCTGCCGGAAGGCCTCCGGGAAGCGACTCTCCATGTCGGCGATCGGCTCGGGGGTGCGGATGCCGGCCACGACGTCCTCGCCCTGCGCGTTGACGAGGAACTCGCCCCAGATCCCC
>Ga0114129_10002475_pt1 | contig 25653 bp, 29 predicted proteins | sample RhiMetdeltSRZDD1_FD_80071 | JGI IMG/M metagenome (GOLD analysis project Ga0114129, IMG submission 80071) | Populus rhizosphere microbial communities from Tennessee, USA - Rhizosphere MetaG P. deltoides SRZDD1 (version 2) (version 2) | ecosystem: Host-associated > Plants > Roots > Rhizosphere >...
CGGGACGGCCAGCAACGCCAGGAAAGCAGCGTTCGGCGTCGGGAGCGTGAACCGCACGGTGCCCGGGCCTACCGCCTCCACGCGCACGCCCTTGCCGAAATTCGGCGCGTACGGCGCCGCCGTTTTCGGGTCGAGCAGCCGCTCGAAGCTGAACTTCACGTCGGTGGCGGTGAACTCCTTCCCGTTGTGCCATTTGACGCCCTTGCGCAGGAAGAAGGTGTACACCTTGCCGTCCCGAGAGACCTCCCATCGCTCGGCCAGGTCGGGGATCACGCCGGAGGCGTCCGGCTTGTAGTTGACCAGGCGGCTGTAGACCATCGAGCAGACGGTGTCGATCGCGCCCGTCGGACCGCTGGCGGCGGGATCGAGCTTCGGCGGATCGGTGTTGAGCGCGAACTTGAGGATGCCGCCACGTTTCGGCTGCCCGACCGCCGCGGGCGGCACGGCCAGGGAGGCTACGGCGACGGCGCCAAGACGATACAGCAGTGCGCGCCGGCTGATCGCAGGGCTCGGTTGGTTGGACGGCATCGACAGCACCTCCCATTCCCGTCACCCGACCCCGCGGGCAACGCCCGACGTCACAACCAGACGTGCCGCCTCCGCCAATCGCTACGGGGCCGTCCCGGTTAGAGGCGCCGCGGATCGCGCCGCCCGAAGGGTAGACCACGCACGCTTCGTCGTCAAGGACACGAGAGTATTGGTCTTCTGCGGTGTAGAAATGTCCTCCCGAACCGTGCTATAGAAATCCTCCCATGGAGACATGGGAGATCGTCACGACAAGTCCTAGGACGCGAATGCCGCCCGACGCACGCGCGGTGCTCCTCAGGGGCATCGACTCACGCCTCGCGCTCGCGGATACTGGGGTCTGATGCCGTCCACGTCTCACGGAGGAGGTCATACGATGTCCAGGATCTCGGAAGTCGAACGCCCGGGGCTGGTCCTGCGAATCGCCTATCGCATCGGGGAGCGCATGTTCGGCGTGGTGCCGACGCCCGAAAAGGTGATGGCCCATCGGCCGCTCCTGATGGTGGCGCTCGGCGGTCTGCACACCGCCCTGGAGCGCTGTGGCCTCATCGATGCCCCGCTCCGCGCGCTGCTCAATGTGCACGTGGCGCGCGTGTACGCGAGCCCCTACTGAGTGGACATCCGTCACGCCGTCGGCGTGAGGATGGGGCTGCTGCCGGCAAAGCTCGCCGCGCTCCCTCGGTACCGCGAGAGCGCGGAGTTCGCGCCGCGCGAGGTGGCGGCGCTCGAGTTCGCCGAGCAGGTCGTGCGGAACGACCAGGAGGTTTCCGAAGAGTGCTGGACGCGGCTGCGCGAGCACTTCTCGGAAGCCGAGGTCGTCGAGCTGATGTTCATCGTCGGGTTCCAGACATTCGCCAGCAAGTTCGCCAAGGCGTTCGCCCTGGTCCCGCAGGACCTGGCCCCGCAGGCGTTCGCCCCGTCGCCCACGGCCGAACCCGTGGAGGCGGCGGTCAGAGCCTGATCGTGCTCCACCGGTTCGCCGCGGCGCTCGCGCTCGCCGACGCAACGCTTGGTCCGGCCCTGGCGGTCCTGACAGGGCCCGCTGAGCCGGATCGCGTCTGCAGGTAGTTGACCACGCAACCTGAGGCTGCTCACCTGTCGCGGGCCCCGGACAAGGGCCTTGCCTCGGTGGGCCGATTGCTGGACAGGGAGCCGCGGAGCGGCGTCTCGCCCGCTCACGGCTCCGGGTCGTCCGGACCAGAGACGGGTCAGCGGGCCGGAGCGGAGCCGATCGACCGTCCCCGACGTCGCCGGCCTGACCCTGCCTGGGAGGCGGTGGAGTCAACTAGCTCTCGAGACAGGGCCTCGATCAGGGGACACTGGGAGCCACTCCCGCGGGTGCAGCGGGCGACGGTCTCTCGGAGGACTCGTTCCATGGCCTGGAGATCCGCGATCTTGGCCTGGACGTCCTCCAGGTGCGCCGAGGCGACCACGCGCACCTCCGCGCAGCGTCGCTCCCGCTCGTCCGCCAGCCTCAGCAGGGTCCGCACCTCGTCCAGCGAGAACCCGAGCGCCCGCGCGCGGCGGATGAACGCCAGCCGCGTCAGGTGGGCAGCGTCATAGCGCCGATAGCCGCTCGCAGTCCGTGCGGGTGTCGGCAAGAGCCCGATGCGCTCGTAGTAGCGAATCGTCTCGACCTTGGAACCCGTCTGCCTCGACAGGCTGCCAATCGTGAGGCTGCCACCGCCAGTGACCCTCATCCCTGCCTCCCAATCGCGGCCCGGAGAATGCCCCTTGACTCTGTAGCGACTACAGACTCTACCCTGGGCCCAGGTCAACGGAAAGGAGGCGCCGCCATGGCCATCGCTCGAACCGAGGCGCGCGCACACACGACCGCACCCGATCGGACGGACGGACGCCCAGACCGGCGACCCGTGTGGCTCTCGGCCGCGGGTCTGGTCGGCGCCCTGGCGTCGACGTCGTGCTGCATCCTCCCCGTCGCCCTCTTCGCCGCCGGCGTGAGCGGGGCGTGGATCGGCCGCCTAACGGCGCTGGCGCCCTATCAGCCCCTCTTCCTGACGGCGACGCTGTTGTGTCTCGGCGTCGGCTTCGTGATGGTCTACCGGAGCTCGCGGGCGGCCTGCGCCAGCGGAACGTCCTGCGGCCAACCCGGCTCGAGGCGCGGCGTCCTGGCCACCTTGTGGGTGGCGACCGCCCTGGTCGCGGCCGCCGTGGCGTTCCCCTACGCCGTCCGAGCTCTCACCGGCGACTGAGCACGGAGGAGGTCGATGGACAAGACGCTCCGAGGCGTACTGCTCCTCCTGGCGCTGCTTCTACCCACGCCGCTCCTGGCGGGGGAACGAACGGTCCGCCTGCAGATGGACAACATGGACTGCGCGGCGTGTCCCGTGATCGTGAGGACCGCGTCTGTCACCTACGACGAAACGCACGTGACAATCCCGATGCGGATCGAGGCGACGACCCAGGCGGGCTACCCCTCGCGGGTGCTCAAGTAGGAACCTGGAGTGAGCGATCGGCGACTCCTGGGCACGGGCATCGTCGGGACCGTGGTGACGGCGGTCTGCTGCTTCACGCCGGTCCTCGTGCTCGCGCTCGGCGCCGTGGGGCTGTCAGCGTGGCTGGGCTGGCTGGACGCGGTCCTCCTCCCACTACTCGCGGCGTTCATCGGATTGACCGCCTACGGCCTGGTTCGCGTCCGGCGATCCCCGCGATGCTAATGGAGGTGGGTGGATGCTCGAGATCAAAACGGCCGTGGAGCTGATCGACCCGGAGCTCGAGGCCCGCTGGGCGGCCCGGCGAGCCGACCGCGCGTCCGGCCTTATGCAGTATGTCCTCCGGACGTTCGTCGAGCGCGGAGGGCCCGTCGAGATCGACGAGGTCGTCGCGGCGTGTCCGAACGAGGGACCGGACGCGGTAGGCCGGGCGCTCGTGGCACTCGACGAGCAGGACCTCATCCAGATCAGAGACGGCCGGATCGAGATCGCCTATCCGTTCTCCGCCAGCCCGACACCTTTCGTCGTGCGCCTCGCCGGCGGGCGTGAGCGGTACACCTGCTGCGCGATCGACGCGCTGGGGATGGCCCCAATGCTCGGTGAGACCGTCGACATCCGCTCGCGCTGCCACCACTGCGGTGAGCCGGTCGAGCTGGTGGCCGAGCCGGAGGGACCGGCCCGAGGGGCGGACGGGTTCATGGTGTGGGTGGGTACGGGCAACCGGGGCGACTGTCGGCTCGCGACGGGGCTCTGAACGACCTTGAACTTCTTCCGGTCGGAAGAACACCTGCGAGCGTGGCAGGCGGCCCATCCCGAGGCGACCGGCGCCGGGGCCACCGTGGCCGAGGCGTTCAAGCTGGGGCGTCACCTCTTCGGCAACCTCCTGCGCGGGGCGTGAGCATGGGGGATCGACGGATCACCGTCTACTGGTCACCGACCTGACGGGCCTGCCACTTGGCGAAAGGGTTCCTTTCGTCTCACGGCATCCCGTTCACCGACAAGAACGTCGCCGTGGACCCGGCCGCCCGGGAAGAGCTCGTGGCTCGGACCGGGCGGACGGCCGTCCCGGTGATCACGGTGGACGACGAAGTCATCGTCGGCTTCGACCGGGGTCGTTTGCACCGCCACCCCGCACGGCAGGCCACCAATCCGCGCCGCGTGAATTCGATTCCCCAACGGGGATTCGAACCCACCAACTGGATCGGTCCGCCGGGTTCTCACCTCCGCCCTGGCTCATGCCCATACGGGTCCGTGTGCTCGTCGTCTGCCCCCCCCCGGTTGCCCGACGAGGGTGTGCCATCCCCAGGCCATTTCATCGGCCAGCCAAACCGCGCACAACCGAGCTACGCCTGGCTCAGTCTGGGGTCGGCCGGATCGAGTACCATCGCGCGATGGCTTCCATCTGCGCGTCTGTTTTCTGAAGCGCATGCCCGCAACTACGCGCACACGGCACGAAGGCGGGGAGCAACTGCATCAGCTTCTCTCGATCCGGATTGCCCTAAGTAGGTCTGGAAACCGCCGGCTCACGTGGCGGAGCGACCGGAGGATCGAGAAGACGCAGACCTTGCCCGGCTGAGGGTGTTTGAGCCGGTCGAATCGCCGGAGCGTCCGCAGGCTGGTCCGTTGGGTCACCTCTCGGTGCCCGGCTTCAATCTCTGCTCGCCAGATCCGCACGACTCACGACATCTATGCCACGCTCTTGGGGAGCGGGAACGCCCTCCTCGACCAGGGCGCCCAGCGCGTTCCCCGTTCCCCGACGTGTCGTGAGACTGACAGGCCGACGCCGAACGTGGGTTCGGGGGGAATATTGCCCCTCCTACCGGTCGTCGGAAGACGCCAGCTGGAAAGATCGGAAACACGCTGGCCTCGTCAGCCGTTAAAGTGTTGTGGGATTCGGATGCGGGTCAGAGGTGGCGTGGCGGGGAACCGTCGAAGACTTCGGAGCCCGGGACGCGTTCCCGGATTCCACGGTCTGGGTGAGACGGCTCTGTTCCACGGGAATCTCTCTTCACTGGGCTGATCGTGCCCAGGAGGATTGGGACGGATTTGGATACTCGGGAGCCTGGGCATGCTGACGCGTGGAAGGCGCCGTGCATCGGCACCGCGTAGTCGTGACGCGACCACTGCGCTGACAGCGTCGGTGAGTGCCGTGGACCCGACAATCGTACCGACGCCCCACAGCCCGCCTCGGCGTCACCCCCCACCCGGACCGTGATCTCACTCCTTCTGGCTCGACGCAGATCGGCCCTCCTGCTCGTCGCCGTGCTGACGAGTGTCCTGGGGTGGTCCGCGCTGCACCTTCAGATCGATCCCGGCGTGGACTCCATGATTCCGTCGGGTCCGGGAGAGCTGGAACGCCTTCGGACCTTCCAGGCGTCGTTCGGGTCCGACGAGATCGTCGTACTCGCGCTCCACTCCGACCGGCTGTTCTCCCGAGAGACGCTCGAATACCTCGAGGCCCTCACCCAGCGAGTCGGGACACTGCCCGATGTCGCCCGCGTCCTGTCTCCGACGAATGTCCGCGACCTCGAGGGGGACGCGCTGGGTCCGGTTCCGGTCGTGCCCTACGCGGCCGTGCGGGAAGGCAAGCTCTCGCCCGGGGATTTCGGACAGCGGCTCGGTGCGCATCCCCTCTACGGCGACCTACTAGTGGCGAAGGACGCCCACACCGCTGCGGTGCTGGTTGAACTCAAACCGCAGGCGGGACATTCATACGCTCGCCGAGAGCTCATAATGGAGCTGCGGCACCTGGCCCGCGAAGTCGACCCCAGTCTCACCGCTTACGTGGCGGGCATCCCGGTCGAGCAGATCGACGTCGCCGCCTCAATCGCACGTGACCAGAAGATCTTCGTTCCGCTGGTGCTCCTCATCCTGGCCGTGATGACGGCGGCGCTGTACCGCCATCCTGTCGGCGTGCTCGTCCCCCTCACGGTGGTCAGTCTCGCGCTCGTCTGGACGCTCGGCCTCTTCGGGCTGGCCGGCCGATCGCTGAACCCCGTGACCTCCCTCATGACGCCCGTGATCCTGGTGATGTCGCTGGAGGGAACGATCCAGCTGCTGAACCAGTATCTGGCCGCCCGGGTGGGCGGTCTCTCCCTCTCGGACGCACTGGCGCGGGCCGATGGTCGGATGCGGATCCCGTGCTTCAACGCCGCCCTCACTGCCGCCATCGGCTTCGTCTCCCTGCTCACACTCCCGATCCCGGCGATCCGTGACTTCGGCCTCTTCACCGCCCTCGGTCTCATGATCGGCTACGGCCTGACCATGACGCTCACCCCGCTCCTCGTCGCATCACTGCCGGATGTGCCTCGTCGTGTCATCCACGCTTTTGAGGCGGGGTGGATGGAGCACGGGCTTGTCCAGATCATCCGCTGGGTCGATCGGCACCGGTGGCGCACGGCAAGCCTCGCGGGGGCGCTCGCGCTGCTCGCGGCGGCGGGGGTCGCGCGGATCTCGATCGAAACCGACCTCATCCGCGCCCTCCGTCATGCCAGTCCGCTGGCGGCCGCGACACGGTTCATCGATGCTCAGCTCACGGGCGTGAACTCCGTCGAGATCGTCATCGGCGGGATTTCCCCCCAGGACCCGGAGGCGCTCGGCAAGGTCGCGAGGTTCGAGGACGCGGTGCGGCGGCTCCCGGACGTGCGCAAGGTGACCGGGCTGCCCGACCTTCTCGCCCGAATCAACCGCGCCGTACATGGGAGCGATGACAGACACGCGCGGCTCCCTGACGGGCCGGACGCCGCGACCGATCTCGCGGACTTCATGGTGGCCTTGGCCAAAGAGGCCCCAGCCGACCTGCACCGGTTCCTGGCCGAGGGCCGAGACGGAGCCGCCGCGCTCCACGTGATCGTGCGGGTGCCCGCGCTGGACACGGCACGGTCCCAAGCGCTGTTCGCGCAAATCCACGGCGCGGCCAACCGGGCCGGGATTCGCGAGGTAAGCTTGACCGGGCACTTCGTCGTCTTCTCCAACATGTCGACGACCCTGGTGCGCCATCAGGTGCAGGGGCTCGGCGTGGCGCTTCTGCTGATCCTGGCAGTGATGGCCATCCAGGTCCGCTCGCTCCGCCTGGGCCTACTGTGTGCCATCCCGAACGGGATGCCGATCCTCATGGTGTATGGCCTGATGGGCTGGGGCGGCGTGCCCCTCTCGGTGCCCACCGCGATGATCGCGAGCGTGGCGCTCGGGACGATTGTGGACAACTCGATCTACCTCCTGGCGCGGTTCCGGGAAGCGTTCGCGCGCCAGGCGAACTACGTAGAAGCCCTGGTTGCCATGGTGCACGCCTCGGGCCGGGCGGTGGTGTACTCCACCGTCACCCTCGCCGTGGGCTTCGGTGTCGGCGTGTTCAGCTCGTTCGTGCCGACCGTGCACTTCGGGCTTCTCGCCGGGGCCGCCTTCCTGCTCGGGCTGGTCAGCCAGTTCGTGCTTTTGCCCCTCGTGCTGATCCTCTTCACGCCCTTGGGCCGACCGACCCGCCCACTGCCATGCCGCTCAGCGCCCGGCTGACCACGACGATTGTCGCCGGGCTCCTGGCGACCAGTGTCGCCCTGGCCCAGGAGCCGCCGCGCGAGATTCTGCTCAAGGACCAGTTTGGCCATGTGGATGGTCCCGGGCGTCACCGCGGTCAGGCGCTCCTCCTTATCTATGGCAAGGTCGAAGGCATGCGTCGTATGAAAGCCTGGGAGGAGTCGATCCGCGAGCGGATGCCGGGGCCGTTGCTTGTGCTGCGCGGTCTCGATGCGCGGCCCGCCCGTGGGCAGAAGACCGAGGCGGAGGTCAACGACCGACTGCAGCAGAACGTGCCGTCCGACATTGCCATCCTGGTCGACTGGACCGGCGCGCTCGTCCGCGCCTATCGTTTGCCTGACGCGGTTGTCTCGGCGACGGTCCTCGACGGGACGGCGAAGGCCTGCCACACGGTCGCAGGGCCGGTCACGCCGGAAGGTGCGGAGACCATACGGCGGGTATTGGAGCGGGCGCGTGAGGCCGGCACCTGCCCGTGACGGCCACGGCGGACCGGGGGGGCGGCGAGGGAGAGCGACCGGGATGGCCGGGAGGCGTTCGAGATATGGAAGGCCGCGATGAATGAGGACAGGGACCTAGTGCATCGCCTGGCGCGCGTGGAGCAGGAGATTCGCCGCTGGAAGCTCGCCGCCGCCCTCGCCGGCGTTGGGTTCACGGCGGTCATGCTGATGGGTCAGGCTGCGTCGGAACCCGTCACCAAGATGGTCGAAGCGGAACGCTTCATCCTGCGCGATGACCGCGGCAAGACCCTCGCGATCCTGGGCGTGCCCACGACTACTCCGTGGTGATCCCTCCCGGGGGTGATCAGAGTAGGGCTGCCAAGGCGAAGCATCCCACGTGATACCCTTGAGGCTAGAATCAGGATTAGATTCATCGTCGAGGAGGGCACAGGTGGTCAGGACCATTAGGGCACGGTTCTCAAAGGGCGTGCTCGAGCCCCTCGAACCGGAGTCAACGACGGTGCTTCACGAAGGGGAAGAGGTCCTGCTCACCGTCTCGACCCCGGCGACCGACGATCGGGCAGACGGCATTGCCGGGACGGCGGGGGTCTGGAGGGGCCTCGTGGACGGCGAGACCCTGAAGCGTGACATCTATGCCGACCGTCTCCTCACGACTCGTCCTCTAGCCCGTCTGTGAGGACGGGCTACCTCGTCGACACCGACTGGATCATCGACCATCTCAGCGGCGTCACGGCCGTCACGACGCGGCTGACTGAGCTGCGGCCCGCGGCCAACGAGGTGTTCATCCCGTCGTCGAAGATCTACGTCGCCGCGTCGCTCCCGCCCTCGGACCCTCAGCGACCAGTCATCGAGCGGTTCGTGGCGGACTACGAGAAACGCTACGGACGGAAGCCCGCCACATTCGCCGGCAACGGATACGACTCGGTCATGATGCTGGTGGCCGCCATCCGGAGCGCCGGGGCCGACCGCGAGAAGATCCGCGAGGCCCTCGAGGGCCTGCGGGGGTACGTGGGCGTCACCGCCCTCTACACATACTCGTCGACCGATCACTTCGGCGCGTATGAAGAAAGCGTGGTCATGCTCCAGGTTCGGGGGGGAGTTTCGAGCTTGCCCGGTAACTCCGCCGGATGGCCCCCGAGCGTCCACGGCGCACGGCCGTGACGAACCCGTCGGCCACCGGGCGGCCGAGCCAGCCCATCCGGGCCCCGCGCGGGACCGCGCGGTCCTGCAAGGGCTGGCCGCAGGAGGCCGCGCTGCGCATGCTGATGAACAATCTGGATCCGGACGTCGCCGAGCGATGGGAGGATCTCGTCGTCTACGGCGGATCGGGCAAGGCGGCGCGGAACTGGGAGGCCTATCACCGCATCGTGGCCTCGCTGCGCGCACTGGAGGCCGACGAGACGCTGCTGGTCCAGTCGGGTAAGCCCGTCGGCGTCTTCCGCACCCACGCCGATGCCCCGCGCGTCCTAATCGCCAATGCCCTACTGGTGCCAGCGTGGGCCGACTGGGAGCACTTCCGCAAGTACGAGGCCATGGGGCTCACGATGTACGGCCAGATGACGGCCGGCTCCTGGATTTACATCGGGACCCAGGGAATCCTGCAGGGCACGTACGAGACCTTCGCCGCCTGTGCGGTGAAGCATTTCGGTGGCACGCTGCGCGGACGGCTCGTGCTCTCGGCCGGGCTCGGCGGCATGGGCGGCGCCCAGCCGCTCGCCGTGACCATGAACGGGGGCGTCGGGCTCTTCGTCGAGGTGGACCCTGATCGCATCGAGCGCCGGCTCCGGCTGCAGTACGTGGACCGGGCGACCGGATCGCTGGAGGAGGCGGTCCGCTGGGCGGAGACGGCTCGGCGGAACGGAGAAGCGCTGTCCATCGCGCTCCACGGGAATGCGGCCACGGTGCATCCGGAGATCGCCCGGCTCGGCACGCGGCCCGACGTGGTGACGGACCAGACCTCCGCCCACGACATGCTGCAGGGCTACATCCCCGCCGGGCTCGCCCCGGCGGAGGCGGCGAGGCTCCGCGAGACCGATCCCAAGGCGTACCTCGCGCGCGCCTACGAGTCGGTCGCCCAGCACATGCGCGCCATGCTCGAGCTCCAGCGGCAGGGCGCCATCCTCTTTGACTACGGCAACAACATCCGGCGCGAGGCGGCGAATGCGGGCGTCAGCGACTTCGCCTATCCCGGGTTCGTCCCCGCCTTCATCCGCCCGCTGTTCTGCACGGGCAGCGGGCCCTTCCGCTGGGTGGCGCTCTCGGGCGATCCGGAGGACATCTACGCCACCGACCGCGCCCTCATGGACGCCTTTCGCGACGACGCGCACCTCGTCCGCTGGCTCCGGATGGCCCAGGACCGCGTCCAGTTCCAGGGCCTGCCCGCGCGGATCTGTTGGCTCGGATACGGTGATCGCGCCAGGGCCGGGCTCATCTTCAACGACCTCGTCGCCGCGGGCCGGGTGAAGGCCCCCATCGTGATCGGACGGGATCACCTGGACTCGGGCTCGGTGGCCTCCCCCAACCGCGAGACCGAGTCCATGCGGGACGGCTCGGATGCCATCGCCGACTGGCCCATCCTCAACGGCCTCCTGAACACGGCGGCGGGCGCCTCCTGGGTGTCGGTCCACCATGGCGGCGGCGTCGGCATCGGCTACTCGATCCACGCCGGGATGGTCGTCGTGGCCGACGGCACCCCGGAGGCGGCCCGCCGCCTCGAGCGGGTGCTCACGACGGACCCGGGCAGCGGGATCATGCGCCACGCCGACGCAGGCTACCCCGAAGCCATCGAGGCGGCCCGGCGACATCGGCTCAACCTGCCGGGGCTGACGCCGTGATTCGGGCCGATCTGGTCGTTGACACCGCGACCCAGGTCGTCACCTGCGACCCCGCGCTCGGCGAAGGGCCGGTGGGTATCATCCCGGATGGCGCTGTCGCGGCCGAGGGCGAGCGCATCGTCTGGGTGGGACCGGCCTCACGGCTCACGGCCGAGGTGGAGCTCGGGGCGGGCGCCCGGCGCCATGACGCTGGCGGACGCGCGGTGCTCCCGGGCTTCGTGGACTCCCACACCCACGCCGTCTTCGCCGGCGCACGCGAGAAGGAATACGCGATGCGGGCGCGCGGGGTGACCTACCAGGAGATCGCCGCCCGGGGCGGGGGCATCCTCGCCACGGTCCGCGCCACCCGGCAGGCGAGCGTGGACGAGCTCGTCGCTCTCACTCGCCCCCGCCTCGACCTGATGCTGACCCACGGCACGACCACAGCGGAGGTCAAGTCGGGCTACGGGCTTACCACTGCCGACGAGCTCAAGATGCTGGAGGCCATGCGCCGCCTCGACGCCGAGCATCCGGTGGACGTGATCCCGACCTTCTGCGGGGCCCACGAGGTGCCGCCGGAGTTCCGGGGACGCACCGACGCATACGTCGACCTGGTCGTCACCGAGATGCTGCCGGAGGTGGTGCGACGCCGGCTCGCGCGCTACGTGGACGTCTTCTGCGAGGAGGGCGTCTTCTCGCTCGCCCAGAGCCGGCGCGTCCTAGAGGCGGGCGCCCAGCATGGCCTCAGGGCCAAGTTTCACGCCGACGAGTTCGTCACGCTGGGCGGCGCCGAGCTGGCGGCCGAGATTCGCGCTCTCTCGGCCGACCACCTCCTCAAGGCAAGTCGCGAAGGCGTGGCGCGGATGAAGGCGGCCGACGTCACCGCCACCCTGCTGCCCGGCACAGCGTTCTTCCTCGGGCTGCCTGCCGCGCCGGCGCGAAGCTTCCTCGAGACCGGCGTCAGGGTCGCCCTGGCCAGCGACTTCAATCCCGGCTCGTCCATGGGGCTCAACCTCCAGCTCGTCATGACGATGGCCGTGAGCCAGATGAAGATGTCACTGGAGGAGGCGCTGCTAGGCGTGACCCGTCACGCCGCCTGGGGCATGGGTCTCGCCGACGAGGTCGGGTCGCTCGCGCCCGGGAAGCTCTGCGACCTCCTCATCGTCGACGCGCCCTCCTGGGAACAGGTCGCCTACTTCTACGGTGTCAACCACGTCCGCCAGGTGATCAAGCGTGGCCATCTGGTCTGGGGCGGCTGACGGGCGCGTCGTGACGACGTGGCACCTGGACGTCCGCTTCCGCGGCGGGTACGACGTCCCGAGCCGCGCGGTGCCCGTCACCGACGGTCGGAGCCCTGACGTCCGGCCGGCCACCTCGCGAAAGGCGGCCCGACCCTCCGAGTGTTCGGGCCCTCGAGCGCTGACGGAGCCCGCGAGGTGATTCACCGCGCAAGGACGCGGGTGTGGAAGCGCGTGTGATCCCGCGGCGCGGCGGAACCGAGTCGAACGGAGACGGGAGACGCGGCGTGTGAAAGAGCCGGGCGGGGGCGCCGCCGAGCCCGTCGTCATCGGCGCGGGAACCCTGCGGATCGCCGACGTCGCCGCCGTCGCGCGTCACCGCGCGCCGGTTCGGCTCCATCCCGACGCCCTCCCGCTCCTAGGCCGCGGCCGGGCCCTGGTGGACGCCCTCGATCGGAGCGGCCAGGCCGTGTACGGCATCACCACGGGGGTCGGCAAGCTCAAGGACACCTTCATCCCGCCCGATGAGCGCCGGCAGCTCCAGCGCAACCTGATCCTCTCCCACGCCGCAGGCGTCGGCGCCCCCCTGCCCGAAGCCGAAACCCGCGCCATCCTCCTGTTACTCGCGGCCTCGCTCGCCCGCGGCCATTCGGGCGTCCGAGCGGCGGTGGTGGATCTGATCGTGGGCTGTCTGAACCGGGGGGTTCTGCCCATCGTCCCCGAGCGCGGCTCGGTCGGGGCCTCGGGCGACCTGGCGCCGCTGGCCCACGTGGCGCTCTGCCTCATCGGCGAAGGGGAAGCGGTCCTCGATGGCGAGCGCCTGCCCGCCCGGCGAGCGCTCGCGCAGGCCGGCCTCCTGGTCGTGACGCTCGAGGCGAAGGAGGGCCTGGCGCTCCTCAACGGCACCCACCTGATGGCCGGGCTCGGCGCCCTGCGCGTGGACGAAGCGGAGCGGTTGGCCAAGCTCGCCGACGTGGCCGGCGCCATGAGCCTCGAGGCCCTGATGGGCACCGACGCCGCCTTCGACGCGCGCATCCACGCGCTTCGCCCCCATCCGGGGCAGCTCGCCTCGGCCGCCAACCTCCGCCGGCTCACCGCCCGCAGCGGCATTATTGCCTCGCACCGCGACTGCACGCGCGTGCAGGACCCCTACAGCCTGCGCTGCATGCCGCAGGTGCACGGCGCCGCCCGGGAGGCCGTCGGTTTCGCGCGGGCCATCATCGAGCGCGAGCTCAACAGTGTGACCGACAACCCGCTGCTCTTCCTGGACGACGGGGCCGAGCTCGGGGGCGTCGTGCTCTCGGGCGGCAACTTCCACGGCCAGCCGCTCGCCCTCGCCTTGGACACGCTGGCGATCGGGGTGACGCAGCTCGCCGGCATCTCGGAGCGGCGGATCGACCGGCTGGTGAATCCGCTCACCAACGAGGGACTGCCGCCCTTCCTCTCGCCCCAGGGCGGCCTCCACTCCGGCTACATGATCGCCCAGTACACAGCGGCGGCGCTGGTGTCGGACTGCCGCGCCTGGAGTCATCCGGCCAGCGTGGACTCGGTGCCCACGTCAGCGCTCCAGGAAGACTACAACTCCATGGGCGCCGGGGCGGCGCACAAGGCACACCAGGTGCTCGCCCATGCCTGCCAGGTGCTGGCCATCGAGCTCCTCCTCGCCGCCCAGGCGCTCGACCTGCGCGGGCCGCTCGTGCCCGGCGAGGGCACCCGCGCCGCCCTGGCGGTCGTGCGCTCCCACATCCCACCTCTGACGGGGGACCGCTATCTCAAGCCGGACCTGGACGCGGCGCTGGAGCTCTGCCGCGACAGCACGCTGTTGGCGGCGGTCGAGCGCGCGACAGGGCCGCTCGCCTGATCAATTGGGTCACCGGTGGCTCCGCAACCGTACCAGTCGGGAACGTCCCAGCGGGGAGACTACGAGCTGGCTAACCGGCGGCAGGCGTCCTCCGTCGCCTCGTCAGCCGGGAAGAAGCACTCGACCCGGAGCTCGTGGAGCGTGATGTCGTAGGGAGTTGCGAGGCTCGCCAGGGTGGTGAAGAACCTGAGGTGGGTGTCGTCCTTGCATAGCTCGATGGCGAGGAACGGCACCGCCGAGGCGTCGAGGTCGAGCGTCCGCAACTGGCGAGGGACGTCGGGATACGAGAGGAGCTCATCGAGGAGGTGGCGCGTTTCGGCGTCGCCAGTGCGCAGCAGATCGCGGTGGAGCCACTGGATGAAGGCGGCCGCCGTGGCTTCCCAGTTGACGATGAAGGGCCGAAGCCCCTGCGGATGATAGGAGAGCCGCATGGCGTTGGGCGATCCCACCGCCGCCGCCGCCGCCGGATCGAGAAAGAGGCCCATGACCCGGCTCGTGGCCTCGTTGGTCATGAGAATGTTCCAGTGCCGATCGAGCACCATGGCAGGATAGGGCTCCTGCTGGCGGAGCATGAAGCCCAGCGCGCGTCGCACCTGCGCCATCTCCGGCGCGTCGAGGGCGGTCTCCCGATAGATCGGCGCATACCCGGCGACGGCGAGCAGTTCATTGCGGCCGCGCAGGGGCACCTCGAGCACGCGGGCGAGGAGCAGCACCATCTCGCGGCTGGGCTGGGCACGGCCAGTCTCGAGGAAGCTCAGGTGGCGCGCCGAGATCCCAGCCTCGGCGGCGAGGCCGAGCTGGCTCATCGCGCGTCGCTCGCGCCACTGCTTGAGCAGCCGCCCCACCGGGCTCGCTGTCACTCCGCGCGCCGGGCTGCCTGTCGCCTGGCCGGTCTCCACGGCCGCCACTATACGCGGGCACCGTCCGGGCGGCCAATTACCTTCGAGGTAATTGATTTGTTCGCGAGCCGCGTGGACGATGCCTCCGATCCAGACCCATGCTTCTCTGGCGTGACGGGGGTGGCCACCGTGAACAGCCGATCCGACAGGAGGGGCACGACTCCCGACGGAACACGTCGGGTCCTCGGAGCGTGCCCGCTGGATTGCCCGGACACCTGTAGCTGGGTCGTCACCGTCAAGGACGGACGCGCCGTGAGGTTGCAGGGCGATGCCGAGCATCCCTTCACCCGCGGAGTGCTACCGGGACGACCTGAGGCGACCGGGCACGCGATCGTTGAGCATGACGAGTCTCGGGGAAGGCCTGCTCGACGTGCGCGACCCGCCCGTCAAGGTGCTGTTCGTCTACGCGAGCAACCCACTCGCCAGCATGCCTAACCAGTCGAAGATTCAACGGGGGCTGCAGAGACCCGACCTGTTCACGGTGGTGGCCGAGCATTTCCGCACGGACACCGTCGAGTACGCGGACATCGTTCTGCCCGCGACCATGCAGCTCGAACACGCCGACCTCCAGATCTCCTACGGACACTGTACATCTCCTGGAACGAGCCGGCCGTGTCACCGCCCGGAGAGTGCCTTCCGTCGACCGAGATATTCCGACGCCTGGCGAGACGCATGGGGCTCGACATTTCCTGTCTCTACGCCAGCGACGACGAGATCGCGCACCAGGTCCTCGACTCCGGGCACTCGTCCCTGCACGGCATCACACTCGACCGGCTGAAGGAGCGCGGATGGATGCGGCTCAACTATCCCGCACCCTTCGTGCCGTTCGCCGACGGCTTCTTCACCGCATCCGGGAAGCTCGAGTTCCTCTCCGAGCGCATGGCGAAGGCGGGACTGGATCCGCTGGCCGGCTACACTCCACCGTACGAGGCCGCCCAGCGGGACACCCCGCTCGCCGAACGGTACCCCCTGGCGTTGATCGCGGGAGCGGACCACTACTTTCTGAACTCGCTGTTCGCCAACGTCGCTGACCAGATGAAGCGATCGGGGCCGCCAACCATACGGATCCACTCCGCGGATGCGACGGTGCGGGGACTCGAGACGAGGCACGAGGCGCGCGCGTCTTCAACGATCGCGGCGCGTTCGTCGCGCTCGTCGAGGTCACCGATCGCGGTAGCGTCCCTATTCTGGTGGAAATGAAGGCCGCAACTTCCGGTGTCTGACTGCACGCTCAGTCACCGACGGCGGGACCGGCAACCCCAGCGCCCTGGTGCCTGTGAGGTTGATAATTCACCTGGTGCAGCCGGCGCTGGTAACGGGGCACGAGTGCCGACGTCCACTCCCGCGTCCGCGGGTTTCTCGGCGCGGCACCGGGGACAGTGCGTCACGGCGACCCCACGCGAGGATCAGGAGTCGGGTAGGCCAGCCGCCGGGCCCAGGTCAGCACACGATATCGGTTCGCCGCCGTTAGCTCGATGGTGAGATCACTCCGGGCGCACGCCTGGCACGACAGGAACCAGCCGGCCGTCCTCTCCTCTTTCGGGAGAATGGCGGTGGAACAGCGTCCGTGGTCGACCTGGCCGGCGATCGCGCGCATCTTGCAGGTGCCGCATCCGCCCCCTCGGCAGCCGAAGGCGACGCTCGCCCCGGACCCGAGGATCGCAGCGAGCACGGTCTCGTCGGGACGGCACGGGAGCGTCTCGCCGACCGGGCTCAGCGTGATCGTGTACACGCGGCCTGGGCGGCTCGGGGTCTCAGGACCTCGGGTCACTGAGTGCCGCGGCGGCCCCTTCCTACGTGTAGACGCTCAAGAAGGTCTCGTTCAGCTCCTGCGAATAGTAGAAGACGGCGGGCCCGATCTGGTCCTGCGTCCACCGGATGGCGCGGCAGTCCGGATCCATCTGGTACGCGGTGTACCCCCCGAAGGCCTCTAGGCGGTTGCCCGAGGGATCGAAGAAGTAAATCGTCGTCCCGCGCGTGATGCCGTGGCGCCCCGGTCCGTAATCAATCCGGGCCTTGTGCATGGCCAGGATGTCGGCCGCTCGGAACAGCGCGTCCGCGGAGTCCACCACGAAGGCCGCGTGGTGGAAGCCCCCGGACCGTCCTGGCACGATGGCGATGTCGTGCGGCGCGGGTCGCTGCCACAACCAGGCGGCGATGATCGTGCCATCGGGGGCGGTGAGCATCTCGCTCAAGCGGAACTCGAGCACCGTCTGAAAGAACTCGATCGCCTTCCCGGGCTCGGGGGCGGTCACGAGCGTGTGGTCGAGCCGGGGCGGCGCGATGCCCCGGAGGCCCTCCGGCCAGGGGGCGGGATTCACGGTCGGGAGGACGTTGCCCGTATAGTCCATCTCGTTGTAGAGCTCCACCGTGTGGCCGGACGGCGCCGTGAACCGGAGGGTCCGTCCACGGCGGTAGTCCTCCGGGATGATGTCGTACTTGACCCCGAATTCCGTCAACCGCTTCTGGTAGTACTCGAGGTCTTCCGGATCCACGGTGCGAAACGCCATCCGGATCATTCCCGCGCGATCGGACTCCGTCAGGGCGAAGGAATAGGCGTGCCGCTCGTCCCAGCCCTTGAGGTAGGCCGTCTTACCCTCCCGAGCCGTGAGATGGAGCCCCACGACGTTCAGGTAGTAGTCGAGATCGCGATCGAGATCGAGACTGCGGACCTCTACCAGTCCCAGCCGCGAGATTCTGTAGGGCATGCTTGGTCCTCCTTCACCCTCAGCGCGTGCGATCGGCTCCTACCAGCGGCCCCCGTCGGTGGTGTCCATCGCGCAGCCCCGTCCCGCCGCTCCCCCGGGTTATGGGCGGGCCTGGTTGCCGACCGGATTTGCCGAGCTGCGCGGTCGGCCCGGGCTGGGCGTCGTGAATCCGGGGCGGCTCCACTGCGGTCCGAGAGGCCCCGGCAGGCATGCGCGAGGGAACCGAAGGGTTGGGGCATCTCGCCTCCCCGGGCGCGGCCGGACCGTCCTGTTGTGAGAGTCCTTGTAAGGTAGGCGGGAAGGGAAGCGGTGTCAAGGTCGCCGCTGCCCAGATGCGACTCCGAGGCATACCTTGGGGGTATGGGTTCGTCCTTTGAACGCGATCCTGGCGCCAGTGCGCGATGCGTCATGCCGCCGGCCGTCGGTGTTGAGTGAGGATGGCCGGGATTTGGCGCCATCCGTCGAGGCGCCGCAGACGGATCTGGCCGCTGGCCACAAGGCCGAACAGGAGGACCAGCGCCGCGTCCTCGGTGGGCAGGCTGCCCTGGGTCTTCACCCGGCGCCGGAACTCCTCGTGGAGCCGTTCAATCACGTTTGTGGTTCTGAGCGTCTTCCACTGGCTCTTGGGGAACTGGAAGAACGTGAGCAACTCCTCGCCGCCCTCCCGGAGGCTCCGGACCACACCGGGACAGCGGGGCGTCCACTTGCGCTCGAAGGCCGTGTAGGCAGCCCGGGCGGCCGCTGCGTTCTCGGCGTAGCCGATCCGGTGGAAGTCGGCCCGCACCTCGGCCAGGGCATGCTTCGGGGCCTTGCGCTCCAGGTTGCGGAGCTTGTGCACGGCGCATCGCTGGACGCGGGCCTCGGGCCACACGAGTCCGACCGCCTTGCGCAGCCCCGGATGCCCGTCGATGACGCAGACCACGGGGCGCCCCAGGCCGCGCGCGACGAGGTCGTCGACGACTCCCTTCCACGCGTCGAACGATTCTCCGCCGCAGCACTCAAGGGTAACGAGCTGTTTCTGGCGGCCACCACCGCCAGCACGGGAAGGCTGACGACCCGCCCGGCGCTCCGGACCCGCAGCGCAATCGCATCGAGGTACAGCCCGAAGACATCCAGCTCGGCCAGCGAGCGGGTGCGCCAGGCTTCCAGCTCGACCTTGAGCGTGCCCACGACCCGGGAAACGGCACTCTTCGAGAGCGGCGCCGCCTTGAGCAATGGCGCCAGCGGTGGCCACCATGGCTTCATTCACCTCGCGCAGCCGGCGCTGGTAGCGGGGCACGAGTGCCGACGTCCACTCCCGCGTCTTCGTCGGCATGAACAGCGTGGCGCGCGGCAGCGTGAGGGCCAGCGGTCCGGTCGGACCCGTCAGAGTGCGCGGGCGACGGCCGTTTCGATAGCCGCCGCGGTCAACGTCGCGGGCGTAGCGACCGGCGCCGAGCGCGGCGGTGAGCTCCTCGTCGACCGCCACCTCGATCGCCCGCCGCACGGCCTCGTGGATCAGGGCGCCGAGCGCCCCGGGCTGCCCCTCATGCAGCCGCCCGCCCTTCCTGGTATGCTCGTCCATGGCGCGTTCCTCCCGTGGCCGCCCTGGCAGGCGGCCGGTCCGAGGTTGACCAACTCACTGGAAGAATGCGCCCTTTCACTTTTCCACCAAAGTCGGGACACGACCCCGATCGCGTCCGCCGAAGTGTGGTCGCCAGCACCAAGGGCCGATGGCCTCGCTTCGTGACGGGCGGAGCGACCGTCAACGCCACCGTGGACGAGCGAGACTCCGACATGGGTGGCGGGGCCGTGTTCCATGACAACCGCGTGGAGATCGAGCGACTCTAGGCAGCCGACGTTCGTTCGTTGCCAGCCCTCTCCTCACTTCATGGTCTGCACGAACGTGGCAATCTCGCGCGGACGATTCGCCGTGTCCCTACGTCGTCCCCACCTTGCGTTCGATCACCCGGACCATGTCGGCTACGGTCTTGATTGTCTCGAGTTCCGGGATCTCGAAGGAAATGCCGAAGTGCTGCTCGATGGCGAAGACGATTTCCACGATGTCCAGGGAATCCGCCTTGTAGGCGTCCCACGGCGAGTCCGGCCTGATATCGCCCGGCCGCACCTCGAGGGCGCTCGTCACGATGTCACACACCTGCCCCTCGATACTTCTCATTTCAGGGGGGGCCGTCGACCAACGTCATGCCGAGGAACTCCCAGAGCCGCCTCTCGTACGCGATGACGTCTCCATAGATCCGTTCGTCGACCTCCCGATACTTCCGGACGACCGCCGCGAGGTCGATCAGCCCGCTTGCCTCGTACTCGGCCAACTTCGCCCGCACCCAGTCCAGGTGGCCATCCTCATCCCGTAGCATTTGCTCCAGCGTGTCCCGCACCAGCGGATGGGTGTCCGCACGCCTGGCATGCAGGGCGAAGTGCTGGTAGATCCGCTCCTCGAACACCTGGGTCAGCGCCAGGATCTTGGGCATCGAGGTGGGCAAGTCGATCTCTCTCGCGTACCGCGACTGGTAGGTCTCCGTGATGGGGACGGGTCGATGGCCCAGCCGGCGGAGCGTGTCGGTCCATTGCCAGGCGTGCCGCGCCTCTTCGGCGAACTGTGCGGTCAGGAAAACGGCCAGCTCGCCATCCGTCGTCCGACGGGCGAGGCGGCCGAAGAGCAGGGCGCCGGCGAGTTCCGACGCCCGGTAGTAGCTCAAGACCCACACTTCCTCGGGCGGGATCCGGTCGCTCACCGTCACCCGCCCACCTCAGTGGGACGGAGCAGCCGCTTGAGGTGCTCCCGCAGATTCACCCCGGTCAAGGTCTCCACTCTCTTGAAGAAGAGCAGCAGCGTCTGAAAATCGTTCCTCTCCGCCATCGGCATGGCCTCGCCGACCACCTCCACGCCTTGATGCCGAAAGTGCAGCGCCTCGTCGATGATCGTGTCACGCAGGGAAGGCTCGAGCTCCAGGCGCCGCTGTAGCAGCGAATAGAAGACGTTGCAATGGCGCACCTCGTCCCGCATGACGAGGTTCAGCAGGGTCTTGAGCACCGGCTCCTCGGCCTTCTCGAGGAGGCGCCGGTAGAAGTGCGCGGTGAAGTGCTCCGACATCATGTAGTTCGCCAGCTGCCGGCCGCGCTCCCCGTACTGGGTGGCGTAGTTTCTCCGCCGCACCTCGACGATCTCGCGCTCCGGAATCGCGTAGCCGACCGCCTCCAGGTAACGCTGGAGAGCGACGTAGTGCTTGTACTCCTCGTAGAGCTGGATGGAGGCGATCGCCGACTCCTCGACGCTGTCCCACCACAGGTGCAGGCTCTTGAGCGCGAACATCGGGGCATACGATTCGATCAGGGCCGCCTCGCGCAGCGCCTGCAGGAGGTCGGGTCGGCGTCGGGCACGCTCAGCGTCGATGGCGTCCCAGGGCACGTCGGTCTCCAGCTGCCACCGATCGGCCTCGCTGAGCCTGAAGTATCGCTCGAAGATCATGCAGCGGTCCCGAAACCGGGGCGCATTATAACACCTTGTCCGCCGTCATCAGGATCTGGTACCCCACGCGGTCTCGCTCGAGGCTGATACGGCCGAACCCCGCCCGCTCGAGGAAGGCGCGCAGGGCGTCCTCCTCGCGGTAGTGCACGAACAGCTCGGCGACGTTGCGCAGCAGGTAGTCGGCCGCGGCGTTCCGCACGGTCGCCGACGTGACGAGTGTCCCGCCCGATCCCAGGCTCCGGAAGCACAGGCCGTAGAATCGTTCGAGCTGCCCGTCGGTCAGGAACTCTGCAAAGCCCGTGCTCGTGACGATGTCCACCCCCTCGGGGTACGCTCGCTCGTCGAAGGCGTCGGCTTCGAGGAGCCCGAAATTCGGCAGAGCTGCCTCCGCCAGCAGGCCGCGCGTCTCCTCGAGCACGACGGGATCGATGTCCATGCAGTAGAAGGTTGTCCCCGCGAATGTGGACGGCCGGTCGCGCCGCACCGTCTCGGCTGCTTCGATGAGGTCCCTCGGGACCCCACAGGGCACCGACAGCACGCGATGAGTCGGCCGAGGGCTGTGGAGCAAGTGGTCTCGGATCCTGTTCCGTGAGTGAACGAACCGGTTGCGGAACGATCGGGTGGCCGGCAGGGACAAGAGCAGCCGATCAACCAGCTTGCCGATCCCGAACCGCCCCGTAGCTTTCCCCACGTAGATGTGGTCCGCGAAGCGGTGGCTGCCGGAGTGCTCGATCCCTTCCCGCCCCAAGTCGCTCAGGCGCAACACGCCGTAGAGCGGCAGCAGATGAAGCCGCCGCTCGCGGACGAGCCTTCGCGGAATGGAGGGCGAGTATCGCGTCTCGTTAACGAGCTTCATGCCGCAACACCCACCGCCGCACTCGCGGGGGCCACCGGGCCACGTCGGGGCCGTTTTGACACAGAAAGGCGTACGCCCACCGCTCGATCCCGAACGCCGCGCACCCGCTGTTGGCGATGGCTCCGCCCGGTAGCCGGATGTTCATCCGGGTCCCGAAGAAGCCCTCGTGGTGGTTGAACGACGCGATCGCCACCGTCCGGACGTCCCGGATACCCGCTCTCAGCTCGTACTTGAGCTTCTTGAGCTTCTGGAGCAGGCGTTTTCCCCGCGAAGCCCCGAGAAAGAACGCGTCGTGGGCCTCCACGACGTCCGCCGCGATGCCGGTCGCGGCGGCGAGCCGCCGCACGCTCGTCATCAACCGGCGGCGGCGCCGTTCCACCTCTACGGGGGACCCGAAGAAGACTAGCTCTCGCATGGTGAAATTCCACAGGCGCTCGGGGGTTCGCCTCATCGCGCCCCCCTCGAACCGGAAGCACCTCTCTACCGCCGTCACGCACCACTGAGGCCGCGCCAAGGTCCGTCCGCGGAGGAAGGCGTAGGTGTGGTAGCAGACGGCGGGCGACAGCACGTGTCTCGGCTCGGCCAGGCCGCGTCCCGGCCGCCCCGCCACGGCAGCCGATCTCGACGCGGCCGCCCGGTTCTTGAAGTGGGTGGCGAAAGTGGCGACCTGCGGGAACGAGGCGAAGTATTCCAGCCGGCGCAGCGTCTCCACGGGGATCAGCGCCGGGTAGCTGTGCTCATCGGCGTGATAGCGACGGGCCAGGTTGTGCAGGCAGCGGTCGAAGAAGCGGCAGATGGACAGGAAGCGGCCGCCGTAGGTCATCTGTCCGATGCCACTGATGACGAGCGACCGCTCGCGCAAGAGCGCGGGAGCGACGTCCCAGTAGCGCTTACCCCTTACCGCCGTCGCGCTGTCGCTTGCAGAAGGCATCGCTGATCGCCTTGATGCTCTTGAAGTTCCCGAGCGTGACACGATGGTCAGGGATCCGGATCCCGAGGGCGGCTTCGACGAAGCAGATCAGGTCGAGGATCTTCAGGGAATCGAGGAGTCCGGCCGCGAAGAGCGGGGTGCTGACCCGTACCGGGCGGCCGCCCTTTCGCGCCGTCAGCTCGGTGACGAACGCCGCCAGCGACTCCTCGAAGTCTTTCCGTCGCGCTCGGGACATGTCAGCCCGCCACTCCCCACCGCGCGCTCAGGCACCAGCGGATGATTCGAGGATAGTAGGTTCCGAGCGGGCGCGGGCGGATCCCAGTGCCGCGGAGGCCCGCGACGGTGTTCCGGCGGTCGAATCGCTTGGGAAACGCGAGCTGCGGCGCAAAGGCGCTCATCACACGCACGATTTGTGACAGCACCGTGTTTCCCGTTTTCTCGACAGATTCCTCGAGCAAGCGGAACGTTTCGATGGGCACGATCGGCGGGGACGCGACTCCGCGCGATCTCCAGCGAGGGTCGAATCGGGCAAACAACTCTGCCGTCGACTCCAAGAACTGTCCCAGCGGCGGGGAATTGTCCTCCCCGGCCACGATGTGGTACGCGATCCCCGGTCGAAACCTCCTGGCGAACAGATGGAAGAGGGCGTCGGCCGCGTAGTCCGAGGAGATGAGGTCGACCGGGGTCTCTTCTGAGCCGGGCACCATGGGCACCAAACCGCGGTGGAACAACCGCAGGGCATGGTGAACGGCATTGAACTGCTCGACACGACCCGTGCGCGCGCTGCCGATGACGGTGCTGAGGCGGTAGACGGCGATGGGCAACCGGTCCCCGCACCGGCGCAGCAGCTGCTCCATCCGGAACTTCGACTCCTCGTAGGTGTTCACGAACCCTGCCCGATGGGCCAGATCGCCCTCCAGGATGACACCGGTGCGCCGTCCCGCGACGTAGACCGTGCTCAGCACCCCGAGCTTTCTGAGGTTGCGACAGTCGTGGGCGAAGGCGATCAGGTTCCTCGTCCCCAGCACGTTCGCGCGCTCGACCTCCGGTCGTGGCAACGAAAACTCCGTCCGCGCCGCGCAGTGGAGGATGTCCGTGACGCGGCCGGCCAGCTCCCGGTACAGACCCTCGGCGAGGCCGAGACGCGGCCGCGTGAGGTCGCCGGAGACGAAGGTCAGCGCGTCCGGCCGGCGCGCGGCCCAGCACGGCCGATGCTCGTGCAGCAGGGCACACACCCTCACCGGTCCCCGCATCAGTCGCCGCGCGAGCGCCCCGCCGAGCAGGCCGGACGCTCCGGTGAGGAACACCATGGTCTGGACGCCCTTCACCGCGTCAATGCTGGAGGATCATGCAGGCCCAGTGCGCTCCGAAACCGAAGGTGAACAGGAGCAGGTAGTCGCCGCGCTTGACCAGCCTCCGCCGGACGGCATCCTGGAGGTTGATGATGTTGTCCGCGGCGATGGTGTGCCCCCTGAGGCCGATGTTGCCGCCGAAGAACTGGTGCTTTCGGGCTCCGAGCAGTTCGAGCAAAATATCCCAGCTCCGACGGTTCACGTTGTGAGGGAGGATGAGCCGGATGTCTGTGAGCCGCAGGCGCGCCCGCTCCAGCGCCTCATCGATCACGAACCGCGCGGTCGGCAAGTAGGCGGCAATGATCTCCGTCCCCTTGTTCCGCGGGTCCCAATAGTACCCCTTGGTCACCTGCGCATAGGCCACGATCCGGTTGATCGGACTGTCCCGCTCGACCATGGCCGCGCAGGCGCCGTCGCTGATCACGTTGTAGAGCACCTCGCGCCGCGCACCGGGGGGGAGTACGTCGCTGCTCACGCACAGGATCCGGCGGATCGCCGGCTCGGCGGTGATCATGTCCCGCGCCACGCGTGCCGCGCTCAGGAAGGACGCGCATCCCGCCTGGGCGATAGCGATCACGTTCGCCCGGGTCATCCCGAACCGATACTGCAGCTGCGTCGCCGGATATCGGAACTGGGCGACCGGATCGGCCATCGCTCGCAGTGGCCGCGCTCGGTCGGGCAGGGCGCTCGTGTAGAGCAGGACGTCGATCTCGTCAGGCCCGATCCGGGCGCGGCGCAGCAAGCGTGCCACGGCCTCCTCGGCCAGGCGGTAGGCGGACGCTCGGCCCGCCAGGTGCACGGTGTGAAAGCCGAAGTCCCGCAGCCGCTCCTTCGGGCTTTCGAGCTTTCCGGCACGCGCCAGTTTCTCGAGAGTCGCCGTCTTGGGCGGGAGCCAGTAAGCACCCGCGCGGATACCGGCCGATGTCCCCGTCACGATCCGAAAATCGTACGGAGGTTCTCGACCACCTTGTCAGCGTCCGACTCGTGCATCCGCTCCACCACTGCCCGGTCCAGCACCTTGGCCAGCACGGTCTGCGGAACCTCGTAGACCACGTCGAGCGTCAATCGCGTCCCTCCCCCCGCGGGCTCGGCGCTGTACGTGAACGTGCTCTCGATACCGGCGCTCGTCTTGAACGAAAAGAGCTCCGCCTCCCGGACCGTGACGGTCTCTGCGCGGCCTCGGATCTGTACCCCCGCCATCACGAACGCCCACTCCCAGGTGGCTCCCGGCTGTCGCGGATTCCCCCGCAGGTTCTCCACCGATATGAGCGGGGGGATGAACGCGGGATGATTGCTGACGTTGGAGATGTAGTCGATGACTTGTCGGGGCGTGGCGGTCACGGTCATCACTCGGATCACTCTGGACATGGCCTCACCTCAAGTCGATGGTCGGACGTGGAAAGACCGGCCGAAACCGCTTGGCCAATAGCGCGCGGAGCAGCTGCATCTTTTTGTGTCCTGCGGGCGCCGCAAACGTCAGCAGGGCGATTCCCCCAAAGATCCCGCGAAGGGTCACGATCGCCGGGCGGTCCCCCAGCTTCAGGGTATAGCGAGGGC
>Ga0114129_10002476_pt1 | contig 25644 bp, 20 predicted proteins | sample RhiMetdeltSRZDD1_FD_80071 | JGI IMG/M metagenome (GOLD analysis project Ga0114129, IMG submission 80071) | Populus rhizosphere microbial communities from Tennessee, USA - Rhizosphere MetaG P. deltoides SRZDD1 (version 2) (version 2) | ecosystem: Host-associated > Plants > Roots > Rhizosphere >...
CCAGGCGAGCGTCTCACTGTCCCCTGTGGACCACCACAGCACGCCACCGCGGCAGAGCACCATGCCGACCCCGACGGCCACCGTCACGGTACGACGCGCCGAAATGTCGTACAGCAGAAGCTGCTGGTTGCTGGTCGGTGAACCCTCCGAACCGGTCTGGGACAGCACCTCGAACCGGTCCAGGATGGCCACGTCCGTAACGGAGGCGCTGACAAGACCGCCGGCGACCCGGCGACGATCGGTGCCGTCCGGCCGCATGAGGTCGAGCCGGGCCGGGCTGGAGTCGCCGGCGAGTACGAGCACGCGGCACCACGCGACCGCACAGGTGACGAGTTCCGTTGCGGCAGCAGGCACCCGGCCAACCTGACCGGACTCGAGGTCCCGCAACGCCACGGGACCGGTACCGGCGCTCACCATCCACGGCCACGCGCTCAGCGCGAACGCACCGTCCACTCGAGACACTGAGACCGCGCCGCCGGCCAGGGGTACCGAACGCACCTCGGTGACGACGGAGTCACCCCGAGCCGCGGCGACCCAATGGACCGAACCGTCGGCCACCACGAGGTCGTACTGCGAGTTGAAGAACACCGCGTCTCCGGTGTCGGCGGTGAGCGCGACAGGCGGGTCGGCAGAGCGCCACGAGGTGCGCCAAAGGCTGGTCGAACCGAGGCCGTCGGACTCCGCCCACACGAGGTCGTCGCCGGCCGCGGCGAAGCCGAAGAACTGGGGCGCGGACCGTGCGGGCAGCCGGCGCAGCTCGCGCAGCGGGCCCTCGCCACCGCGCAGCACCAGACGCATGGACGAGCCGTCGGTGGCGGTGCCGACCACGGTCAGCGCGTCGAGGTGGTACAGCGGTGTGAACGTGGTGCTGTCGGGCAGCCGGCCAGGCAGGTCCACCACGACCGCCGACGGCCACACGCTGGCCAAGGTGAGCGGTCCGGCCGGCACCGGCTGCTTCGGGCGAGGAAGCGCGAGCAGCACGACCGCGATGGCGAGAGCCGCGCCGAGCGCTACGAGCCGCGACAGCCTCACAGAGCCCGGCGCCGCCGGCGAACCAGCGCCGTGGCCGCGCCGCCGATGACGACACCGGCGACCAGGGCGGCGGGTACGGCGACCCGGGCGGCCTTGCGTCCGGTACGGAAGTCGCGGATCTCCCACCCGTGCAGGCGAGCCTGGCGGCGCAGGGCGCTGTCCGGGTTCACCGCGACCGGATGGCCCACAGTGGACAGCATCGGGATGTCGTTGGCCGAGTCGCTGTACGCGCTGCAGAGAGCCAGATCCAAGCCCTCCGCCTCGGCGAGAGCACGGATCGCGTCGGCCTTTGCCGGACCGTGCAGCAGGTCGCCGACGAGCCGGCCGGTGTACACGCCGTCGCGGATCTCGGCGACCGTACCGAGTGCGCCGGTCAGTCCCAGCCGACGGGCGATGAGCCGGCCCAGCTCGACGGGTGCGGCGGTGACCAGCCAGACCCGTTGACCGGCGTCCAGGTGTAGCTGCGCCAGAGCCCGGCTACCCGACCAGATCCGCTCGGCCATCAGCTCGTCGAAGATTTCCTCGCAGAGGCGCTCCATGTCCTCGACCCGCCAGCCCTCGACGAACGCGAGTGCCGTCTCCTTGGTCTGGGCCATGTCGCCGGCGTGCTCGTTGGCGAGGAGCCGGAACCGAAGCTGTTGGAGCCCGAACCGGGCCAGATCCCCTACGGTGAAGTACTTGCGGGACGCCAGTCCGCGCGCGAACCAGTAGATGGAGGCGCCCTGCATCATCGTGTTGTCGACATCGAAGAACGCGGCCGCGGCCCGGTCGGGCGGTACGGCAAGCGCCTCCTCCAACTCGGCGGCAGCCGGCCAGGAGGGTTCCACCGCTTCGAAAGGCACTCGTGCCACGGCAACCCAGGGTAGCCGAACCCGACTAGCCACCCAGCAGATCGTCGAGGAAGCGACCGAGGTCATCGAGCAGATCACCGTCTTCGGGACTGGGCGACGGGTTGGGTACCACCGAACCGGCCGGCTGACCGGTGGCCCCGGTACCGGGTTGCCCCGAAGCCGGGTTGCCCTGCTCGATCTGTGTCGACTGGCTGGACGAGCCGGCCGGTATCGAGCCCACGGACGGTACGCCGGAGCCGGCCGCCTGGCAGGTGTTCGGCAGCGGGCCGAGCACGTCGGAGCCGACCTCGGTGGCACCGCAGTTCAGGGCGGTACGCAGCGCGCCGGTACGCCGGGTCACGGACTCCAGCAGCGTCAGCGACTCGAGTACCCGTGGGCGTACCTCCGCCGGCTGTCCCTCGAGCAGGGCGACGACCCGGCGTTGCTGGTCCTCGACGAACCTGTTGACGACGTCGAGTGCGGCCGGATCGCGCCGCGCGACCGCGGCGGTGTTCAGCAGGTTGACGCCCTGGCGGGTCTCGGCGTCCATGTCGTTCAGCACGGCGACGAGGCCGTTCGAGTCCTGGCGGACGGCGTACGCCTCGGCGATCCGGGTCCGGGCGAACTCCAGGTAGAGCTGGCCGCGGCTGACGTCGGAGCTGGCGAGCGCGAGCTGGGCCCGTTCGGTGGAGCGCTTGATGCCGTACAGCGCGTCGCCCGGCAGCGCGTCCCCGCTCGCGGCGGACATCCCGGACAGCGCCAGCGTGCCGGCGGCGACGCCGACGATGATCGCGCCACGGGTACGCAGCCGGCGGGTAACCCGACCGCCCCGCCCGGCGACAGCCAGGGAACCGGAGCGCCGGTGGTTCGGGCGGACGTCGTCCGGATGCGTCGGGGCGGTGATGCCGATGCCGTCCCGTTCCGCGGCCGCGAGCAACATCGTCCGCAGGTCGGACCGGAAGGTGGGGTCCGTCCGGATCGGCTCGATCAGCCCGCTGATGTTCTGGCCGACCTCGACCAGTGGACCGAGTTCGGCGTCCAGCGGCGAGCGGCTGTGGTGACGGATACCGCCCTCGGCCTCGTCGAGCAGCTGCGCGAAGCGCTCGGCCCGGCGGCGGTGGAAGACAGCGGCGTTCACCGTTGAAGACCCTTCAGATGCTGCGGGGACCGTCGATGATCTACCGGCGGCCGTACCCTGTAAAACGGCGATCCGGCATGATCGGTTACGGCTGGAAGCCGTCGGGAAGCAACCTGGCCAGCGCGCGTACCGCACGGTACTGCAGCGCCTTGATGGCTCCCTCGTTCTTGCCCATCGCCTGAGCCGTCTCAGCCACCGAGAACCCCTGTAGGAACCGCAGCACGATGCACTCCTGCTGTTCCGGGTTGAGCTGCTTGACGGCGGTGAGCAAGGCGACGTTGGTGATGTGGTCCACCACCGCGGCTTCCGGACTGCCCTCGGGTCCCCGGTCCTCCCGGTCAGCGTCGAGTACGTCACCCGTGGTGACCTCGAGCCGGTACCGGCCGGACTTGAAGTGGTCGGCGACCAGGTTGCGGGCGATCGTGACCAGCCACGCGCCGAGGTCGCGACCCTGCCAGGTGAAGCTGCCGATGCGCTTGAGCGCGCGCAGGAACGTGTCCGACGTCAGGTCCTCGGCCAGCTGCCGGTTGCCGACGCGGAAGTAGACGAACCGGAAGACCGTGTCGACGTACCGGTCGTAGATGAGCCCGAACGCCTCCGCGTCACCGCCCTGCGCCCGCTCGACGAGTGTCCACACTTCGGTCGCGGGGTCGGACGGATCCGGCCGGGCCGGAGGTTGGGGAGCCGGCGGGGCCTCGGGCGCGGAAGGCTGGTTCGGTGGCGGGCCGTCGGAGCGCGGCGGACCACCCTGCATCGGCGGGAACTTGCCGCTGCTGACCGGCCGGGTGTTGCCGCTCGGCTGGTGCCGGCTGGTGGCGTCGTTGGCCCGGGCGCGGGTCCGCGTACGGGCCGCCTCCCCGTCGCGCGCCATCGGCCCGACGATCGCCGGGGGGTCGTTTCGGCGGAGCACGAGGAGTTCCTCGCGCCGCATGGCCGCCAGCACGTCGCGCAGGGTCGCGAGCCCGTTGACCAGCGCGGCGCGTGCGGTCGCCAGTTCGCTGCTGACCAGTCCGTTCGAGTACGCGTACGTCGTCATCAGAATCACCTCACTCGCTCCGCGACCGCGCAGAGGCCGGAGTGCGTGTCGGCGTCCAGGAGGCCTGGTACAAGCCGACACACACCCTCGAGGTGCTGATGCAGTGCTTTAACGGGCACGGCGGCCTCCTCAGGGTGAGGGGTGTCGTCTCACAGCAAAAGGGGTGAGCCGACCCCAGCGATGATAGGGCCAACGTCACCCGCGTGTGGGGACTCCATCACAGAGAGCGGAAGTAATTTCCCAGATACTCCTCCGGAATCCGTGTCGAAAGTCGCACACGCTGTGCGGTGTCATGCGTAAGACGCACCCTGTTACTCATGTCCGTCCGTCGGTCTGGGCCACGCCCACGATCGGACGACATGACGGACTACCGATCGGGCAGCCGGGCCGAGCGGCGCGCGTCACGTTGTGCGAGACTCAGCCTCCGTGCGGGATGAACCGGAGAACCTCTCCGACCTCGTTCGCCGGGCCGCGGCCACCGGACCCGGCCGTACCGCTCTGTACTGGCACGACCGCGTGCTCACCTGGGGGGAACTCGACGTACAGGTCGATGCCCTGGCCGCGGGGTTGCGCGCGCTCGCGCTCCCGTCCAGCGCCGGACATCCGGCCCGGGTCGCGATCGCGCTGCCGAACGTGCCCGAGTTCGTCGTCGCCGTGTTCGGCGTGCTGCGGGCCGGGCTGGTCGCCGTACCGGTCAATCCTGGCTACACCCCTCGGGAGCTGCGGCACGTGCTCGGCGACGCGGGGGTGTCCGTCGTCGCGGGGACCGCCGAGGTGGCTGCGTCGGTACAGGGGATGCGGGACGAGCTGCCCGCGCTGCGCGAGATCCTCGCGGTGGGTGACCCGGCGTTCGCGAAGCTGAGCGGCGGTCCGGCCGAGGCCGCCGCGCCCGGGACCGGTGGCGACGATCTCGCCGTCCTGGTCTACACGTCGGGCACGGCGGGCGCGCCCAAGGGGGCGATGCTCTCGCATCGTGCGCTGTTGGCCAACCACGAGCAGGTGGCCGCCGTCCAGCCGCCGATCGTCGGACCGTCCGACACCGTGCTGCTCGCGCTTCCGCTCTTCCACGCGTACGGGCTGAACGCCGGCCTGGGTGCGATCGCCTACCACGGCGCGGCGGGCGTGCTCGTCGAACGTTTCGACCCGGCCGACACGCTCCGGCTCGTGGCCCGGCACCAGGTGACCGTGGTGGTCGGCGTACCGCCGATGTACGTCGCCTGGTCCCTGCTGCCCGACCTCGGCGAGGCCCTGACGTCCGTCCGGGTCGCGGTCACGGGCGCGGCGCCGCTGGACCCGGCCGCCGCGGTGCGGTTCACCGCCGCGACCAGGCATCCGGTCTTCGAGGGGTACGGGCTCACCGAGACCGCTCCCGTACTGACCTCGACGCTGGCCAGCCCGACCCCGAAGGGCGGCTCGATCGGCCGGCCCATCCCAGGCGTCTCGCTGAAGTTGGTCAGCGCCGAAGGCGAAGAGATCTGGCATTCCGACGCTCCGGTGACCGACGTGTCCGAGGAGGAGCCCGTCGACGAGCTCGACAGGGAGGCGCCGGAGAGTCCCGGTACCGATCCTGGGGAAATCGTCGTCCGCGGGGCGAACCTGTTCTCCGGCTACTGGCCGGACGGGCGGGAAGGCCCGGACGCCGACGGCTGGTGGGCCACGGGCGACGTGGCGTACGCCGACGCGGACGGGGACCTGTTCCTCGTGGACCGACTCGGCGAGCTGATCCTCGTCAGCGGGTTCAACGTGTACCCGCACGAGGTCGAGCAGGTGCTCACCCTGCACGAGGGGGTAGCCGAAGCGGCCGTCCTCGGCATCCCGCATCCGTACACCGGGCAGACCGTCAAGGCGTTCGTGGTGCGCTCCGCCGACCCGGCCGGTACGGCGGTGACAGCCGAGGACCTGCTGCAGCACTGCGAGCGGAACCTCGCCCGGTTCAAGTGCCCGACGGCCATCGAGTTCGTACCGGAGCTGCCGCACTCGGCGACCGGCAAGGTGCGGAAGGTGGCCCTGCGGTCCGATGCCTGAGCCGCGTCTCACTCTCGTAAGCCGCCGTGAGTGCCACCTGTGCGATGTGGCGAAGGAGGCGCTCGCCCGGGTCGCCGCCGCGGCCGGCGTCGACTGGACCGAGGTGTACGTCGACGACGACCCGGCGCTCGAGCGGGAGTACGGCGACCGTGTCCCGGTGACGTTGCTGGACGGCGAGGAACACGGTTACTGGCGGGTCGAAGAGGACCGACTCCTGCGTGATCTCACTCAGCCGCGTAGGTAGGTCAGGACCGCGAGCACCCGTCGGTGCTGCTCGTCGTCGGGAGCGAGCCGGAGCTTGGCGAAGATGTTCCGCACGTGCTTCTCGACCGCGCCGTCGCTGACCACGAGCTGACGGGCGATCGCCGTGTTCGAGCGGCCCTCGGCCATCAACCCGAGTACTTCCCGTTCGCGGGGGGTCAGCTCGCGCAGGGGTTCGTCCCGGCGTCTGCGGACGAACAGTTGGGCTACCACCTCGGGGTCGAATACCGCGCCGCCCGCGGCGACTCGTGCGACCGCGTCGAGGAACTCGGCCACGTCGGCCACCCGGTCCTTCAGCAGGTAGCCGACCGACCCGGAACGGTCGGCCAGCAGATCGTCCGCATAGGACACTTCGACGTACTGGGACAGCACGAGGACCGGCGTACCCGGTACCAGTTGCCGCGCCCGCACCGCGGCCCGCAGCCCTTCGTCCGTGTGCGACGGCGGCATTCGTACATCCACAATGGACACATCGGGGCGATGGGCGACGATCGCCTCGACGAGGCCCGGCCCGTCGCCGACGGCGGCCACCACGTCGTGGCCGTTCTCGGTCAGCAGCCGGACGAGGCCTTCCCGCAGGAGGACCGCGTCGTCGGCGATCACGACTCTCAACATGGCAACTCGGCACGTATCTCGGTCGGCCCACCGTGTGGGCTGGTGACGGTGAACGTACCGCCGTTGGCCCGGACCCGGTCGGCCAGCCCCGCCAGCCCGTGGCCCTTGGCCAGGGCCGCGCCCCCGACCCCGTCGTCGACCACGACGACCCCGAGCAGTCCGTCCGCGACCGCGACCGTCAGCCAGCACCCGGACGCCCTGCTGTGCTTGGCCACGTTGGCCAGGGACTCGGCAACGACGAAGTAGGCCGTGTGCTCGATCGCGGGATCCAGCCGGGGCATCGCCTGGTCGACGGCCAGGTCTACCGGTACCGTGCACCGGCCGGCCAGAGCGGCGAGTGCGCTCGGCAGTCCGCGGTCGGTGAGGATCGGCGGCGCGATCCCGCGGGACAGCGCGCGCAGCTCCCCGAGCGTCTCCCTCGTCTGGGTGAGAGCGCCGGCCAGCGTCTCGCGCGCCGCGGCCGGATCGGTGTCGACTTGCTGCTGTGCGCGGCTCAGCTCCATCGCGAGCAGTACCAGCCGCTGTTGCGGGCCGTCGTGGATGTCGCGTTCGAGCCGGCGAAGCGCGGTCGCCTCGGCCGACATGGCGGCGGCGCGCTGCTGTTCCAGGTCCACGATCCGGCCGCGCAGCGCGGCGACGCCGTTGAGGAGCCCGCGCGCGAGGTATGCCTTCATCAGCGCGCTGCCGCGGACCACGAGGGGGAGGGTGAGCAGAAAGAACAGCCCAATCGCGGTGTTGAAGAGGATCCGGTTGGTGGCGGTGTCGGCGAGGCCGAGCAGCTCGTGCAGCTCATAGTTGTCCGGCGGGTGCGGCAGAGCCCAGTCGTACGCGAAGAAGAGCGTGCCGCCGAGGGCTCCGGCCCACCAGGTGACGACGAGGCTGAAGGCGATCGTCGCCGGGATCAGGCTCAGCACGCCGTGCACCAAGTCCAACCACGACTGTCCCTGCCGGATCGGGTTGGAGACGCGCCGCCAGAAGCCGGCACCCGGGGGTGTCTCGGCGTAGACCGGGCGCACCCGGGCGTCGTGCAGGATGGCCGGCAGCTGGATCCGTTGCAGGTCGGCCAGTGCCCGGGCGGTCAGCAGCGTTACGGCCAGCACCGGGAACCCGATGACGGTGATCAGCAGTCCCATGCCGAGCGCGAAGCCCGTCACCAGCACGACGAAGCTGACGATGGCAAGGGGGAAACCGGCGAGGACGTAAGCCGTGTCGCGGCCGAGCTGCCTGACGAGCTGTCGCATGGGATCGACCATAGGCTTGTGTCGGGTTTGCTCCCATCCCGCCGACAGGAGTCTCCACGGTAGGGCCAGCAGGAGTGAGTGCCCAGCGCGGCGTGTGGCCTGACAAGTCCGACTTGGGCCATAATCGCCGGGCAGCGCCCACCCGTTGCCGTGTGAGGCTCGAGAAATGGAGGGCACATTGCCGCGGGGGCATCTCTCGGGATCCGTGGCGTGGGTGGGCGCTCACCCTGTGTCAAGATCGCGATTTGTGCACGCCTTCACAAGCGCCTACCCTGATACCTCGATGAGCAACGTACCCGTACTTCCGGATCTGCCCGAGGCTACGGTCGCCCGGCTGCCGGAGTACCTGCGGGCACTGCACGCCCTCGCCGAAGCAGGCCACGAGACCATCTCCAGCGGAGCGCTCGCTACCGCCGCTGGAGTGAATTCGGCCAAGCTGCGCAAGGACCTCTCGCACCTCGGGTCGTACGGCACCCGCGGCGTCGGCTACGACGTGACCCTGCTCATCGAGCAGATCGAGTACGTGCTCGGGCTGACCCAGCGCCGGGCGGTGGCCCTCGTCGGGATCGGCAACCTCGGCCACGCCTTGGCCGGGTACACCGGCTTCGGCGACCGCGGGTTCCGCATCGTCGCGCTGTTCGACGCCGACGTGTCCCGCGTGGGCGAGCGCATCAACGGGCTCTGCGTCCAGCACGTCTCGGACCTCGAAGACGTCGTACGGGAAGAGTCGATCTCCATCGCGGTGATCGCCACCCCGGCGCACGCCGCCCAGCGGGTGGCCGACGCCCTCGTGACCGCCGGCGTCACCAGCATCTTGAACTTCGCACCGTGCGTACTCTCGGTTCCCGAGGGCGTGGATGTCCGGAAGGTCGACCTCGCCATCGAGCTACAGATCCTGTCCTTCCACGAGCACCGCAAGGCCGCGCTCACCGCCCTGCCGAACGGGTTCGCCGGAACGGGTCGTCAGGAGGCCGTGGGATCGTGAACCTCCTCGTCGTCGGAGCTTCCTACCGCACCGCACCCGTCGCGCTGCTGGAACGGCTCGCGGTACCGCAGACGGACGTGCCCGAAATCCTGGCCGCGTTGCTCGCCGGGCAGTACGTCCGGGAAGCCGCGGTGCTGTCGACCTGCAACCGGGTCGAGGTGTACGCCGCCACGACCGCGTTCCACGGCGGCCTCAGCGAGATCGCCGGGGTGCTCGCCGAGCGGTCCGGCCAGGCGCCACACGAGCTGGCCTCGCACGTGTACGTCCAGTACGACGCCGACGCCGTCAGGCATGCGTACCGGGTCGCCGCCGGACTCGACTCGATGGTGGTCGGCGAGGCGCAGATCCTGGGCCAGTTCCGCGAGGCGTACCAGCTCGCGGCCGACCGCGAAGCCGCCGGCCGGATGCTGCACGAACTCATGCAGCAGGCCCTGCGCGTCGGCAAGAAGGTGCACACCGACACCGATATCGACCGTGCCGGCCAGAGCGTGGTCACCGCGGCACTCGCGCTCGCCGCGTCGACCGGCCCGCTGGCCGGCCGACCGTCCCTTGTGGTCGGTGCCGGCGCGATGGGCTCGCTGGCCCTGGCCACGCTGCAGCGGGAGGGCGCCGGGCCACTGTCGGTCAGCAACCGCGGCTCCGATCGCGCCACCCGGTTGGCCGCGGCCTACGATGCCACGGCGGTGCCGTTCGGCGAGCTGAGTACCGCACTGTCGACTGTGGACGTGGCGGTGTTCGCGACCTCCTCGGCGGAGACTCTGCTGTCCCGGTCCACTGTGGAGGAAGCCGTCGCGGCCCGTGGGTCCGACCGCGGACCGCTCGTGCTCCTGGACCTGGCCATCCCGCGGGACGTCGACCCGACAGTGGCCGACCTGCCCGGCGTCATGTACGTGGACATCGAGCGGCTCGGCGCATCGCTGCGCGGCGGTCCGACCGCGCTCGACGTCGACGCCGCCGACTTCATCGTCGCCGCCGAGGTGGAGGCGTTCCTCACCTGGCTGCGCAGTGCCGACGTGGCGCCCGCCGTGGCGGCCCTGCGCGCCCGGGCCGAAGAGGTGGTCTCGACCGAGCTGAACCGGCTCGTCCAGCGCCGCCCCGACCTGACCGAGGACCAGCGCGCCGACATCGCCCAGGCGATCCACCGCGTCGTGCAACGGTTGCTGCACTCCCCGACGGTACGGGTCCGGGAGCTGGCCGCCGGCCCGGACGGCGACCGGTACGCCGAACTGTTGCGGGAGCTGTTCGATCTCGAAGTCACTCGGCAGGTGGAGGCGAAGGAGGCGCTGCGATGACGGCACTCCGGCTGGGCACGAGGGGCAGCGCCTTGGCGATGGCGCAGTCCGAGACCGTCGCCGCCGCGATCCGCGCCCGTACCGGGCGGCAGGTCGAGCTGGTCGAGATCGTGACGGCCGGCGACCGGTCGAGCGCGCCCGTCCAGCGGCTGGGCATCGGCGTCTTCGTGTCCGCGCTGCGCGACGCGCTGATCGCGAAGGAGATCGATGTCGCGGTCCACTCGTACAAGGACCTGCCGACCGCACCCGCCGACGGCCTGACGATCGCGGCCGTGCCGGCGCGCGAGGACCCGCGGGACGCGCTGGTGGCCCGCGACGGGCTGACGCTGGCCGAGCTGCCCGGCGGCGCGCGCATCGGCACCGGGGCACTGCGCCGCATCGCCCAGCTACACGCGCTGGGTCGGCACCTGGTACCGGAGCCGATCCGCGGCAACGTGGACACCCGCCTGCGCAAAGTGTCCACAGGGGACCTCGACGCCGTTGTGCTGGCTCGCGCCGGCCTGGCCCGGCTCGGTCGCACCGACGAGATAACCGAGACGCTCGACCCGATGCTCATGCTGCCCGCCCCGGCCCAGGGCGCGCTGGCGGTTGAGTGCCGGGCAACCGACACCGACCTGGTCGAGACGCTGACCGCGCTCGACGATCCAGCCACCCGTGCCACCGTCACCGCGGAACGGGCGCTGCTCGCGCGTTTGGCGGCGGGCTGCAGCGCTCCGGTCGCCGCGCTCGCCGAGGCGGGCGAGGCCGAGGACGGCGGGCTGGAGATCTACCTGCGCGGTGCGGTGTTCAGCCCCGATGGCACCCAGGCCATCCGGCTGTCCCGCACCGGAACGCTCGCCGGCAGCGCGGAGCTCGGTCATGGGTTGGCCGAAGAACTCCTCGCCGCCGGCGCTTCACAGATACTGGGAGAAGCACCATGACCCGTACCCGTAAGCACCCCGGCCGCATCTCTTTTGTGGGTGCCGGCCCGGGCGACCCGGGATTGCTCACCCGGCGCGCGCACGAGGCTCTCGTCGGCGCCGACCACGTCGTCTTCGACCGCGCTCTGCCGGAACCGCTGCTCGCTTCGGTGCGAGCCGAGGCCCGGCCGGAGACCGAGTTCAGCCCCGCCGAGGGCGCCTCGGGCGACGTGGCGAAGGTACTGCTGTCCGCCGCCCGGTCCGGGTTGCGCGCCGTGCACCTGGTCACCGGCGACCCGTTCGGCCACGAGTCGGTCGTCAAGGAGGTGCAGGCGGTCGCGCGCACCGCCGTACCGTTCGAGGTCGTGCCCGGGGTCGGTCAGGCCGCGGGCGTGGCCACCTACGCGGGGGTGCCACTGACCGGCGTCCGGACGGTGGCCGACCTGGACGATGTGTCCACACTGGACTTCGAGGCCGTGGCGGCCGCGGTGGCCCGCGGATCGGCGGCACTGGCGGTGGATGCCGGTGACCTGTCGACGGTCCGGGACGGCCTGCTGTCCGCCGGCGTCGACGGGAGTACGCCGGTCGCGGTGACCGGCGACGGCACCGGCGAAACGCAGTACACCACCACGTCCACTGTGGACAGCTTCGTCGCCGCCGCGCTCGGTTTCTCCGGCCGCGTCGTGCTCTCGCTCGGCCCGGGCGTCACCCACCGCGACAAGCTGGGCTGGTGGGAGAACCGTTCCCTGTACGGGTGGCGCGTGCTCGTGCCCCGCACCAAGGAACAGGCCGGCGCGATGAGCGAACGGCTGCGGACGTACGGCGCGATCCCGTGCGAGGTGCCGACGATCGCGGTCGAACCACCGCGTACCCCCGCCCAGATGGAACGGGCCGTCAAGGGTCTGGTCGACGGCCGGTACGCCTGGGTGGTCTTCACGTCCGTGAACGCGGTCCGGGCCGTCTGGGAGAAGTTCGCCGAGCACGGCCTCGACGCCCGGCACTTCGGCGGCGTGAAGATCGCCTGCATCGGGGAAGCGACGGCCGACGCGGTGCGAGCCTTCGGCATCCAGCCGGAGCTGGTACCCGGCGGGGAGCAGTCGTCCGAAGGGCTGCTCGGCGAGTTCGCTCCGCACGACCCGATGCTCGACCCGGTGGGTCGGGTGCTGCTACCGCGGGCGGACATCGCCACCGAGACGCTCGCCGCCGGGCTGCTGGAGCGGGGCTGGGAGGTCGACGACGTCACCGCGTACCGCACGGTCCGCGCGGCTCCACCGCCGGCCGACATCCGCGACGCCATCAAGTCGGGCGGGTTCGACGCCGTGCTGTTCACGTCGTCCTCGACGGTCCGCAACCTGGTCGGCATCGCCGGCAAGCCGCACGCCCGTACCGTGGTCGCGGTCATCGGGCCGAAGACCGCCGAGACCGCCAGCGAGTTCGGCCTGCGGGTGGACGTGCAGCCCACGCACGCCTCGGTGCCGGACCTGGTGGAGGCGCTCGCCGGGTACGCCGTCGAGCTGCGCGAGAAGCTGGCCGCCATGCCGGCCAAGCAGCGCCGCGGCTCGAAGGTGCAGGGTCCCACCGCCTTGAGATTCAGATAGGCTGACTTCTATGTTTCCCGCAGTCCGACCTCGACGGTTGCGCCGCACCCTCGCCTTGCGGCGGCTCGTCGAGGAGACCCGGGTGGCACCGGCCGAGCTGGTGCTACCGATGTTCGTCAAGGAAGGCCTGACCGAGCCCCGCGCGATCTCCTCGCTCCCCGGCGTCGTACAGCACAGCCGGGACTCGCTGCGGAAGGCCTCGGCGGAGGCGGTGCAGGCCGGGGTAGGCGGGTTGATGCTGTTCGGCGTCCCGGAGACCCGGGACGAGATCGGGTCGGGCGCCACCGACCCGGACGGAGTGCTCAACGCCGCGATCCGCGACGTGGTCGCCGAGGTGGGCGACGCGACGGTCGTGATGAGCGACCTGTGCCTGGACGAGTTCACTTCGCACGGCCACTGCGGAGTGCTCGACTCCTCGGGTGCCGTCGACAACGACGCGACCCTCGTCCGGTACGCCGACATGGCCCTCGCCCAGGCCACGGCCGGCGCGCACATGCTGGGCCTGTCCGGGATGATGGACGGCCAGATCGGTGCGTGCCGCTCCGCGCTGGACGGCGCCGGCTTCACGGACACCGCTCTGCTGGCTTACGCCGCGAAGTACGCGTCGGCCTGCTACGGCCCGTTCCGCGAGGCGGTCGAGTCGACCCTGGTCGGTGACCGCAAGACGTACCAGCAGGACCCGCCGAACCTGCGCGAGGCGTTGCGCGAGGTGGCCCTCGACATCGCCGAGGGCGCCGACATCGTGATGGTCAAACCGGCGCTGCCGTACCTGGACGTGGTCCACGCCGTTGCGTCCACTGTGGACGTCCCGGTCGCGGCCTATCAGGTGAGCGGCGAGTACGCGATGGTCGAGGCGGCCGCGGCCAACGGTTGGCTCGACCGCGACCGGATCATGCTCGAGACCCTCACCTCGATCCGCCGCGCCGGCGCCCAGATCATCCTCACCTACTGGGCCGTGGAAGCAGCCCACCTCCTCCGGGACAGGGGATAGGTTCCACACCGCTTTGCTCTGCGCACCTATACGCAACAGATAGGTGATCACCTATCTGTTGCGTATAGGTGCGCAGAGCAAAGCCGAGCGCGAGCTACTCTGCCCGAAACCGCGTTGTCCACAGGTTTATCCACAGGGATTGCGACCCACCTCGGAGCGGCGCGAGTCTGTCGGGCGTGCCGAATTCGTATCCGCCGTACCAGCCCAGCGTCGGGCCGTACCCGATAGCGGGTCTGGTGCGGCGGGCCCGGCGGCTCGCGGACCTGAGCCAGCGGGAGTTGGCCAAGGGCGCGCAGGTGTCCCGGGCGACCGTGAGCCGGGTCGAAGCCGGCACCCTCACGCCGAGCGTCGACGTGCTCGAGCGCCTGCTCGCGGCGGCCAACTTGCGCCTCGTAGTCGTCGATCACGAAGGCCACGTGATCGCGCCGATGGAGGACCGAGACGACCTCCGAGACGGGGCCGAGCGGCGCTATCCCTCCCACCTCGACACGATCCTGGATCCGAAGCCGGGCGAGTGGTGGGGCGACATCTACGGGCTGACCAGTCAACCGGAGACGTTCCACCGCGACCGGCGGTACCGGGATGCACGCCGGCGGCGCAGCCAGTGGGAGGTGCGCGTCAAGCAGCACCGCGGCGAACCGCCGCCGCCGTATGTGGACGATCTCAGCGTTTGAAGCGGCTGACCAGGTAGGGGACTTCGGCGTCGTACTCGCGCCATTCGCGGTCCGGCTTGAAGCCGAGCTCCGAGTTGACCTTCAGCATGCCCTCGTTGTCCGGGGCGTTCCAGGTCTGTACCTCGCACAGGTTCCGCTCGGCGGCGCGCAGCTCGAACAACATGCGTGCCTTGATGGCACGACTGATGCCGTAGCCGCGGTGTTCCGGTATCACGATCGTGTCGTACTGGTCGGCGCGGGTCGGGTGGGTGGCCGGCACGACGACCTCGGTGAGGCCGGCGACCGCTCCGGACCTCTCGTGGATGGCTACCACGATGTACGGCTTCATGCCGCGGGCGGCCAGCGTGGCGATGCTGGCCCGGAGCCGGTCGGCATCGTACGAGCTGGGGTGCAGGTCGAGGTCGCCATCGTCGCGGACCACCTGCTTGGCCTGTGCGTACGAGTCGAGGATGTCGTCGGGCAGGCCATCCGGGAAGTAGTCCACGCGGTAGCCGGAACCGATACCGCGCGCCATCTCACCGAGTACCAGCCAGTCCACATCGGACAGTTGAAGCACGCTGCGCATCTCGACATACGCACAGCGGAAACCGAGCGCCTCGTAGAACGGAATGGCGGGCGTCCGGCCGACGACCTCGACCCCGATGGACGAGAAACCTTCGTCATACGCGCGGCGGGTCGCCGTCTCCAGCAGGACCGTACCGACGCCGCTACGTCGGGCCTGCGGGTGGACGAGGACTTCGACGACTCCGATGTCGCCCAACAGCAGGATGTTCGCGTGACCGAGCAGTTCCTTACCGGACGCGCAGTCGTCCGGGTGCTCCTCGGCGACCCAGCAGACCCGGCGTTCGCCGGGCATGGTGACCGCGAGGTACTCCCGCAGCGACGTGATCTCCCATGGCGGATCGTCCGGCAGGTCGACCGCGATCACGCGGTTCAAGGTCAGCAGAATCGACTCGAGCTCGGCGGCGGACGAGGACCGAGGATCCCACTCGCGCACCATCACCCGTATAGCTTGCCGGCGACAGGGGTTTTGGGAAAGTGTCCATCCCGCCAATGTGTCTGGGCTGTCACGGTCCGTTGCGGCTCCGCTGACCGTACTCATTGGCGGCGGCGTATACGGCATCCGCGTACGGCCGGACCTGGTTGTAGCTGAGCACCGCCTGCCACCAGCCTGCGCTCGTGGTCAGATCGCGTCCCCCGGAGCAGAGCAGCTTGGCCGCGGCCAAGGCCGCGTCGTCGATGTCGTGCGGGTCGCGCTGGAGATCGTCGTCCGCGTCGATCTCGTACTGCTTCCAGGTCGACGGGATGAACTGCATCGGACCGATCGCGCGGTCGTACGTCAGGTCATGGTCCATCTGGCCCTGGTCGGTGTCGCGGATCAGCGCCCGACCTCCCTGACCGTCCAGCGCCGGACCGAAGATGAGCGGGTAGGCGCGGCCGTCGGAGGTCAGCGTGGCGGAGTTCGCCCGGCCGTGGTTCGACTCCACCTTGCCGATCGCGGCCAGCGTGGGCCACGTCAGCTTGCAGCCCGGCAGCTGTTGGGACAGGACCCACTCGGCATAGCCGTACGCCTGGACGGCTACGGCCGGCACCTGGGTGCGCGCGGCCATCTCCTGCGCCCAGGCGGCAAACGCATCCGCCGGCCGGCCATTCACGACGTTCTGAGGCGGCGGCGCGATGAACGTCGCCTCCGGGATCGGGGGCAGACCCGGCTCCGTCGTGGCCGGTGCCGCCGACGATGGCGCCGGCTCCGCTTCCACCTGGCCGACGCGGGCTGAGGCCGGCACGAGGTAGAGACCCGCCGTCGCGGTCAGCAGCACCAGGGCCAGGGTCGACAGCAGGGGTACCGCGAACCGCCCGCTCGGTCGCCGGGACCAGGAGTACACCTCGCCCGGCCAGCGGCGCACCGCCGGCAGCCCCCAGCCGTGAATGGCAAACGCGTGCCGCCACCGGGTCTGCTGATGCGTGGCCGCGGCCGGGCCTTCCAGGGCATCCGCGGTCACCCGGGTGACAGTGATGTCGGGAACTGCGGATCGTAGCTCCACCGATGGGTCGCGGTCAGCCTCGTCGATACCCGACATGTCGTTGAGTATTACTCGCCCCCGTACTCTGTTGCCATGCCGAGGTACGAGTTCCGTTGCCGTAGCTGCGGTGACACGTTCGAGGTCAACCGGCCGATGAGCGAGTCCGCGGCGCCCGCGCCCTGCCCGGTCGGGCACGACGACACGGTAAAACTGCTGTCCACGGTCGCGCTCGGACGGGGCGCCGGCGGCTCACCGGCTCCCCGCGGCGGGTGCTGTGGAGGCGCCTGCGGCTGCTGACCATCCCCCGCCCGTACACCACAACCGGCCCCCACGTTTTCTCGTTGGGTGATCAGTTGCCGTCCGTTTCGACGATGTCGGCCGCTCACGGGGGTACGGGACGATAGTTCGCGACTTCCAGGGGGGCGGAGGTTAACACGTGGCGGCATCCCACCTGCCGCGCGGGCAGGTGACTTTTCTGTTCACCGACATCGAGGGCTCGACCCGGTTGGCTCAGATGCTCGGAACGGGCTACCGCCCGGTGCTCACCGAGCATCGGCGCCTGCTGCATGGAACCCTGTCCGCGTCCGATGGCGCCCCGCTGTTCACCGAGGGCGACTCGTTCTTCGTCGCGTTCTCCGACGCGGGTGCCGCGCTCACCGCCTGTGCCGAGGCGCAGCGGCTGCTCGCCACGCACGATTGGCCGGCCCCCGAGGCGCGCCCGCGGGTGCGCATGGGACTGCATACGGGGTACGCCGAGCCGCAGGGCGGGGAGTACGCGAGTCCCGAGGTACACCGGGCCGCCCGGGTAGCCGCGGCCGCGCACGGCGGGCAGGTGCTCTGTTCGGGGTCGACCGCCCGAAGCGGCGCGCCGAGCCTGCCGGACGGCGCCTGGCTCCTGGATCTCGGCCTGCACCGGCTGCGTGGGTTCGATGGCCGGGAGCGGCTCTACCAGCTCGTCGCGCCGGGACTCGAGCGGCGCTTCCCGCGCCCGCGCACCCAGGACTCGGTCGGCCACAACCTGCCGACCGCGGTCACCGCGTTCGTCGGGCGGCGCGCGGAACAGGCCACCCTGCGGGCACTCGTCGACGCCCACCGGCTGGTGACGGTCGTCGGCCCCGGTGGGGCGGGCAAGACCCGGTTGGCGGTGGCGGCGGCGGGGGAGCTGTCTGCGTACCCCGATGGGGTCTGGTTCGTCGACCTGGCGAGCGTGACCGACGCGGCGTTGGTGGCGTTCGAGATCGCGTCGGTCCTCGGCCTGCGGCCCGAGCCCGGCCGGCCGATTCTCGACACGCTCGCCGACTTCGCCTCGGGCCGCCGCTTCCTGTTGCTGCTCGACACCTGCGACGCGCAGCTGGCTCCGGCCGTGGCCGTCGTGACGCGCCTGCTGAGCGGCTCGCGCGGCGTGCAGGTACTCGCCACCAGTCGCGAGCCGTTCGGCCTGCCCGGCGAGCTGGTCTGGCGTATCCCGCCGCTGTCGCTGACCCCGGCCCCGGACGGCGGACCGAGCGATGCCGTCGCGCTGTTGCTGGACCGTACGGCCACGGCGCGCGGCGGGCACTGGGCGGCACCCGAGGAGGTCGTGCACCTCGCCCGGATCGCCAGCCGGCTCGACGGCCTGCCGCTGGCCCTCGAACTGGCGGCCGCCCGGCTGCGCGTGCTGTCGGCCAGCCAGCTCGCCGAGCGGCTCGACACCGAACTGCACGGACCACCCGCCGACGTGCTGGGCACCCTCGACGCCGGCTACGTGTCGGAGCGGCCGGTGCGCCGGGCCACCGCCCGCCGGCACGCCACGCTGCAGACCACGATGACGTGGTCCTACCGCACGCTCGGCCCGAGCGCCGCCCGGCTGATGAACTGGATGTCGGTCTTCGCCGGACCCGTGGATCTCGCCGGACTGGAGTGGCTGTTCGGGGGCGGCGTACTGGATCCGCTGGCCGTGCTCGTGGAGAAGTCACTGGTACAGGCCGAGGACAGCGGTACCGGCAAGACCTACCGCATGCTCGACCCGATCCGGGCGTACGCGGCCCGGCGCCTCCGGGACGTCGGCGAGGAGCGGGAGGCCCGGGACTGCCACGTGGCCTGGTCGCTGCACCTGCTCGAGCGCGCCTACCTGGACCAGAACCGTCGGCCGGTGACGCTGTCGCTATACGCGCTCGACCCGCTCGCGGTGGAGCTGCGCGCCGCGCTCCGCTGGACGGTTATCGGCGGCAGTGCCCGGCAGGGGTTGACCATCGCGGGTGGGCTCGACCAGTGGTGGCGCGAGCGCGGGTTGGCCCGGGAAGGCCGGATGTGGCTGTTCCACCTGTACAGCCGGATCGCCGAGACCGGGGAGCAGGTGCCAGAGGAGGAACTGGCGGCGGCCTACCACATGCACTCGTTGCATGCCGGGGCGGACGGCGAGTTCGCCGAGGAACTGCGGTTCTCCGAGCGGGCCGAGCAGGCCGCCCGGCGGGCCGACGACCCGGGACTGCTCGCCCGCGTACTGGCCGGCCGGGGTGTGCCGCTGCTCGACACCGGACAGCCCGGCGAGGCCGAGCGGGCGTGCCGCGACGTGATCGCGTGGGCGTCCCGGCACGGGGTCGCCGGGGACGCGCTGTTCGCCGTGTACTGCCTCGCCCAGCTGCTGTGGCGGCGCGGCGACCTCGACGAGGCGGCCGACCTGCTCGCCAGCGCGCGGCTCGTGGAAGCGACCCGGCCGGCCGAGCGCGGCCGTCGTACCGTCGACATGCTGCTCGGCATGGTGGCGCTCGTGCGGGGCGACCTGGTAGCTGCGCACGACCACCTCACCGTGGCGCTGCGCTCGCGGGTCACGTTGGGATTCCACTCCCGCGCGTGCGAGTCGTTGAGCGCGATGGCGGTCCGGTGCGCGCTGGGCGGTGACAGCCCGATGGCGGCCCGGCTGTTCGGCGCGGCCGACACCGCGCGCGCCAAGCTGCGGGTCGGCGCCGGTGTCTACGCGCCGTACTGGACCGAGCAGCAGACCGCGTTGCGGATCTCGTTGGGCGACTCCGCGTTCGACTCGGCGTACGCCGAGGGCGGACTGCTCGGCCTCGACGAGGCAGCCGAGCTGGCGCTCGCCGTCGAACACCCCGACCTGGCCGTAGGCTCGACGCGGTTCTCCGACACCCCCGCCCCCCGTTGATCATGAAGTTAGTTTCGGGTTCAACGGCGTGTCGCACCACTAACTTCATGATCAACGGGGAGGAGAGTGCGGGATCAGCGGGCCATCTCTAGCTGCTGGCGCTCGCCGATCGCCTTCAACTGGGCCGCCTCGTTGAGCTGTTCGCTGGTGATGACTGTGTTGCCGAAGGCGCGGACGGCTTGGTAGTACGTCCACGCCAGGCTGTAGCAGGCCGGTCGGACGAAGACGTTGTACGCCGCACACCTGCGCTTCAGATCGGCGTAGAACATGTCGTCCAACCGGGTCTTGTTCGCTGGGAACTGCCCGACCGCCTTGTAGTTGCGGTAGCCGAAGTCGTGCCGGTAGCACGACAGCCGGAAGTCGAAGCCGAGAGGGTTGTCCGGGCTGCTGGAGCAGTAGTCGGTCGACCAGTCGAAGGCGTACGCGGCCCAGGCTCCTTGGTTCTGCCGGGCGGAGTTCCACGCGTTGTAACTGTCGACGCTCGTCTGCGTCCAACTCGACAAGACAGCCAACTTCTGCGCGGGGTCGACGGCGTACGCGGGCCCGGACAGGCCCAACACCGTCAGCAGAGCGCCGGCCGTCGCGGCGAGGAAGGTCACGAATCTGCGTCTTGTCATCGCGTCACCTCGAGATCCGGGGGTTGGGGGATCTCAGTTTCGGGGCATCGGTATGCACCGATCTAGCGGCTGTGCGATGAGCGCGGAAACACGCAGAAGCCCGAGGCGGGCAGCAAACGTCGACCCCGGCGTCGATCGAGGACAAATCAACGTGGTTTGAAGATCAAACCACGTTGATTCGTCCTCGATCGACGGAGAGGTGCTAGGCGATCGTCCAGGTGTCGCCGGAGTTCAACAGGGACGTGAGTTCGGCTTCGGGCGAGCCGGCGACCTTCGAACGGGCGGCGTCGATCTGGGTACGCACCATCTCGTCGTACGACGGCCGGTTCACCGAGCGGAACACGCCGATCGGCGTGTGCCGCAGATCGAGGCCCGGCAGGCGGGACAGGGCAAACGCGTACGCCGGCTCGGCGACGGTCTGGTCGTGGACGACGACCTCCTCTTCGGAGACCTCGGACGTGGACCGGACCTCGAGCCCGAAGCCGCCCGGTGGGTGTACGACGGACCACTCAGCGTTCTTGCCGAACCGGATCGGCTCACCGTGCTCGAGCCGGATCATGAAGTCGTCCCGGGTCTCCGGCTCCTTCAACACGTCGAAAGCGCCGTCGTTGAAGATGTTGCAGTTCTGGTAGATCTCCACGAACGCCGAGCCGGTGTGCTCCATCGCCGCGCGCAGGACCGACTGCAGGTGCTTGCGATCCGAGTCGATGGTCCGGGCCACGAACGACGCCTCCGCGCCGAGCGCGAGCGAGATCGGGTTGAACGGCGAGTCCGCCGAGCCGGCCGGCGTCGACTTCGTGACCTTCCCGAGTTCGGACGTCGGCGAGTACTGGCCCTTCGTCAGCCCGTAGATCCGGTTGTTGAACAGCAGGATCTTGAAGTTGATGTTGCGGCGCAGCGCGTGGATCAGGTGGTTGCCGCCGATCGACAGCGCGTCGCCGTCGCCGGTGACGACCCAGACCGACAGATCCGGCCGGGTCACCGACAGGCCGGTGGCGATCGCGGGGGCGCGGCCGTGGATCGAGTGCAGGCCGTACGTGTTCATGTAGTACGGGAACCGCGACGAGCAGCCGATGCCGGAGACGAACACGATCCGCTCGCGCGGGATACCGAGTTCGGGCATGAACTGCTGGACGGCGGCCAGGATCGCGTAGTCACCGCAGCCCGGGCACCACCGGACCTCCTGGTCTGACTTGAAGTCCTTGACCGTGAGCTTCAACGGGGCGCTAGGCATTCTTTACGACCTCTTCCAGCATCGACTCCAGCTCGGCGGCCGTGAACGGTAGGCCGCGGACCTGGTTGTAGGCAATCGCGTCGACCAGGAACCGAGCGCGGACGACGTGCGCGAGCTGACCGAGGTTCATCTCGGGGATCACGACCTTGTCGTACCGGCGCAGTACCTCGCCGAGGTTGCGCGGCATCGGGGCCAGGTGGCGCAGGTGAGCCTGGGCGATCGGCAGGCCGCGATGGCGCAGCGCCCGGCAGGCGGCGCCGATCGGGCCGTACGTCGAACCCCAGCCGAGGACCAGGACCCGCGAGCCACCGTCGGGGTCCTCGACGTCCAGGTCCGGTACCTCGATGGCCTCGATCCGCGCGGCCCGGGTGCGGACCATGAAGTCGTGGTTCGCCGGGTCGTACGAGATGTCACCGGTCTGGTCGGCCTTCTCCAGCCCGCCGATGCGGTGCTCGAGCCCGGCGGTACCGGGGATCGCCCACGGCCGGGCGAGCGTGACCGGGTCGCGAAGGTACGGCAGGAACCGGCCATCGGATGTGTTCGGCGCGTCAGCGAACGACACCCGCAGATCCGGCAGCTCGCTCACCTCGGGCAGCAGCCACGGCTCGGAGCCGTTGGCCAGGTACCCGTCGGAGAGCATGATGACCGGCGTCCGGTAGGTCAGCGCGATCCGGGCGGCCTCGATCGCCGTGTAGAAGCAGTCCGCCGGGGAGCACGGCGCGACGACCGCGACCGGTGCCTCGCCGTGCCGGCCGAACAGTGCCATGTTGAGGTCGGCCTGCTCGGTCTTTGTCGGCATCCCGGTCGACGGGCCGGCGCGCTGCACGTCCACGATCAGCAGCGGCAGCTCCAACGCGACGGCCAGCGAGATGGTCTCGCCCTTGAGCGCGACCCCGGGACCGGAGGTCGAGGTGACTCCGAGTGCTCCGCCGTACGACGCGCCGAGGGCCGCGCCGATCGCCGCGATCTCGTCCTCGGCCTGCATCGTGGTGATGCCGAACTTCTTGTGCTTGCTCAGCTCGTGCAGGATGTCCGAGGCCGGGGTGATCGGGTACGCACCGAGGAACACCGGTAGCCCGGAGCGGACTCCGGCGGCCACGAGGCCGAGGGCGAGGGCGGTGTTACCGGTGATGTTCCGGTAGTTGCCGGGGCGCAGTCGGGCGGGCTTGACCTCGTACCGGAACGCGAAGCTCTCGGTGGTCTCGCCGAACGCGAGCCCGGCCTTGAACGCGGCGACGTTCGCGGCGGCCAGCTCGGGCCGCGCGGCGAACTTGCGTTCCAGAAACGCCAGCGTGGATTCGTGCGGCCTGGAGTACAGCCACGACAACAGTCCCAGCGCGAACATGTTCTTGGCCCGCTCGGCGTCCTTCTTGGACACCGAGTGCTCCTCCAGCGCCTTGACCGTCATCGACGTCAACCCCACCGGATGGACGGCGTACCCGTCGAGAGTGCCGTCTTCCAGAGGGTTGGCCGCGTACCCGACCTTGGTCAGGTTCCGGTTGGTGAACTCGTCGGTGTTCACGATGATCGTCGCACCGCGCGGCAGGTCGGCGAGGTTTGCCTTGAGCGCGGCGGGGTTCATCGCGACGAGCACGTTCGGCGCGTCGCCCGGGGTAAGGATGTCGAAGTCCGCGAAGTGCACCTGGAAACTCGACACACCGGGGAGCGTGCCGGCCGGCGCGCGGATCTCCGCGGGGAAGTTCGGCAGCGTAGAGATGTCGTTTCCGAGTTGGGCAGTCTCGGAGGTGAATCGATCACCGGTGAGCTGCATGCCGTCGCCGGAGTCGCCGGCGAATCGGATGACCACTCGATCCAGCTGGTGGACCTGCTTGGCCACGGGAGCTGACCTCCTAGTACGCGGTGCGCCGGCGGTGCGGGGATCGCATCACGACGGGGCCGGCACCCGCTTCTTCTTACACCCCTCGAGCCTACGTCTGTAGACCCGCCCGACGTCTCTTAGCTTGTCGCCGTTCCGACGGGACTCGAGTGATTTCCGACCCCGACCGGTCGGCGTAGTAGTTAGGCACGTTCAGCCCGGCAGGGCACAAGTCCGATATTTTCGGGCATTTGCCTCATATGCTCGCAACGAACCTCCAATTTCACTAGCACTGAGGAGAGCTTGTCATGCATCGTCGAACACTCGTCGGGCTTGCCGGGACGGTCGTCCTCGCCGCGGCACTCGCAGCCTGTTCCGGTTCGGGCGACACGGCCATGAACATCAACGCCGGTCCGACCCCGTCCGCGAGCGTGAGCGCGGGAGCCAGCGCCTCGGCCGGCGCGGACGAGCCGTTCGGTGCCGGCTGTGCGACCGTTCCCGACGATCCGAGCAACGCGGGCAGCTTCGAGTCGATGGCGAAGGAGCCGGTAGCGACGGCAGCCTCCGGCAACCCGATGTTGTCGACGCTGGTCGCGGCCGTGATCAGGGCACAGCTCAACGACACGCTCGACAAGGCGTCCAACATCACCGTGTTCGCGCCCACCAACGACGCGTTCGCGAAGATTCCGGCGGCGGATCTGGACGCGGCAATGGCCGACGAGGCGAAGCTGAAGAGCATCCTGCAGTACCACGTGGTCGAGGGGGAGCTGGCGCCGAACCAGCTCGCCGGCACTCACAAAACGATGGAGGGCAGTGACCTCACGATCGCGGGCAGCGGTAACGAATACACGATCAACGAGTCCGCCAAGATCGTCTGCGGCAACGTGTCGACGTCCAATGCCACGGTGTACATCATCGACGGCGTCCTGATGCCGAAGAGCTGACTTCTCGCAGAGGGCGGGTCGGGCTACCCCGACCCGCCCTCGGCCTTCGGGGACCGTAGCGACATGAGCACGAACACGCAAAGCGCCGCGGCGATGCCGACGATCACGGCGATGACGCCCGCAATGGAGACCCCGAGCGAGTCCTCTTCCGCGGCGACCAGCTCGCCACCACCGGCACCGGGTACCACGACCGGCGGCAGTGGTGCCGCCGACGTGGCCGGCGGGGACGGCGGTACGACCTCGGTGAACAGCACGCGGAACGTCGTACCGGTCTGCGCGGTCCGGCCGCCCGGCGGCGTCAGCCAGGCGCTCGCGGACCCCTCCACAGGCGCGCCCGGGACCACGGTCGGCGCGATGGCCAGCCCGAAGGCGAGCGGCACCGACTGGTTCACCCCGATGCGACCCAACTCGCAGCGCACCCGCTGAGCGTCCAGCCGGACGAACGACTGGCAGCGGTCGGACACCGTCGTCAGCGTCACGCCCGCTGGCGTGGCCAGCTCGAGCCGGCCGGTCGCGGGTACGTCGCCGTAGTTGCCGAAGCGCACCGAGAGACTCGCGGCCCGGGTCGTCACCGAGGGCAGGACGACGTCGCCCGCCCACAGGGCGAGATCGGGCAACGCCGGGCCGCCCGGGAACACGATCTCGTAGCTGCGCTGCTGCTGTACCGCGGGCACGCCGGCGATTCCCGCGGTGGCCGTGGCGCTGCCGAACAGCGGCGCGCGGCGCCAGGCATCGGCTTCCACGCGTAGCCGGACCCGCAGTACCCACTGCTGCCCGGGTGCCACCGCGTCGGCGGTACACCGGTACGTCCGCGTGGCCAGCGTGGCGCAACCGGATCCGGCGTCCGTCACGCCGCTCGGCGTCGAGTAGACGACCTCGATCCGCTCCGTGGCGTTCCCGGTGTTCGTGGACGTCATCACCAGGTCCGCCAGCCCGCCCGACCCGCGCCAGTAGTCAGCACCGATCCGAGGATCGGCCGTGGTCAGCGCGACGCCCGGCTGCGGTTGCGGCGGCGGAGGAGGTGGCGGTGGCGGCGGGGGAGGCGGCTCGCTCGTGGCTACCGGCGTCGGCGTGACCTCAGGAGTGGGTTCCGGGGTCGGAGAGACGTCCGGCGTGGGCGTGGGATCCTCCGACTCCAACGCGGCAACGGCTACCGGAACGGTGTCTGCCGGGCCCAGCAGGAGGCTCGGGACCCACAGCGCGGCAGCCGCCACGACCGCGCACAGGCCGGCGCCCAAGCCTCGCAGCCC
>Ga0114129_10002477_pt1 | contig 25644 bp, 23 predicted proteins | sample RhiMetdeltSRZDD1_FD_80071 | JGI IMG/M metagenome (GOLD analysis project Ga0114129, IMG submission 80071) | Populus rhizosphere microbial communities from Tennessee, USA - Rhizosphere MetaG P. deltoides SRZDD1 (version 2) (version 2) | ecosystem: Host-associated > Plants > Roots > Rhizosphere >...
AACCCTTCGCGCTCGGGTCCGAGGAAGCCCATCGCGAGCAGTACCAGCTGGGCCGGGATCTCCCGCTCGGTGCCCTCGACCGCCGTGAACCGCCCCTCCACCAGCTCGACCTCGGTCAGCCGCAGCCCGGCGACCTGGCCGTTGTCGTCGGCGACGAACTCCGAGGTGGACACCGAGTAGACCCGCTCGCCGCCCTCCTCGTGCGCAGAGGCGACCCGGTAGATCATCGGGTACGTCGGCCACGGCTGGCTGTCGGGACGCTCGTCCGCCGGCCGCGGCATGATCTCCAGCTGGGTCACCGAGCGCGCACCCTGGCGGTGTACGGTACCGAGGCAGTCCGCGCCGGTGTCGCCGCCGCCGATGATCACCACGTCCTTGCCGGTGGCAACGATCTGGTCCGCGACGGTCTCACCGAGCGACGCGCGGTTGGACTGCGGCAGGTACTCCATCGCCTGGTGGATGCCGCCGTACTCACGGCCGGGAACCGGCAGGTCGCGCGCCGCGGTCGCGCCGGTGGCGATCACCACCGCGTCGTACCGCTGCCTGAGCTGGGTACCGGTGACGTCCACGCCGACGTTGACGCCGGAGCGGAAGACGGTGCCCTCCTCCTTCATCTGCTGGATCCGCCGGTCGACCTGGAGCTTCTCCATCTTGAACTCGGGGATCCCGTACCGCAGCAGCCCGCCGGGCGCGTCGTCGCGCTCGTACACCGCGACCGTGTGCCCGGCCCGGGTCAGCTGCTGCGCGACCGCGAGCCCGGCCGGGCCGGAGCCGACCACCGCGACGGTCTTGCCGGTCAACCACTCCGGCGGCTGCGGCCGCACGTTGCCCGCGTCCCAGGCCTTGTCGATGATCGACACCTCGACGTTCTTGATCGTCACCGGCCCGGAAGAGTCCTGCGGGTTGATGCCCAGTACGCAGGCCGGCTCGCACGGCGCCGGGCAGAGCCGCCCGGTGAACTCCGGGAAGTTGTTCGTCGCGTGCAGCCGCTCGATCGCGCCGGACCAGTCGTCGCGCCAGACCAGGTCGTTCCACTCCGGGATCAGGTTGCCCAGCGGGCAGCCGGAGTGGCAGAACGGGATGCCACAGTCCATGCAGCGACCGGCCTGCTTGGTGATGATCGGCAGCAGCGCCTTACCGGCACCACCCGGGTAGACCTCGTTCCAGTCCTGTACCCGCTCCTCGACCGGGCGCCGCTCGGCGACCTCGCGCGGGGTGGTCAGGAATCCCTTCGGGTCAGCCATTGATCGCCTCCATCATCGCCCTCGTGGTGGCGTCCTCGTCGAGCCCGTCACGCTCCGCGGCGGCCTTGGCCGCGAGCACCCGGGCGTAGTCCCTGGGCATCACCGTGGTGAACCGCGGCGCCGTCTCCGCCCAGTCCGCCAGCAGCTTCGCCGCCCGCTCGGACCCGGTCTCCTCGTGGTGGCGCCGGACCAGGTCCTGCACCGCCTCGGACTCCTCGTCGGTCAGCGGGTGCAGGTCGACCAGCTCCGGGTTGACCAGCGCCGGATCCAGGTCGAGCACGTGCGCCACACCACCGGACATGCCGGCGGCGAAGTTCCGCCCGACGTTGCCGAGTACGACGACCCGGCCGCCGGTCATGTACTCGCACCCGTGGTCGCCGACCGCCTCGACCACCGCCGTGACGCCCGAGTTGCGGACGCAGAACCGCTGCCCGACCCCGCCGGAGATGAACAGCTCCCCCGACGTCGCGCCGTACGCGATCACGTTGCCCGCGATCACCTGCTCGGCCGCGTCGAACGTCGCCGCCCGGTCCGGCCGGATCACCACCCGGCCGCCGGACAGGCCCTTGCCGACGTAGTCGTTCGCGTCGCCCTCCAGCCGCAGCGTCACGCCGCGCGGGACGAACGCCGCGAACGAGTTACCCGCCGAGCCGGTGAAGGTCAGATCGATGGTGCCGTCCGGCAGCCCCTCGGCGGCGTACCGCTTGGCGATCTCATGACCGAGCATCGTGCCGACCGTGCGGTTGACGTTCCGGATCGGTAGCTGCGCCCGGACCGGCTCGCCGGTCTCGAGGGCGGGGGTGCAGATCCGGATCAGCTCGTTGTCGAGCGCTTTGTCCAGGCCGTGGTCCTGCTCCGTGGTGCGGTGCCGGGAGGCGCCCTCGGGCAGCGACGGCACGTGCAGGATCGGGGTCAGGTCGAGTCCGTCGGCCTTCCAGTGCTCGACCGCCCGGGCGATGTCCAGCACCTCGGCGTGCCCGATCGCCTCGTCCAGCGACCGGAAACCGAGCTGGGCGAGGTACTCGCGGACCTCCTCGGCGATGAACTCGAAGAAGTTCACCACGAACTCCGGCTTCCCGCTGAACCGCTTGCGCAGCTCCGGGTTCTGCGTCGCGACGCCGACCGGGCAGGTGTCCAGGTGGCAGACGCGCATCATGATGCAGCCCGAGACGACCAGCGGCGCGGTCGCGAAACCGTACTCCTCCGCGCCGAGCAGCGCCGCGATCACGACGTCCCGGCCGGTCTTCAGCTGGCCGTCGGTCTGCACCACGATCCGGTCCCGCAGACCGTTCAGCAGCAGCGTCTGCTGGGTCTCGGCGAGGCCGAGCTCCCACGGTCCGCCGGCGTGCTTCAGCGAGGTCAGCGGCGCCGCGCCGGTACCGCCGTCATGCCCGGAGATCAACACCACGTCCGCGTGCGCCTTCGAGACACCTGCGGCAACGGTGCCGACACCGACCTCGCTGACCAGCTTGACGTGGATCCTGGCCCTCGGGTTGGCGTTCTTCAGGTCGTGGATCAGCTGCGCCAGGTCCTCGATCGAGTAGATGTCGTGGTGCGGCGGCGGTGAGATCAGCCCGACGCCCGGCGTGGAGTGCCGGGTCTTCGCCACCCACGGGTACACCTTCTGCCCGGGCAGCTGGCCGCCCTCGCCAGGCTTCGCGCCCTGGGCCATCTTGATCTGGATGTCGTCGGAGTTCGTCAGGTACTCCGCGGTGACGCCGAACCTCCCCGACGCGACCTGCTTGACCGCGCTGCGCCGTACCGGGTCCTGCAGCCGGTCGGAGTCCTCGCCGCCCTCACCGGTGTTGGACTTGCCGCCGATCCGGTTCATCGCGATCGCGAGCGTCGTGTGCGCCTCGGCGCTGATCGAGCCGTACGACATCGCGCCGGTGCTGAACCGCTTGACGATCTCGCTGACCGGCTCGACCTCGTCGATGCTGATCGGCTCCCGGCCTGAAGCCGAAGCGTCCTTGAAGGCGAACAGCCCGCGCAGCGTCATCAGCCGTTCGGCCTGCTGGTCGACGCGCTCGGTGTACTGCTTGAAGATGTCGTACCGGCCGGACCGGGTCGAGTGCTGCAGCCGGAACACCGTGTCCGGGTCGAACAGGTGCGGCTCGCCCTCGCGGCGCCACTGGTACTCGCCGCCGACCTCGAGCGTGCGGTGCGCCGGCAGGATGCCGTCCGCCGGGTAGGCCTTGAGATGCCGGTGGCGCACCTCCTCGGCGATCACGTCCAGCCCGACCCCGCCGAGCTTGGACGACGTACCGGTGAAGTAGCGGTCCACCAGTTCCTGGGACAGCCCGGTCGCCTCGAAGATCTGCGCCCCGGTGTACGACGCCACCGTGGACACACCCATCTTCGACATCACCTTGAGCACACCCTTGCCGAGCGATTTCACCAGGTTCTTGACCGCCTGCTCGGGCTCGGCGCCCGGCAGGTAGGTGCCGCGCCGGACCAGGTCCTCGACCGACTCCATCGCCAGGTACGGGTTCACCGCGGCCGCGCCGTATCCCAGCAGCAGCGCGACATGATGGACTTCGCGCACGTCTCCTGCTTCGACCACCAGGCCGACCTGCGTACGGGTCTTCTCGCGCACCAGGTGGTGGTGCACCGCGGCGGTCAGCAGCAGCGACGGGATCGGCGCGGTGTCGGCGTTGGAGTGCCGGTCGGACAGTACGACGATGCGCGCGCCGTCCGCGATCGCAGCCGACGCCTCCGCGCACACCTCGTCCAGCCGTCGCCGCAGCGCCTCGCCGCCACCGTGCACGTCGTACAGGCCGCGGACCACGGTCGTGGCCAGGCCGGGGACGTCGCCGTCCAGGTTGATGTGCCGCAGCTTGGCGAGCTCGTCGTTGGTGAGCACCGGGTACGGAAGCACCACCTGGCGGCAGGACGCCGGGCCCGGGTCGAGCAGGTTGCCCTCCGGCCCGAGCGAGGCCGACAGCGACGTCACCAGCTCCTCGCGGATCGCGTCCAGCGGCGGGTTGGTGACCTGCGCGAAAAGCTGCGCGAAGTAGTCGAACAGCAGCCTCGAGCGGCTGCTCAGCACCGCGACGGGGGTGTCGGTGCCCATCGAACCGATCGGCTCGACCCCGTTCTTCGCCATCGGGGTGAGCAGGACCCGCAGCTCCTCCTCGGTGTACCCGAACACCTGCTGGCGCCGGGTCACCGAGGCATGGCTGTGTACGACGTGCTCCCGCTCGGGCAGGTCGGAGAACCGGATCAGCCCGGCGTGCAGCCACTCGTCGTACGGCTGCTCGTTCGCGAGCTCGGTCTTGATCTCCGGGTCGGTGATGATCCGGTGCTCCTCGGTGTCGACCAGGAACATCCGGCCCGGCTTGAGCCGCCCCTTGTCGACCACCTTGGCGGGGTCGATGTCGAGCACGCCGGCCTCGGACGCGAGCACCACCAGCCCGTCGTCGGTCACCCAGTACCTGCTCGGCCGCAGGCCGTTGCGGTCCAGTACGGCGCCCACCTGCGCGCCGTCGGAGAACGTGATCGACGCCGGGCCGTCCCACGGCTCCATCACCGTCGAGTGGAACTCGTAGAAGGCCCGCCGCTTGGCGTCCATCTCGTGGTAGTTCTCCCACGCCTCCGGGATCATCATCAGCACCGCGTGCGCCATCGACCGGCCGCCCAGCTGCAGCAGCTCCAGCACCTCGTCGAACGACGCCGAGTCCGACGCGCCCGGCGTGCAGATCGGGAAGATCTGGTCCAGGTCACCCGGGATCAGATCGGACTTCAGCAGCGCCTCACGGGCCCGCATCCAGTTCCGGTTGCCCTGGACGGTGTTGATCTCGCCGTTGTGCGCGATGTAGCGGTACGGGTGGGCCAGCGGCCAGGACGGGAACGTGTTGGTCGAGAACCGCGAGTGCACCACGCCGATCGCGGAGGCCAGCCGCTCGTCGGTCAGCTCCGGGAAGAACCGGTCCAGCTGGTCGGTGGTGAGCATGCCCTTGTACACGATGGTCCGGCTGGACAGCGACGGGAAGTACGTCCCGATCTCGTGCTCCACCCGCTTGCGCAGCCGGAACACCATCCGCTCCAGCGCCAGCCCGAGCACCCGGCCACTGCGCGCGCTCACGAACAGCTGCCGGAAGTGCGGCATCACCGACCGCGCGGTGGCACCGAGGATCTCCGGGGCGTGCGGGAGGTCGCGCCAGCCGACCACCGCGAGGTTCTCCTCCGCCGCCAGCTCCGCGATCCGCTCCACCGTCTTCGCGGCGTCGTCGGGGTCCGTCGGCAGGAACGCGATGCCCGTCGCGTACCTGCGGGCCGCGGGGAGCTCGAAGTCGCACACGGCGCGGTAGAACGCGTCCGGGATCTGCAGCAGGATGCCCGCACCGTCGCCCGAGTCGGGCTCCGCGCCGGAAGCGCCACGATGCTGGAGGTTCCGTAACGCGGTCAGCGCCTTCACCACGATGTCGTGGCTCGGCTTCCCCGTCAGGGTCGCGACGAACGCGACGCCACAGGCGTCGTGCTCGTGCTTGCCGTCGTACAGACCCTCGCGCGGCAGCCCTGCTGCCGGTGGGCGACCAAACATTCACCGACTCCCGTCGTCCATCGGTCAAAACTGGCCGAGGGACAACGTTGGCCCAAGCGCCGGGACCTCTGAGACTACCTCATGGCAGTCCGCACTGTGACCACTCGTCCCACCTCCTGGCGGGCCCCTCCCACCCTCCGAAACCGTCACCTCGGGAGCGCTCCCACCCATCTGCTCTTCCCGTACGGACACGCCGCCCCGATCGCCGCGGGACGGCGTGTCCGTACGGGAAGTGCGTCGTCCTGAGGCGGGCGGGGTCAGGAGATGCCGGTGCCTACGGCTGCGCCGATGCCGTAGGTGACGGCGGCCGCGAGTGCGCCGAGGACGAGCTGGCGCAGGCCCGAGTACCACCAGGAGCGGGCGGTGACGCGGCTGACGATCGCGCCGCAGGCGAACAGCGCGAGCAGCGAGACGATCATCGCGGGCAGTACGGTGCGGGCGCCGAGCAGGTACGGCAGCAGCGGCAGGATGGCGCCGACCGCGAAGGACAGGAACGACGAGCCGGCGGCCAGCAGCGGGGACGGCAGGTCGTTCAGGTCGATGCCGAGCTCGGTACGGACGTGCTCCTCCAGCGCCACCTCGGGATCGGCATGGACCTGCTCGGCAACCCGCTCGGCCAGCTCCGGGTCGACGCCCTTCGCCTCGTAGGCGTGCGCGAGCTCGTCCTCCTCCTCGTCCTCGTGCTCGGCGATCTCGCGCCGCTCCACCTCGATCTCGGCCAGCGCGAGCTCCCGCTGACTGGCGACCGAGGTGTACTCCCCCGCCGCCATCGAGAACGAACCGGCCGCGAGCCCCGCCAGACCAGCGAGTACGACGACGCGCGAGCCGGCTGCCGTACCGCCGTCCATGCCGGCGATCAGCGCGAAGTTCGAGACCAGTCCGTCCATCGCGCCGAACACGGCCGGGCGGAGCCAGCCACCGCTGACGTCGCGGTGGCGGTGGGAGGTCGACTCAGCGGGCGCGATCATCCGTCCGCGCGTCTCTGGGCACCACGTCCTCAGACTCCCCGTCCGCCGACTCCCCGTCCGCAGACCCCGCGCCCTCCGACATCGAGCCCTCGGAGGCGGTCTCTGAAGAGTCGGTGGAGTCGGACTTGACAGGGACCGTGGTCTCGCCGGCCGAGTCTGCCGCCACCTTCGACTCGCCACCGTCGGCCGCCGCCTCAGCCCCGGCCTTCTCGTCTGCGCCCTTCTCGTCAGCGCCCTTCTCGTCAACAGCCTTCTCGTCAGCGAGCTTCTCATCGGCGGACTTCTCGTCGGCGGACTTCTCCTCGGCGGACGTCTCGCCGGCGGGTTTCTCGTCGGCGGCCTTCTCGTCCGGGGTTCTCGCGCCGTCCTTCATCAGCGGACCACGGCCCGGCCAGCGACGGGCACTGTAGATGAAGAACCCGACTGCCAGCACGAAGAGCACGATCGAGGTCCACACGTTCAGCCGCAGCCCGGCGACGTGGTTGACGGTGTCGATCCGCAGCGTCTCGATCCAGATCCGCCCGGCGGTGTAGCCCGCGACGTACAGGGCGAAGGCACGCCCGTGACCGAGCTTGAACCGGCGGTCGGCGAGCAGCACCAGCGCCATCACGCCGAGGCACCAGAAGAACTCGTAGAGGAATGTCGGGTGGAACGTCGCGAACTGGGTGTAACCCTCCGGCCGGCGGTCCGGGTCGATCTCCAGCCCCCACGGGAGCGTCGTGGGCTTCCCGAACAGCTCCTGGTTGAAGTAGTTGCCCCACCGGCCGATCGCCTGCGCGAGCACGATGCCTGGCGCGAGCACGTCGGCGACGGCCAGGAACGACGCCTTGTGCCGGCGGCACGCGAGCCAGCCGCCGAGCGCGCCGAACGCGACCCCGCCCCAGATGCCGAGGCCGCCGTGCCAGATCTTCAGCGCGTCGAGCGGGTCCCGGCCGTCGCCGAAGTACAGCTCGTAGTCGGTGATCACGTGGTAGATCCGGGACCCGACCAGGCCGAACGGCACCGCCCACATCACGATGTCGCTGATCACCTCGGGATCGCCACCGCGGGCGACCCAGCGCTTCCGGCCGAGCCAGTAGCCGGCGAAGATGCCGGCCACGATGCACAGCGCGTAGGCGCGCAGCGGTACCGGCCCGAGATGCCAGACACCCTGGCTCGGGCTCGGGATGGACTGGACGACGGACTGGGCGATGGTGCCCGGCAGAAGCGGGGCGGCAGCTAGAGCAGTCATGGCAAGCACGAACGGTACTCGACGCCCGGCACTACTGCTCGCCCACCGCGGCCTTGATCCCTTCCGGGGTCATCTGGTCCAGCCCCAGCGCCTTGCCGTCGACATACATGCTCGGCGTGCTGGTCACGCCACGCTGCTCGCCCGCGGTGCCGACAGACGCCACCCACTCCTGGTACTTCCCGGAGCGCACGCACTCGCCGAACGACGGGTCGGAGATGCCCAGCTGGGTGCCCAGGTCGACCAGCTGGTCGGGTGTCCAGGCCTTGCCGAAGTTGTCGAACAGCGCGTCGTTGTAGCTGCGTGCCTTGCCGGCCTCTGCGGCACACGCGAACCCGTTCGCGGCCCGCGGTGACACTTGCTCGTCGACGAACGCCAGCGGCAGGTAGGTGAGCGTCGCGGTGCCGTCGTCGACCAGCTGGTTGATCGTGGGCCCGGCGGAGTCCTCGAACTCCTTGCAGTGCGGGCAGCGGTAGTCGACGTACAGCTCCAGCTTGTGTGGTGCGCCGGTCTTGCCGACCGTGACGCCCTGGCCGGAGGTGCCGGGCCCGGTGATCACCGCCGGCTCGGTGCCGCTGGTCGACGCCTCGACGTCGCTGTTGGTCCGCACGTACTGCACTGTGACGCCGACGGCGAGCGCGACGACGATCACGCCGACCACCACGATCCCGGTGATCAGGCCCTTGCGACTCTGCTTCTGCAGCAACGGGTTGCTCACAGTGCGCTGTCTCCTGTCCGGTCCAGGGCGGGCGTAGCGTGCGGGTTGGTGTCGAGTGCGAACCTGCTGCGCGGGAAGCACACCAGCCATCCGGCCAGAGCCAGCAGGCCGAGGTCTCGCATGATCTCCTGCAGGTAACGGGTCTCGCCGGGCGCGACCTGACCGCCACCGCCGAAGCAGCCGCAGTCGATCGTCAGCCCGCGGGCCCAGGCGGACCCGACGGCGGCGATGAACAGCACCATCAGCAGCCCGCTCACGGCCGCCGCGACGCGGGTGCCGTAGCCGACGATCAGCAGCAGCCCGAGCGCGACCTCGCCGAACGGCAGCGCCCAGCCGACCGGGGTCTCGAGTGCCCGCGGCAGCAGCTCGTACGCCGCCACCGCCTGCTCGCTGGCGACCGGGTCGGCGATCTTGATCGCGCCGGCGACCAGAAGTACGCCGCCGAGCACCAGCCTGGCGACGGTGGAGATCAGCTGCAGAACGTCGCGTCGGTTCACCGGTTCCGTTCCACCAGCATGCCGAAGTCGTGCGCGAGGTCGCCGATCGAGGTGTTCGCGGTCCAGAGCACGCCCGCTGTGTCGTCCTTGCCGAACCCGATCACCTGCGCGCCGTGCCCGACCTCGTACCCGCCGGACGGCAGCTTCTGCATGCCCTCCACCGCGACCCCGACCGCCTTGGCGACGGACTTGATCACACCGAGGTCGCCGGTCAGGCCGGTGAAGGACGGGTCGAACCGGTCCAGGAAGGTGCGGATCGCGGCGCCGTTGTCGCGGGCCGGGTCGGTGGTGATGAACACCATCTGGATCTCGCTGCGGGTCGCGTCGTCCAGCTTGGTCAGCGCGGACGCGATATCGGCGAGCACGGTGTTGCAGACGTCCGGGCAGTTCGTGTACCCGAAGAACACCAGCGTCACCGGCTTGGCCGTCGAGGTGACCAGGTTGAACTCGGCGCCGCCGGTGTCGGTCAACGAGGTCCGCGGCAGCACGTACGGCCGGTCCAGCACCGCACCGCGCAACCCGTGCGGATCGGCCTTCGGAGACCGGACCACGGCACCGCCGGGATTGTCCGCGGACTCCCTGTCACCGCCGCTGTCACCGCCACTGTCACCGCCACCGCCGCAGCCCGCCAGCAGTACGGCCAGCACGGTCAGGACGACGATCGGGGCCAGCACCGGAGATACCGGCCGGCCTGTCACTGCTCGACTCACAGCGGGTTCAACGGCTGGCAGCCCTGCTGCGTTCCCGCCGTACACCATCGGCAAGACTCTCGGTGAGCGCACGGACACGGACCGCACCGTCCTGCGCCGCCTTGACCAGGGCCGAGCCGACGATCACGGCATCCGCGTACGACGCGACGGCCGCCGCCTGGTCCGCGTCCGACACCCCGAGGCCGACACCCACCGGTAGCGCGGTCGCAGCCCTGGTCCGCTCGACCAGCTCGGGCGCCAGCACGGACACCTGGTCGCGCGCGCCGGTGACACCCATCACCGCGGTGGCATACACGAACCCGCGGCAGGCCTGCGTGGTGAGCGCGATCCGCTCGTCGGTGGACGACGGCGATACCAGGAACACCTTGTCCAGGCCGTGTGCGTCGGCGGCGGCGACCCACTCCGCGGCCTCGTCCGGGACCAGGTCCGGCGTGATCAGACCCGCTCCCCCGGCGGCCGCCAGGTCGCGCGCGAACGCGTCCACGCCGTACCGCTCGACCGGGTTCCAGTACGTCATCACCAGGACCGGCACCTCACGCCGGTACGACGCGACCGCCTCGACCGTGCGGAGCACGTCCCTGGTCCTCAGCCCGCCCGCGAGCGCGGTCTCGGTGGCCCGCTGGATCGTCGGCCCGTCCATCACCGGGTCGCTGTACGGCAGCCCGATCTCGACCACGTCCGCGCCGCCGTCCACCAATGCCTTCAGCGCGTCGACGGCACCGTCGTACGTCGGGAACCCGGCCGGCAGGTACCCGACCAGGGCACCGCGACCGGCCTCGTTCGCCCGCCGTACCGCGGCACCGGCGTAGCCCAGGGCAACGGTCATGCCTGATCACCTCCCAGGCCGAACCAGCTGGCTGCGGTGTCCATGTCCTTGTCGCCCCGACCGGACAGGTTGACCAGGATCGTTGCCTGCGGACCCAGCTCCTTCGCGATCTCGAGCGCGCCCGCGACCGCGTGCGCCGACTCGATCGCCGGGATGATCCCCTCGGTGCGCGCCAGCAGCTGGAACGCGTCCATCGCGGCGGCGTCGGTGACCGGCCGGTACGACGCCCGGCCGGTGTCGGCGAGCCAGGCGTGCTCCGGTCCGACCCCCGGGTAGTCCAGCCCGGCCGAGATCGAGTGCGACTCGATCGTCTGGCCATCGTCGTCCTGCAACAGGAACGACCGTGCGCCGTGCAGTACGCCGACCTGGCCGGCGGTGATGGTCGCCGCGTGCCGGCCGGTCTCGTACCCGTCGCCGCCGGCCTCGATGCCGTACAGCTTCACGTCCGCGTCGGCGACGAACCCCGCGAACAGCCCGATCGCGTTCGACCCGCCACCGACACACGCGACGGCCGCGTCCGGCAGCCGGCCGAGCAGCTCCAGCGACTGGGCCCGGGCCTCGTCGCCGATGCCGCGGCAGAAGTCCCGCACCATCGCTGGGAACGGGTGCGCGCCGGCCGCCGTACCGAGCAGGTAGTGGGTCGTGTCCACCGAGGCGACCCAGTCGCGCAGCGCCTCGTTGATCGCGTCCTTGAGCGTCCGGCTGCCGGTCTTGACCGGGATCACCTCGGCGCCGAGCAGCTTCATCCGGGCCACGTTCAGCGCCTGCCGCTCGGTGTCCACCTCGCCCATGTAGACGACGCAGTCGAGGTCGAGGTATGCGCAGGCGGTCGCGGCCGCGACGCCGTGCTGACCGGCGCCGGTCTCGGCGATCACCCGCTGCTTGCCCATCCGCTTGGTGAGCAGCGCCTGGCCGAGCACGTTGCGGACCTTGTGCGCACCGGTGTGGTTCAGGTCCTCGCGCTTCAGCAGCATCCTGGCACCGGCCCGCTCGGACAGCCGGGTCGCGTCGTACAGCAGACTCGGCACACCGGCGTACTCGTGCAGCATCCGCTCGAACTCGGCGACGAACTTCTCGTCCGCCATCGCCTCGCGCCAGTGCCGGGCGAGCTCGTCGAGCGGCGCGATGAGCGCCTCCGGCATGAACCTGCCGCCGAAACGGCCGAAGTGCCCGAGCGCGTCGGGCATCGTCTGCGTCATCTCGTCCCTAGGGAGCTAGTGGCGCTGCTGGATCGCGGGGTGCGACCCCGCAGCGACCAGGTCGGCGACCGAGGCGCGCGGATCGCGGCCGGTCACCAGGGTCTCTCCGACGAGGACGACATCGGCCCCGGCGCGAGCGAACTCGATCACATCGTGCGGGCCGCGGACACCGGACTCGGCGACCCTGACCACGCGGTCGGACAGCACCGGGGCGACCCGGGCGAACGTCGTCCGGTCCACCTCCAGCGTCTTCAGGTTCCGGTTGTTGACGCCGACCAGGGTCGCGCCGGCGTCCTCGGCCCGGCGCGCCTCCTCCTCGTCGTGCACCTCGACCAGCGGCGTCAGGCCGATCGACACCGCCCGCTCGATCAGCGAGACCAGTGCCTCCTGCTCGAGCGCGGCGACGATCAGCAGCGCCATGTCGGCGCCCGCGGCACGCGCCTCCCACAGCTGGTACGACGACACGATGAAGTCCTTGCGGAGCACCGGTACGTCGACCCGGCTGCGGACCGCACGCAGGTCGTCAAGGGTGCCGTTGAAACGGCGCTGCTCGGTCAGCACGCTGATCGCGGCCGCACCGCCGCCGCAGTACTCCACCGCGAGCGCGGCCGGGTCGTTGATCTCGGCGAGCTCGCCCTTCGACGGGCTGGACCGCTTCACTTCCGCGATCACCGAGATGCCGTCACCGCGGAACGCGGGCATCGGGTCCTTCGCGTCAGGCATCCGGTGCGCGTCACGCTTCAGGTCGTCGAGGGTGACCTCGGCCTGCCGCGCCGCGAGATCCTCACGGACCCCCTCCAGAATGTCGTCCAGGACAGTCATCTGCACGTCCTCAGCCGCGCGCGTCCGAGCTCGCGGCACCGGTCTTCGGGCCGTCGCTGCCGATGCCGGTGTCCTCGCTCACGGGGGCACCGAAGCCCATCAGCTGCATCACCTTGCCGACCAGGGCACCGACGACCGCGATACCGACCGAGATCCAGAACAACACCCAGTTCGGACCGAGCACTATCGCGATCGCGCCGAGGGTGAAGGCGCCGAGGATGATCGTGACCGCGGTCCATGCCGCCGGGGTGTTCCCGTGCAGGCTGCCGTGGCCACCGTCCGCGTGCGGGTCGGCTGTGTCGTTCATGGTCCGGTGCTCCCTCAGGTCGTATCGCCCCATTGTGTCGTAAGGCCCTGCGATCAGATCGTGGGGTCCTGTCCTTTGTCGATCGCCTTCCACTGGTCCTCGGGCGTGGTCACCGGATCGCGGTCGTAGCGCGCGGTCGGACGGCGCCACTGGTGTGCGGTCGCCACACCGATCAGACCCGCCGCCAGCAAGGCGATCCCGCCCACCAGCGCGAACCACGGAGCCGGTCCGGCCGACACCTCGACATGGTCGGTGAGCACCGTGCTGAGCTGCGGCCGCAGCCGCGCCAGCTCCGCGGCGTCCGGCCGGGTCGCGAGCGCGACGGCACCGGTCGCGGCGCCCATCGCGGCGATCAGCGCGCACAGCACCCGGCGCATTCCGGTACCGGCCAGTCGCAGAACGACGACCGCGACCAGCGAGGCCACCGCCATCGTCACCGGCGCCCGCGACACGTCGTACCCGCTCAGCTCGACGACCGCCCGGCCCTCCCCGGGGTCCGCCCGGACCCACGTCAGGTACGCCGACGCGCCGACGGCCGCGAGTGCCAGCAGCACCAGGGCGTCGACCAGTCGCTGGCTGCGCATCAGATCTGGTCGAAGGTCTCGGCGACGGCGATCGCGGACAGCACCGCGGCGGCCTTCGTCTGGCACTCCAGGTCCTCGGCGACCGGGTCCGAGTCCGCGACGATGCCCGCGCCGGCCTGCACGTACGCCGTGCCGGCGCGCAGCACCGCGGTGCGGATCGCGATCGCGGTGTCGGCGTCGCCGGCGAAGTCCAGGTACCCGACGACGCCGCCGTACACGCCGCGCCGGCTCACTTCGAGCTTGTCGATGATCTCCATCGCCCGCGGCTTCGGCGCACCGGACAGGGTGCCGGCCGGGAAGGCCGCGGTGAGCGCGTCGAACGCGGTCCGCCCGGCGGCAAGCGTGCCGGTGACGGTCGACTCCAGGTGCATCACGTGGCTGTACCGGCGGACGTCCATGAAGTCGACCACCTCGACCGTGCCGGGGGCACAGACCCGGCCGACGTCGTTGCGGCCGAGGTCGACCAGCATCAGGTGCTCGGCGCGTTCCTTGAGGTCGGCGCGCAGCTCCTGCTCCAGCGCGTGGTCCTCCTCCGGCGTGGTGCCGCGCCGCCGGGTGCCGGCGATCGGGTGCAGGATCACCTTGCCGTCGGTGACCTTCACCAGCGCCTCCGGGCTGGAGCCGACGATGTCGAACCCGTCCAGCCGGACCAGGTACATGTACGGGCTCGGGTTGGAGAACCGCAGCACCCGGTAGATGTCCAGCGCACTGGCGCTGCTGGCCAGCTCGAACCGCTGTGACACCACGATCTGGAAGGCCTCACCGGCCCGGATCTCCTCCTTCGCATGCTCGACCGCCTCGCGGTACTCGGCACTCGACCGCTGCCGGACCGGCTCGAGCCGCGCCTGCCGGTCGGCATGCACGACGTACGACGGGGTCGGCTGTGCCAGGTCGGCCTGCATCGCGTCCAGCCGGCTGACTGCGTCGGCCCAGGCCTCGTCCACACGCTCGTCGGAGTCGTCCCAGTTGACCGCGTTCGCGATCAGCCAGATCTCGCCGGTCTCGTGGTCCAGCGCGGCCAGGTCGGTGGCGAACAGGAACGTCAGCTCGGGCAGGCCCAGGTCGTCGGTCGTTGTGTCGGGCAACCGTTCCAGCCGCCGCACCGCGTCGTACCCGAGAAAGCCCACCATGCCGCCGGTGAGCGGCGGCAGCCCGGGCAGCCGCGGGGTGTGCAGGATCTCCACCGTCTCCCGCAGCGCCCGCAGCGGGTCGCCGTGGTCCGGCAGGCCGACCGGCGGGTGCCCGGTCCAGATCGCCTGGCCGTCCCGCTCGGTGAGCGTGGCGGCCGACCGGACGCCGACGAACGAGTATCGGGACCACACCCCGCCGTGCTCCGCGGACTCCAGCAGGAACGTGCCGGGGCGCTCCGCGGCGAGCTTGCCATACACCCCGATCGGCGTCTCCGCGTCCGCGAGCAGCCGCCGCGTGACCGGGATGACGCGGCGGTCCTTGGCGTACTCGCGGAACGTCTCCAGGTCTGGCGTCGCCGTCACGGGCCGGTCACCTCGATCTGGCCGTGCTCGAAACAGCTCCGGGTGCCGGTGTGGCAGGCCGGGCCCTCCTGGTCCACCAGCACCAGCAGGGTGTCCGCGTCGCAGTCCACCAGCACCTGCTTGACGTGCTGGCGATGCCCGCTGGTCTCGCCCTTCACCCAGTACTGCTGCCGGCTGCGGGACCAGAACGTGGTCCGCCCCGACGTCGACGTACGCCGGACCGCCTCCGCGTCCATCCAGCCGACCATCAGCACCTCGTGCGTGTCGTACTGCTGGACGACGGCCGGGATCAGGCCGGCGGCGTCGAACCTCAGGTCCTCGATCACTGCTGGAGTCACCGCGCCATTGTCCCCGATCGGCGCGGGTGCCCCCCACCGGCCGTGCTCAGCAACCAGCTGCAGGCCGGACTAGACCAGCCGACCGTTGTCCACGGCAACTGGTTTGTCCGGACCTGCTGTAGGCCTGCTTACTGCTCAGCTCGGCGGCTGCTGCCCGTTCGGGCTCGGCATGCCGGCCTGCGGGATCACGGTGAACTCCACCGCGCCCTGCGGGTCGACCGAGGCGTCCAGCACCTTGTCGTCCAGCGTGTCGGCCGCACTGCTGTCGAGGAACACGCGCGCGCCCTGCTCTTCCACCACAGCGTCCCCCGGCATCGGGGCCTCGGCGGTGTTGAGCGCCAGCTGCGCGGTCGATGGGTCCTGCTGCGAGATCCGTACCCCGGCCTCGCTCGGCGTCGCATCGGCGCCGGTGATGCTCTTGATGACGGTGGTCGCGTTCTCGGTGAGGGTGAGCACAAGCTCTCCTTCGTCGATCGAGTCCATGGTCGCTGGGTCCATGCCCGATGTGCCCTGGGGCAAACATCTGCCGCTCAGAGGCGTCCACGATCCGAGACCACACCTCTTACAATCCGTCAGTCGACAGGTCTGGTCGCCGCCGGCCGGCCTGGCCTCGTGATCGGCGACAATGAACGGGTGAACGACAGCAGTGGGCTGGCAGAGCCCGGTGACAGCTACGCGAGCCGGATCCCGTACGTGGTGCCGGACTCGCTCGACGACCTCACCGGACCGACCTCCGGGGTGATCGAGCTTCCACGCGGCATCGAGCCGACCGGGCGACGGTACGACCTAGATGACCCGAGCAGCAGGGTCTCGCTGTACGTCCGGGTGATCAGCGACGCGACCACCGCCGAGGACCTCACGACATATCTCAACCGGGACATGTTGCGATGGCTCTGGCCGCAGCTGCACCTACCGCGCTACTGCGTCCGGCGCTGGCACGAACGATTCCCCGAGCTCGCCGCGATCGGGGCGGGTGGCCCGTGGCAGTGATGGATCCGGCGCACGAGCAGATCACCCGCCTGGCTCTCTCGGAGCTGCGTGACCGCGGGTTCGTGCTGTCCGGGGGTCAGGCGTTCAACGCGCACGGGCTCGGGACGCGCCCGTCGCAGGACATCGACCTGTTCACGAACCAGGACGTCGACTTCGACCGTGCCGTGGACGATCTGCGGCGGGTGTACGAGCCGGCGGGCTACCGGATGGACGCCACGATGCGCGGTCCGCAGTTCGCACACATCGCACTGACCGACGCCGACGACCGTACGACTGAGATCGACATGGGGCGCGACTACCGCAGCCAACCGCCTGTCGAGATGGACGTCGGACCCGTTCTCGACGTCAACGACGCGGTCGGCGGCAAGCTACGCGGGATCTACGACCGCACCGAGGCGAAGGACTTCCTCGATGTGCAGGACGCGATGGACTCCGGGTGGTCGCGGGAGCGGCTCCTTGCGGCAGGCGACGCGCTCGAGCGCGACGGCTTCGATCGCTCGTTCTTCGCTGATCAGCTCGACGCGGTGAACCGGCTCAGCAACGAGGACTTCGCCACGTACGGCGCCTCACCGGAGCGGATCGCTGCCGTGCGGACCACGATGACCAACTGGGCGGCGGAAGTGCGGGCGAGGCAGGCGAACCCCGAGCTCGACGAGAATCTGCGGCTGGCGCAGTCCGGTGTCGCCGAGATCGGGCAGCCCGGCCTGGCGGCGGCCGGTGCGGGAGCGGCCGACCGGCGACACTCGCCGTACGAGCGCGACCGCGGCCAGGACGGACCCCAGACCGAACGGTGATCATCGACCCGGATACTGACCGGATGACAGCCGACGCGCGACCGGCGGAGAGCTTCGGCTCCCGAATCCCGTACGTCGTGCCCGACTCGCTCGACGAGCTGACCGGTCCGGCCACGGGCGTCATCGAGCTGCCGGTGCACATCGACTGGGGACCGGACCCGCGGTACGACCTGAACGACCCGGACAGCCGGCGGTCCTGCTATGTGCACGTGCTGAGCGAGGCCGCGACCCGGGACGAGCTCGTCCGTTACCTGAACAAGGATCTGCTGCTCGACCTCTGGCCGCGGTTGACGCTGCCGCGGTACTGCGTCCGGTTGTGGCACCGCACCTTCCCGGAGCTCGCCGCGCTCGGATCGGGCAACGCATGGCGATAGCGGACGCCACGCACGAGCGACTGACACGGATCGGTCTGGCCGCCCTGGCCGACCGGGGGTTCGCGCTGGCCGGCGGGTACGCACTCGCGGCACACGACATCGGATCGCGGACGTCGGAGGACGTCGACCTGTTCACCGACCAGCCCGGGTGCGATTTCGACCAGGCCACGCAGGAGCTCGAATCGGCGTACCTGGATGCCGGGTACCAGGTGAAGGTCGTCCGACGAGCACCGGAGTTCACCCGGCTCGTGGCAACCCGGCCGGACGGCGGTGTGACGGCGGTGGATCTCGCCCGGGACACCCGGACCCGACCCGCCGTACAGCTGGAGGTCGGACCGGTGCTGCACCTCGACGATGCGATCGGCGCCAAGGTCGGTGCGGTCTACGGCCGTGCGGCCGCGAAGGACTTCCTCGACGTGCGGGAGGCACTGCGGTCCGGCCGGTTCTCCCGCGGCCGGCTGCTCGAGCTCGGTGACGCGCGGGAGGTCGTGCCGATGGATCGTGAGATCTTCGCCGCCCAGCTGGACTCAGTGCAGCGGATCGACGACCGTGAGTTCGCCCGGTACGGCGCCGACCCGGAGCAGATCGCGGAGCTGCGGTCCGAGATGGCGGCGTGGTCCGCCGAGATCAGGGCCTAGCCCGGCGGGTCAGAGGGCGGTGCGTTGGGCGATCCAGCTGGCGTGCAGGCGGGCGTATACGCCTCCGCGGGCGACGAGCTGAGCGTGCTGGCCGCGTTCGACGATACGGCCGGCGTCGAAGACCAAGACCTCGTCGGCGGCCTCCGCGGTGGACAGCCGGTGCGCGATCGTGACCGACGTACGGCCGGTCATGAGGCGTTCCAGGGCGGCGTTGAGCCGGACCTCGGTCCCGGGGTCGACCGCGGACGTGGCCTCGTCCAGCACCAGCAGATCGGGATCGGCGATGTTGGCGCGGACCAGCGCGACCAGCTGGCGCTCGCCGGCCGACAGCGACTCGCCGCGCTGACCCACCGGGGAGTCCAGGCCCGCGGGCAGTGAGTCGAGCCAGTCGGACAGGCCGAGCGAGGCGAAGGCGTCGAGCAGCTGCTCGTCGGTGACCGAGGGACGGCCGAAGCGGACGTTCTCGGCGAGCGAGGCGTCGAACAGGTAGCCGTCCTGCGGCACCATCACAACCCGTTCGCGCAGCGACGTGAACGCGATCCGCCGGGCGTCCAGACCGTCGAGCAGCACCGCGCCGGAGGCCGGGTCCATCAGCCGGGTGAGCAGCTTGGCGAAGGTGGTCTTGCCTGAGCCGGTCTCCCCCACCACGGCGACCCGCCGGTGGGGTGCGATCTTCACGTTCACGTCGTGAAGGACGAGCTCGCCGTCGGGGTAGCCGAAGTCGACGTCGCGGAACTCGACCGTGATCGGTCCGCGCCGCTGCATCACGCCGTCCGGGCCGGGGTCGGCCACGTCGGCGGGTGTCGCGATCACGCCGAGCACCCGGCGCCAGCCGGCGATCGCGCTCTGCGCGTCGGTCAGCACCTGGGTGGCGATCTGCACCGGGTCCGAGAACAGCGCGACGAGGAACATGAACGCCAGCACCTCGCCGACCGTCGCCTCCCCGTCGAGCCCGAGCAGCACGCCGGCGACCAGCACGCCCGCGTTCGCCAGCCCGGCCGCGAGACCGCCGATCGAGAACGTCGACGCGGTCAGCGTCTGCGCCCTCGTGGACGCCTTCCGGAAGCTCTCGATCGAGGCATCGATCCGGTCCTGGGTACGGCCCTCGATCGCGTACGCCCGCACCACCTGCGCACCGACGACCGGCTCGGCGATCGCGGACAGCATCTCGCCGACCTTGCTGCGGACCACCCCGTACGCCGCGGACATCTTGCGCTGCATGTACCGCAGGCTCGCGAACAGCGGCAGGAAGCACAGCAGCACGACAAGCGCGAGCTGCCAGGAGTACACGAACATCACCACGGTCGCGAGCGCCATCTGCAGGATGCTGACCAGGAAGATGAACCCGCCGAACTGCAGGAACTGCGAGACCGTGTCGACGTCGGACGTGACCCGGCTGACCAGTGCGCCGCGTCGCTCGGTGTTCTGGGTCAGCACCGGCAGGTCGTGCACGTGCCGGAACGCCTTGATCCGCATCGTGGCCAGTCCGCGCTCGGAGTTGCGGGCCAGCCGGACGGTGGTCAGGTACGACGCGCCGCCGGTGAGCAGGATTCCGATCGCGCAGGCGAAGCACATCCAGGCGACGTACGACAGATCCGGCCCGCCGGGAGCGTTGAGCCCGTTGTCGATGGTCTTCTGCACCGCGATCGGGATCACGATCCGCCCGGCCGTCATCAGCACCGCGAGCAGCAGCGTGACCCACAGGCCCTGCGTGAGCTCCGGGGACACCCGCAGGCCCTGCCGCAGCGTCGACATCGCACCCGCGGCGTCGCCGTGGTCGACCCGGCTCGTCGTCGTGCTCACGCCGACACCTCGCTCTCGACCTCGTCCTCGGCCTCGGCGTCGGCGTCTTGGTCGCGCCGCGCGGCTTCCTTCTCGTACGCGTCCACGAGGTCCCGGTACGGCGCCGACCGCTGCTGCAGCTGGCCATGCGTGCCGTGGTCCAGCACCCGCCCGTCGTCGAAGAACAGCACCTCGTCGGCGAGCGCGATGGTCGCCTTGCGGTACGCGATCACCAGCACGGTCGTCTCCGCGGACTCGCCGACGTCGCGCCGCAGGCCGGCCAGGATCCGGGCCTCCACATGCGGGTCGACCGCGCTGGTCGCGTCGTCCAGGACCAGCAGCCGGGGCCGTCGTACCAAGGCACGGGCCAGTGCGATCCGTTGCCGCTGGCCGCCGGACAGCGTCGTACCGCGCTCCCCCACCATGGTGTCGAGGCCGTCAGGCAGCGCCTTCACGAAGCCGTCCGCCTGAGCGACCCGCAGTGCGTCCCACACGTCCTCGTCGGAGAACTCCGCTCCGAGTGTGATGTTGCCGCGGATGGTGTCGTCGAACAGGAACGCGGCCTGCGGTACGACGGACAGCGCGCCGGCGAGCTCGTCGCGGGCCAGCTCCCGCAGATCGGTCCCGTCAAGCAGGACGGCGCCGCTCTCGGGGTCGACCAGCCGGGCGAGCAGCGTCGTGAGTGTGGACTTGCCGGAACCGGTCGGGCCGACGACGGCGACCGTGCGGCCCGGTTCGACGGTGAAGTCGACGCCGTCCAGCACGTCCCGCTCGGGCAGGTACCCGAACCGCAGGTCCCGCACCTGGAGCCGGGCCGCTCCCGTGGAGGTCAGCCGCGCCTCGCCGTACTCCATCCCACCGGTCGCGCGCAGCACCCGCTGCACCCGGTCCCAGCCGACCACGCTGCGCGGCAGCTCCCCGAGCACCCAGCCGAGCGCCCGGATCGGGAACCCGATCAGCGTGAATATGAACGCGACCTGGACCACGTCGCCGGGCTCCGCGGCGCCGGACTGGACCCGGGCGACGCCGGCCAGCAGCACGGCCAGTACACCGAGCCGCGGCAGACCCTCGATCACCGGGTCGAACATCCCGCGGGCCTGGTACACCTTGATGTTCGCGTCGCGCAGCTCGTCGGTGGGCCCGGTGAACCGCTCGGTCTCGGCGGCCTCGCGGCCCAGCGTCTTCACCACCAGCGCACCGTCGAACGACTCGTGCGCCACCTCGGACACGACCGCCTTCAGCTCCTGCGCGCGGGTCGCGAGCGGCTGCAGGTACCGCTGGAAGAACACGTTGCTCACGAACACCAGCGGGAACACCGCGCAGCCGACCAGCGCGAGCAGCCAGTCCGCCGCGAACATCGCAACGGTGGCGAACCCGAGCATCGCGATCACGCCGACCGCCATCGGCAGCGGCGCGATGGGGAACCAGGTCGACTCGACGTCGGCGTTCGCGTTCGACAGCAGCTGCCCGGTCGGGTTCTTGTGGTGCCACTCGAGCGGCAGCCTGAGGTACTGCCGGGTGACCCGGCGCCGGTACGTCGCCTGCAGCCGGTACTGCATCACGCCGGCGCCGACCCGGCGGCCGACCACGCCGATCGCGCGCAGCACGGCGATGCCGAGGAACAGGCCGACGATGCTGAGCAGCGCACCCGTGGTGGTGTCACCGCTCTCGAACGCCGGGCCGATCACGTTGTCGGTGGCCCAGCCGAGGGCCCAGCCGTCGGCGACCGTCATCGCGCCGTACAGCACGCTGCAGAGCACCGAGATCGCGAAGACGCCGGGCTCCTCGCGGATCGCGACGCGCAGGACCGCGAACCCGCGCCGGGTCACGCTCCCGGAGTCGGGAACAGTGGGCAACGGCACGGAGTTCAGCTCCCCCTTCGGTCTTCTGCTCACTCAGCAACCACGTCAGGCACACGACAAGTACGTCAGGCACACGGCGGCGGATCGCACCTGACAACGATTGACATTCTGCCATCGCCCGCGGACAGGCTCTCGGGGCCGCAGCCCACCCGGCACCTGGCGCTCACTGGACGCAAGTTTCAGCCCACCGCACAATGACGGGTCCATGCAGCCCACCACTGGGCTGAAACTTGCGTCCAGTGAGCGCGAGAGGAAGCATCGGCACGGTGAGTTTCGGTGCGCGGGAGCGGGCGGGGTTGTGCGACCTGATGGACTCGGTCGGGCCGCAGCACCCGACGTTGTGCGCGGGCTGGGACACCTACGACCTGGCCGCGCATCTGTGGGTGCGCGAGTCGGACCCGATGGCCGGACCGGGACTCGTGATCAGCGCGCTGTCGGACACCACCGAGCGGCGGATGGCCGAGGTGAGGCGACGCTGGTCGTACCCGGAGCTGGTCGACAAGGTGCGCCACGGGCCGCCGACGCTCTCGGTGTTCTCGCTGCCGGTGCTCGGCAACCAGCTGAACACCCTGGAGTACTTCGTCCACCACGAGGACGTCCGTCGCGCCGAGACCGGCGCCACGCCGAGGCGGCTGCCGGCCAAGGACCACGACGAGCTGTGGAACCGGTTCAGGATCGTCGGGCGCGGGCTGATGCGGAACGCACCCGGCGGGGTCGTGTTCCGCCGCCCGGACGGCACCACGACCACGATCAAGAGCGGCAGCCCGGCGGTGACGGTCAGTGGTGAGCCGTCCGAGCTGGTGCTGTTCGGGTACGGCCGCGGGGCGGTCGCCGAGGTCGAGCTGAGCGGCGACGAGGACGCGGTCGGCGCGCTACGAGACACGTCCTTCGGCGTCTGAGACGGCGCCCGGGCCGGGGTCCGGCCGGAGGCTCGGTCCGGGGCCCGGCCGGCGGCTCGGTCCGGGGTCCGCTGCGAGCTCGGGTCCGGGCGCGGTACGGCGACGGATGCGGGACCGCACCAGGCTGCTCAGCACGCTCACCGCGATCACCAGCACGATCGCCGCCAGCACGCCCTGCCACGGCTCGTCGAACAGCGCGAACCCGAGTAGCCCGATCGCCATGTAGACCGCCGCCCACAGCAGCGACGCGGTCAGGTCGACGACCGCGAACCGCCGCCACGAGAACCCTGCCAGCCCGGCACTGATCAGCACCGGCACCCGCCCGCCCGGCAACAGCCGAGAGGTCAGCAGTACCGAGACCTCGTGGTCCGCGAGCCGGACCCGTAACGCCTCCAGCGACGCGTTGGCGCGCAGCCAGCCGAACCGCCGAGCCATCCGCTCCCCGCCGAACCGGCAGATCGCGTAGACCACCAGGTCGCCGACATACGCACCGATCGCGCCGGCGAGCAACACGCCGACCAAACCGATCGGGTTGTGGTGGCTGGCCAGCACCGCCCCGGCCGACACCGCCGCACCGGTCGGCAGCACCGGCAGCACGGCGCCGAGGAAGACCGCCCCGGCCAGGGCCAGCAGGTACCAGGTGTCGAAGCGTGGCTCACCGGTCATCCGGCACGACCTCGGTCGACTCACCAGGCTCGAGTACGTCGACCTGCACCGGCCGGTCCGCCACCAGCGTGCGGAACCGCTCCCCCGGCGGCAGGAACAGCTCTGGCCGGAACCGCTCGAACCCGATCGGCCAGAAAGTGCCGAAGTGCACCGGCACCGCGTGCCGGGCACCGATCCGCCGGATCGCCTCGGCCGCCCGCTCCGGATCCAGGTGCCCCGGTCCGAGCGACGGACCCCAGCCGCCCACCGGGACCAGGGCCAGGTCGACCGAGCCGATCTCGCCGGCCATCTCGTCGTACAGGTCGGTGTCGCCGGCGTACCAGGCGCTCCCGGCACCATCGACGCGGTACCCGAGGGCGGGCCCGCGCACGGACGTCCAGGGGCCGCGGCGGCCGTCGTGCAGCGCCGGGACCGCGGTCACGGTGAGGTCGCCGACCCGGACCTCCGATCCGGGCTCGACCTCGATGCAACGGTCCGCGAGGGCCGACCCGCACTCCCGGGCGATCAGCCAGGCGGCGCCGCGCGGCAGCACGATCTTGGCCCGCGGCGCGACCCGCGGCAGCGAGGTCAGGTGCAGGTGGTCGGCGTGCAGGTGCGAGATCAGCACCGCGTCCGCGTCGGCCGCTGCCGCGGTTGGTAGCGGGCCGCGGCGGCGCCGCAGGTGCCCGACCCGCCCGGTCAGTACCGGGTCGGTGAGCAGCCGGACACCGGCGGCCTCGAGCGTGATCGTGCTGTGCCCCCACCACGTGACCCGCATCAGCCCGCCCGCTCCACCCGTTCGGCCTCCACCCTTGCGTCCGAAGAAGGTTGCGTCACAGCCCCAGCTGCCTCGGACGCAGCCAGAGGAGGTACGACGTCGCGCCGGCCGAGGTCGGTGAGCCAGCCGACCAGCAACTGGTGGATGTCGTTCGAGCCGACCAGCGGGCGGTCCACGGACCAGCGCGACGGGTGCACCAGCACCGCGTCGGTCTGCCAGCCGCCGAGGCCGCCGTGGCACCCGACCAGCTCCTCGAACGCCGCCACCTCGTGGGTGTGGTCGTCCAGCCGGCTGACCACGACGAGGTCACCGACGTGCGGGACCGCTGCGTGCCGCAGCAGCGCGTCCGCGGCGTGCGGACCGTACCGGGCCAGGGGGTCGGCCCCCTCCACCCGGCCGGTGCGCAGCACGTGCACTCCGGCCCGGCCGATCGCGACCGGCCCCTCGGCGAGCGACTCGGCCACCACGAACCCGATCCCCGGATGGGTGGCCAGCCCCTGGACCAGGCGCGGATGCAGCGTCTCCAGCTCCTCCGTCGAGACCCGGCCAGGTACGTCGGCCAGGTAGATCATCGCCAGGTTGCCCGACGATGTGACGACCACCTCGGAGCCCGCCGTACGGTGCTCCGGCTCGCACTCCGCGGGACCCAGCTCGACCCCGTCCCCGCCGGTCCCGAACGCGCGCCGGGTGACCGTGCCGGCCACGCTGTGGTGCAGGCTGAGCGAGGTCAGGAAGGCGTTCACCGGTCCCCAGTCCTCGGCCCGGCTGGTCACTGCCACCGGCTCGACCGGCTCGTCCACCAGCGCGTCGACGACGTCGGTCAGGGTCTCGCCGTACCGCTGTACGAAGGTCGCGCCCTGGCTCTGCCCGTGGTCGGACAGCACCACGATCTCGTACTCGTGCGGCAGCGCCTCGACGATCCGGCGCAGCGCACCGAGCACCCGGTCCAGCCCTTCCAGCGTCTGCAGCGCCTCCGGCCGGGTCGGGCCGGCATGGTGCGCCACCTCGTCGTAGTCGACGAAGTTCACGTAGATCGCGGGCACGCCCTTGGCCAGCTGCTCGGCGATCAGCGACACGTTCAGGTCCCGGAGCAGCACGTTGATCACGGCCCGCAGCAGGATGTAGACCCCGCCGCGCTTCACCCGCGGGGTGACCCGGCGGCGGCGCTGCCGGCGGGCCTGGTGCAGTTCCTTGAGCATCTCGGCGACGGTCAGCACCAGCGCCCGGGCGATGCCCTGCGGGCTGCCGAAGAACCGCACCCAGCCGCGGCTGCGCTTGTGCGGGAAGCCGGCCCGGCTGAACACCAGTAGCGCGGTGTCGGCGTCGCCGGAGAAGACGTTGCTGATGCTCACCCCGCCGGCGGCGAGCAGCCCGCGGCCGTCGGAGATCCGCTCCTCCAGTTCGG
>Ga0114129_10002478_pt1 | contig 25643 bp, 21 predicted proteins | sample RhiMetdeltSRZDD1_FD_80071 | JGI IMG/M metagenome (GOLD analysis project Ga0114129, IMG submission 80071) | Populus rhizosphere microbial communities from Tennessee, USA - Rhizosphere MetaG P. deltoides SRZDD1 (version 2) (version 2) | ecosystem: Host-associated > Plants > Roots > Rhizosphere >...
GAGCACGGTCGCGGGACCGAGCAGCACGATCGTCAGCGCGTACTGCGCGGCGTGAGAGGTCCACGCGGGGACGAACCATCCGGCGGCGTTGCGCGTGTACCACGCCGGGAACGCGTCGAGCCGTTCCAGGCCCAGCAGCAGCGCCAGACCCATTGCGCCGATCCCCAGCTCGGAGTAACCGAACGCGCGAACGGCGGCGTACGGTCGAGCGAGGTAGCGCCGATCCGCCCACGCGCCGGCCGCGTAACTGCCGACGCCAAGGCCCGACATGAACACGGCGAGGACCAACGACGCCGCGAAGACGGTGTTGCCGAAGAGATTACCGAACTGACGAACCCAGACGACCTGGTAGATCAGGCCGCTCACGCCCGAGAAGAAGAACAGCAGCGGCCACCGCCACATCGCGGCCGATAGTAACACCGCAAAAGCATCAGTTACGCAGACTCCGTCGTCGCAACGATCGCGAAACAGCCCAATCAAGAACGCGCGCCCGGGCGGCCGCGGGACCGCCCGGGCGATGTTGAGATGTTGAAAAGACGACTTCGCCGTCAGGTGCGGGTATGCCGGGGACGGCGCGCGGCGGCCACCAGCAACCCGACCCCCGCTCCAATCAATCCCAAGGTCGTTGGCTCGGGCACAGCCTGGGCTGCTCCGAAGAGCTGCACGATGCCCATCACGCTGCCATCGGCCAAAAGCGTCGGCGTGCCGAAAGTGTTCACATTGCCGTTTCGGTGAGCATCGCCCGTGATGCTGCTCTGCGTGAAGTTAGGCGTCGTCCCGAGCGGGGGAATGCCCACCGACCAGTTGCCCGTGACGTCGGCGATAGCTCCGATTCCGTAGACGATGCCCGGAGTCAGGAGAAAGTCCGAAAACACCGGCGACATCTTGAAGGTGAGCCCGTCGTCGACGTAGGCCGTAGCCCCGGTGCCGAACAGCAGCGTGTGACCGTTCAAATCGAAGATCAGAAATTTCAGGTTCCCCATGGTGCTGAGATCTACTCGCGCGCCGATCTGATTGATGCTCGTCGGCGCCGACACCGTGATCGCAGCCAACGGACTGCCCTGGTCCAGGGTTCGGGGCGCGTTGAAGTTTGCGCGAGACACGTCATCGAACAACAACGCGGCCGAAGCCGGAGAGAAGATCGAGAGCACGACAGCCATGACGATCAGCGCCAGTCGAAGCATTTTCCACCCTCCCATCGGAAGCGATGTTATGAGCCTCGGGAACGCTGCGGCACCGTCACCGGCGACAGTGCCGCAGCCGCCTGAGCCGCCCGGCGACCGTGAGTTCGTCACGGCGGTGGACACTGGCCTTGCAATCTCAGCGCATCCCTGAAGTCATCGCCCTCCGAGCGGAAGTGGGGCGTGGTGCCATCGATTGATCTCAAGAACACGAGCAGGTCCGACCGTTCCTGGTCTGTCAGCTGCGTCTGAATCGTAGTCGTCGGCGGGAATCCCGACCGACCCGGCCCCAGCCCGTGCAGGGGAAACACTGCTTCGAGCGTCTGGGCCTGGCCGCGATGCAGGTACGGCGCGTGGTAGTTGATGCTGAGCAACGAGGGAACGTTGAACCCGTTCACGCCGAACGCCGTGCTCGCGGCGGCATTGTCGCGAAGCTCGAGCGGATTGTTGATGTCGAATGTCCCCACGTCCTCGAGATATTTAATGGTCAGGTTGTTACAGGTGAACGAGAAGAGCTCGTTCGCCGGTGCTCCCGCCACCGGCGGCGCCGGCGCGAGCCTAGTCACACCGGGGTCGAGGGTCGCGCCGTTCTGTGCGACGGCGGCGGGGTTGTCGCGATGGAAGATCTGACTCTTCGTCCACTTGGCTCCTCCGTGACAGGAGGCGCAATTGGTCGCGAAGACCGTTCGCCCCGGGTCCAAATTGCCGAGCTGTGGCTGATTCAGCGCCCGCACCGCTGCAAAGATCCACAACGTCTGCGCGTCGAGCGCGTCGCTGGCGCCTTGGGTGATGCCGTGGTCGTAGACAGCGGGATTCGCTAGCGTCGTGGCTCCCTTAATGAAACATTGCCCGGGATCGAACACGTCGCTGGCGAAGCCGCAGCCTCCCTGGACGGCCCGAGAGTTGTTGTTGAAGTCGGTATTGCTGCCGCGGATGGCGCTCCAGTTGAGCAGCCCCTGGTCTTCCATATTGGTGAACTTGCTGAACATGCCATCCAGCGGTTTCGTCTGGCGCGGCCCCGTACCGAAGATCCAGGTGACGCCATCAGCGAGCCCGTCGGGATGGCATGACCCGCAGCTGCTCCACGCGTCTTTCGACATCTTGCCGCGGAAGTTTCTCGGAATGATGTTCCGGATCGGCGTGCCGAAGATGTTGTTGTCCGGGATACCGAGCGCAGTGAAGAACGCGAGCTTGCCGACGATAACAGCATGGTCGAAGCTGCCGGGCGCCGGCGGGGTGCTCGATGGGATGTCGAGCTGTTGCGTCAGGCAGATGCCGTCGTCGGTTCGCATCAATGTGACCGAGAAATTGGCCTCGTTGTTGGCGTAGCCGCGCGTCCCGTCCTGGCGCATCGCCACGCCGCTGGGCAGGTTGCCCGTCTGGAGGCGGCAGTCGACCGCCGTCGCTGCCGCATTCAGGATGTTCAGCTGGCCGCTCGCCTGATCGAGTTTCGCGCGGAACACCTGGTTGCCGCCCCGGCTGACGATCAGGAATGTGTCTCCGGCCGCGTTGGCGTCGATCGCCACGATGTCGTTGGCGAATGTCTTGGCGAGACTCGGCGGCGGCGCAGCGGTCTCAATCGCAATCTGCTTGTTCAGGTTGACGTGTTCGGCCTTCACCTCGGCCAGGGCGTTCGTGTCCACGTTGTAGACGAGAGCCTGCACGTTCGCGTTGAAGATCTCGGGCGGCTCAGGCTGCGCGCCGATGTTGGGAAGATAGAGACGGTTGCCACGGATGAGCGCCGATAACAGCTGGTTCGGGAAGACGCCCTGCGGATTGTTCGTGTTTTCCGGATCGGTAGCAGGCAAGTCGGGTCTCGGACAGAAGATCAGCGACTGGCCTGGCGGACCGTTGCAGAAGTTGTTCGGGTTGCCGCGGTTGGCGTTGAAGCCCGAATCAGGCAGCGCGGAGAGCGTGATTTTGGTGATCGGCGGACTCGAGTTACCCGCCGGGAAGGCGTGCACCACGCCCCGCTTGCCGAGGTCACGCGCCTCGCCATTGCCGTCGAAGATGAAGTCGACGAAGTTGGGATCGAGCTCGGCGAAGATCTGCGTGACGAACACGGTCGTGAGATTCCCGGGGCCCTGATCAGTGATGGCGATCGCAGTGGGATTGCGTCCGACTTGCACGGCCCCGTCGAGGATCAGGTTGCGCGGATCGCCACTCGAGACGACAAGGATCTGTACGGTGCCCTCTGTGTGGTTAGCGACGTAGAGCAGTGAGCCGTCGGGGGTCAACGCGCAGCCCCGTGGCTCGGTGCCCACGGAAATCTGTTGTACCTCTCTGCCCAGCACGAGATCGATGACGGAGACCGTGCCGGTGATGGCGTTGGTGACATACGCCGCCCGGTCGGTCGGATGGACGGCCACGCAGCGAGGCTCCTGACCGACGGCGATCTCGGCGAGCTTGCTGGCGACGTCGTTGCCGTTCGCGTCCTTCACTTGAATCAGCGAAACAGTGTTGGCCTCCCGGTTGACGACGACGAGACGTGTTTCGTCCGAGGTCAGGGCAATCGTCGTCGAGCGAGTCGGCGCTGCCGCGGCGGTCTGAATCGAGCCGAGGAGAAGCGATCCGACAATCAGGGTCAGGACGGCGGGAGAACAATTCATGTCTACACCCTCATCTCGCGGCTTCGGCATCCACGTGGGTAACTGCGAGCGACCGTGGGTGACGGGTGCTTCAAAGATCGCCGGGGGGGCGGGCGGGCCTCGAACTGCGACGGGAAGATCGATCGACCGGAGGCGGCTCGGCGCGAAAACCATGCTGTCGCTCTCCTGTTGCCGACGATGCGAACCGAATCGAGAGCGCAGATGGTAGTGACGGCGGCGATCGCTCGTCAATCCATGAAACTATTTACCTTTAAGTGAGCCTCGAGTGTCAGAGAACCTTACATGCTGCGCTCATGTCTCGCACTTGAGGACCGAATCAAAAATTTCGAATCGTTACCGCGCTGTCGATCGCAGGTCCGCGGGAGCGGACGCCCGGCGATGTGTCGGAAGAGTTTCCAAGCGGTGCCCGAACCCGCGTCTGTGACCCTGCTCGCGTCGGGCGTCGCAGCGCTCGCCTGATGGCGGCGCAAGCGATGCTAGAAAGCGACGCGCAAACCCGCGAGTAAAGGCCCCGGGAGCGAGCTTCCCGAGGCCTTTGTTGTTTCTGGCTCGCGCTTGCTCACCCGACTGTTCGGGACTAGCATCGCGCCAGCCCGACGAACCCGCTCTCCGGCCTGGCGTTATACGCCCTGAACGCTCGATGACGAGAGGAGGGCCACGATGATCCGACTCGAGATCAACGGTAAACGGCAGGACGTCGATTTGCCCGGGGAAACGCCGCTCTTATGGACGCTGCGGGACGAGATCGGTCTGACCGGAACCAAGTTCGGCTGCGGAATGGCGTTGTGTGGCGCGTGCACCGTCCACCTCGACGGTCAAGCCGTACGGTCGTGCATCACGCCGATCTCGGCGGCGGCGAATAAGAAGGTGGTCACGATCGAAGGGCTTGGCACCGACGCCGTCGGCCGGGCTCTGCAGGCGGCGTGGGTGGACGTGGGCGTACCGCAGTGCGGGTATTGCCAGGCCGGCCAGATCATGTCCGCCGCCGCGCTGCTGCGCCGCACACCGAAGCCGACCGACGCCCAGATTGACGAGGCCATGAGCGGCAACATCTGTCGCTGCGGGACCTACACCCGCATCCGTTCCGCCGTCAAACAGGCGGCGGCCAAGCAAGGAGGCGCACAATGAACGCGCCCGCCGATCTCAGCCTTGCGAACGTCAGCCGACGTCGGTTCATCCAGGGCCTCTCGCTCAGCGGACTCGTGCTCGCCGTGGGCTATCCGTCTGCATCCCGCGGCCAGGAGAAGAAGAAGTACGGCGCCGACGGGATGCCGAACGGCTGGGTCGACAATCCGCTGGCGTTCGTGTCGATCGCGCCGGACGGCACGGTCACGATCGTTTGCCATCGCTCCGAGATGGGCCAAGGCATTCGGACGGGAATGCCCATGATCGTGGCCGATGAGCTCGAAGCCGACTGGAAGCGCGTGAAGATCGAGCAGGCGCCCGGCGATGAGAAGAAGTTCGGCAACCAGGACACCGACGGCTCGCGCAGCACGCGCCACTTCTTCGAGCCCATGCGCCGCTGCGGCGCCGCGGCGCGGATGATGCTGGAAGCGGCTGCGGCCGACCGCTGGAAGGTGCCCGTGAGCGAGGTCGAGGCGAAGAATCACGAAGTCATCCACAAGCCGTCGGGCCGCAAGCTCGGGTACGGCGCGCTCGCCCAGGCCGCCGCCAGTCAGTCGGTGCCGGCGCGGGACACGCTGCGATTGAAAGATCCGAAGCAGTTCCGCTACATCGGCAAGGGTCAGCTGAAGCTGGTCGACGGCCGGGACATCGCCACCGGCAAGGCGAAGTACGGCATCGACACCCGGCTCGATGGGATGCTCTACGCTGTCGTGGCGCGTCCCCCAGTCTACGGCGGCAAGGTGGCGAGCTTCGATCCCGCGGAAGCGCTCAAGGTGCCGGGCGTCGAACGCGTCGTGGAGATCGAGGGCAGCTCGGCGCCGCCCATGTTCAATCCGGTCGGCGGCGTCGCGGTCCTCGCGCGCAACACCTATGCAGCCATCCAGGGTCGCCGCGCGCTCAAGATCACCTGGGATGACGGCCCCAACAGCAGCTACGACTCGACGACGTACAAGGCTTCGCTCGAGGAGTCGGCGCGCAAACCGGGCAAGGTCGTACGCAACGACGGCGATTTCGACGCGGCCGTCACCAAGGCCGCCAAGCGGCATCAGGCCGAGTACTACGTCCCGCACCTCGCCCACGCCACGATGGAGCCCATGTCAGCGACCGCGCGCATCGTCAACGGCAAGGTCGAGGTATGGGGGGGCTTCCAATCGCCGCAGGGCACGCGTGACAACGTCGCCAAGCGCCTCGGCGTGTCGGCCGACGACGTCACGGTGCACGTCACGCTGCTGGGCGGCGGGTTCGGACGCCGGTCGAAGCCGGACTTTGCTTTGGAAGCTGCATCGCTATCGAAGGCCATGGACGGCAAGCCGGTGAAGGTAACGTGGACGCGCGAGGATGACCTGCACAACTCGTACTACCACACGGTCTCGGTCGAGCATCTCGAAGCCGCCGTCGACGCGCAAGGCAAGCCGGTCGCGTGGCTGCATCGCAGCGTGGCGCCGACGATCATCTCGACGTTCAACGCGGAGGCAAAGAACGAGGCGCCCTTCGAGCTCGGCATGGGCGTCATCAACGTTCCGTTCGCGATTCCGAACATCCGCATCGAGAACCCCGAAGCCACCGCCCACACACGGATCGGCTGGTTCCGGTCGGTGTCGAATATTCCGCACGGGTTCGCGGTCCAGTCGTTCATCGCCGAGTTGGCCACGGCCGCCGGCCGGGATCCCAAGGATTACCTGCTCGAGGTCATCGGTCCGCCGCGGCAGGTCAGCCCGGAGATGCTCGGCGACACGTGGAACCATGGCGAGTCGCCGGAGCGGTATCCCGTCGATACCGGCCGGCTGCGGCGCGTGATCGAGACGGCGGCCCGCGAGGCCGGCTGGGGCCGAAAGCTACCCAAGGGCCGCGGGCTCGGGATCGCCGGGCACTACAGCTTCGTCAGCTACATCGCGGCGGCCGTGGAGGTGGCCGTCGATGACAAGGGAACGCTGACGGTCCCGCGCGTCGACATGGCCGTCGACTGTGGACCGACGGTGAACCCCGATCGGGTGCGCTCGCAGATGGAGGGCGCGTGCATCATGGGCCTGAGCCTCGCGACGCTCAGTGAGATCAGCTTCAAGAGCGGCCGCGTCGAGCAGGACAACTTCAACGCGTACGAGGTGCTGCGCATGCCGGCGGCGCCGCGCGTGATCCGCGTTCACATCATTCCCGGCAACGACTACAGCAAGCCGATGGGGGGTGTGGGCGAGCCGGGCGTGCCGCCGATCGCGCCTGCGCTGTGCAATGCGATCTTCGCGGCGACGGGCAAGCGCATTCGCCAGCTGCCCATCCGCGATCAGTTGAAGGCATAACGCAGAACGCTCGACGACGTCTTCGTCGATGAAGCCAAGCCCGGGGCGCCGCGACACGCGGCGCCCCGGCGCCGTGTTGATCGCCCGAGCCACGCACGTCTCCGACGCGCACCATCCATGGGCGCAGCAAGAATGCAACAAGCACGCCGACCACGTCTGCCCGGGCCGGAGGTGCGACGGAGACACGTGGCACTACGGGAAGACGCACGAGGAAGGTGTGCGCGAAGAAGAGCGTCGGCGCGCGGAGGACGGCCGCCGAAACGCGACGCTCGTAAAAGCGCTAGGCGCGGCCGTGGTCGCGCGCTAACTTATGAGGGTGCCTCCCCGGAGCGCGCGTCCCGACCTTTCCGGCCTCACCGTCCTGGTCGTCGAAGACGACGCCGACTGCCGCGAAGTTTTCCATGAGGTGCTGCAGTCTCATGGCGCCAGCGTGCTGGAAGCCGAAGAAGTGATGACCGCGCAGGAGTGCGTGCGGAGCCTGAAGATCGACCTGATCCTCACCGATCTGGCGCTTCCCGGCCGCGACGGGACGACATTCCTCAAATGGCTACGGCAGCAGCCCCACGACCGGGGCGGCGAGCTGCCCGCGATCGCCGTCACCGCATTCGACAAGCGGTTTCCGGAGCACGAAGTGACCGGATGCGCGGCGTACCTGAAGAAGCCGGTGCGGCCTGACCATCTCGTGCAGACGATCGCGGACATTCTGAACCGCTCGCGGCGCGCGTAAATGTCCGGTCAGCGCCGACGTCCCACGCACATCAAGCTGACGTCCCATCCCACGAGCCACGGGCCGACGCCGCTGGCCATTCGCTGGGGCGCACCGGATGCGCTCACGCGCGGTCCCGTCATCGCGACGACGACCGGCCCCGCGCAGCGCAACGTGATCGGCAGCCACGCCGGGGGCTACGCGATCTATCGCGCGTTGGCCGTCGCCGCGGGCGCGCTGGATCCGGGCCGTCGACCGGACCTGACGGACACCGCGCCCGCGGAGGTCATCGGGCCGCATCCGCAGTGGGCCGATCCGGAACGCATCGTGTCCCTCGATCCCTTCGGCGCGCTCGTCGCCGACGTCTACCGCGACTACCTGCGGGACGGTTACGACATCAGACCGACGATCGCGGTCTCGAAGGCGAACATCGAGATCCCGGAGGTCCGTCGCGCGGTCGACGCTGGCCGCCTCACCGTGGACGGAACGATCATGAAGGCCGCCGGCATCGCCGTGGTGACGAAGGCGGCGATCGAGCCGGTATGGCATCTGCCCGGTGTGGCCCGTCGATTCGGGTGCTCTGAGGCCGATCTGCGGCGAACGTTGTTCGAGGAAACCGGCGGCATGTTCCCCGAGCTCGTGACCCGCAGTGATCTCGAAGTGTTTCTGCCGCCGATCGGCGGTCAAACAGTCTACGTTTTCGGAAGTGCCGCGGCGCTGGCGACGCCGGAGGTGCCGTTGACGGCCCGCGTCCACGACGAGTGCAACGGCTCCGATGTCTTCGGCTCGGATATCTGCACGTGCCGGCCGTATCTCGCGCACGCGATCGAAGAATGCATCCGCGGCGCGCAGAGCGGCGGCGTCGGGCTCATCGTCTACTTCCGCAAGGAAGGGCGCGGACTCGGCGAGGTGACGAAGTTTCTCGTCTACAACGCCCGCAAGCGTCAGCAGGGCGGTGACCGCGCCGACCAGTATTTCGCGCGGACGGAGTGCGTTGCGGGTGTGCAGGACATGCGGGTCCAGGAGCTGATGCCCGACGTCCTGCACTGGCTCGGTGTGCGAAAGATCCACCGGCTCGTCTCGATGAGCAACACGAAATACGACGCGATCGTGAAGTCCGGCATCGAGGTGGAGCAGCGCGTGCGCATCCCCGAGCAGCTCGTTCCGCCGGATGCGCACGTCGAGATGGATGCGAAGATCGCGGCCGGCTATTTCCGCGGGCTGGAGTGAGCGCAGAGGCTGCCTCCAGCGCCGTCGCCGAGCTGCGCCGGCCGGCCACCATTCGCGAGCGCTGCGCGAACATCCTGCAAGCCGGCCTTGCCGGCGGGCTGGCGCACTTTCGAGTCGAGCCGAATCGCCTGCCCGAGGTCGCCGAATTCGTCGCCGCTGTGACACGCCGCCGCTATCCGGACCTCGCGATTCCGTTTCACAGCCGCTGGCGCCATCTGGACGCTGGCGGCGTCGGCCGCACGGCCGAGCTTCGGGCCGCGCTCCGCGACGCGTCCGCCGACGAGCGGGCACGCGCGAGCCTCGACCTGATCGTCACGAGCGTGTTGCTCGACGCAGGCGCGGGCGAGACGTGGCGCTTTCGCGAGTCGCAGAGCGGCCAGACGTTCGCGCGCTCCGAGGGCCTCGCGGTGGCGAGCTTTCGGATGTTCGAAGCCGGGCTGTTCTCGAGCGATCGGTCGCGTCCATGGCGCGCGGACGCCCGCGCGTTGATGGCGCTCGACGAGAGCCGGATGGCCCGCGCCTTTCAGGCGTCGCCGACGAATCCTCTCGCCGGCCTCGACGGGCGGGTGCAGTTGCTCAAGCGGCTCGGCCGTGCCATGAGAGCGGCACCGCAGCTCTTCGGATCGGAGCACCCGCGAATCGGCAATCTCGTCGACGCGCTGCGCGTGCGGGCCAAGCGCGGTCGTCTCGACGCGGCCGCGGTGGTCGAGGTCGTGCTCGAAGCGCTGGAGGACATCTGGCCCCAGCGGCTCGAGCTGGACGGCACGAATCTCGGCGATGTGTGGCGCCATCCCGCGGCGGGCGGCCGCGGCGCCTCGTCAGGCCTCGTTCCGCTGCACAAGCTCTCGCAGTGGCTGAGTTACTCGCTGGTCGAGCCGCTCGAGGATGCTGGCATGTGCGTCTCGGGCCTCGATGAGTTGACGGGACTGGCCGAATACCGCAACGGTGGTCTGTTCGTCGACCTGGGCGTCCTCATGCCGCGACACGCGGGCGTGACGACCGACACGTATGCGCCCGACTCCGAGCTCGTGGTGGAATGGCGTGCGCTGACGGTCGCCCTTCTCGATCGCCTGGCACCGCTCGTGGCCACGCGTCTGGGGCTGGCGCCGCCTGAGCTGCCGTTGATCAAAATCCTCGAAGGTGGTACCTGGGCGGCAGGGCGTGAGCTGGCCCACGAGCGCCGGGCCGGCGCGCCGCCGATCCGGGTCGTGAGCGACGGCACGCTGTTCTGAGCGGAGGAAATCGCATGTCAAGCCGGGTCCACGTCGTCGATCATCCGCTGGTACAGCACAAGCTCAGCCTCATGCGCATGAAGAGCACGAGCACGTCGGCGTTCCGCAATCTGCTGGCCGAGGTGAGTCAGCTGCTCGCCTACGAAGTCACGCGTGACTTGCCGACGCATCAGGTCACGGTGGAGACGCCGCTGGCGCGCACGTCGGTTCCCATGCTCGACGGCAAGAAGATCGTGCTGATCTCGATCCTGCGCGCGGGCACCGGCATCCTCGACGGCATCCTTCGTCTGATCCCGAGCGCGCGCGTCGGGCACGTCGGACTCTACCGCGATCCCAAGACGCTCACCGCCGTCGAGTACTACTTCAAGGTGCCGCGTGAGATGAGCGATCGCGATGCGATTGTGGTTGATCCGATGCTGGCCACCGGGAATTCGGCGGTGGCCGCGGTCGAGCGTCTCAAGGAGACGCGGCCGCGGTCGATCAAGTTCGTCTGTCTGTTGACGTGCCCGGAAGGGCTCAAGAACTTCCACACGCACCATCCCGACGTGCCCGTGTATACGGCGGCCATCGACAGCCATCTCGACGAGCATGGCTATATCATCCCCGGCCTCGGTGACGCCGGGGATCGCCTGTACGGAACGAAGTGACGCGGAACGCCGCCTGACCGTGTTCGATCTGCTCGTCACCAACGCGGTGTTGCCGGACGGTCGCGACCGGATGACGATCGCGTGCGAGGGCGGCCGCATCGCCTCGGTCGCGCGCGATCTACGCGCCGACTCGCGGCACACTATCGACGCCCAGGGACAGCTGCTCTCACCGCCGTTCGTCGACGCGCACTTCCACATGGACTCGGCGCTGACGTACGGCATGCCGCGGGTCAACCGCTCGGGCACGCTCCTGGAGGGCATCGAGCTGTGGCGCGAGCTCAAACCCTCGCTGGCGCACGCCGCGATCCGCGACCGGGCGCTGGAGCTCTGCCGCTGGTCCGTCGCCCGCGGCACGCTGATTGTTCGCAGCCACGTGGACGTCTGCGATCCCGAGCTGCGCGCGGCGAAGGCGTTGCTCGAAGTCCGCGAGTTCGTGCGCAACGAGATCGATCTGCAGCTGGTCGCGTTTCCGCAGGACGGCTACCTCCGGTGGCCCGAGGCCGAGCGCACGCTGACGGCAGCGCTCGACATGGGCGTCGACGTGGTCGGCGGCATTCCACACTTCGAGCGGACCATGGCGGACGGCGCCGCCTCGATCGAGCGGCTGTGTCGAGTCGCGGCCGAGCGGCGGCTGCTGGTCGACATGCACTGCGACGAGAGCGACGATCCCCACTCGCGCCACATCGAAACGCTCGCGCGCGAGACAGTCCGGCAGGGACTGCACGGCCGCGTGACGGGGTCGCATCTCACGGCCATGCATTCGATGGACAACTACTATGTCTCGAAGCTGATTCCGCTGATGCACGAGGCGGGGATCACCGCGGTCGCCAATCCGCTGATCAACATCACGCTGCAGGGCCGGCACGACACGTATCCCAAGCGCCGCGGCATGACGCGCGTGAAAGAGCTGCTCGAGGCGGGCGTGAACGTCGCCTGTGGACACGATTGCGTGATGGATCCGTGGTATCCGCTCGGCACCCACGACATGCTCGACGTCGCGCACATGGGCCTGCACGTCGGACACATGACGGGGCACGCCGAGATGCGCGCGATGTTCGACTGCGTCACCGTCAACGGTGCCCGCGCGCTGCATCGCGAGGGCTACGGCCTCGATCCCGGCTGCTGGGCCGACATGGTGGTGCTGCAAGCCGACAACGCCATCGACGCGATCCGACTTCGACCCGCCCGGCTCGCCGTGATCCGACGTGGCCGCGTGATCGCGGAGACGCCCGGCGTGCGGCCCGTCGTCACGCTGGCCGGGACGACGCAGGAGGTGAGCTTCCGCCCACGCCCTTGACATCGGCGACCGCCGCCGCTATGTAGGCCCCGGAGTCACTCTCCTCGTGCGCAAAAGGGAGGCACCTATGACGCCTACCGCAGCCGCCGAGCTCCGAGCCGACGTCCACAGCATCGAGCCCATTCCAGAGAGGGACAAAGACTCCACCGGCCCCCAGCAGATGTGGATCTGGGCGGGGGCCAACATCGCGCCGATCAACTGGGCCCTCGGCGCGCTCGGCATCGTCCTCAAGCTGGGCCTGATCGAGACCATCGCGGTCATCGTCATCGGCAACATCATCGGCTGCGCGATCTTCGCCGCCTTCACGGTGATGGGCCACAAGACGGGCGTCAATCAGATGGTGCTCTGCCGCTCGGCCTTCGGGCGCCGCGGAGCGTACCTGCCGAGCGCGCTGATGTTTGTCATGACGCTCGGCTGGATCGGCGTGAACACGTACTTCCCCGTCAAGATCGCGGTCGCCATCCTCGGGCAGTTCGGGATCGGGGACACGTGGATCACCAATCTGGTCGTGTGCACCGTCGTGATGGTGCTCCAGGTGCTCATCGGCCTCTACGGCTTCTATGCGATTCGGACCTTCGAGAAGTACACCGTGCCGATCACCGCCGCGATCATGCTGCTGATGAGCATCCTCGCGTGGAGTCGGCCCGGCATCGTCAACTGGGGCCTCACGACGTCACTGCCGCCCGGCGCCCATCTCGCGATGTTGAGCCTGCTCATGACCGCCATCGGGGTGGGCTGGGGAATCTCGTGGGTGACGTGGGCGTCGGATTACTCGCGGTTCGTGCCGCGCACCGTCTCGTCGTCGTCGGTCTTCTGGTACAGCTACGTGGGCATGTTCGTTCCGACGGTCTGGCTCGCGATTCTGGGCGCGACCGTCGCGAGCGTGACGCAAGACACGGATCCCGCGAAGATGGTGAGCGCCGTGTTCGGCGGCGCGATGAGCTTGCTGGTGCTGCTGATGGTGCTGCATGGGCCGATCGCGACGAACATCCTGAACGTCTACTCGGCGGCGCTCGCCGCGCTGAGCATGGGCATTCGCCTCTCGCGAACCGCGATGGCGCTGATCGCGGGCATTGTGGGCTACGTCGTCACGATCTACTTCGTCTTCCAGCCGTCCTTCGCGAAGGCGTTCGACAACTGGATGATCAGCTTGCTGCTGTGGATGAGCCCGTGGGCGGGCGTCGTGCTCGCAGACTTCTTCATCAAACGTCGCGGTCAGATCGACGTCGACCAGCTCTATCGCGAGCCGGAGCGGAGCGCCTACGGCGACATCAACTGGGCCGGGATCGTGGCGTTCGTCGCCGGCCTGATCGCCGGCTGGAGCGTCGAAGACGGCCTCGTCGGCGCGCTGCAAGGGCCGATCTCCACGAAGCTCCTCGGTGGTGCGGATCTGAGCTGGCTGGTCGGGATCGTCGTCGGGGGCGGACTCTATCTGGCCCTGAGTCGCCAGACGGCCGCCGCCACCGTGCCGGGCGCCGCGCGCGGATAACGAGCGAGCGGCGGTTTCGGTCGCGGCGATTTTAACCGGCGCCGCCCGCTGGTGGCGCGCGCACAAGACGCGTCACCGCCAGACGGACGAGCGCCGCCGGTGATGTCGCCGAAGTAGAGCTACTTCTTTTCCGTCTGTAGATCGTTCGTCACCCCGGTCACGCCGGTGACGCTACGCGCGATTTGTTCCGCCCGGGCTCGATCCGCTGCGCTACCGACGATGCCGGTCAGCGCGACGTTGCCCCTGACGGTGGTGACGCTGACGCTGGTCAGCGTCGACGTCGTGTCGGCCGCCAGCTTTCGCTTCACGTCGCTCGTGATCTTCGTATCGTCCATATTCTGACCGAAGGATTCTCCAGTGGTCGAGCGGCACCCTGAGCCGAGCGCTAACACGACGGCGAGCACGAGAACGGACAGCCACGTCTGCATTGCACACCCTCCTCTCACCACGCTGCCCGCGTGAGCGAGAGACTCATGCTGAGCCAGCGGGCATGCTGCGGACAGTGCTGAACGGCGAGGCCCGAGCGCCTGATGGCTCTGTGTCTTCCTCGGAGGACTCGGCACAATCCTCCTCGTCGTCGTGCTCACACTGCCATTCAGCACGCACATCGGGCAAGGCTGGTGGGATGCGTATTCGGGCTATTCAGGCGTAGTCATCGACAAAGGATCGGAGTTTCGCTCAGGGCCAGCGTTCACGCGAGTCGGAACATTCGTCGTTCTTGCCGAGGCGGAACGAATCAAGGCGCAGAAGCGCTCGCTCGCTAGGTCGCGGCCGCTTACCTCGCCGTCCGCAGCACCAGGTTGGCGTGCTGATCGACCGTCGCTTCCCAGCCCGGATGCACGAGGGTGCTCGCGTCATGTCCTTCGATGATGGCCGGTCCGGTGATGACGTTGCCGCCCAGCAGCGTTGCGCGATCGAACACGCTCGTCTTTCGCCAGCCTCCGATCTCGGCGAACCACACCTCGCGTCTGCCGTTGAGCGCGCCATCGGGATGTCGCGAGCCCTCGCGGAGGGGAGCCCGGCGTGGGCGCGGAGTCATACCGATCGCCGCGAGGCGAACGTTGACGAGCTCCACGGTGTCCTCCGGCGCGGCGTACCCGTAGGCGCGCTCGTGGGCCGCGTCGAACTCCGCGCGTAATCGCGCGACATCCGCAGCGGTGAGCGTGCCCGGCGGCACGGTGATCGACAGCTCGAACGACTGCCCGTGATAGCGCAGATCCACGCTGCGCAGCGTGCGACGATCACTCACCGGGACGCCGTCGCGGTCCAGGCGCGCCTCGCCTTCCGCGACGAAGTCGGCGAACAACGCCTCGAGCGCGGCCGGCGTCAGCGTGTCGAGCCGCATGCGACGCGTCGTGACGAACTCGTGGCGGAGATCCGTCATCAGCATGCCGACGGCGGAGGCGATGCCGGGATTCGGCGGAACCAGGACGGTCGGAATCCCGAGCTCGCGCGCCAGCGCGTTGGCATGCAGCGGCCCGGCGCCGCCGAAGGCGACCAGCACGAAGTCACGCGGATCGTAGCCGCGCTGCACCGAGACCAGGCGCATCGCGCCGATCATGTGAGCGTTGGCGATCTCCACGATGCCGGCCGCGGCGGCGACCGGATCGAGCGCCAGCGGCGCGGCGACACGGTCGGCGATCGTCCGACGCGCGGCCTCGGCATCCAGCGTCATCTCGCCGCCGAGGAAGAACGCCGGGTTCAGGCGTCCGAGAACGAGGTTGGCGTCGGTGATCGTCGGCGTTCCGCCGCCTCGGCCATAGCAGGCGGGACCGGGCCGGGCGCCGGCGCTGCGCGGCCCCACGCGCAGCGCGCCGCCCGCATCGATCCACGCCTCGCTGCCGCCGCCGGCGCCGACCTCGACGAGATCGATCACCGGCGTGCGAATCGGATAGCCGCCGCCGCGGCCCTCACCGAGCGGGGTCACCGATTGCGCGCCGACTTCGATCTCGGTCGACAGTCGGAGCTGTCCATCCTGGATGAGGCCCACCTTCGCCGTCGTGCCGCCCATGTCGAACGACATCACGTTGCGGTGACCGTACGGAGCCGCGATGGCGCCGGCGGCGATGACACCGGCGGCCGGCCCCGACTCCACCATATAAACGGGACGCGCCTTGGCCGAGGCGGACGTCATCACGCCGCCGTTGGACTGCATGACATAGAACGGTGCCGCCGCGCCGAGCGCGTGCAGCCGCGACTCGAGCGCGTCGACGTAGCGCGAGACGATCGGCATCACGCCTGCGTTGACCGCCGCGGTGCTGGCGCGCAGGTACTCGCGGAACTCCGGGCAGACGTCGGACGACACGGACAGATACGCGCCCGGCATTTCCTCGCGGAGCACGGCGGCGACCGCGCGCTCGTGAGCGGGATTCAGGTAGGAGTGCAGGAGGCACACGACGACGGCCTCCACGCCTTCGTCCCGAAGCCGCCGCGAAGCACGGCGGACTTCTTCCACGTCGAGCGGGGTCAGCACACGCCCTTCGTGATCGAGACGCTCGCTGACCTCGAGGCTGAAGCGTCGCGGAACCAGCGGCATCGGTTTCTGCAGGTGCACGTCGTAAAGTCGCGAGCGGATCTGACGGCCGATCTCCAGGATGTCGCGAAAGCCTCGGGTCACCAGCATGCCGACCCGCGCCGTCTTGCCCTCGATGATCGCGTTCGTCGCGACCGTCGTGGCGTGAACGACAGCCGCCACGTCGCGACCCGTGGCGTGACACTCCACGAGACCGCGCTCGAGCGCGGTCATGAATCCCTTCGCCGGGTCTTCCGGTGTCGTCAGGACCTTGACGACGCGTATCGCGCCGGTCTCGCCGTCGACGAGCGCCGCGTCGGTGAACGTGCCGCCGATGTCGATGCCGATCCGCAGCGCGCGCATTACGTCCGCCTCGCGCGTTCGGCCGCGGTCGCGGCGGCATCCGCCGCGTGCGTTGCAGGGTCGACCACCACGCCGTACACCGCGCGAGCGCGCTCGACGGAGATCTTGCCCAGCGCGACGTCGAGCGCGACACGCTCGGCGGGTCGTTCGAGTGCCGACTGCGTGCCGCCGCCGCCGGGCGTCTGCACGCTGACCACATCGTCGGGCCCGAGCTGGAACGTGATCTTGGATGGCAGCTCACGCGCGCGCGGCGTGTCGGGGTTCAGGATGTACTTCGCGGCGCGTGCCGCCTCGCCGCCGAACAATCCCCACGGGGCGAAGCGCGCTTTGTCCGACAGGATCGAGAAGCTCGGTGCGTGACCGGGGAACATGTAGTCGCGACGCACGCCGAGTCCGCCGCGGTGGCGGCCGCCGCCCTCGGAGTTTTCGATGAGCTCGTAGCGGAGAATGCGCACGGGATAGTTCGCCTCGGTCTCCTCCACCGGCGCATTCTCGGTGTTCTGGAAGTGCGCCTGCACGGCGTCCATGCCGTCGGTGGTGAGCGTGGCGCCGTACCCGCCCGCAATGGTCTCGTAGTAGGTGAAGTACTCACTGGTTGCCGGATTCATGCCGCCGAACGCGATGTTGCAGACGCAGCCCTTCGTGCCGGCCACGACGCGGTCGGGCAGCGCCGGCGCCAGTGCGCGGAACAGCAGGTCGCAGAGCTGCATCGCGATCTCCCATCCCGCGGCGACCGCTGCGGGATGCTGCGCATGCACGACCGAGCCGGGACGGCTGCGAATGTCGATCATTCGATAGAAGCCGTCGTTGACCGGGATGTCGGGGTCGATGAGACACTTGAGCACGTACACGACGCCCGAATAGGTCTGCGAGGACGTCGCATTGGTCGGCGACTTACGCTGCTCGTCGCAGCTCGTGAGATCGACGGACACGCGCCCGCGCTCGATCGTGACGGTCGCCGCCAGCTTGACGGGCTCGTCAGTGACGCCGTCGCTGTCCATCAACATTTCGGCAGAGAAGCGGCCGTCGGGAAACTCGGCGAACGCCGCCCGAGTACGCCGTTCGGTATAGCTCAGCAGCTCCTCGAGATAGTGCCTCAGCGTCGCAGCGCCGTGCTGCACCACCAGCGCTTCGATCCGCTGCGCGCCCAGCCGATTGGCGGCCGTCTGAGCCCGGAAGTCGCCGGAGATTTCCCGCGTGCCGCGGAAGTTGGAGCGAATCAGCGCGAAGATGTCGGGATCGATCTGGCCGCCCTTCACGAAGCGCACCGGCGGGATGACGAGCCCTTCCTGATAGATCTCGCTCGAGACCCCGATGCTGCCCGGCGCGCCGCCGCCGACGTCCACGTGGTGGGCGATGTTGGCCACGTAGCCGAGCAGCTCGCCCTGATGGAACACCGGCGTGATCAGCGTGATGTCATTGAGGTGCACGCCGCCCAGGTACGGATCGTTGATGAGGATGCCGTCGCCCGGCGCGAGCTTGTCCGCGCCGTACGTGCGGATCGCGCGCGGCACGATGTGAGCGAGCGAGCCCAGGTGCGACGGTTGGGCGAACGCCTGCGCGATCGTGCGCAGATCGCGGTCGAAGAAGGCGCAGGAAAAGTCGCCGCGCGTCTTGATGTTGGTGGAGTAGGCGGCGCGCCGCAGCGTGGCCCCCATCTCTTCGGTGATGGCGAGCAGTGCGTTGCGAATGACCTCGAAGCGGACGGGATCGACGTCAGTGGCGAGCGCGCGACCGGATGGAGCGGGCGATGTCGTCATGGGTGAGCGCGATCTTACCCTATGATTTGATAGCATAGCGGCCCACTGGAGGTCGCCATGCCACGCATCTCACTTCGACTCGTTACGCTCGCACTACTCGCTGTGGCTATTCTCGCCGCGTCGCGGACGGCGCCGGCTCAATCGAAGGTCACCGAGGTCCTCATCGGCTCGGTGCTGCCGCTCACCGGCAACTTCGCCAGCCTCGGACAGCAGTATCTCTGGTCCGCGCAGACGGCGGAGGACATCGTCAACAACGACTACGACATCCAGGTGCCGCTGGGACCGGGCAAAGGGTTCCCAGGGCTCGGCGGCGCCACCATGAAGATGATCGTGCGCGACGACCAGAGCCGCGGCGAGCAGGCGCGGACGATCGTCGAGCAGCTGATCTCAGTGAACAAGGTCCACTGGATCAACGGCGAGGGCACGAGCGGGATCACGTCGCTGATCCAGCCCGTCGTCGAGAGCGCCGGCATCCCGATGTCATGCCATCCGTGCGCGTCGCCGACGCTGACGGAAAAGGGTCTCAAGTGGTTTTTCCGCACGGGGCCGAACGACAAGACGATGGTGGCCAGCGTGTTCTCGTTCCTGAAGGAATGGCCGGACAAGGGCGGGCCGAAGGACCTCAAAACGATCGCGCTGTTCACCTGCGACAACCTGTTCTGCCAGGACAACCGCAAGGTCGCCACCGACCTGGCGCCGAAGGCCGGCTTCAAGATCGTGCTCGACCTGACGACGAAGACGGGCGCCACCACACTGGCCTCCGAAGTCCAGCGTCTTCAGGCAGCGAACGCCGACGTGCTGTTCAACGTCCAGTACCCGGCTGAGACGGTGGTGTTCGAGAACGACGCCAAGCGCGCGGGCTGGATGCCGAAGGTGATGGCGACGAGCAACGGCGCCTATTCCGACGAGACGTGGCTGCAGGCGCAGAAGAAGACGAACGGCGCGGCCGGGTGGCTCGGACGCGATCCGACGGCCATCGACCTCGCGCACGAGCGCCCGGCGTGGAAGAAGGTCAACGAGATCTACAAGAAGTACAGCCGTGGGCAGAACATGGGGGAGCTGGCGATGCGCGAGATCACCGGCCTCTTGTGGATGGCCGACGTGATCAATCGCGCCAAATCGGTAGAGCCGGCCGCGCTGCAGAAAGCTGCGAACGAGACCAACATGAGCACCGAGCAGCTGATCATCGACTACAAGGGCATCAAGTTCGAGAACGGCCAGAACGTGCTCGCCACCGGCGTGGTGACGCAGGTCGGCTGGGACGGCGAAAAACACACGCTGTGGCCGTGGGATCTCGCGGCCAAGGCCAACTTCAAGCCCATCTTCCCGAGTCCGAGCTGGCAGGAGCGCGAAAGCAAGCCCAAGCCGGCGAACTGAGCGACGCGATCGCATGACCGAGCTCGCCCAGGCCGTCGTGAACGGCCTGCAAATGGGATTTCTCTACGCCCTCGTCGCCGTGGGCCTCACGATCATCTGGGGCCTCATGGAGATGATCAACTTCGCCCACGGCGAGTTCCTCATGCTCGGCATGTTCGGCGCGTGGTGGCTCAGCGCCAGCTTCGATCTCGATCCGCTGCTGGCCATCGTGCCGATCGCGCTCGTGATGTATGCCTTCGGCGTGCTCGTCTACCGCTTCCTCATGCGCCGCGTGCAAGGCGGCGATCCGTTCACGCAAATCTTCGCCACCATCGGCCTGCTCTATCTGCTGCAGAACGGCGTCGTCGCCGGCTTCACGAGCGACTACCGCTTCGTGAACGATACGCTGCTGCAGCGTCTCGGCGGCGCCAGGCTGACCCTGCTCGGCGTGACGTTCGCCGTGCCGCTGCTGCTCGCCGCGGGGCTGGCGCTCCTGCTCTTCCTCATCCTTTATATGCTGATCGAGCGGACGGAGTTCGGGCTCGCGTTGCAGGCCACCAGTGAGGATCGCGACGCGGCGCGGCTGGTCGGCATCCGCCCGCAGCGAATGTTCGCCGTGGCGTGGGGCGTCGGCGCCGCGCTGGTGGCGATCGCCGGCGCCATCCTCGTCAACTTCTTCTCGGTGTACCCGCAGGTGGGACTGCAGTTCACCGTGCTGGCATACGCGATCGTCGCGCTCGGCGGCTTCGGCAGCATTCTGGGCACGTTGTTCGCCGCGCTGCTGGTCGGCGTCATCCAAAGCGTGACCGTCGTGTACCTGCCGCCTGCCTTCAAGGACGCCTTTGTGTTCGCCTCGTATCTCCTGATCGGCCTCTTCCGGCCGCAGGGCCTGTTCGGGCGGTTCTAGGGTGGCGCGGATCGCGCTGGTGATCGGAGCACTGGCCGCGATCCTCTATCCGATCCCACTGCAGCTGCAGGGGACGACGTACTACCAGACCGTCGGCTTCCTCGTGCTCGTCAACGCGATGCTCGGCGTCGGCTGGAACGTCATCGGCGGCTGGGCGGGCCAGTTCGACTTCGGCCCGCAGGTGTTTTTCGGCATCGGCGCGTACACGGCCGCGCTGCTCTACGTAAAGCTGGGCGTCGACGCGTGGCTCGGTCTGCTGGCGGGCGTGGCGGTCGCCGCCGTGATCTGCGCGGTGCTGACCTATCCGCTCACGCGGCTTCGCGGCCATTACTTCGCGATCTCCACCGTGGCGATCTGGATGATCGTGCAGCCGATCGGCTCGACCTGGGAGTACATCGGCGCCGCGCAGGGCCTGTTCCTCCCGATGAAGGCGCACAGCAGCATCCTCGGCGCGGCACTCTCGCTGCAATTCTCCGGACCGACGAAGGCGCTCGGCTATTACTATGCGGCGCTCGCGCTCTTCGCGATCACGCTGGCGCTCATGGCCTGGGTCGAGCGCTCGAAGCTGGGCTTTTACTTCCGCGCCATCCGCGACGATCAGGAGGCCGCCGAGGGGATCGGCATCGACAGCCGGCTCTACAAGGTGATCGCGCGCAGCATCACGGCCGCCGTGTTCGCGGCCGCCGGCGTGCTCTACGCGTTCTGGGCGCTGTCGGTCTTCCCCGAGCAGGTGTTCGAGCTCAACTGGAGCACGCTGCCGATCATGGCCACGGTGGTGGGCGGCATCGGTCGGCTATGGGGCCCGGTGCTGGGCGCCGCGATCTTGATCCCCATCTCGCAGATCATGAGCACGATGCTCGGCAGCGGGCCGCTCGCCGGCCGCGGAATCGACCTGATCGTGTACGGCCTCATCATCGTCGTGATCGCGGCGTTCCGTCCGACCGGCCTGCTGTCGCTGCCGTGGGCGCGCTGGCTCCGTCTGCAGCGCCCGGCCGCCGCCTAGGCGCATGGCCACCCTGCTGCGTCTCGAGTCCTCCACGAAGAGCTTCGGTGGCCTGCTGGCCAATCGCGAGGTGTCGCTGACGATCGACGCGGGAGAGATCGTCGGCCTCATCGGTCCCAATGGCGCCGGCAAGACGACGCTGTTCAACTGCATCAGCGGCTATATGCACCCGGACGCCGGCCGCATCGTCTTCGACGGCCACGACATCACGCAGATGCGGCCCGAGCGCATCTGTCGCGCCGGCGTGGCGCGGACGTGGCAGGTCGTGCGCGCCTTCGGCCGCATGACGGCGCTGGAGAACATCGTGTGCGGCGCGCTGCAGCGCACCAACCGCATCGCCGAGGCACGCTCCCGCGCGCGCGAGCTGCTGGAGTTCACCGGGCTGCACGGTCGCGCCGACATGCCGGCGGCGACGCTGACGCTCGCGGACAAGAAGCGCCTGGAGATCGCCCGCGCGCTCGCCACGCGCCCCAGGCTCCTGCTCCTCGACGAGGCGATGTCGGGCCTCACGCCGACCGAGACCGCCGCCGCGGTCACCCTCGTCCGCCGCATCCACGAAGACATGGCCGTGACCATCTGCGTCGTCGAGCACGTCATGGAGGTCGTCATGCCGCTGTCCCATCGCGTCGTGGTGCTCGACTACGGCGTGAAGATCGCCGACGGCGCCCCCGACATGGTCGTCCGCGATGAGCAGGTGATTCGCGCCTATCTCGGCGAGCGCCGTGCCCACGGCTAGCCTGCTCGACGTTCGCGACGTCCACGTCGCTTACAGCGCCGGCGTGCGCGCGCTGCAGGGCGTGTCGCTGCGCGTGCACGCTGGCGAGGTCGTCGCGCTGATCGGCGCCAACGGCGCCGGCAAAACCACACTGCTCAAGGCCATCGCCGGCCTCGTGCAGCCTCAGGCGGGCGAGGTGAGCTTCGACGGCCACCGCATCGGCGAGGTGGACGCGGCGGACCGCGTGAAGCTCGGCGTCGCGTTGGTGCCCGAGGGGCGCCGACTGTTCAGCCGGCTCAGCGTCGCGGAGAACCTGACGCTCGGCAGCTGGAGCAACGGGGATCCTGCCCACCGCCGCCAGATGCTCGAGCGCATCGAAGCGCTCTTCCCCGTGCTGCGCGAACGCGCGCGGCAACGCGCGGGGACGCTGAGCGGCGGCGAAGCGCAGATGCTGGCCATCGCGCGGGCGCTCATGTCGCGCCCGCGCTTTCTCATGCTGGACGAGCCGAGCCTCGGCATCATGCCGCGGCTCGTCGATCAGGTGATGGATTCGCTGCGCCGGCTGCACGAGAGCGAAGGGCTGACCATGTTCCTCGTCGAGCAGAACGTGCCGGCCGCGCTCGATCTCGCCGACCGCGGGTATGTGCTGCAGACCGGCCGCGTCGTGCTGGAGGGTCGGAGCGGTGAGCTGCGCGGCAGCGAGCTGGTGCGCAAGGCCTATCTCGGAATGTGAGGAGACCGGGCATGCGGTTCGGGATCTGTGTGATGGCGGACGTCGACGAGATCGGGTTTTTCAACCACGCCGAGGATCTCGGCTACGACTCGGTGTGGGTCACCGACAGCCAGATGATTTTCTCGGATTGCTACGCCGTGCTGGCGCTGGCCGCGCAGCGGACGCACCGCATCCGCCTGGGGCCAGGCACGGCGATCTGCGGGACGCGCATTCCTCCGGTGCACGTCGCGGCGATGGCCACGCTCAACAAGCTCGCGCCGGGGCGCGTGCACCTGGGCATCGGCACCGGCAACACGGCGATGCGGACGATGGGCCAGCGCCCGATGCGCGTCGCGGACTACGACGAGTATCTGCGCGTGCTCGCGGCGCTGCTCCGCGGCGAGACCGTGGACTATCGCTATCGAGATCGCGTTCGACCGATCCGGATGCTGACGGACAACAAGAAGTATCTGGGCCTCGAGCCGAAGATTCCGCTCTACGTCTCCGGCTTCGGCCCGCGCGCGATGGAGCTGGCGGGCAGGCACGGCGACGGGCTCGTCTTCGCCATCCCTCCGCGTGGTGTCGCGGTGGCCGATGCCCTCGCCCATGCGCGCGCCGGCGCGACGCGTGCGGGGCGCAGCTTCGAGGGCTTCCGCAACTGCGCGCTGACGAACGTGGCACTCCTGGAGCCTGGCGAGCCCGTCGATTCCCCGCGCGTCGTGCGCACGGTCGGGCCCAATATCATGGCCAGCGTCTACTACTTCTATGACGAGGTCCACGAGCGGGGCATCGAGCCGCCCGAGTTCCTTCGTCCGATCTGGAAGCGCTACTGCGCGCTGGTGGAAGAGACGCGCCCGGAGCACCGGCATTTCCGCACGCACGAGTTCCACTACACGTATCTGCACCCGGGCGAAGCCGAGCTCATCGACGCCAGTCTCATCCGCGCCACCTGCCTGGTCGGTACCGCCGAGGCCTTGGTCGAGCAGATCCGGGAGCTCGGGCGTCAGGGCCTTCAAGAGCTGATGTTCGCCATCGGGGTCGACGAAAAGTGGCGCGTGGCCGAGGCATTCGCGCGCGGGGTCATCGGGCGGTTTTAGACATGCAGATTCTATTCGTCCATCCGAATTTCCCGGCACAGTTCGGACCGCTGCTATCGAGACTGCGCGGTCGCGAGGACGTGAGCTGTGTCTTCGTGACGAAGACGGCGCCGGGCACGCATGACGGCGTCCGCTGTATTCGCTTTCAGGTCAAGGGAGGGGCGACGCGTGCCACGCACTATTGCTCCCGCACGTTCGAGAACGCGGTGTGGCACGCATGGGGAGTCTACGAGGCGTGCAAGGCGACGCCGGACCTGAAGCCGGACTTGATCGTCGGCCACAGTGGCTTCGGGACGACCATCTTTCTCAGCGAGCTCTACGATTGTCCGATCATCAACCATGTCGAGTATTTCTATCGCGCGCATGGAAGCGACCTGGACTTCCGCCGCGACTTTCCGCCCGTCCCGATGAACTTCCTGCGCTCGCGCACCCGCAACGCAATGATTCTCCTCGACCTGCAGACATCCTCCGCCGCCTATACGCCGACTCGATGGCAATGGAGTCTGCTCCCGGAGGTTTGGCGGCCCAAGGTCGACATCATCCACGACGGTATCGATACTGTCGTGTGGCGGCGTCGCCCGGCGGCCCGCCGGATCGGCACAGAAGCCATCGACGAGCGTACTCGCATCGTGACCTATGTCTCGCGAGGGCTGGAATCGATGCGCGGATTCGACATTTTCGTCCGTGTCGCAAACCGGATCGCCGCCGAGATGTCGAATGTGCTGTTCGTCGTGGTGGGATCCGATCAAGTGCATTACGGTGACGATCTCAGACGCGTGCGAACGAAAACGTTTCGCGAGCATGTGCTGCTCACCGAGCAACCCGATCTCAGCCGATTTCGTTTTCTCGGGCGAGTGTCCCGAGAGCAGCTCGCGGATCTCTTTTCGATCAGCGATCTGCACGTGTACCTGACAGTGCCGTTCGTTCTCTCCTGGTCTCTCCTGAACGCGCTGGCGTGCGAGTGTACGGTCCTCGCCTCGGACACCGCGCCGGTGCTCGAGGTCGTTCGACACGAGGAGACGGGTCTGCTCGCCGACTTTTTCGACGTGGAGGGCCTCGCCGCTCAGGCCCTGCGCGTGCTCAGAGATCCGGCGGCGTTCCGGCCGCTTGGCCACGCGGGACGCGCGGAGGTGGAGGAGCGCTACAGCCTGGATCACACCTTCCCGAAGCTCTGGGACCTGTTCATGAGGGTGATGGAGAAGCCCGGCAAGGCCGGATCGGCATCCTGAAACTCGGCTCCCCGGCCTCGCCGGCGTCATCGCATCGTCAAACGTACCGTCAGCGTAACGATTGTCGGGATTGCTATTGACAGCGTAACGCGCAGCAAGATATAGAACGCCGTCCCCCCGCGCCGTTCCTCTATCGAGAGCGAGGACTCATGAGTCCGTCTGCATCGATGTTGAACGGC
>Ga0114129_10002480_pt1 | contig 25632 bp, 19 predicted proteins | sample RhiMetdeltSRZDD1_FD_80071 | JGI IMG/M metagenome (GOLD analysis project Ga0114129, IMG submission 80071) | Populus rhizosphere microbial communities from Tennessee, USA - Rhizosphere MetaG P. deltoides SRZDD1 (version 2) (version 2) | ecosystem: Host-associated > Plants > Roots > Rhizosphere >...
GCCAGTCGCCGACAGCGATTTCCTCGCCGATGCGATCGCGAAGGGAACGAACGTCGTCGATGACCATCTGAACGTCTAACGGCCGAGACCGCAGAGACGGCATGGCGGGAGGTCTCCGCGGTCTCGGCGTGCTCTGGGTGTCCTGCTACGCCGGTACCGTCGGCTGGCTATAGAGCCCGCGCCCCTCGGCGACCAGTTTCTCGAGCAGCGGCGCCGGCTCCCAGTAATCGCCGAACCGTGCGCGATATTCCTTCACCCGCGCCAGCACCGTGGACAAGCCTATCGTATCCGCATAAAACATCGGTCCGCCGCGATAGCGTGGGAAGCCGAAACCGTAGACGTACACGATATCGATGTCTCCGGCGCGCGTCGCGTAGCCTTCCTCGAGCACGCGCGCGCCTTCGTTGGCGAGCGCCGTCGTGATCCGCGCGACGATTTCCTCATCCGACACCGACCGTCTCGTGATGCCGCGCTTCTTTGCTTCTTCTTCGGCCATCCGTTCGATCAGCGGATCGGGCGTGCGGTTGCGGCTGCCCGGCGCGTCGTACTTGTACCAACCGGCGCCGGTCTTCTGACCGTAGCGGCCCATCTCGAAGAGCCGGTCTGGAATCTCCGATTGCGGTCCTTCCGCGCGCGACTTGCCGATCGATTTCAGGTACTGACGGATGCGCGCGCCGACGTCGATGCCCGCGATATCCTGCATCCCGTACGGGCCCACCGGCAGCCCGAAGTCGGTGAGCACCTTGTCGATTTGCGGCACGCTCGCGCCTTCCTCGAGCAGCAGGTACGCCTCGCGCATGTAGTACGCGAGCATCCGATTTGCGACGAAGCCGAAGCAGTTCCCGACGACGACGCCCACTTTCCCCAACCGCTTCGCGAGCTTCAATGAGGTGGCGATCACGTCTTTGCCGGTGTCGCGCCCGCGGACGATTTCGAGCAGTTTCATCACGTTGGCGGGGCTGAAGTAATGGTGGCCGAGCACCTGCGCCGGGCGCCCGCTGGCCTGCGCGAACTGATCGATGTCGAGCGTTGAGGAGTTGGACGCGAGGATGCAGTCGGGCCGCGTCACCTTCCCGAGCTCTGCGAACGTCGCCTTCTTCAGATCCATGTTCTCGAACACGGCTTCAGTGACGATGTCGACCTGGTCGAAGCCGTCGTAGCTGGTCGTCGGCGTGATGAGCGCCATCGTTCTGTCGACCTGTTCCGCCGTCATCTTGCCTTTCGACATCGTCACGTCGTAGTTGCGGCGGATCGTCGCCAGGCCGCGATCGAGCGCCGCCTGATCGATCTCTTTCAGCAGGACGGGAATACCGGCGTTCGCATAGTTCATGGCGATGCCGCCGCCCATCGTCCCGGCGCCGACCACGGCCGCACGCTTGATGTCCTTCGTCGGCGTCTCCTTCGGCACGTCGGGGACCTTCGCAACCTCGCGCTCGGCGAAAAAGAGATGCCGGAGCGCCTTCGATTCGGTCGACACGACGCAGTCGGCGAAGAGCTCGCGCTCCCGGATCGAGCCGGCGTCGAAGCCGCGCTGGAGTCCGGCCTCGATCGCGTCGACGGCCGCGTACGGGGCCCTCAGGCCTTTGGCCGTCTTGGCGAGGCTCTCGCGCATTCTCGCGCACGTGTCGACGCCTTGCTTCGCGGTGTCGGCGCTGATCGCGATCTCTCGCACTTTGCGGACTTCACGGGCCGCCGCCTTGGCCTTCGCAAACGCGATCGCGCCGGCAAGCAGATCGCCCTCGACGATGTCGTCCACCATCCCCGCGGCCTTTGCTTTTGGTGCCACCACAGGCTTGCCGTCGGTGCACATCTGCAGCGCCACCTCGGCGCCGGCCAGCCGGGGCAGTCGCTGTGTGCCTCCGGCTCCGGGAATGATGCCCAGCAACACTTCAGGCTGACCGACTTTGGCGTCTTTCGCCGCGACGCGGAAATGACACGACATCGCGACTTCCATGCCGCCGCCCAGCGCGTTGCCGTGGACTGCTGCCACCAACGGTTTGGTTGCGTCTTCCATCCGTCGCAGCAGCGCGTGCGTGCCTGCGGAGCGCGTCATCGAATCCTGAGGCGTCTTCAGGAGATCGAAGACCTTGATATCCGCTCCCGCGATGAACGTCGTGCCTGCGCCGATCAGCACGATCGCGTCGGCCGCAGGATCGGCCACCGCGCGCTGCACACTTTTATCGATTGCGTCCCAGACCGCCGGACTCAACGCGTTCACCGGTGGGTTGTCGACCGTCAGAACTGCGACGCCGTCGTGAATGTCGTAATGAACCAAATCAGCCATGGCTTAACTTTCTAAGGTTCCAACGCCCCACGCGGGGCATCGACGATGATGCAGGTCGTCGTGCCGTGCGCGTACAGTTTGCCGTTGGCGTCGACAATGCGTCCTTCAGAGGTCGCAGTCCGGCCCCCGACGTGGACGATGCTGGCTTCGCAGCGCAGCAGTCCGACCTCACGCGTGAGGGGCCGTGTGAGGTTCACCTTCAGCTCGAGCGTCGTGAAGCGCCGGCCGGCGGGCATCGCGGAGTTGATCGCGCAGCCGAGCGCGGTGTCGAGGAGCGTCGCCGCGAATCCGCCATGCGCGACGCCGGTGCCGTTGTAGAACCGCTCCTCGGCATAGCCAGTGAACACCACACGGCCCGCTTGCACTTCCGCCAGACGGATACCGAGCAGCTCGAGCATCGGTGGCGGGGGCATTTCGCCCGCGAGCATCTTCTGAAAGAACTCCAGGCCGCTCATGCGGCGGCGCGCTTCGACGTGCGTCATGAACCGGCGCCGGCGGATGCGTGCTCATCTCGCAGCACGCGGTAAAGGATTTTGCCGACCGCGCTCATCGGCAGCGTGTCGCGGATCTCGACGAGGCGGGGCACTTTGTACTCGGTGAGGCTGCCGCGGCAATGGCAGATGACCTCATCGGCGGTCGCTGACAATCCTGGCTTCAACGCGATGCACGCTTTGACGATTTCGCCGTGATACTTGTCGGGCACGCCGATCACGGCTGCGAGGCGTATCGCCGGGTGCGCGTACAACACCGACTCCACATCCGACGGATAGACGTTGTAGCCGTCCACGATGATCATGTCCTTCTTGCGCTGAACGATCGATGTGTAGCCGTCTTCGTCCATGCGCGCGATGTCGCCTGTGTGAAACCAGATGCGGCCGTCCGGATGCCTGCGGAGGACCAGCGCGCTTTCGTCCGGCTTGTTCCAGTAGCCCTTCATCACCTGCGGTCCCGAGATGCACAGCTCACCGGGGTCGCCGACGGGCAGCTCGCGCGTGCCGGTTTCGATGTCGACGATCTTCATGTCCGTGTCGGGAAATGGCAGGCCGATGGTGCCGAGCTTGCGAAAGGCGAGCTGGGGTGTCGAGTGGGTGACGGGCGAGGTTTCCGAGAGTCCATAGCCTTCGTTCAGCGGCCGGCCGATGCGCCGCTCGAATTCCTCCATCACCTCCACCGGGCACGGCGCGCCGCCGCTGTTGAACAGGCGCACGTGATCGAGCCCGTGTTCGCCGACCCTCGGATGGTTGAGCAGCGAGACGAACACCGTCGGCACGGCGGGGAAGTACGTCGGACGGAAGTCGCGGATCGCGGCGAGCACCTGATCCGGATCGTACTTGGGATGGATGATCTGAAGCGCGCCGATCCGCAATCCCACCATCATGCAGACCGAAAACGCATAGATGTGGAAGTACGGGATGACGACCAGGTAACGCTCCGTGCCGTTGATGGTGTAGGCCGGATTCGTCCACGTCTCGGTCTGGATCACGTTGGCCCAGATGTTTCCGTGCGTCAGCATCGCGCCTTTCGGCGTCCCCGTCGTCCCGCCGGTGTACTGAAGCACGGCAAGGTCTTGGGGTCCGACACGTGTCAGACCCGTGTCAGACACCGGAACGGCGCGACTCAACTCTGTCAGACAAAGAGTGCCGTCGATGCGAGGGGAAGACGCCGCGGCCGCTGAGTATTCTGCCAACGATGTGACGATCACGTGCTCGATGGACGTTTGTGTGCGGGTGCCCTGCGCCAGCGGCACCAGCGCGTCGAGCGTAATCACGATGCGCGGCGTGGAGTCGCCCACGACGATGAGAAACTCGCGCGCGGTGTAGCTCGGATTGATGTTGACGATGACCGCACCGAGCCGCAGCACCGCGAATGCTGCGATGATGTACTGCGGGCAGTTCGGCAGCATGATGCCGACGCGATCGCCTTTGACGATGCCGAGCTGGGCCAGCGACGCCGCAAGGGCGTCTGACCTCCGCTTGAGATCGAGAAATGTGAGCTGCGCCCCGAGAAACTGCGTCGCCGGACGATCCGGACGCTCGACCGCGGTGATGTTGAGGATGTCGCCGAGCGGCCGCCCCGGGTACGACAGATGCGGGCGCACCCAATAGTCATAATGACGCAGCCAGGGCCGCGCCGCGTACGGCGACTGAGAATCTGCTGGGATCGTCACGCGATAGTACGCCCCCCGTCGACGACGATCGTCTGGCCGGTGATGTAGTTGGATGCATCCGCCGCGAGAAATACGGCGACGCCTTTCAATTCCCCCGCGTCGCCGACTCGCGGGATGGGACTATGTGCTTTGATCGACGCCTCGTTCATCGCGATGGCGCCGTCCGCGAGCCGCGAATGGAAGAAGCCGGGCGCGATGGCGTTGACGCGAATCCCCTTCCGCGCCCACGACACCGCGAGCTCCTTCGTCAGACCGATCAATCCCGCCTTCGTCGCCGCATACGGCGCGTAATGTGGTCCCTGCACCGACCCATGCATGCCGGCGATCGATGCGATGTTGATGATGCGGCCCCACCGGCGCTTGAGCATGTCGCGGCCCGCGGCCTGCGAGAACAGAAATGCGCCCGTGAGGTTGACGTCGACGACCTTCTGCCATTTTTCGAGCGGCAGCTCCTCCGGCTCCGCCGCCCACGTCACGCCGGCGTTGTTGACGAGGATGTCGACCTTTCCGAATTTCGAGACGGTCTTTTCGACGACCGCCTGCACATCCGCAGCCTTGGCCACGTCGCACAGCATGCCTTCGACGGTGAAGCCGCGCGCGCGAAAAGCCTCGACGGTCGGCGTGAGCCATTCGTCTCGCCGCGCGCAGAGCATCAATGACGCGCCGGCCTCGGCAAGCCCTTCGGCCATCTCCTGCCCGAGGCCGCGCGATCCGCCGGTGACGATGGCGACACGACCGATAAGATTGAACAATTCGTTGATGGTCGGCACGTTGTCAGGCTTATACTTCCGACCCGCTACAGCCGTCAACACGAGCAGGCCTCGAGACCTGCGCTATTAGCGCACAACAGCCATGGCACACGCACAGGCGCCGGTCGCCGGCGGTCAGTTTCTCACCACCTCCGTCAACTCCCGCGACGTCTTCGTTCGCGAAGATCTGACGGAAGAGCAGCGGCTCTTCGGACAGACCGCGGCGGAATTCATGCAGAAGGAAGTATTGCCCGTCGTCGAGCGGCTCTACAAACACGATTGGGAGCTGACGCGCCAGCTGCTGAAGAAAGCGAGCGACCTCGACCTGCTGCGACTCGAGATTCCGACGGAATATGGCGGCCTTGGACTCGATCTGATCAGCGCGTCGTATGTGGGCGAGCAGATCGCGATCAATCCGTCGTTTGGCGGGTCGCTCGGCGCGCACACGTCGATCGGCACGCTGCCGCTCGTGTATTTCGGAACCGACGAACAGAAGGCGCGCTATCTCCCGCGCCTCGCAAGCGGTGACCTGATAGGCGCGTACGCGCTCACGGAACCGCAGTCGGGATCCGATGCGCTCGCCGCGCGGACGACTGCGACGCTCACGCCCGACGGGCGGCACTACGTGCTCCAGGGACAGAAGATGTGGATCACGAACGGCGGCTTTGCCGATCTCTTCACGATCTTTGCGAAAGTCGACGGCGACAAGTTCACCGCGTTCTTGGTGGAGCGCGGCATGGGCGTCATCAGCGGCCGCGACGAGATCAAGCTCGGGCTCGACGGCTCGTCGACGACGGCGCTGATGCTCGACAGCGTGAAAGTCCCCGTGGAGAACGTCCTCGGCACGATCGGCCAGGGTCACAGGGTGGCGTTCAACGTGCTGAACTTCGGCCGCGTGAAGCTCGGCGCGCGAAACATGTCGGGTGTGAAGCTCGCGCTGAACCATTCGGTCCGGTACGCGAAAGAGCGCCGCCAGTTCGGCAAGGCGATCGCCGAGTTCGGCTTGATCAAGCAGAAGCTGGCCGGCATGGCGATCCGCGGATTCGTCGGCGATGCCATGTCGTACCGAACGCTGGGCGATGTCGATCGCGCGATCGACCTCGGCGATCGCGCCGACGGGCAGCGCGTGATGAAGACCATCGAAGGCTTTGCCGTCGAGTGCTCGATCAACAAGGTGTGGACCAGCGAAGCGCTCGCCTGGACGGTCGATGAAGGGGTGCAGGTGTTTGGCGGCAACGGCTACTCCCGTGAGTTTCCGCTCGAGCGGATGTACCGCGACGCCCGCATCACGCGCATCTACGAAGGAACCAACGAGATCAATCGATTGCTCATCCCGGGCCGTCTGCTGAAGCAGTCGCCCGATGCGTTCACGGCCGAGCAAGCGAGGATGGCTCTCAGCGGGCACAGCGCCGCGGCCACTCATCAGCCCTTCGTCGAGCGCGCAAAACGGCTCGCGGTTGGCCTGCTCGGGACCGCCTCATCGGCGTACGGCGCAGCGTTCAAAGACGCCCAGGAAGTCCAGGCGCAGATCGCCGACATCATCATCGAGGTCTACGCGGTGGAAAGCGGTCTCGCCAGGGCTGAACGAATGGCGAGCCGCGGCGACAGTCGAGCCAGCCTCGCGATGGACGCGGCTCGCGTGTACGAAAGCGACGCCGCAGACAGGATAGCGGCCGCCGCGAGACAGGTGACGGCGGCGCTCGTCGCCCGCGGCGGCGACGCATCGCTCTCGTCGAACGTGCAGCAGTTGACGGCTTATACACCGGCCGATCCGATAGCCGCGCGCCGCCGGATCGCCGACGCGGTGATCGCGGCGGGGAAGCACCCCTTCTAGGTCGCGTAGGAGGAAAACTTGGCGCCAGGGGCGGTGTATGCGCTCGTCGTGCTCTTCGCGATCAACCTGATGAACTTCTTCGACCGCCAGATCATCGGCGGCGTGGGCGAGGGGATCCGGCGCGAATGGGGGTTGAGCGATACCGCGCTTGGTCTGCTCGGCACCGTGTTCACACTGTTGTACGCCGTTGTCGGGCTGCCGCTGGGCCGATTGTCGGACAGGAAAGAGCGGCGGAAGATTCTGGCGGCAGGTGTGTTCGTCTGGAGCGTCCTGACGGCGTTGTCGGGAGTCGCTCGCAGTTTCGCGCAGTTGATCGCCGCGCGGCTGGGTGTCGGCGTCGGCGAGGCCACCTGCTCCCCAGCGTCCACTTCCCTCATCGGCGATTACTTTCCCACCACGCAGCGTGCACGCGCCATCGCCATTTGGATGCTTGGCCTGCCGCTCGGTCTTGGCCTTGCGAACGGTGCGGGCGGTTGGATCCTTCAGAACTGGGGATGGCGCAACGCGTTCTACATCGCCGCCATCCCCGGAATCTTTTGCGCCATCGCGGCGCTGGTGATGAACGAGCCGAAGCGGGGAATGGTCGAAGCGCACGCCGTAGGAGCGCGCTGCCGCGCGGGCAACCCCTACCTCCTGGTCCTTTCCATTCCGACGATGCTGTGGGTGATTGCGTCGGGTGCGCTGCACAACTTCAACATGTATGCGCTGGGCGCCTTCGTCGCGCCCTTTCTCGCGCGCTTCCATCACATGAGTTTTTTTGCGGCCGGCTGGGTGGCGGCATTCGTCTACGGCTTCTCCGGAGTGTTGGGACTGACCGTCGGCGGGGCACTTGCCGATCGCCTCTATGCGACGCGCGTGGACGGGCGTCTGATCGTCGGCACGGCATCCATCGTCATCTGCGCGCCGTTGATGTACCTCGGCCTCGGACGTCCGGCGGGCGACATCGTCGGCTTCACGCTGCTCATGAGCCTCGGCGTCGGCGTGATGTTCGCGTACTATTCGACCGTCTATTCGACGATTCACGACGTCGTCGAGCCGTCGCTGCGCGGCACCGCGATGGCGCTCTATTTCTTCGCGATGTACGTCCTCGGCGCATCGTTTGGTCCTGTAGGGACCGGGCTGGCCAGCGACTATTTCACCTTCCAGAAGGCGAGCGCGGCGGGCGCTGTCGATCCGCTCCCATTCGGCGCCCTCATGGCGGCAGAGCTGAGGAGCCTTGTCGGCGAGTCAAAAGGTTTCAATCTCAGGGCGCTCGAGCCGTTCCGGGCGGAGGGACTTCACACGGCGATGTACATCGTGCCCATTCTCGCGACCGTTCTCGCAGTGGTCCTGTTTGCGGCGTCGAGGACGGTGAGGAAGGACGTCGAGCGACTGCAGAATTGGATGAAAGCGCCCGCCAAGACCGCGTGATCAGCTCGCCACTCTGAAGCCTGAAGTCTGAAGTCTGAAGTCTGAAGAAGGCACAGCTGTGGCGGCCGTGAGTGCGGGCGGCTGGGAATGGTAATGCGTGTGTGAACGCCGGACAGCGAGCCGTGAACAAGGAACGTTCTAGAGGTCTCCTGGATGCTGGCTTGCCGTGCATCGACGGCTGTCAAGAATGGCACCAAGCTCTTGGCCTCAGACTTCTGACTTCTGACTTCAGACTTCAGACTTCAGAATTGCCGGGTTACTTGCTATCCATCCGTGCAACCCAAGCCTTCGCGCATTCCGCAGCGACAGTCTGGTACCGCTTCACAGCATCCGTCCCGATCACGTAAGGATTGGGCTCGCCCGGCTTGCGCGCTTTCAGCGCGGGAATCTTCTGCTTCGAGCCGTCGTAGTCCGAGTGGTTCGAGATGATGGCGTCGGCGCCGGCCCGGCCCGCGAGATCGCGGAAGCGCTCCGCGGACGCTGCGTAGATCCTGAACGCCTCCGCCGTGCGCGGGAAGTTGAATGCGGTCCCGCCCCATTCGGCCACCAGATGCGCTGTGCCGTGGTCCTTCACAGGAATGAGGTAGGAGATCGTCCCAGGCGTATGGCCGGGCGTGATGTACATCGTGATCGTCTCGTCGCCGAGCGTCAGCTTCTGGCCGTCAGTCACCACGCCGCTCATCGCATCGCGCGCAGGCCTGGTGCCGCGACCGCGATCCAGCAGATTCCAGTCGTTCTCGGAGAGCAGCACGCGGGCCTTGAAGCGATCCTGCAAGTACTTCGCGCCGCCGGAGTGATCGCCGTGTCCATGGCTGACGATGGCGTACTTGATGTTCTCGGGCTTGAGGCCAACTTTCCTCAATCCTTCGGCGATCTCGTCGTCGACCGAATAGTCGTACAGCGCGTCGAGGATGATGATGCCGTCCGACGTGTTGACCGCCCACGCTGATACGTCTTTCATCCCGATGAAGTACAGGTTGTCGAACACCTTCATCGGTTCGGCGTGCCACGTCTCTTTTGATGGCGGCCCTGGTGGCGGGCCTGCGGGCTGTCCCGCGCCAGCCCCGCGGCGTCCGGTGCCGGGACCGGTTGGCTCCGCCGAGCAGAGCGATGTGAACAGCACGGTGTGGTCCGCCTTTGCCGCGGCCTTCGCCGCCGCGATGTGTGCGTCGATGTCGGCGTTCTGGGCGCGGAGAACCGCGACGAGGAGCGCGACGAGAGCGAGCAAGACCGCGAGCGCCACTTTGGTGCGACTCGGCTGTGCGTTAGACGGCATAATGACGCGGCAGTATAAGCGACCGCCGACACATTCGAATGCGAATTCAGGCTGCAGTCCTCTGGGAGCCGCGCGAGCCGCTGTCGGTCGAGCCCGCCGAGCTCGACGCGCCGGGCCCCGGCGAGGTCCTCGTCGAGATCAAAGCCGCCGGCGTGTGCCACAGCGATCTCCATCCTGCGCGCGGCGACTGGCCGATGAAAACGCCGGTTGTGCTCGGCCACGAGGGCGCCGGCATCGTTCGCGAGGTTGGGGCGGGCGTGACGAAGGTTCGGCTTGGCGACCACGTCGTGTTGTGCTGGGCGCCGGCATGCGGCGTGTGCGCGCCATGCCGCGAAGGACGCTTCGTCCTGTGCGACAGGGCCGAGAAGACGAACTATCGGAATCGTCTGCCTTCCGGTGGAGTGCGCTTGCACGCGCGCGATCGCGACATCGCACCGTTTCTCGGCACCGCCTGCTTCGCCGATGCGGTCGTCGTCGCTGAAGACGGCGCGATTCCCGTATCACGCGATGTCCCGTTCGAGGCGCTCGCGACTCTTGGGTGCGCGGTGCTGACCGGCGTCGGCGCCGTCACCAACGCGGCACAAGTCCCGTCCGGCGCGAGCGTTGCCGTCATCGGTGTCGGCGGCGTCGGGCTCAACATCGTGCAGGGCGCACGAATCGCCGGCTGCGAGCGGATCATCGCGATCGATCGCCGCTCAACGCCGCTCGCGCTCTCGATGCAATTTGGCGCGACGCATGCGCTCGAGGCGTCGGACGAGGTGGCGAAGTCGGTCCGGGAGCTTACTGAAGGCCGCGGTGCAGACTTCGTCTTCGACTCGGTCGGCAGCCCCGCGACGCTGACGACCGCGCTCCAGAGCACGCGAAAGGGCGGCGCGGTTGTCCTGACGGGTCTGTCGCGAGCCGACAGCCAGGGATCGATTGCGATGTTCCCGTTCGTCATGCAGGAGAAGCGCTTGATCGGATCGGTCTACGGATCGGGGCAGCCGGCGCGCGACATCCCGCGCCTCGTCTCGCTGTTTCAAGCGGGGCAACTGAAACTGAGCGAGCTCGTCTCCCGCACGTACGTACTCAACGGGGTCAATGATGCGCTCGAGGCGCTTGCAGCCAGCGACGGTGCAAGGGGAGTGATTCGTTGGGTCGGGTAGGTCGCGGAGGGTAAATGGGTAATTTGGTAAATGGGTAACTTGGTAAGTGGGTAATTTGGTAATTGAAGAACCACCTCATGGCTGGCGGCAGGTGAAGCTCGCCGCCTCGTCCGAGCTCCCGGTGCCGTTCCACTTCGCCACCATCGGATACGCGCACAGCGGCCGCGTTCGCACTGTCGCGCCCTGTGCGATCTGCGCCGCGATCATCTTGTCGGGCGCGACGCCGTTTTCTACCCACGGTTCGAGCGCCGCGAGCGCGTCGAAGCGGTTGGGGCTCGTGCCGCCGCTGCAATGCCCCATGCCAGGAACCATGAACAGTCGCGCGAATTCGGCGGTCGCCTTTGCACCGCCCATCTTCTTCTGCATCGCTTCGTAGTAGTTCACGAGGTCCGCGGCTGGAATCAGCGGATCGGCCCAGCCGGTGTAGAGGAGCAGCTTGCCTCCGCGTTTCCGGAACGCCGCCAGATCAGGATCTGCGTCGTCGAGCAGCGGCGACAGCTCGTTGATCACCATCGTCGCATCCTTGTCCCAGTCGTACTCGGGTCCCTTCCAGCTGGTCCAGATCGCCAGCCCTGGGACCGGGCGCGGGCGGCCGGAGTCGGGCGGGTTCGCGAGCGCCCGATCGAGGCCGAGCGGATTCACCTCGCTGCCGACGTACATGCCTGGAAAGATCATCTCGCCGGTGCGCGGGTTCTTCGGCCCCTGATAGATCTTCTTCAAGGCCGCCACCTGCGGTGCGGTGAGGCAGTCGGCGGTATCAGTGCCTTTACATTGAACGGCCGACGGATCGAACTTGCACTTGCGCGGATCGTCGATGATGCCGTCGGCGAGGCCGTCAATCCTGTCGCACGCTTCGAGGGCAGCGCGATTGATCGCTGGGAGCTTGCTGACGGGAATGTAGCTCGCCGGGTCGTCGTGGGTCGCCTGATAGTTCCAGTATCCAACCATGTGCAGGCGCACACGATTGTTTGCCGGATCGCCGGCGACGATGCCGTTGTAGTCGTCGGGGTAACGACGCGCTTCGGTGATCGCCTGATGCCCGCCGGTCGAGCAGCCCATGAAATAGGATTGCTGAGGCTCGCGCTTGTAGTAGGACTTCGCGATCTGTTTCGCGGCGAGCGTCATCAGATGCGTGGCACGGTAGCCCCAATCCACCACCATCTCGCGATGACCGACGCCGAAGGTGAAGTCCAGACCGGTCGTCGTCGTGCCCATGTCGGTGTTGGTCGTGGCGTATCCCTTCCCCAGACCATTGACGAGCGCCGGGTAACTGATCTGGCCGCCCGCGCCGCCGTTGCCCGTGCCGAGAAACTTGCCGTTCCACGTTTCGGCCGGCGGCAGCCAGACCTCGATCTTGATGTGCGACTCGGGCGTCGGCGTCAGCGTCGCGGCGACGCGGCAGAAGGCAGGAACGGTGAGCGCGGGTGTGTTCGCGTTGGCGTTCGGCTTGAACGGACCCGCTGCGACGTCGGCCGCAGTGGTGATCGTGCCGGCCTCCAGCTTGAGACCGCTCAACGCCTCGCAGGGCTGCGGCGGCGCCTGCGCGGCGACAACGGCCCCGGCCACGGTCGTCGCGAGAGCGAGCGCTATCGAGCAGCGCAGGCCTTCAGGCCTGCAGTTCGCGGTCATCATCGCTGAACTCCAGTCGTGCTTTTTCTCACAGGCGCGGCCGCGGGCTCGGCGACGCACGCGAAGTTCGCGGCCTCGTCGATGCTGCCTGTCCCTTTGTGCCGCGCGACGAGCGGATACATGCAGAGCGGCCGCGAGCGATCGACTTTGCCGTTGGTGCCGTGCGTCGCGATCAGCTTGTCGGGCGCCGTGCCTTTCTCCACCCACAGCTCGAGTGCGCCGATGGCGTCGAACTGGTTCGGTCCGGGACCGCCGGTGCAATGGCCCATGCCTGGAGCGACGAAGAAGCGGTAGAAGTCGCGTGTCTGCGCCAGGCCGCCCATCGCTTTTACGACGCCGTCGTAGTACGCGACCGTGTCCTGCGGTGGGACCACCGGGTCGGCCCATCCCGTGTACATCAGAAGCTTCCCACCGTGCTTCTTGAACGGCGAGAGATCCTTGTCCACCGCCGCCATGAAGGGCAGCTTCTGCTCCGCGTACGCGAGGTCGCGATCCCAGTCGATGGATCGGTAGTCCCAGTTCGGATCGTGGAAGAGCCAATAACGGAAAAAGCCGACGCGCATCGGCTCGGGCGGATCGAGCACATACTGCCGCCAGCTCTGGCTCGCCGCCTCGCCGAAGCCCTCGCTGCCTCGCGGCCAGCCGGTGAAAATCAAGTCGCCGGTACGCGGGTTCTTGACCCCTTCGTACATTTTCTTGGTCGCCTCGACTTGCGGAGCGGTGAGACACGTCGCTTCATCCGACGAGGGCTTGCAGAGCAGCTTCGCCGGATCGAAGTGGCAGCGCCGGGGATCGTCGATGAGCCCGTCCTTCAGGCCGTCGATGGCGTCGCACGCGTCGACGGCCGACTTCGTCAACAGCGCGAGCTTCGGCTGCGGAATGATGGGTTTGCCGTCTGGCGAGTGCGTGGCAATCCACGAAGCGAGGAAGCCGAACGTCTGACGGATCCGATTGTTCGCGGGATCGCCCGCCACAATGCCATCGTAGTCCTCGGGATAACGCTGCGCTTCGGAGAGCGCCTGCTGCCCGCCGGCCGAGCAACCGGCGAAATACGACCGTTCGGCGAAGCGTCCCGTCGCGTTGCGGATGATCAGCTTCGATGAATCGGTCATGACGTGCACCGCGCGGTGTCCGTAGTCGATCAGCTTTTCCGGGTGACCTTGCCCGAACTTCATGTCGTCGCCCGTGTGGCCGGTATCGGTGCTCGCCGTTGCGTAGCCGCGCCGGAGCGCGATGGCCATCGCCGCGTACGAGATCGAACCCTGATAGCCGCCGTTGCCGACGCCCTCGAACTTGCCGTTCCACGTGTCGATCGGCGGAATCCAGACTTCGAATCGGATGTCCGAATCGCTCGTGGGCCGCGCGGTGGCCTCGATGCGGCAGAAGGCGGGCAGGGTCATTGCGGCTTGCGCACCCGGAGGCGTGAATGCCCCGGCGCTGACTGCGGTCGCCGACTTGATGGTCACATTGGGGATGGTCAACGCGGCAAGCGTCGCGCAGGCGGTCCCACTCGAGGCCGCCGGCGTCATCACTTCGACGAAGAGCGGCGACGAGGCGAGCGCGAGCGCAGCGACGAAGCGTCGGGTCATAGGAGCGCCCTCCTGGCAGGACGATTATAGATGGGTCGGGTGAGTCAGGCAGGTCGAGCAGGTCGAGTGACGGTCAAGACAACTTTTCCCGTGACCTGACGATTCGACATGAGAGTCAGAGCATCCGCTGCGCGGTCGAGCGGGAATGTCGCAGACACGTGCGGCTTGAGTTTCCCTTCTTCGAACCAGCGTCCGAGTTTGCGCATGGCCTCCGCATAGCGCTGCGGCTCTCGCCTCGTGAACTCGCCCCAGTACACGCCGACGATCGAGCAGCCTTTGAGGAGGGTGAGGTTGAGCGGGATCCTGGGGATGTCGCCTGCGGCGAAGCCGACGACCAACAATCGTCCGCGCCATGCGATCGAGCGCAGCGCGAGCTCCGTGTACGAGCCGCCGACCGGATCGTACACGACGTCGGGACCCCGGCCGTCGGTGAGTGCTTTGATTCGCTCGCGCAGATCCGTGCTCGTGTAATTGATGCCATCGTCCGCCCCGTGCTCGCGGCACACGGCGAGCTTTTCGTCACTTGACGCGCAGGCGATCACGCGGGCGCCAAGCACCTTGCCGATTTCAATCGCGGCTAGACCGACGCCGCCGGCCGCGCCCAGCACCAGAAGGATTTCTCCTGGCTTCAATGCGCCGCGGTCGCACAACGCATGCTCGGACGTGGCATAGGTGAGGCCGAAGGCGGCGGCGGTCGCGAAGTCCATTCCAGGCGGAATCGGGAGAACGCGCGAGGCCTCGACTTTGACTTCTTCCGCAAACGCGCCGTATCCGGTAATGGCCATCACGGCATCGCCCGGCTTGCAGGCGGTGACGCCGTCGCCAACCGATTTCACGACGCCGGCCAGCTCGCTGCCCGGCGAGAACGGCAACGGCGGCTTCACCTGATACTTGTTCTGGATGATCAGGACGTCCGGAAAGTTCACGCTCGCCGCGTGGACCGAGACGATCACCTCGTTTGGCCCAGCCTCCGGCGACGGCACATCGTCGACGACCAGCGACTCAGGAGGACCGTACGCGTTGCAAAGGACAGCTCTCATAGAAGAATTGGGTAATTGGGTAATTGGGTAATTGGGTAAGTGGGTAATTGGGTAATTGGATAACTTGGTAATTGATTGCGCGCGATTCTCAGTTGCGCAGCATTGCCCTTACCGCCCATTTACCCATTACCCAGTTACCCAATTACCAAGTTACCCAATTACCAAGTTACCCAATTACCAAGTTACCCAATTACCATGTTCTTAATCATGATGCGGGTTCGCCCGCGGTAACCGGAATGCACTGTCCCGAGATATTCCGTGCATGGTCGCTGCAAAGAAATGCGGCGAGCGACGAGATATCTTCCGCGGTCGCCATCCGCCGCAACGGCGCTCGCTCAACGAACGACTCGCGCATGCGCTCGACGGCCACGCCGCGAACGTCGGCCTGGCCCTGAATCACTCTATCGATGCGGTCGCCCGCCACCGCCCCGGGCGCGATGGCGTTGACCGTGATGTTGTGCCGGCCGAGCTCCAGAGCCAGACCGTACGTCATCCCGATCTGGCCAGCCTTTGCCGAGCAGTAGCCGACCCGATACGCGAGCCCGCGCCGCCCCGCCATCGATGCAATGTTCACGATGGCGCCACGGCCCGCGGCGATCATCGCGGGAACGGCAAAGCGGGAACAGAGGTACGCGCTCGTCAGACACGAGTTGAGCGTGTAGTACCAATCCTCCGTCGTGTAGTCCTGGATGGGTTTCGTGGGGCCGCCGTCACCGGCATTGTTCACGAGGGTGTCGACGCCACCAAACGCCCGGCGTCCCGCCTCGACGATGGCCTGCGCGCCGTCTTCTCGAGCGGCGTCGGCCACAACCGCCACTGCCTCTCCGCCGGCCGATCGAATCATCGCAACGGTTTCGTTCACCAGGCTGTCGGACCGGGCCGCGCAGACCACTCTCGCGCCTTCATGCGCGAACATCTGCGCCATGATCCGACCGATCCCTTTGCTCGCGCCCGTCACGATTGCGACGCGGTCAATCAATAAGGCCACACATACTCCTCAACAGCGAACCACGAACGGTTCAGTCAGCGAACGATCTTCTCCCGGCGGAGACGAGCAATTTCGTCGTCGCGCAGTCCCAGCGTCCTCAATACTGCGTCAGTATGCTCGCCCAGGAGCGGCGCGGGTGCCCGCACGGCGCCCGGTGTGTCGGACATCCGGATCGGCGGGCCCGTCATGCGAATGGAGCCTGCGACGGGATGAGTGTTCTCGACCAGGGCGCCGCGGGCCCGCACCTGCGCGTGGTCCACCACCTGATCGATCGTGTTGATGGCTCCCATCGGGATGCCGGCGGGCAGCAGGATGGCCTCCCATTCTTCGTACGTTCTGGTCAGGAATACCTCCTGCAGCGCGGCGACGAGCGACAGCCGGTTCGCGTTGCGCCGAGCGTTCGTGACGTACCGCGGGTCGTCCACCATCTGCGTCAAACCCACGAGCGGACAGAACGTGCGCCACAGCTTGTCGCTGCCGATGCCGATCGCGATGTCCCGCGTTTTCGTCGGAAAGGTCTGATACGGCAGCAGCGCCCCGTACGCGGTCCCGAGCGGACCGGGCACGATGCCGTCGGCGAGATACGCGCCCACCATCCCGGAGAGAATGCCCAGCTGACCTTCGAGCATCGAGACGTCGATGAACTGGCCGCGGCCGGTTCTCTCCCGCGCGTGGAGCGCGGCGAGGATGCCGAACGCCGCGTACATGCCGGCGGCGATGTCCGCAATCGAGACGCCGGCGCGCACGCCGCTAGTTCCCGGCTCGCCGGTGATGCTGATCATCCCGCTCTCGGCCTGCACGACGAGATCGAGTGCGGCGCGGTCGCGGTAGGGGCCGTCCTGCCCGAAGCCGGAGATGGAGCAGTAGATGATGCGCGGCTGGCGCTCGCGTGCGCGGTCGTAATCGATGCCGAGCTTTGCGACGGTGCCGACGCGCAAGTTCTCGAGCACGACGTCGGCGCCATCGAGCAGCCGGAAGAAGAGCGCCTTGCCTTCGGGATGCTTCAGGTCGAGCGCGACGCTCTTCTTGTTGCGATTCAGATTGACGAAGTAGGCCGCCTCGTCACCGTAGAAGGGCGGTCCCCAGGCTCGCGCGATTTCGCCGTCGAGCGGCTCGATCTTGATGATCTCGGCGCCGTAATCTCCGAGCATCGTCGAGGCGAATGGGCCGGCAAGCGCGTGGGAAAGATCGATGACGGTGACGTCGTCGAGCGGCAGCATAGGTGATCGGATAGTCGATAGTCGGGAGTCGGCAGTCGGTAGTCTAGTCTGGAGCCGGTAGTCTTGTCGGGAGTCAGTCATCTCGTCGGGAGTCAGCAGTCTTGTGACTGTCGATTCCCGATTCGACTATCGACTCCCGACTATCGACTACCGACTATATTGCGTTTCGTGGTGGCGCAGTGTCGTGAGGACTTCGGTTGCGGCCATGGACAGACGGCGCCATGCAGCCTCGGCTGCCTCAACGCGCAACTCCGCACCCACGCGCTCGAGAACTTCGGCCGCATCGAACAGGCTGGTCGCCGACAGGTTGCCGGCCGCACCCTTCAAGCCGTGCGCCGCTGCGCGGATCGCCGCGGGATCCTTGGCGTCGACCGCAGCTTTGATCGTCTTCAAACGTACGGGGCAGTCATCGAGAAAGACTCCGATCACGTCGGACAGCAGCGCCTCGTCGCCGTCCAATCGTTCGAGAGCAGCCTTGCGGTCGAACGTGCACTTCGATGACGTCTTCGCGGGCACCGCCGGCGCATCGTCTTCGATCGTGGCGAAGAGCATGCGCGGATCGAGAGGCTTCGACAGGTAGCCGTCCATGCCCGCGGCGACGCAGCGTTCGCGGTCGCCATTCATCGCGTGCGCGGTCATCGCCACGATCCGGATGTGACCGCCGCTTTCTTTTTCCCGCGCGCGGATGGCAGCGGTCGCTTCGAATCCGCCCATCTCGGGCATCTGCACGTCCATCAACACCAGATCGAACGTCTCGCGCGCCAAGGCGTCCAAGGCCTCGCGGCCGTTTCCGACGACGGCGACACTGTGACCTCGCCGCGACAGCAGGCCCAGCGCGACGCGCTGATTCACGATGTTGTCTTCCGCCACGAGGATTCGAATCAGTCGCGACGGCGGTGGCACTGGGGCGGGTTGGGCTTGCACGACCTTCGCGGCTGGGGCCGTTCCGCGATCCAGCGTTCGACAAATCGCCTCGAACAGATCGTTCGCCTTGATTGGCTTCGTGAGATAGGCCGCGATGCCGAGCGTTTTGCAGCGGGAGATATCGCCTTCGAGCCCCGACGAGCTGAGCATCATGATCGTCGAGCCGGCCAGCTCCGGACGCCGCGAAACCTGCTCAGCGACGTCGAAGCCGTCGAGGTCGGGCATGTTCGCGTCGAGCAGCACCAGCCCGAACGGCTGTCCATCGCGCGCGGCGGTGGAGAGCGCTTCGATTGCCGCACGGCCCCCATCGACGACCACCGGCCGCATGCGCCAGTTGCTCGTCTGGGCCTGGAGAATCTGCCGGTTGACGGGATTGTCGTCGATGATCAGCACGCGGAGATCGGCCAGTCGGGATCGGTCGCGCGAGGCGTCCGAGACGTCCGCGACATCGAACGCCGTCGTGAAATGAAAGGTGCTGCCAACTCCGGGCTCGCTCTCCACCGAAATGCGTCCACCCATCATCTGGACCAGCGTCGTCGAGATCGCCAACCCGAGCCCCGTCCCCCCAAAGCGCCGCGTCGTCGAGCCGTCGGCCTGGCTGAAGGCTTCGAAGATCGTGCGCTGTTTCTCCGGGGGGATGCCGATGCCGGTGTCGGACACTGCGAAGCGGAGCCTCGTGCTGCCCCCGTTCCGCGTGTCTTCGCGCACCGAGACCAATACGTGGCCGTGCTCGGTGAACTTGACGGCGTTGCCGACGAGGTTCGTGATCACTTGTTTGAGCCGAACCGGATCGCCGACGATGCCGGCGGGCACATCCGGAGCGATATCGCAGAGCAGCTCCACGCCCTTGGCGTGCGCGCGCACGGCCAGCGGCTTCAGCGCGTCGCCGACCGTGTCGGCCAGCGAGAAGGGCACCGACTCGAGCTCGAGCTTGCGCGACTCGATCTTCGAGAAATCGAGGATGTCGTTGAGAATCGTGAGCAGCGACTCGGCGGACGACTTGACGGCGTTGAGGCAGTCGGCTTGATACGCCGACAGGTCGGAGTCGAGCGCCAGCGATGTCATCCCGATGATCCCGTTCATCGGCGTGCGAATCTCATGGCTCATGTTCGCCAGGAATTCGCTCTTCGCCTTGTTGGCCTTTTCGGCCGCCTCTTTGGCCGCCGCGAGCTCGTGCTGCGCGCGCACCCGCTCGGTGCAGTCGCGGATGATCGTCGTGAACCCGATCGGCCGCCCTCCCGAGTCGCGGTCGAGCGACATCGACTGCTCCAGCCATTTTTCGACGCCGCCGATGACGGTCCGGTACTCGAGGGCCTTTACCGGCAAGCCGGTCTTCCACACTTCGGCGCACACATCGCGCAGCCGATCGACGCGCGACTCGGTGCCGGCGTTGCCCGCGAAATTGGTGCCGAGCAGCGATTCCCGTGATCGGCCGAACAGCCGACTGAATGCGTTGTTGACGTAACGGTAGTTGCCCGCGCGATCGACGACGGCGCACGCGTCTTCGATCTGGTCGAGGATGGCGTCGAAATGCACGGGGCCGAGCGGCAGGCCGGTTGGCGTCTGCTGCGCGACGGCAATCTCGCGGGCGAGGGCTACGATACGGCGGTTGTCGCCGATCCCGCGAACGGCGAGCGCGAAATCAATCAACAGCTCGTGCCCGTCGCGATGGATCGCTGTGACGCGCCGCGAACGAATGCGATCCTCACCCGCCGCGAGCAGCGCCTGGAGACTCTGATCGTGGCGCTGGCGGTTCCGCGTCGGAATCAGCATGTTGGATCGGCGTCCGATTGCGTCGGCGCGCGTCCACCCGAACAGCCGTTCGGCACCGTCGGTCCAGTCGGTGATGATGCCTCTGATGTCTTGTTCGATCCGGGCGTCGAGGGTCTCTTGGTTCATCAGTCCAGCGCCTGAGAAGGTTCCACAGAGCAAACGCCCGGCCAACGAATCACGCTGAAAACGGCCCGGTTTCATCGATTGGAATCGATTGTGCGCCCGGTGTGCGGCCACGTGTGCGGCCGCGGTGTGCGGATGCGGTAAATTGTCTGTATGCCTGATGCTGTTGTCGTATCAACCGCGCGTACGCCGCTCTGCAAAAGCTGGCGCGGCGCGTTCAACATGACCCACGGCGCGACGATGGGCGGCCATGCCCTGCAACACGCCATCGAGCGCGCGAAGCTCGATCCCGCAGAAATCGACGACGTGCTGATGGGTTGCGCCAACCCCGAAGGCGCCACCGGCCGCAACATCGCCCGCCAAATCGCGATTCGCGCCGGCTGCCCGGTCACCACGTCGGGCATGACGATCAACCGGTTCTGCTCGTCCGGGCTGCAAACGATCGCGATGGCGTCGCAGCGCGTCATGAGCGGTGAAGGTGACGTCTACGCGGCCGGCGGCGTTGAATCGATCTCGTGCGTGCAGAACGAGATGAACAAGCACATGCTCAACGAGGAGTGGATCCTCGGGCACAAGCCGGAGCTCTACTGGCCGATGCTGCAGACCGCTGAGTACGTGGCGAAGAAATACGGCATCGCCCGCGACAAGCAGGACGAATACGGCGTTCGCAGCCAACAGCGCGCCGCCGCCGCGCGCGAGGCCGGCAAGTTCAACGACGAGATCGTGCCGATCAGGACGACGATGAAAATGGTCGACAAGACGACGGGCGTCGAGTCGTTGAAGGAGGTGACCGCCGCCCAGGACGAGGGAATTCGCGCGGACACGACGCTCGAGGGCGTGTCGAAGATCAAGCCAGCCATCGAAGGCGGAGTGATCGCCGCGGGGAACGCCAGCCAGTTCTCCGACGGCGCAAGCGTCGCCGTGGTGATGAGCGCCGCAGCGGCCGCGAAGAAAGGTCTGAAGCCGCTCGGTGTGTTTCGCGGATTTGCCGTCGCCGGCTGCGAGCCGAACGAGATGGGAATCGGTCCGGTGTTCGCCGTCCCGAAGCTGCTCAAGCAGACGGGAACGAAGCTCGAGGATGTCGACCTGTGGGAGCTCAACGAAGCGTTTGCCGTGCAGGTGATCTACTGTCGCGATCGGCTCGGCATTCCCGACGACCGCCTCAACGTCAATGGCGGGGCGATCGCCGTGGGCCATCCGTACGGGATGAGCGGTGCCCGGCTGGTCGGGCACGCGCTCATCGAGGGAAAACGCCGCGGCGCGAAGAAGGTCGTGGTGACCATGTGCATCGGCGGCGGGATGGGAGCGGCGGGGATGTTCGAGATCGTGTAGTCATCAGTTACTTGACCACGGTCAGCGTGACGTCGACCTTGACCACTTCGCCGCTGACTTTGTCGGTGGCGGTCGTGAACTGGGCCGTCTGGCCGTCCCGAAGCACCATCGAGTCGTTCGCTTTGAACGAGCGGAACGACGGGTTGCCCGGCGCCGGCTTGTTGTCCGTGGTGTTCGGTCCATCGCCGTACACCGACGAGTCGTCGATCGTGATGTCGAGCCGGAACCGACCGTCGTCCTGCGCCGTCGAGACGATGCAGTCGATGCTCGTCCCGACGTCCTGATACTGAATCGGGCCCGCTGACGGCACGTCCTTGGGCATGTTCGCGGTCATCATCATCATGACCGGGACTTTGGCTCCCATCCGGAGCGATGCGCGTGAGCCGGCGTTCACCGACAGCGTGTACGGCAGACTGCTCAATTTCTTCTCACCCTGGAAACGGGAGACGAGCACTTGCAATTTCAGCGGCGTCAGAGGAGCCGCGGCCGGTTTCGCTGCCGGCGGCGTGGAGGGCTTCTCCTGCGTGCGCACGATGACGGAGGAGGCCAGCGCGAACGCGAACACGAGCGCAGTCATTTGCAGATATTTCGTCACGGACGTTCTCCTTCTACGCCGCTCGGTGCGAGCGGCTCGATGACGATCGGCGGAATCATGAGGTCGTCGTTTGCCGGAAGGGACATCGGCCCTTCCTTCAGAAGCGGCGTGAGATCCACGCGCGCGTCGCGCACGTTGGCGATCAGGCGCTGCAGCGCCAGCGTTTCGTGCGTGTCGAAGAGAACCAGAACGGTTCGAGGTTCGTCGTGCGTGTCGAGCGAGCGATCGAGGCTCGCGCGGGCGATCGTTGGAACGACCAGGGGCGATGCGAGAGATCGGGAGATCAGCAGCGGCGCGCTCGCGGGACGGCGCGCGGGCGACACGACGAACACTGCGAGCACGACCGCCGCCGCCACAGCGGTTGTGGCGATGCCAACGAACATCCAGCCGAATCGCCCGGCCGCCGGCCGCGGCTCCTCGGCGAGGCGCGTGCGCACACGGGCCAGGAATTCCGGCGAGGGGTCCACGGCCAGCGACCGTTCGATCTCGCGTTCGAGCTCGCCGTCGTTCAGTGGGTCCATTGCAACTGCTCCTTCAAACGCTGCCGGGCGAGAAACAACCGAGATTTCACCGTTCCCTGAGGCACATCCAGCAGGCGCGCCACCTCGCTCGTGTCGTGTCCTTCGATGCCCGCCAGGATGACGACGATCCGAAGCTTGTCCGGCAGGCCGTCGATGGCGATCCACAAATGCGCTGCCCGCTCGCGGGCGATCAGCTCATCCGAGGTGTCACCGACCGTGACGATCTGTGTGACGGCCTCTCTCGCGAGGCGGCGGCGATCGCTGCGCTGTCGATCGATGGCGAGCCGCCATGTCATCCGCACCAGCCAGGCCCGGAACCGATCGCGGTCGCGCAGCTGGCTGAAGCTGCGGTAGGCCTTGACGAATGCTTCTTGGGCCACGTCCTCGGCGTCTTCTCGTTGATGCAACACGCCGTACGCCACTCGAAACGCGAGGGTTGACGATTCGACCAGCCGGGCTTCAAACTCACGCTCCAACGCGGCGTCGCTCACTGCGACAATCCCGCCGGCCAGCCGATCTGCGAAGCCATGCATTCGTTCATTTGGGCAAGACGCCGCCCGTGCCCTGTCGGTTCACTGGGGCAGGTCGTCGATAGGATATGAGGCGTCGGGCTGATGAGCCGGGGACGCAATCGGGCTGCTCGAGGAGGAGCCCGCCAATCGATGCTACGCGACCACGACGGTCACTTTGACGCTGCTGGTCTTTTCGCCGTCGGTTGCGGTCAGCTCCAGCTCGTAGCTGCCCGGCGCGCTGAATGTGATTCGCGTCGGCCCGGAGGCAGGGTCCGAAAACGTCGCTGTGCCGGGCCCGCTGACTTTCTTCCACGCCACCTTCAACTGGCCGCCGCGCGGCAGCCCGTCGTCTTCGACGCGGCCGTTGACGGCTAGCTCCTGATCCACCTTCGCCGCGAGTTTGATGGGCGCGCCGTCGGGAGCGGGCTCGCCGAACGGACCCGAGACGACGTGCACGACCGGCGCGCGATTCACACACACGTTCCTCGGAGCGGTGGCGAGATCGAGACCTTGAAGGAGGCGCTTTTGTGAATTCAGCTCGAGCTCATACAACGGATCGAGCGCTTTCAGCGTCGTCGTCTGCGTCCGGCCCGCGAACTTCAGCGTCCACTGCAGCCTTCCGTCGAAGGTCCGATCGACCACCATGGCGCAGGCGAAGCGATGCCGGCCCTTCAAGAACGTCACCGGCTGATTGCGATCGCCGGGCGCGGGCGAGAACACGTTGGCGTCTCCGGGTGGCACCGTCACCTCGACGTTGTTCATGTTGAAGTAGCCGAACGACAGCGTGAAGGTGCCGTCCTTGTTGCGCACGTATCCGTCGTACTGCAGATAGATCGGCTGGGTCGGCTGCGCGAACATCGGCACCGCCAACATGCCGGCGATCAGGAGAGCTGCGGATGCGCGACCCGTCCGCTGCGCACGTGTGGCCATCTGGCGCGATCTTATGTCGATCCGACGTGATGTTGTCAGCAAAGGGGCTTAGGGCTTAGGGCCTTTCCTCGCCTCCATCGCCATCGCCAGGTTCCGTCTGGCGTCTGCGAAGTCTGGTTTGATCTGCAGCGCCCGGCGGAACTCCTCGATCGCCTCCTCGAGCTTTCCTTCCGACCCCAACGCGATTCCGAGGTTGTTGTGGGCCTCCACGAACGTCGGCGCGAGGCGCAGCGTCTCGCGGAACTCGAGGATCGCTTCGCCGCGCAGGCCCGCCTCGAGCAGCGCGCTCGCCAGATCGTAGCGGGTCGCGGCGTCGCGAGGATCCAGCCGCACCGCCGCGCGCAAGCTGTCGATCGCTTCGCGCGATGCCCCGGCGGTTGAGAGCGCGTCGCCCAGATTGCGATGCGCTTTTGCCGATTGCGGATCGAGCGCGATGGCGCGGCGGAATGCGGCGATTGCGTCGTCCAGACGTCCAATGCCGGCCAGGGCGATGCCCAGGTTGTTCTGCACGTCGGCTGACGCCGGCTCGACGCGCAGCGCGCGCTCGAAATGTTCGGCCGCCTCGCGCGGCTGTCCTTCGTCGAGCAGCAGGTTCGCGAGATTGAAATGCGCGCCGGCAAACTCTGGCTGAAGCTGCAGCGCGCGATTGTAGGCGGCAACGGCCTCGTCGCGCCGTTGGTTCGCACGCAGCGCCGAACCCAGATTGTTGTAGGCCGGCGCGTAATCGGGACCGAGCGCGATTGCCTTGCGATAGTGCGCGATCGCCTCGTCCAGGCGCCGCTCGGTCTGAAACGCCACGCCGACGTTGCTCTCCGTCACCGCCCTCATCGTCGATGCCGACACGATTGGCCAGTTGACGAATACGGCAGCGACGCCGACCAACGCGATCGTCTGCGGACGGAGAAGCGTGGCGCGGGCCCGAGCGATGTCCAACGCCTCCGCGACGCCAGCGCCGGCGAAGAGCGCGAGGAAGGGCACGAGAGGATAGCGGTAGCGCGCGAAGACGTAGAACACCACGACGCTCGCGGCGTACACAGCCAGCATCGCGTACACGACCGCGAGCCGTCGTCGCTGCTGCCACGTGGCGATCATGCCGATGAGGGCCAGCGGGACGAGCACGCCGAAGTGGCCGACCGGGCCGAGCAGGCGCAGAACGAATGACCATTCGGCGTGCGTTTCCTGTGCCTCGGTATCGACCATCTCGGCCGCGTTCCAGAGCAACGCGATCTTGCGCGCCATCAGCCTCAGCCATGCCGCCGGTTGCGACGCGATGAAGTCGAAGGCTTGATTGGTCCAGTAGCTGGACACCTCGGCCGGCGTCAACGAACGTCGGAGCGCATATTCCGCCAGCTCGGTCGCATCGACGCGCTCGTATTCGGGGGCGCCGCGACCGTAGCGAAGTGACTGGTACGTCCCGCTGCCGCGCGGGTTGTTGCCAATGTAGAAGTTGGGGCCGGCCTGCGACGTCGTGACGTAGAAACCGCCGCCGACATACGCGTTTCGCGCCGCGACCGGTACGAGGACGATCGCGGCGCCTGCGAGGAAGAACGCTGTCGGGCGGATACGATGCGCCACGAGCGTCCAGACAGCA
>Ga0114129_10002481_pt1 | contig 25631 bp, 16 predicted proteins | sample RhiMetdeltSRZDD1_FD_80071 | JGI IMG/M metagenome (GOLD analysis project Ga0114129, IMG submission 80071) | Populus rhizosphere microbial communities from Tennessee, USA - Rhizosphere MetaG P. deltoides SRZDD1 (version 2) (version 2) | ecosystem: Host-associated > Plants > Roots > Rhizosphere >...
GAAATTGTTTTCCCGGCCGGCATCCTGCAGCCACCCTTATTCGATCCCACCGCAGACGATGCCGTGAACTACGGCGCCACCGGCGCCACGATTGGTCACGAGCTTACTCATGGATTCGACGACCAGGGCCGCTACTTTGACGCAGTCGGTAACCTTCGGAACTGGTGGACAACGCAGGATTCGGCGCAGTACGAGAAGCGTGCGCAACTGGTAGTGGACCAATACAACGGATACATCGCGGTCGACACGTTCCATGTGAACGGCAGGCTCACGCTGGGCGAAAACATCGCCGACATCGCCGGGCTGACCATCGCGTACGACGCCTGGAGAAGGTCACTCGCCGGCAAGCCGGAGCCAGCACCCATCGACGGCTTCACAGCAAAGCAGCGGTTCTTCATCGCGTATGCCGTGTCATGGCGCGAAAAGGTGCGGCCCGAGATGGAGCGCACGTGGGCAGTCTCCAACCCGCACAGCTCGGTGCGCTGGAGAGTGAACGGCGTGGTAGGGCACGTCCCAGCGTTCGCCGAGGCGTTCGGCTGCAAGGCAGGTGATTCCCTGGCTCGGGCGCCGGAGCAGCGAATGCAGATCTGGTAAGGTCCAGACTACACCGAGACAGCGGTGGACGATGTCAGAGTCGCCGGAGCACCGCTCCCATCTTTTCCACTCCCCGCCGGATCGCCCGCCGATCGAATGCCGCATAGCCCAGGAGAAGTGCCTCTCGCTCCGTCGATCCGATGTAGTGCGGTGAGAGTGCAAGGGCCTCGATGCCCTCCTGCTTGAGCGCAGCAGCAGCTCGACGGTCGCTCACACCAGGCGGCAACCACCCGACCAGGTGCAATCCGGCTTCGGCGGGCCGAATCTCGATTAGGCCCTCGACGGCACGTCCCGCTTCTACCAGCGCAACCTGCCGCTCTTCGTACAGCGTGCGCATTCTGCGAACATGGCGCCCGAAGTGGCCCTCGCCGATGAAATCGGCAAGCACCGCCTGATCGATGGTGGGAGAGTGCCGATCGCACACCGCGCGAGCCGCACGAAATGCATCCGCCACATGTAGGGGAACGATCAGGTAGCCGAGCCGGAGGGCGGGGAAAAGCGTCTTGCTGAAGGTGCCGATGTAGACCACGCGCCCCCCGGCGTCCATACCCTGCAGGCAGGCGAGCGGCCGGCTCGCATAGCGAAAATCGCTGTCGTAATCGTCCTCCAGTATCCAGGCATCTGCGCGCGCAGCCCACTGCAGCAGCGAAAGCCGCCGCCCCGCACTCATGGTCACTCCGGTCGGATACTGATGCGATGGAGTGACGCAGACCATTCGGGCTGAAGGCGCGTCCCGCTCGCCCTCGGTGACGCTCAACCCTTCGCGATCGAGCGGGACCGGGACGATGCGCGCCGCTGCGCCGAGCAACGCCGCCCGAGCACCGAGATAGCCGGGCTCCTCAAGCCACACGGCGTCACCCGGGTCGAGCAGCACCCGCGCAGCCAGATCCAGGGCCTGCTGCGAGCCACTCACCACGAGCACCTGCTCGGCGGTGCAGTGCGCGCCTCGCGCCGCCGCGACATGCCCGGCTATGGCTTCCCTGAGCGGGCGAAAGCCTGCTGGATCGCTGTAAGCGAGGGGCAGGTCGTGGCCGCCGCGCCAGCGGCGGTTCGCCAAACGAGTCCAGAGCCGCCGGGGAAACGCGTCCAGTGCCGGTAAGCCGGGACGGAAAGCTCTCGGCGGTTTGGGAGCGGGCTCTTCCGAATGGAGGCCTGTGCCGGCGAGCGCCCTGCCCCGAGCCGACAGACCGGCCCGACCCGATGATGCCGTTGCCCGATCAGCCGGTCGCCACTGCGCGCGCAGCAGCGCATCCGGAACCGTTCGCGAGACATAGGTTCCCGAGCGCAGCTGGCCTTCGATATACCCCTCCGCGTGGAGTTGCGCGAAGGCAAGGGCGACCGTGTTGCGCGACAGGCCCAGCTCCCGGGCCAGGAGCCGCGAGGATGGAATCCTTCCCCCAGGCGGCAGCCGCCCGGTCAGGATCGCATCCCGGAATCCGTCGTACAGTTGGCGGTGAAGCGGAACGTCGTCTTCCGGATCGATGGGGACGAGCGTGAGGGGCGTGGGACGGCTGGGCATGGGACGAACTCGGGCGGCGGTATCTGGCACCATAGCTCGGCACGATCTGGCTCTTTTAACAGGGCCAGTTTCGACCTAATATATCGCCATGACGGCCGTTCCCCACTCCGACACCCGCATCCGGGTTCACCCCGAGCGATCGGTGCCCGAGCAAGCACTCGAGATTCTCGTTGCCGGGTTAGTCGCCCATGTGGGGATCGTCGAAGACGGTCAGCCGGTCGTCATCCCGATGACTTATCAGTTCGACCCCGCCGAGCCGGACGTGTTATACCTGCACGGAGGGCCGAGCAGCCGGCTCCTCTCTCATCTTGCGACCGGAGCGCCGGTGTGCGTCACGGTGACGCTGCTGGACGGATTGGTCTACTCGAAGACTGCGCTGTACCACTCGGTGAACTACAGGAGCGTGGTGTGCTTCGGGCGCGGGGCCCCGACGCCTGCGCCCGAGCGGGCTCGTGAGATCCTTCACGCCATGGTTTTGCGCTGCTTCCCCGACCGCGTCATCGGGCGCGACTTCGCCCCGATTCCCGATACACACCTCGACGCCACGGCGCTCGTGCCGCTCCGAATTGATGCCATGAGTGCCAAGGCACGTCGGGGTGGTCCGAAGGGGCCGGGCGACAACGATCCGACCAAACCAGGCACTGCCGGCGTGATTCCGCTTAAGGCGACGCCGTGAATTGCGGGATCAGCCCGTGAGCCGCGCCACGTTTTTCGAGCAGCGGTGCCGGACCTGGCGGTTACTGAGCAGCGATCAGGCGCTGAAAGCGAGGGTTCTTCCGAAGCGGTGCGAAATTGGGATCGATCCGAAGCAGACCTGGTGAGAGGTTGTAAGGTACCTTGAGCAAAGCCTCGAGCTGATCGATCGCCTTGTCAGGCTCGCCCGTCAGGGTGTAGATCCGCGCGAGCTGATGCTGGTGGTAGGGTCCCGCGAAACCATCCTGGCTGGTCGGACTGAGCTCTACGGAGCGCTGTCCCTCTCGAATCGCCTCCGCTTTTCGGCCACCCATGATCGCCAGGCTTACCCCAAGAAGCGCATGCTGCTGCGCGTCGTTAGGGGCGCCTCGGATGTGGTCCTCAAACGCCATCCGGGCCGAATCAGCATACGCTCTGGCGTTGGCGAAATCACCGCGCAGATGATAGGTCTGGGCCAGTACAATACCCCAGTTGGCGCGATCATCGTCGAATGCGCTCGGCGGTAGGCGCAACAGCAACAGCTGCTGAGCATCATCGAGCACCCAATACAGGTCGGCGTACACACCAAAGAAGGCCGCGAGTGCGGTAGGCTCAACCTCGGGCGGAACGCCCGCAATGACCGCCCGAGCTCCCGCCAGATCACCTTGAGCCAGCGGGACCATGGCTCGAAACTCAATGACGGCAAGGTTCGTCGGCGCGAGGGCCAGCGCCCGGTCCGCCGCCGCGAGCGCTTCGGGATAACGACGGAGCCATATGTATGCAGCAGCGAGACGGCGAGCCGTCAGTACTGCCCGGGGATCGATGGTCTGTGCGCGCTTCAGATGTGCCACCGCCTGGTCCCAGCGACCCAGGGTTTCCTCCACTAATGCTGAGGCCGTGAGCAAATCAGCATTGTCCGGTGCGCCCTTGAGCCCTGCTTCGTATGCCGCCAGGGCAGCTGCGGGCTCGTTGCGCACCAACGCGTGATAGTTGCCGAGCGCAAGCTGGCTCTCCGGCCGGTCGGAACCGAGCTTGATGGCACGGTCCGAAGCGCGCTTGGCTCCCTCGGCCGCAGAGGGGATTGGCGTACCGGCCGAGTAGTACCAGGCGTTCGCCCGCGCGAGCTGAGCCCACGCGAGCAGGAACGTCGAATCGAGCGCCACCGCCTGCTCGTAGTATGCGATTGCTTGTCGCAGGCTTGGAGGATCGTTGACTCCGATCCCCTGTGATGCTGCTTCGCCTTTCAGGTAAGCATCGTAGGCAGCGAGGTTGGCCGTGGGCTTTTCCTTGAGCGTTTCGCGCTGGGTCGAGCCCATCGCCAGATTCAGCGCGTCGGCCACTCGGCCGGCGATGTCACCCTGGACCTGAAAGACATCCGTCAGGCTCGCGTCGAAGGGTTGTTGCCATTTCGTGGTGGGAACGCCACCCTCAACTGCCACTAGTTCCGGGCTCACGCGCACCCGACTTGCTGTGCCCGCCGCTCCCTTCTCCCAGCGCACTTTCCCGATCAGCACGTAGTCCACGCCGAGCTCGCGGGCGATGTCGGGCAGCCGCTTCGACGTGTGCTTGTACTCGCCCGAGCTGCGGCTGGCGATCACCTGAAGGCCGGGAAGCGCCGAGAGCTTACCCCGCACCTCATCGGTGATCCCATCAGCGAAGTATTCGCTCGCCGAGTCGCCCAGATTTTCAAACGGAAGCACCGCGAGGCGCTTGATACCGCTAACGTCCGTATCTGCAGCCGTATGCCCTCGGCGCCAGGCGAAGAGAACACCCAGACCGATGGCGAATCCGCCGAGCAGTGCAAAGGTGATCGCGTAGCGGCGAGCGACGTTGGGTCGGTGAGCCGGTGGCGCTGCCACTGAGGCGGATGCCACCGTGGCGCCCGGGGACGATGGGTGGGTGGTCACGATCGGGGTCGCCCCGGTCGCTTCCAAGGCCTTACCGAAGTCGGCGGCGGAGGCCCATCGGTCTGCCGGGGAACGCGCGAGTGCCTTGGTCACTGCGTGTTCGACTGACTCTGGCACCGTGTCCCGCACCGCTCTGAGAGGCCGTGGTGTCTCGGTAAACTTCCGCAGGAGGATGGCTTGTCCCGAGGGCCCGGTGAAGGGCGGCTCGCCCGCGAGCATCTCGTACAGCACACAGCCAAGCGAGTAGACGTCGGTTCTGGCGTCGATCTCCCGATCGCCGCCCGCCTGTTCAGGACTCATGTAAGCCGGCGTACCGAGCGACATGCCGGTTTCGGTCAGCGGAGCCTGCGACCCCTCGGTGGCGCCCCCGATTGATCCGCCCAGTGCCCTCGCAATGCCGAAGTCCGCGACCAACGTGTCGCCGTCGCGAGTGAGCAGGATGTTTTCCGGCTTGATGTCGCGGTGAACCACTCCCTGTCGGTGGGCGTAACTCAAGGCCGCCGCAGTCTCGCGCGCGATGCGGAGAGCCTCGGGAACGGAAAGCTGCCCTTCTCGCCTAAGCCGGGAGCGGAGGGTTTCTCCGTCCACGTACGGCATGGTGAACCAGAGATGGCTCTCCGTCCCGCCAGAATCCAGAACCGTGAGGATGTGGGGGTGCTGGAGGCGTGCAGCGAATCGGATCTCCCGCTGAAAGCGTTCGGGACCCAGTGTAGCCGCGAGCTCCGGATGAAGCACTTTGACCGCCACCGGGCGGTCGTGCCTCAGATCCTGAGCCAGAAAGACGGTCGCCATCCCGCCGCGACCAAGCTCTTGCTCGACGCGGTAGCGATCGGCCAACGCGACTTGGAGTTGGGCCCTGAGATCCACCGGGATTTTCCCGTTATCGAGAGAAGGGGTGGCCTTGCCGGCCAGGGGAAGCATAGCCCGGGTGCGAGTTCCGGGCCAGAGCGAGGCGGCCTCGGCGTCAGACCGAGCTACCATTCTCCCCGTGCCACCACGCCCGACCCCCTACGACCTCGTCTTCGCCCCATTGGCGGAACAGCGGTTTCCCGCCATTCGAGCCGCTCTTTCCGACACCGGCAGTGACCCCCGGGATCGCGATGCTTTCCTGCTGACCGCTGAAGCTGCCCGGCTGATCCATGACCTCCGCCCCGACGAGGGCCTGGGCGAGGACATCGACCGGCTCGCCGCGCTGGTGCATCACGCCTTCCTGTTCTGGGAGCACGGGAGCGAGCTGGTCTCCCTCGACCGGACACTAACGGACAAGCTGCTGGGATCGCCGCCGCCGTCTGCCGAAGGCACGCCCGCCCAGGCGCCCTACGTTCAAGTCCCTGAGCGGCAGATCTGGGCTCGCCCGGTGGAGCAGGAGGCCTACGAACCACTCGACGGCTGGTTTGCCCATGTGGCTCCGGGCAGCCTCCTTCGCGTGCTTGCCGTCTTCGGCTTGCACCCAGACAGGATGGGTTTCACCGTTGTGGAGGCGATCGGACCCCGTTCGACCAACCTGCTTCGGCCGGACGGCTCTCCGCTCTTTGCACCCACCCTTCGCGGTGGCGATGCAGCCCGCCTGCGCGAGATCCTCGGCGGTGAGGAGCTAGTCGAGCTGGGCTGGCGGGTACGCGACGCCGGAAAGACGCCTTAATGGAGACCATGGATAAGAAGGCGGTTGCTCAGGTCCTGGAGCAGATCGCCTCTTTCATGGAGCTCAAGGGAGACAATCCCTTCCGAATTCGAGCGTTCCGGACGGCTGCCCGGGCGCTTGCCGGCATTCCGGGTGAGCTTGGCGAGGCCCTCCAAGACGGGTCTCTGGCCAGCACCCGCGGTATCGGACCAGCCATCCTCCAGATCATCGGTGAGCTTGCCTCCACCGGGCGCTCGTCCATGCTCGAGGAGCTGCGTGAACAGGTTCCGCCCGGCCTGGTGGAGATGTTGTCCATCGCGGGCCTTGGCGTGGCCAAGATTCGCCAGATTCACGATCTGCTGGACATCGACTCACTCCCCGAGCTGGAGGCGGCGGCGTTGGACGGGCGGCTGGCGAAGCTGCCGCGCTTCGGTGCCAAGACCTCGGAAAACATCCTCCGGGGAATCGCCTACCTCCGCCAGGCGACGATTTATCGCCTCTCGCATCACGCCGCCGAGGAGGCTGCGGCACTGAAAGAGGCGCTGGAAAAGCTCCCTGGCGTCCTGCGCGCGATCATCGCCGGCGACGTGCGGCGACGAGCCGAGCTAGTGAAAGACGTCGTACTCGTGGTCGTGGCAGAGGTGCCGCCCGCCGAGCTGTTCGAGCGACTGGGAAGGCTGCCCGGCGTACATGAGTTTGCCGGTCAGGACGAGCGCCGGGTTACTCTGCGATTCGCCGGCGGCGCCAGCGCGCAAATCATCGTCACCACGCCGGTCAACCTTGGCGCGGTGCTGGTCCAGGCGACCGGGAGCGAGACACATCTCGAGGCGTTGGCAAAGCACGCCGCCGCGAAGGGCTACGATCTGAGCGGTGCGGCTCTGTGGCGGGGCCACGAGTTCGTGCCGACGCCATCCGAAGGTGAGCTGTACCGTGCTCTCGCATTGGCTGAAATTCCGCCGGAGTTGCGGGAGGGGCGGGGCGAGGTCGAGGCCGCCGCAGCCGGCAAGATCCCTGTGCTGGTCGAGCGCGCTCAGCTTCGCGGACTGCTCCACTGCCATACCAACTATTCCGACGGATCCAACACGGTCGAGGAGATCGCCCTGGGCTGTCGATCCGTCGGCTACTCGTACGTCGGTTTGACCGATCATAGTCAGGCCGCGGCCTACGCGGGCGGACTTGCCGCGGAGGACCTTGCGCGTCAGGCAGAGGAAGTGGACGCGGCAAACAAGAGGCTGGACGGGATCCGGGTACTCAAAGGCATCGAAGCCGACATCCTGGTTGACGGCAGCATCGATTACGACGCCGCCGTACTCGCTCGGCTCGATTTCGTCATCGCTTCGATCCACAGCCGATTCAATCTCAATGCCGCGGAGATGACCACACGGATGCTCGCCGCGATGGACAACCCGTACGTGACCATCATCGGGCACCCGACGGGCCGGCTGCTGCTTTCGCGTGAGCCGTACGATGTCGATCTGGATGCCCTGTTCGAGAAAGCCGCCTCACGGGGGGTCGCAATGGAGATCAATGCCGATCCCCACCGGCTCGATCTCGACTGGCGGGTCTTGCGGCGAGCGCGCGAGGCCGGCGTCACGATCTCCATTGGTGCCGACGCTCACAACGTGTCGAGCATCGGCAACGTGGAGTACGGTGTGGGAATGGCGCGGAAGGGCTGGCTGGGTCCGAACGACATTCTCAATGCCCGGCCGCTGGAAGAGTTCCTCGAGTTCGTTGCGCAGCGGAGGACGGGGTGAAACGGCGGGGGACCAGCCTGGCCAGGGCGGTGGTCCGCGCGCCGATCATCTTCGAGCGGCTGCATGCAGCCTATCCTGAAGCGAAAACCGCGCTGAGCCACACCAATCCCTTCGAGCTGCTCGTAGCCACGATCCTGTCGGCCCAGACCACGGACGTCAGGGTGAACCTGGTGACGCCGGCGTTGTTCGCTCGCTATCCTGACGCGGCGGCACTGGCCCGCGCTCGACAGAGCGACGTCGAGAGGCTGATCCAGTCCACCGGATTCTTCCGGAACAAGGCCAAGAGCATCATCGGCATGGCCCAAGCGCTTGTGGCCGACTACGGAGGTGAGGTGCCCAACACAATGGAGCAGCTTATCAGGCTGCCCGGCGTGGGGCGCAAAACGGCGAACGTGGTGTTGGGAAATGCCTTCGGGATCAACGAGGGTATCGTGGTCGACACTCACGTCACCCGCCTGAGCCTTCGTCTGGGTCTCACGCGACAAACCGATCCGGTGAAGATCGAGCAATCGCTGATGAAGCTCTTCCCCCAGAGTTCCTGGGCGCTGCTTTCCCACCTGCTGATCTTTCACGGCCGCCAGATCTGCATCGCCCGAAAGCCCAGGTGCCCGGAATGCGTGGTAGCGGACTTGTGCCCGTCGGCAAAGGTGTAAAGGAGGAAAGCGGGGGAAAGGGAGAAAAGAAGAAAGGGAGAATTGGGGAGGCAGAATCATGCTTCCGCTTTCCCATTCCCCCTTTCCCCTTTCGCCCCTTCTCCCTCTCCTTCTGCCTCCCAGCTCACAATTTCCCCGGCGAGCGCCGAGGCCGCCACCGTGTACGGACTCGCCAGATACACCTGTCCCGGCCCCGAGCGCCCCGGAAAATTGCGGTTGATCGTACTGATGGTCACGATTGCGTGGTCTGCGCTCGCGCCAGGCCCTGCGTTGATGCAGGCGCCGCAGGAGGGGCCGAGTACCTCGGCGCCGACAGCGCGAAAAATCTCGACATAGCCGCGCTGCTCAGCGTAGCGCTTCACCTCCTGGCTGCCAAACTGCACGTAGCAGCGCACGCCCGGCGCCACGCGGCGGCCAGTGCGCGCGGCACGCGCAAACACCTGTGCGTACATGTCCATGTCTTCCCGCTTGCCCGCGGTACAGCTTCCGGCATATGCGATGTCTACCGGCACCGGCGCCCCCAACTCGTCGACGAAGCATCCGTTGCCGGGATCGCCCGGGAGCGCGACCAACGGGCGGAGGGAACCAGCATCGATCTCGATCACTGCCGCATAGACGGCGTCCCTATCAGAAGTCAGACCGGTCAACAGCCTGTCGATCTCAGCGAGGGCCAGCCCTCGCTCACTCGTGAGAAAGTCCGCCACGACGCCGTCCGGGGGCACGAGCCCGGTAAATGCACCCACCTCGGCCGCCATGTTGGTGAGGGTTGCTCGTTCGTCGAGCGACATGTTTTCGACCGCCTCGCCGCGGTATTCCAGAACGCTTCCGATCGCACGGCCTTCTCGTACGAACGGATGACGCAGCAACTCGAGCATCAAATCCTTGGCAGTCACGTTGCTCGGCAAGCGGCCCTGCACGCGGATCAGCACAGTCGGCGGCACCCGGATGCGAGCGTCCCGAGTAAGCCACGCGGCGCAGAGCGCGGTCGTCCCCACCCCGAAGGCAAGGCAGCCGATCGCCCCGCTATGCGGGGTATGGCTGTCGCTCCCAATAACGACCTGACCCGGGAGTGCGTGACGCTCCAGAACCTTGGCGTGACAGATCGCCTCGGATCCCCCCGTCGGAAGGCCGTTGGGTGCGCGCGGCAATTCGTCGTACAGCCTGAGTCCCTGCTGCTCGGCGAAGGACTCCTGTCGCCGCTTGAGCTCGAGGGCGAGATCCAGCATGCCCTCACGCTTGCGAGATTCCGGCATCACCAGCTCCAGCAGCGTGAGATGGTCGCGAAAGAGCAAGACCGATTCAGGGTCGCGCACCCGTGCTGTCGGGCCGACCTCTCTGTTCCAGAGCTCGGCCGCCATCGGGGTCACATATTCGTGGCTGAATCGGAGGTCGGCCCTCACGAATCCTTCGTCGCCCGGGCCTACCGACGGAACACCGATCTGGTCGCGCCCCGCATCGACCACCCAGTGACGGGCCACGATCTTCTCCGCAAGCGTGAGGGCCCGCTGCGACGTCACTGGTAACGCCGCCGGTTCACGTCCCTCGAGTCGAGCCGTGCAATAGGGAAGCAACCCGCCACTCGCTACTATTCCCCGGCCCACCAGTCCTTCACCCGCTGTGAAGTGAGCGAGCGGGATCGGCTCTCCGCGATAGATCAGGTCGAGCAGCCCGAAATCGGTGGTGGTGAAGATGCCGAGGTTCTGGCAATTCTCGCGGTAAATGCGCTCGAAGCTCTCGGCGATCACCAGCCGAATGCCGGCCGCACGTTCCGCATAGGGCGACGCCTCCCGGCTCGACCCCTTGCCGCGGCGCCGCCCGCTCACCGACACAGCGAAACAGCCCTGGCGTATCGCACCTTTTCCGACTGGTGTTTCACCGCCGCATGTGAGGCCGGTGTAGACGAAATCGGCCAGCCTCGCGTCGGCGTGATAACAGGCCCAGGCTGGTGTGATCTCGTCAGTCGAGATGTCGTGACGCAGCACGACCCCGGGAGACCAGACCAGGTCGCTGCCGTCGAGTTGGGCGCGGAGCAGCGCCGGGTTCTCCGTCAGAAGCAGAACGCGACCGTCGAAGCGGATGGAGGTCATGGTGAACGTGAAAATAGAGGAGGCAAGAGCGTGTTATAAGTTCACGATGCATTTGCTCCGGATCTGCCCGACCGTGCTACTGCTCGGGTTGGCCGCGACGCCCGCCCTGGGCCAGACGAGGTGGAAGGTTGAGCCACCCGGCACCGGCCGTATCACCGGCAGCTTTGCCGATGGGCGCGTCAGTGAGACCTCCGGAGTGGCCCCCAGTCGAAGGGTGGGCGGAGTAATCTGGACCCACAACGATGCGGGCGATGGCCCCCTGATCTACGCCAGCGATACGACCGGGACTGCCCTGGGGACTTTTCGGGTTTCCGGCGCTCGCAATCGCGACTGGGAGGACATCGCGTTCGGGCCCTGCGGCTACAGGTACACCTGCCTTTACCTAGCCGACACCGGCGACAATAGGGAGAACGAGAAGACGGTGGCCCTCTATCGGTTACCCGAGCCGTCGCTACCAGTCAAGCATCCTCGTCGCATCGAAGATACGCGTCCGGCCGAAAGTCTTCGGATCCGCTACCCAGACGGGCCTCACGACGTCGAAGCGATGTGGCTGGCGCAGAATGGCGACGCACACCTTGTAACTAAGGGGCGCTCTGGACCGATCAAGCACTATCGCGTGCCCGCAAGTGCCTGGGGCTCTGAAAAGACGGTGACAGCCGAGCTGATCGAACGCTTGCCGATTCCTCTCTCGTCAACCGAAGACTACGTCACGGGAGCGGGGCTCTCGCCCGATGGCCGCACAGTAGCGATTCGAACCTACTCGAGGATCTATTTCTTCTTTCCGTCGCGCGACGGCACCTTGGAAACACCCAGCGACCCGTTAGCCTGTGATGTGCATCGGCTGGGTCCCCAAGGTGAGGCGGTGGGCTGGCTCGATCAGAGCCGGATCGTGCTCACGAGCGAACGAGGCCTTTTTTCCGCCGGCACCATCGCCGTGGTGGATTGCCCTCTTCCCGTTCGAGTCGCACAGCGATGAAACTGCTGGGCGGCCTGAGCCGTCTTGCCGCCTGCTGCTTCTTCACTGTGCTCGGTGCGGCGGGCAACCTCCTGGCTCAAACACCGGCAAAAGCAGCAACCCTGGTGAGTCCGAATGCTCTGCGGGCGTACATCGGATTCCTGGCTGACGACGCTCTCGAGGGACGAGGCACCGGCGCCCGGGGGGGACGGGTTGCCGCGGAGTTCATCGCGGCCCAGTTCCGCCGTCTCGGGCTCGAACCGGCAGGCGACAGCGGATCCTACTTGCAGGCAGTTTCGTTGCTCGGACGCACACCCAAGCCCAGGCTGGCCATTGGCGGGACGGCGCTTCGATATCCGGAGGACTACGTGGTATCGCCGGTATCGGACGACACGCTCATTCGGGTCTCGGGCGACATCGTCTTCGCCGGCTACGGGGTCGTGTCGCCTGCCCGGAAGTGGGACGACTACAAGGGCGTCGATGTTCGGGGAAAGGTCGTGCTGATACTTCCCGGCGACCCGGATTCGGCCGTGTTCGACCGGCTTACTGGGCGGCCCTGGACTGCGGTCCGGGAGAAGGCCGACGTGGCCGCCCGTCGCGGTGCGGCGGCGCTTCTGGTGATCCAATCCGAAGGTAGAGGAGGGATCGCGTGGACCGCCGTCGAGCCGCTTACCCGAGAGCGGATCTCGTTGGCGGCACCGGAGAAGGCAGTGGCGTTTACAGCCTGGTTGGCCGACAGCGCGGCTGCTGCACTCGCGATGAAGAACGGGCAGGACCTCGAGCGACTCCGTGCTGCCGCTCAGCGCCGTGACTTCACCCCAGCGCCGTTGGGCGTGCAGTTGCAAGCGGAGATCCACACCGCGATTCGGCCGGTACCGACCTGGAACGTGGTGGCCAAGCTTCCGGGGGGCGGAGCTCTTGCTGCTGAGGCGATGGTGGTTGGCGCGCACTACGATCATCTCGGGATCGGGCCGCCAGTGAATGGCGATTCGATCTACAATGGCGCCGAGGACAACGCGTCGGGCGTCGCGGCCGTGCTGGCGGCGGCTGATGCGATCGTCGGGAGCGGTGTTCGCCCGCAGAGATCGATCCTCTTCGTTGCTTTTGCAGCGGAGGAGCTGGGACTGCAGGGCTCGGAATGGCTGGTACGCCATCCCCCGGCCGGCGTGCGGCTAGTGGGGGCCTACGCGATGGATGTGCTCAATCTGTACGGGAAGACCCGGGACATCGGAACCGTTGGTGTCGACCAGTCAGCCTTGGGGACTCTGGTTCGCCAGGCCGCGGCCGCCGAGAAAATGACCATCAACGAGGATCCGGATGACCTTCGTCGCGGCCGGTTCTTTCGGTCCGACAACTATGCCTTCGCGCGCGCCGACATCCCGGCCATGCGTCTCGTCAACGGTGTCGATTTTGTGGGTCGTCCCTCGGACTGGGGCCGCCAGCAACGGGAGCGGTACTGGAACGAGCGCTACCACCAACCCAGCGACCAGTTGGCGTCATGGATGAGCATGGACGGCATCACACAGCAGGTTCGGGTGCTGGTTCGCGCCGCCCTTGCCGCGGCCAACGCACCGACCGTCCCCACGTGGGCGGCCAATTCCGATTTCAAGGCCGAATCGGGTGGTGGGCCCTGACACCATTCTCCGCCTCGGTTCGCCGAAGTCCGGTTCGCCGTTCCGCCGGTATGCTCCTGATCGGCTGGCTGGCCGCCACCGTGCTCGACGCTCAGAGCCCGGCCGATCGGGTCGCTCGTGCGGTGAAGCCGAGCGCGCTTCAATCTCACGTCGAATTTCTGGCTTCGGATGCATTGGAGGGTCGGGGAACCGGGGCGCGCGGCGGTCACCTGGCGGCCAAGTATATCGCGGCTCAATTTGCTCGCCTCGGCCTCGAGCCCGCGGGTGACAACGGAACCTACTTCCAGAGCCTGCCGCTTCGCGGTAGCTCGTTCTCGCCCGAGCTCAGCACGCCGGGCGAGCCGCCGCTATCGCCAGGAAAGGATTTCGTCGGGTACATCACGGGACCGACCGATTCGGCCGTGGTCACGGCCGACGTCGTATTCGTCGGCTATGGAATCACCGCGCCGGAAGAGAACTGGGCTGATTATGCCGGCGCTGAGGTCAAGGGAAAGGTCGTACTCGCACTCGCCGGCACTCCCGCCAGTCAGGATACCAGTCAATTCCAGAACCCCAAGCGCACCGATTACGGTTTCCGCCAGTACAAGGTAGATGAGGGGCTTCGGCACGGCGCGGCGGCAGTATTCGTGATCTATCGTCAGCCGTTCCCGACTTCCTGGGATGATATCGCGAGTACCTGGCTGGGCCGGCAGATTGAGCTGCCCAACTCCGCCGATTCAGCTTCCAGTGTAGGCGGATGGATCAACACAGCTGCCGCAGCCCGTCTGCTGGAACGGGGCGGGGAGAGCCTGGAGCAGCTAGCGGCGGCGGCAGCGCGGCGCGGCTTCGCCGCTCGGCCGCTTCGAGTCTCCCTAACCCTGGATGTGCGGAGACGGACCGAGCCGGTTTCAACCGTGAACGTGCTAGCTCGCCTCAGGGGACATGGATCCCTCGCAACCGAGGCAGTGCTCATCGGCGCCCACTACGACCACCTGGGAATCGGCCCTGAGATCGCCGGAGACTCGATCTATAACGGCGCGCTGGACAACGCTTCGGGAACCGCGGGCATGCTCACCATTGCAGAGGCGTGTGCCACATCGCGACTCCAGCCCGGCCGCTCGATTATTTTCGCGGCGTTCGGCGCGGAGGAGGCAGGCCTTCTGGGGTCCGAAGCGTTCGTGCACAAGCCGCCAATACCGTTGAGCCGCATCGCGGCCATGCTCAATCTCGATGGTCTCAATGTGATCACGGACACCAAGGACATTTCCGCGCTGGGGGCAGAATGGTCGACGTTGGGACGGGCCTTCCAGACGGCGGCGGGCGCCGAGCGGTACACGATTACCCCTTCGGGAAGCCCGATCATGCAGGAAGCCGTCGCACAGGATTTTTTCAATCGATCGGACCAAGCGCCGTTTGCGAGGGCCGGAGTGCCCGCGCTCTTTCTGTATTTCGGCGACCAGGTCGCCGGCTCAGCCGGCGGACCGACCGGTAAGCAGCTGCTCGACCAGTATCTGGCTCAGCGCTACCATCGACCCAACGACGACCTGAGCCAGCATTTCGACTACTCGGCCGGAGCCCGCACGCTGCGAGTCTTTGCCCGGACACTGGTGTCGGTGGCAAACGCGTCCCAGGCACCTCAATGGAAGGTCGGGGCGCCGTATAGGCGGTAGAGAGAGAAGCTCTCAGCTATCAGCTATCAGATCGGGAGGAATACCTTGCGTCGTATTGTCGGTTCGTTGATCGGAGTCGTTCTGCTCGTCCTGTCCGCTCACCCTGCCCGGCTTGCCGGACAGCAGGCCAATAACGCCAGCAAGGTCTCCCGGGCCGTGAGCGGTCAGATCATGCGGGCGCATCTCGAATTCCTGTCCGACGACGCACTCGAGGGGCGCGCGCCGGGAACCCGGGGCGGCCTTATCGCCGCCAAGTACATCGCTGCCCAATTCGAGCGCCTCGGGCTCCAGCCCGCCGGCGACGACAGCTCGTACTTCCATAGGGTCTCCATCGTCTCGCTAACCCCGCAGCCGCAGGTCAGCATCAGCGGCAGCAGTGAAACGCCGCTCGAATTCAAGAAAGACTACGTGCTCTGGTCCATGCACGACGATTCAGTAGTCTCGGTGACCAATGCCGACATGGTATTCGCGGGATACGGGATCGTGGCGCCGGAGTACCACTGGAACGACTACGATGGCCTCGACGTGAAAGAGAAGGTCGTCGTCGTGCTGGTGAACACACCCGGGCTGCGGGATTCGACGCTCTTCAAGGGGAAAATCCTCACGTATTACGGCCGCTGGACCTACAAGATCGAGGAGGCGGAGCGTCAGGGCGCAGCTGGCATCCTGATCATCCACACGCCCGAGGCGGCCACGTACGGATGGGCGACCGTGACCGGCTCGTGGACCGGACCGCAAACCCGCATCGAGCGGAAGCCCGGGGCATTGCGCATGGCCGGTTGGCTCAGTCAGGCCACCGCAGACCGTTTGCTGACGTCTGCGGGAGGCCTCGATCGTGCCACCCAGGCCGCCAGCCGCCCCGGCTTCAAGGGAACGCCGCTCCAGTCGAAGCTCACGGCTACTGTGAAAAGCACCATCCGTCGATCCGAGACCTACAATGTCCTGGGGCGTCTGCCCGGGCGCGGCACGAAGGCGCAGGAAGCTGTGATCATCGGGGCGCACTACGATCACCTGGGTATCAGTCTGGCAGTGAACGGCGACTCGATCTACAACGGCGCCCTCGACAACGGCTCCGGAACAGCCGGCATGCTCGCCGCAGCGGAAGCATTTGTTCGCAGTGGGGTCCGCACCTCACGGTCGCTGGTGTTCATGGCCTTCGCTGCCGAGGAGTCAGGGCTGCTCGGCTCCACGGCGTACGCCGCCCGTCCAACGATCCATCTCAAAGACATCGCGGCCGTGCTCAACATGGATGTGATGAATCTCTACGGTCGTACCAAGGACATCGCCGCGCTTGGGGTGGATCAATCCTCGCTGGGCCGCTTGTTCACCGCGGCCGCAAAGCAGGAAGGGCTAAGGGTCACCGTCAATGAGGACGCACTCATCAAGGGATCGTTCTTCCGGTCAGACCATTTTCCTTTCGCACGCGCTGGTGTGCCCGCCCTGGCGCTGGAAAGCGGCCTCGACTTCGTCGGGAGACCGGCCGGCTGGGGGAAGGAGAAGCAGGACGAGTACAACAGTCAGAGATATCACCAGCCCGGCGACGAGCTCTTGCCCTGGTATAGCTACGACGGTGCCGTGCAGCAGCTTCGGGTGATCGCCCGGACCGCCGTAGCGGCGGCGGAAAGCCCATCGCAGCCAGTTTGGGCGGCGAAATCGGAGTTCCGGTCAGCGGGGGAGGCACGCCTCAAATAGGGGTATGCAACCGGGCATAGCCGGTTTATCTTTGCGCCCGTTTAATCCCCACCCACCCCCCTGGGTCCCCGAGGGCGCCTCTGGAACTGCCGTCCCAGCACCGGATTCCGCTCTCCTGGCTGCTCCAGTACGGCAGCGAGGCCATCCGGTACCGGACGTACCGGGAGCTGGCGCCAGAGGGGTACGCGGCCCCCGAACACATCGAAGCCGCCCGAGCCGCAATTCCGGACTCCAAGGCCGCCCTGGCGACCGCAAAGAAGCAGAAGGACACCGGAATCTGGGGGGGCAACCTGCTCGCGACCGCCCCCTCGGCGGCTCAGGGCGTCAAGGACGTCGGGACCATCCCGCAGTACCGCCGCCTGCTCCAACTGGCGTTGCCGCTCGAAAGCCGTGCATTCAAGCTGGCCGATCGGGTGCTGTTTCGGCTGCTCACGCGCGACGAGAGTCCCGCGCTTCTGTTCGAGTATCAGAAGCCCGTTGCATCGGACCCGGCCGCTGCGGAATGGGTGCGAGGCATGATTCGCGAGGCGGCCTCGTGCGCCTTAGCGGAGGCGGGACACGCGGAGGATCCGCGACTGCGCGGCTCGGGCCACCGGATCGCGAACGCCATCTCCCAGTTTTTGCGAAGCCCGCTCGCCGAGAAGCCCTTCAGTCGCTCAGGGAAGAACCTCGTGCTGCATCCCGAGGCTCACCCACCAACCTGGTACTCGGTGGCGATGCTGGGCTCGATGCCGAACCTCCAGCGCGAGCGGGCCGGGTTCACGGAGAGACTGGGCCACTATCTGGCACAGCCTGCGCCTAAGAAGGCATTCGTCGTACAGTTCGGCCGCAAGACGATGAAGCCGACGCACCTGCTGCTGGGTGATCCCATCGAAGCCGACGCCAAGGGGCTCCCGAAGGATCTCCCGTTGGCGTTGCACTACATCGAGCTGCTCGCCCGGATTGGCGCGCTTCATACTGCGCCGGTCGCGACCAAGGTATTGGCAAGGGTGCTCAAGGACTGCGAGGAAAACGGGGTGTGGAACCCCAAGGGCCTTCGCGCCGCTCCCAAGCCTCTCAGCCATCTCACCTACCACGTCTATCCGCTGCAGCCGGACAACAAGGCACCTGAGGACAAGCTGGTGGACGTGACTTTTCGGCTCGCGTTGATCGCCAAGCTGCTCGGTTGGTCGCTGGAATACGTCTAGCCAAAGCCGTTAGGCAGTGGCCATTAGCCGTTAGCTGTGGCCGACGGACACTAGCTTTCATTCCCGTAGCCATCCAAACTACTCCCATGCCGCGCCTGGACCTCACACCGTTCGGCTTCACCCCGACGGAAAGCCTGGTCTATGAGGTGTTGCTGACTGCCGGCCCGGGTACCGGCTACGCAATTGCTCGTGCCGCGGGGCTGGCGCGGGCCAATGCTTACAGCGCGCTCGAGGGTCTGGTGAGCAAGGGCGCAGCTCGAGCAGACGGCGGGCGACCCCGCCGCTATCGCCCCGAAGACACCAACGCGCTGATCGCTCGCATTGCCAACGACCACGGGCAAGCACTGGATCGGCTGAGCGCTGACCTGGAAGGCTTGGCAGCCCCGACCATACCGACACTGGTCGAGATCGACTCACCTCGAGCGGCGCTGCAACTCATCTCTCACGACGTTGCTCGGGCGGAAAAGGCGGTGGCGCTCCTCGCTCCGCCCGAAGCGTACCCCCTGCTCGCTCCAACACTCAGGCGCCCCGCATCAACCGGCGTCGAGCTTACCCTCCTCGCAACCGGCCCGGTGAACCTGTCGTTTGCACCGGTAGCGGTGGTCGACAGCGGCCCGGAGTGGCCGGGAACCCCCCTCATCTGCGTGGTGGATCAGAAGAACGCAGTGATCGCTTACCGTCAGGGGAACGACGTGCACGGCCATTGGAGCACGGCGCCGGCAATAATTGCGGCGGCTCGGACCGCTATTGGGTACTTCGGCCGGTCGGAGTAACCTGAACAGCGTGAACGGTAAACAGTGAACAGTGAACGGGGGGTCCGGTGATCTGGGAGCCCCCGCTTACCGTTCACCGTTTACCGTTCACTGCTTTTAGTGTCTGAATCCCGCTGATAACGGAACTACGTCTCTCGGATTCTTCTCGTCTCCAAACAGCAATCGGCCTTCCCGGAACGACGCTCCCCTTAAGGTCAAGGCAAGCACCTCGCCGAGCTCGCTCACCATGTGGATCTCAAGCCTGTCCCGGACTTCCTTGGGCAAGTCCTCGAGGTCCGCTTCGTTCTCCTTGGGAAGCAGAATCGTCGTGATCCCGGCGCGCTCAGCGCCAAGAACCTTTTCCTTCACGCCGCCGATGGGAAGCACCCGACCCCGCAGCGTGATCTCGCCGGTCATTGCCACGTCGGGCCGAACCGACCGGCCGCTCATGGCCGACACGATCGCGGATGCCATGGTCACGCCTGCCGACGGGCCGTCCTTCGGAATGGCCCCAGCAGGCACGTGGACGTGGATGTCCCGCTCGAACATCTCGTCGGGAATCTGAAGCGCCGCAGCGTGGGACCGGGCATAAGTCCAGGCGGCCCGGGCAGACTCCTTCATCACGTCACCCAGCTGGCCGGTCAGGACCAGCTCTCCCTTGCCCCGCATGGTGCTCGCCTCGACAAACATGATGTCGCCGCCCGTCGGGGTGTAATACATGCCTGTCGCGACGCCAACCTGATCGTCCCGACCGGCCTTTTCGGGATGAACCTTGGGCCGACCCAGGAGATCGTCTACCATCGGCTTGTCCACCACCACCTGCTCGACCTCCCTGGCCGCGATCTTTCGCGCCACCTTGCGGGCCAAACGGCCGATCTCGCGTTCGAGCTGACGCACGCCCGACTCACGGGTGTAACCCGCGATCACTTCCGAGAGCGCATCGTCGGTGATCTCGAGCTGCGCCGGTGCGACGCCGTTCTCCTGGAACTGGCGCGGGATCAGATACTGCCGGGCGATCTGCTGCTTCTCCCGCTCCGTGTAGCCCGAGAACTCCACCATCTCCATCCGGTCAAGCAGCGGACCAGGGATGTTCTGAACGAAGTTCGCAGTCGCGATGAACAGGACCTCGCTCAGATCGAAAGCCACGCCGAGGTAGTGGTCTACGAACGAATCGTTCTGCGCCGGGTCCAGCACCTCGAGCAAGGCCGCCGCCGGGTCTCCCTGGAACGAGACACCCAGCTTGTCTACCTCATCCAGCAGGAAGACCGGGTTCTTGGTCCCAGCCTGCTTCATGCCCTGGATGATCCGGCCGGGCATAGCCCCGACGTAGGTACGCCGGTGACCCCGGATGTCTGCCTCGTCACGCGCGCCGCCCAGAGAAATTCGGACGTATTTACGCCCCATCGCCCGCGCGATCGACTTGGCAATCGAGGTCTTTCCCACGCCGGGAGGTCCGACGAAGAGCAGGATCGGCCCCTTGGCGACTTTGTCGTCTTCCTGACCCGGCAAACGCGTCGGCTTGGATGAAGAGCCGGCCGATCCGTCGGCAAGGGTCGCTTCCGGAGACGGTTTCGCGGCTTCTCCATTGCCCGACACCGGTGTTTCGCCAGTCCGACCGTCAGTCTCCGCCCGTTTACTGGCGTCCCGGAGCTGACGCACGGCCAGGAACTCGAGCACCCGATCCTTCACATCCTGCAAGGCGTAGTGATCTTCCTCGAGAATCCGGGAGGCCTCGGGGAGGTCGAGATGGTCCTCTGTCCTGATGTTCCAAGGCAGCTCCGCAACGTTCTCCAGATAGGTCCTGATGACCTGCGACTCCATTGACTCACGGCCGATCCGCTCCAGGCGACCCAGCTCACGATCGACTTCCTTGCGGGCGTCGGGAGGGAGGTTGAGCTCCGCGAGCTTCAGCTTGAGCTCCTCCAGCTCGCTGGTGCCCTCCTCATCCTCACCCAGCTCCTTCCGGATCTGTTTAAGCTGCTCGCGCAGAAACATCTCGCGCTGCCGCTCGCCTAGCTCCTCCTGGACCTGGGACTTGATGTCCTCCTGAGCGTCGACCATGCTGATCTGGCGCTGCACGTGCACCAGCACCCGACGCAGCCGCTCTTCGACTGAAAGGGTCTCGAGCAACGCCTGTCGTTGCTGGGGTGTGATATCGATATATCCGGCTACCAGGTCGGCAAACTTGCCGGGCTCGTTGACCCCGGCCAGAACCTGCTGCACGACCTCTTCCGGCAAGCCCGACTTCTGGCCCAACTCGGCGGCGCGCGCCCGAGCCTCACGGTGCAGCGCTACGAAGGCGGTCTCGTCTGGGCGCAACGGAAGCATTTCCTCCGCTTCGCGCACGACCGCCTGGAGATAGCCGTCTTTTTCGGTATAGTGGAGGGCAATACCTCGCTGCTCGCCATGGAGCAGCAGTTGCATGCCCGAAAGCCCTCGCTGCATCTGTCCGATGCGCGCGATGGTGCCGACGGTGTAGAGGACTTCGGAGGTGACGGTTTCGACGTTCTGGCGCTGCGATACCGCGAAGACCTGCCGCTCCGGCGTTGTGAGCGCAGCTTCGATTGCGCGCAGAGTACCGGGTCGCCCGGCGCCAATCGGCGCGGTGACGCCCGGAAACAGAACCACCTCGCGAAGAGGAAGAACCGGCAATGTGAGGCGTTCAGCCATCTGAATTACTGCTCCTCGTGAATGCCCTCACGGGCGCAAATGACACTTCAAACCAAACGATCGGCCCCAAGTAAGCATCTGGCGTGCCACGGGAGGCGGCATCGTTCGTCTTGTGTTTCAACAGGTTGCGGCCCCCGCTCGGTTCCCCTTGGCGCTATCGCCCGGCCCCAGGTCCGCTATTTTGTCGGACGAGGTGGCTGGCCTGCCGATTTGGCTTGATAGGCGTACAGACGAGCCGATCGGTTGAATCCCCACACGCGGCCTCCGCGTAACACCTCCGCGCGCCGTCGTGTTGCCATCAGCCAAGCCGCCAGCGCAGATTCTCAGCGCCCAATCACCTGACCCTGGGTTGCAATGCCCCTGATCGGCGACTCGACCGGCGATTCGACCAACCACCCGCTTCCCACCCGACTCTCCCGAGCGCTGGGCGACATGTACACGCTCGAAGGCGAGATCGGTCGGGGTGGCATGGGTGTGGTCTATCGGGCGCGCGACGAGCGACTCCAGCGGCGCGTCGCCATCAAGGTGCTGCCTCCCGAGCTCGCCTTCCAGAATGACATCCGGGCCCGCTTCACCAGGGAAGCCCAGACCGCTGCCCGACTCTCCCACCCTCACATCGTACCTATCCATACCGTCGGCGAGGGCGAAGGGCTGGTCTACTTCGTCATGGGCTACGTGGACGGCGAATCGGTTGCCGGACGAATCAGACGACGCGGCAAGTTACCGGTCGACGAAGCCCGCCGCATTATGGCCGAGACTGCCGACGCGCTCGGCGCCGCCCACACTTTCGGCGTCATTCATCGGGACATCAAGCCGGACAACATCCTCCTCGAGGGAACCCGTGGCCGGGTCATGGTCACTGACTTCGGCATTGCCAAGGCGCTATCACAGGCGTCCGGCGCCACCCTGACCGGCGCCGGCGTCGCGATCGGCACGCCGTCCTTCATGAGTCCGGAGCAAGCGGCTGGCGAGCGCGAAATCGACGGAAGAAGCGATATCTACAGCCTGGGCGTGGTCGCGTACCAGATGCTTACGGGTGATCTCCCATTTTACGCGCCCACGGTCGCGGGAATCCTGATGAAGCAGATCACGGAGCCCGCGCCGGACGTTCGCACCAAGCGGCCCGATATACCCGAAGATCTCGCACTGGCCGTGAGCCGGTGCCTCGAGAAAGATCCGCAGAACCGTTGGCCCACTGCGGACGCATTGAGACGTGGGCTGGAGAATCGCAGCGTCGGCGGATATCGGCCTACGGGAACCGGCTGGAGAACCGGACAGGCCGCGGAGAGAGCCAAGCCCCTGGAGAGGGAATCCCGCAGCAGCGCCCGTCCGCCGCGCCCGTCCCAGGGGCGCGAGCGAGTGGCGAGCCCGCGCCGTCCACCGCTTCCAGCGCGTCAGTCCAGCCGGCAGCCGGCTTCGGGGGACACGCCGCTCCCAAACACCGGCGAGCCCCAGATCATCGTCCGGGTCCGGGCCCAGTTTGCACGCTGGGCCGCCGTATCGGGCGGGCTTTTCATGATCAACGTGGCGACCGGGATCGAGCATCCCTGGTTCCTCATTCCTGCGGCAGGGATGGGATTCGGGCTGCTTCAAGGGTATGGGAAGCTCTGGCAGGCGGGATACAGCTGGCGCGACGTCCTCAAGCGACCTCCAGCCCCGGACGCGGTCGAGACCACCCTCATCAAGGGCGGCAACCTGCCCCGGCAGTTGCCTCCGCCTCAGGCCTCGGAGTACGGGGCCCAGCTCGCCCTTGTCCTTCAGGCCCATGGCGATCGCGCCGCGGTCTACAAGCTGCTCGAGAAGCTGATTCCGGCCGAGCGGGAAATGCTGCCCGAGATCGGGCCGACGGTCGATGCTTTGTACGAGCGTGCGACCGATCTCGCCCGGACCCTCCACGCGATGGAGACCAACCTCGACACCGACGCGCTAGGTCAGATCGAGTCGCGGATTCAAGCCCTGAATCGAGAGCCGGACGATGCCGAGCGCGCGCGCCGGTTGGCGCTGCTCGAAAAGCAGCGGCGTACCTTGACCGACCTCGAGGCGCGCCGATCGCAGGTGAGTGCACACCTCGAATCGTGCGTTCTCGCAGTGCAGAATGTTCGCTTCGATCTGCTCAGGCTGCGCTCGGCCGGTGTCGCAGCGGTCCTCGGAGATCTCACCAACGCCACCCAGCAGGCCAAGGCCCTTTCCCGTGACGTGGACAACGTAATCGCTGCCGCCGGCGAGATCCGCGAGGTCATGCGATAGCAGTCATCGAGCGGGGAAATCGGAGCCGCGCCTGAAGTCGTTCGAATCGCGCCTCCCCACGCAGCAAATCCAGTCGGGGGTCCACCCCCATAAACGCCATCGAATGAGCCCGCTCGGCGTACGCCGTTTCCAGCATTTCCATGGCTTTCCCCGTCTCACCCAACGCCAGATGGATCAGAGCGACGTCGTACGCTGACACGTAACTGGTATTGCGCAGGTCGATCAGCTCGGCGAGCAACGTGCCGGCTTCTGCCTGGCCCGCCACGGCGAGAACTCGTGCGAGGCCAGCCAGGAATCCGACGTTGCGACCGGAACAGCGTACGGCCGCACGAAATGCGGCTGTTGCTTCAGGCAGCGCCTTCAGCTGCTCCAGCACCAGCCCGTACCAGGCGTGCGCAACCGCGAGCTCTCCGTCCAACTCGAGCGCGCGCAGGCACTGCGCGACGGCAAGGTCGTAGCGCCGTGCGAAGTAGTAGGACCACGCGAGTGCAGCGCTTTTGAGCGCAGACAGAGGGTCGAGCGCAATGGCTCGGCTGAACTCCCTCACCGATTCGTCGAATCGGCCCATGACCGCGAGGAAGTTGCCGTACCACTGATGGGTCGTGGAGTAGCCCGGGTTCAACCTGATCGCGAGCTGGAATTCGCGCTCTGCAGCGGCCCAGTCCCAGTCGTGATACATCGCGACGTAGGCGAGAGCCGGATGTGCCTCGCCCAGGCCGGGGTCGAGCTCGAGCGCCCGGACACCGGCCTGGCGAGCCTGGGGAAAGGCTTCTGTTGGACGCAATGCCGAGTAGAAGCCCAGGATGGCATACGAATCGGCGACGCCGGCATGGGCCGGGGCGTAGCCCAGGTCCCGCGCCAGTGCCTGCTGGAAATAGTCGAGACCTCGCCACAGATCAGGCTCGCTGCGGCGATTCCAGAAATGACGGCCTTTGAGATAGAGGGTGTAGGCCTCCAGATCGTCCGTGGCGGTCTTACCAGAGCCGAGCGTTGACGTCCCAGGAGTCGGATCTGGAGTGCGCTCACGATGCCGCGCGAGAGCTCGTCCTGCACCGCAAAGACATCTTCCAGCTCACGGTCGAAACTCTCCGACCATAGTTGGTAGCCATCGGCAACGTTAGTGAGCTGCGCGCTCAGGCGCAGTCGCCGGCCCGAGCGGCGAACGCTGCCCTCGACCACCGCCTGGACGTTCAACTGAGCCCCGATCTCGCGAACGTCGAGCTGCTTCCCCTTGAACGCGAATGCGGACGTGCGGGAGACGACCCGGAGTCCGGGCACTTTCGCCAATGCGTTGATGACCTCGTCCGTCATGCCGTCCGTAAAGAACTCGTTCTCCGGATCGGCGCTGAGATTAGCGAACGGCAGCACCGCGATGGACTTGTCGGCTGAAGCGGCGGGAGCGAGCTCGGTGCTCCGCGGAGCCACCAAAGCGGCTGCAAGAGCCGATGCCGAGGCGAACCGGTCGGCGGGTGACTTGGACAGAGTCTTCGTCACGACGGAATCGATCCAGGATGGCAGATCCGCACGGGTCGCTCGGAGCGAGGGGACCGGACCGGTGAGCTGCTGTGCCAGGACCGCCGCCGGCGTACCGCCTCGATACGGCTGCTTTCCGGCCAGCATCTCGTATAGCACACAACCCAGCGCGTAGATATCGGCGCGTCCGTCCAGGTCCGACTCCGCGGTGGCCTGTTCCGGGCTCATATAAGCCGGGGTGCCGACCGCCATACCAGCCTCTGTCAGTCGATCGCTGGCGCTCCTCGCCGCCTGGGCGACCCCGAAATCGGCGAGCCAGGCGTGTGACTCCGACAGCAGAATGTTTTCCGGTTTGACGTCGCGATGCACGATCCCGTGGCGGTGGGCGTGGTCCAGCGCGTCCGCCACCTGACCTGCAATCCTGATAGTCACGTCCAGCGAGAGCCGGCCTTCGCGATCCAGCAGGCTTCTGACGCTTTCGCCCGCCACAAAGGGCATAGTGTACCAAAGTTGGCCGTCCGCCTCTCCCGAATCGAAGACCGGCAGGATGTGGGGATGCTGAAGC
>Ga0114129_10002482_pt1 | contig 25616 bp, 24 predicted proteins | sample RhiMetdeltSRZDD1_FD_80071 | JGI IMG/M metagenome (GOLD analysis project Ga0114129, IMG submission 80071) | Populus rhizosphere microbial communities from Tennessee, USA - Rhizosphere MetaG P. deltoides SRZDD1 (version 2) (version 2) | ecosystem: Host-associated > Plants > Roots > Rhizosphere >...
CCGTGATGAACTCCCGTGATGAACTCCCGTGATGAACTCCCGTGATGAACTCCCGTGATGAACTCCCGTGATGAACCTATTCCAGCGCCCGCGCAGCCTCGCGCGCGTAGTACGTGATGATGATGTCGGCACCGGCGCGGCGGATGGCTGTGAGTGTCTCGAGCATCGCGCGCGGTTCATCGATCCAGCCATTGCGCGCGGCCGCCTTGAGCATCGCGTACTCGCCGCTCACGTGATACGCGGCAGTCGTCACGCCAAACTCCGCCTTCACTCTCCAGATCACATCGAGGTAGGTCAGCGCCGGCTTCACCATCACGATGTCGGCGCCTTCGTCGAGATCGAGCGCCACTTCGCGCAGCGCCTCCTGGACGTTCGCGGGATCCATCTGATGCGACCGCCGATCCCCGAACGCCGGCGCGGAATCTGCGGCTTCGCGGAAGGGGCCGTAGAACGCCGAACAGTACTTTGCCGCATACGACATGATCGCGACGTGCGGGAAGCCGTTGTGATCGAGCGTCGAGCGGATCCGTCCGACTCGGCCGTCCATCATGTCTGACGGCGCGACGATGTCGGCGCCGGCGGCCGCATGCGACGCGGCGGCGCGCGCCAATTGCTCGACCGACGGGTCGTTCGCGATCTCGTCGTCCACGACGATGCCGCAGTGTCCATGCGAGGTGTACTCGCACAGACAGACGTCGGTGACGACGAGCAGACCTGGCACTTCGCGCTTGAGCGCGCGCACCGCGGACTGGACGGGCGCTTCCGGATCGTAAGCCGCCGACCCGATCGCGTCCTTCTCGTCGGGGAGCCCGAACAACAGGACGCCGTTAATGCCCTCGGCCTTCGCCGCCGCCGCTTCCTTGACCGCTTCGTCAACGGACAGCTGATACACGCCGGGCATCGAGCTGACTTCGCGTCGTTGTCCCTCGCCGCTGCAGACGAAGAGCGGATAGATGAACATCTCGGGCGAGAGCCGCGTTTCTCGCACGAGCGACCGCACCGCAGGCGACCTGCGGAGCCGTCGAGGACGGTGCGGGAGATCGAGTTGCGCGCTACGTGCCGTGTCAGCAGGTGAAGTGGGTGTTCGAGACATTGGTTAGCTCTAGTTGTCTAGGGTGCTTGACGCGTGTGACGGCGCTGACGGCGCCGGTAACGATCACGAGGGCCGCGACGTTCGCGACGTTAACTATCCTTCGTCGTGTGTTCGTCGTGGCCGTCGCGATCGTTACCGGTGCCGTCAGCCGTCCCGCGTTGCTCACAGCGAACAAGCAAGCGCACAGGTGTCTACCTCTCAGCCATCGGCCGAGAGTTTCACGGTTTCCTCAGAAAAGTGTTCCACCAGCGCATCCACGAGATCAGGAATCGTGTAGCGCTGCGGCATCACTGTCGTTTCGATGTCGAGCTGCTGTGCCGCTTCAGCGGTCACCGGACCAATACACGCGACGGTGGTTGTTCGAAGCAGATCGACCGCCTGATCGAGGCCGATCATCTGCACGAAGTTCCTGACCGTCGAGGCACTGGTAAACGTAATGGCGTCGATCTGCCGCTCGAGCAGCATCGCGTAGATGTCGTGACCATCCGCCTGCTCCGCGCTCGCCAGCATCGTCCGGTACGCGATCACCTCGACGACGTGGCCGCCTTCGGCGCGAAGCTCGTCGGCCAGCGCCTCGCGGGCGAGATCGGCGCGTGGCAGGAGAATGCGCGCGCCGCGGATGGCGCCTGCGCCCTTCATCGTCTCGATGATCGACTCGACGCGGAACTCCGGGGGAATCAGATCCACCCTGATGCCGTATCTGGCAACGTGCGCTGCGGTGCCATCGCCGACGGCGCAGAGCTGCACGCCTTTCAGCTCGCGGACATCGCTCAGAGCCAGCAGGCGCTCCATGAAGTAGTCGACGCTGTTGGCGCTCGTGAAGATGATCCAGTCGAAGGTGCTGGCTTCTGCGCAGGCCCTGTCGAGATCGGCAGGGTCCTCGGGCGGGGCGATCCGAATCGTCGGTGCCGGGATCGCCTCGGCCCCGCGCTCTTCGAGCATGTCGATCAACTCGCCGGCCTGGTCCCGGGATCGGGTGACGACGATCCGCTTGCCGAATAGCGGCCGTTCGTCGAACCAGCGAAGGTGTTCCCGCAGGTTGGCAACGGCACCGATCACGAGCACCGCCGGTTCGCCTTCGAGGGCATGTTCGGCGATGTCGCCGAGCGTACCCTCGATCGTGCGCTGCGACGGCAGCGTCCCGTCGTAGATCAGCACCGCAGACTCTTCGGGGGAGCGGCCGCTTGCCACGATCGCCTGTGCGATCGTGGCTACTTGTTTCGATCCGGCATAACAAAGGAGCGTTGCACTGAGACCTGCCAGCTTGGCCCAGTCGACGTTTAATGGTGTGTCGGTCTCTGACTCGTGGCCTCTGACGAAAACAAGCACGTCGCCGGCGCCTGGATAGGTGACGGGAACACCGGCATAGGCCGGACCGCCGATCGCGACCGGCACGCCCGGCACCACCTCGAATGGAATGCCCTGCTCGTGCAGGAACAGCGCTTCCTTGCCGCCGCTGTCGAAGACGAACGGATCGCCCCACTTCAAACGCACGACAGTCTTGCCTTCACGCGCTTTCTCGACCAGCAGCAGGCTGATGGCATCCTGTTCCAGCGGTTTCGGGGCAGCCGCGCCAACGTCGATGCGTTCGGCGCCGGGTTTCGCCAGGCGAAGCAGGCGTCTATGCACGCGATGGTCGTAAATCACGACATCCGCCGCCTGCAGAAACCCGCGCCCGCGCACGGTGATGAGCGACGGGTCGCCGGGACCGGCGCCGACGATGAATACGCACGGTTGTTTCATGATTACTTCAGATCTTCAACGGAACTGTCTGCTTGCCGAATCGTGTCAAGAATGTCCAGGGCACCGCCCCTGATCAATGCGTCGGCAACGCGCCGGCCTAGCATGGCTGCGTCCGACTCCAGGCCCCGCTCTGATCGGGCGATGACACGAGACCCGTCAGGCGCCGCGACGATGGCTCGCACGTGCAACTGAGACGCGTCTGCCACTGCAAGCGCGCCGAGTGGCAGCTGACATCCGCCGCCGAGCGCCTCCACCACGGCCCTTTCGGCATCCAGCGCGATGCCAGCCGCCGGATCGTGGATCGCGCGCACGGCTTGCATCGTCTCATCGTCATCAGCTCTCGTCTCGATGGCAATGATTCCCTGTCCGGGGGCGGGCACACACCGGTCGATCGGGATCGGCGCGGTGATACGCGTCGCGAGCCCCAGCCGGCTGACTCCCGCCGCTGCCAGCACGAGCGCATCATACCCGCCTGTGTCCAGTTTGCGGAGCCTGGTATCGACATTCCCCCGGATCGGCACGAACGTCGCGCCCGGCAGAACTCCGGCGAGCTGAGCGGTGCGCCGCACGCTCCCTGTGCCGATCTTCGGCGCCGCCCCGAGCCGGGCAAGGGCGTCGTCGAACTCACCTGTCGGTGTGTCACCCGGCAGGATGAGGGCGTCACGCGGGTCTTCTCGCGGCAGCGTTGCCGCGAGCTCCAGACCACGCGGCAACACGGCCGACATGTCCTTGGCGCTGTGCACCGCCAGGTCGATGTCGGCGCGCAACAGGGCGTCCTCGATTTCCTTGACGAAGAGGCGCTTGCCACCCGCCTCGGAGAGCGGCGCCTGCTGAAGGCGATCCCCGGAGGTGGTGATGTTGACCAGCTCGCACGAAACGCCGCGCGAGCCGAGCAGGCGAGCGACGGCTCGAGCCTGCCATAACGCGAGCGGGCTGGCACGCGTGCCTATTCTGAGGATCACTAGACCCGCGCTTTCGGAGGCTTTTCGTCTGCTGCCAGACTGAACAACCGATTCAACGCGTCCGCGTAGGCGACGATGAGCGCTTCGTCGTTGACCGCTTTCAGTTGTTCGGTCGGCGTCAGCAGGAGCTTTTCGACGATGAGGCGCGTGATTTCGTCGAGACGTTCCCGGGCTTCCGGCGGCAGACCCGACAGCTTGGGTTCCAGACGCATCAGCTCGGCCTGCCTGATGGTTTCGAACCGTTGACGCAAGGCGACGACCGTCGGAATGATCTCTCGCGACTGCATCCACGCGGCAAACCGGACGACTTCTTCGTCCACGATCGCATCGGCATGCGCAAGCTCGCTGCTGCGGCGCGCGAGGTTTTCCTTCACGATGGTCTGCAGATCGTCGATGTTGTAGAGAAACACCTGATCGAGGTTGCCGACCGAAGCCTCGACATCGCGCGGCACGGCGATGTCGATGATGAAGAGCGGGCGGTCGCGGCGCGGGCGCATTGCCTCGGCGACGCGTGCGCGGGTCAGTACCGGATCAGCGGCGCCGGTTGCAGTGATCACGATATCCGCCGACATCAGGGCTGCATCCAGCCCGGTCCACGCGACTGCATGGCCGCCCAGCTGGCGCGCGAGTCCCTCCGCGGCCGTCAGCGTGCGGCTGGCGATCGCGATCTGCCGCACCTGCTGTGCCTGCAGGTGTATGCCCGTCAGCTTCGCCATCTCGCCGGCGCCCAGGATCAGGACGCCGAGGCCCTTCAGATCACCGAAGATCTTGCGGGCCAGCGCGATGGCCGCGTAGCTGACCGACACGGCCCCTTCCGCGAGACCGGTTTCAGTCCGCACGCGTTTTCCCACGGCGAATGCGGAGTGAAACAGGCGGTTGGTCAACGTGCCGGTTGCACGCAGATCGTTGGCGCGTGTATAGGCGCTCTTGACTTGACCGAGAATCTGCGGCTCGCCAACGACGAGCGAGTCGAGACCGGCGGCGACGCGAAACAGGTGGCGGGCGACGTCCGGGCCCTTGTGCACGTAGAGATGCCGGGACATCTCCGAGTGGCTGACGCTGTGATACTCGCTGAAGAAACGGCCGATCGCGTCCGGCGCCGCGTCTCCATCGGCCGCCGCATAGATCTCGGCACGGTTGCACGTCGACAAGACGACCGCTTCCTGTCCGATACTCCTGGCGCGCAGCGCGGCGATCGCGGCGTCGAGCCCGCGGCGTGCGAAGTCCACGCTCTCGCGCAACTCGACGGGCGCCGTTCGATGACTGAGGCCGACCGCGAAAAGGCGCATCGCTAGAAGTTGTGGCTCTTTGTGAGAAAGAAGCCGATCGGCACGAAGTTCAACAGCACGATCACGAACGCGATCGCCGACAACCACGCCGCGCGCCGTCCGCTCCATCCGATCGCGCGTCGCGCGAGAAAGGCGAAAGCGTAGACGGCCCAGCAGACGAGCGCCACCAGGATCTTCGGGTCCGCCACCGACATGTGCTGCGCCCGTGGGTCCGGCGAGCTCTGCACCTGTGTCGCCCAGATGCCACCGACGGCGATGCCGATGGTCAGAAAGAGCCAGCCGATCGTCACGACTCGCGCGTTCATTGCGTCGAGCGATTGCAATGACGGGAGCCGCGCGTAGAAAAACCCGAGGTGTTTGGCCTTGATCTCCTTGAAGAGGAGGACGTAGGTCACGCCGAGCACGAATGCGAGGGCGAAGCTGGCGTAGGCGAACAGCACCGAGACGATGTGGATCGTAAAGAGCGGGCTGCGCAGCAGCGGCGGGCGCGGGCTGACCGTGGGATCGAGCGCAGGGATGATGTAGAGGCCGACCAATAGGCTCGACACGAACATGCCCATCGCCCGCTCGTCGGTTGTCTGTTCGACGTAGAGGTACGAGAGGGCCAGCAGCCACACGAATGCCGAGATCGCCGCTGTCGTGCCGACGAGCGGTGCGTGGCCAGCCTGGACGGTCTGCATCCCGATCAGGAACGTGTGAGCGACCACGCCTCCAGCCAGGATCGACGTCGCGAGCCGGCCCGTGCGCGGATCGCGCCAGGCGAAATGCGTCATATATGCCGCGGCGGCGGCGGCATACATGACGAGCGGAACGAGATGCATGGCGATTCGATTACTTCGGCACTGATGGCGTGGACGGCGCGAAGTAGCCCTGACGCGTGCGAGTCAGGACACCCTCCCGCGCAACGCGGACCATCAGTCGCCGCCAGGCGCCGTTACGCAGCGGGTTCTTCGACGAGTAGGCCATCGTGTACTGATTGGCCAGCTCTTCCGAGATCTGCTGATAGATTGCCGGAAGCTCCGACACAGATGTCGGAAAGAACGCCCGCCCGCCGGTATCCGTCGAAAGCTGCTTCAGTACGAACTCGGCTTCCTTGAATTCGACGCGCGACGCCGAGCTCCCCTGCTTCAATCCGACCGCGTAGATGACCGTTTCTGACCGGCGCGCGACCTCGCGGACCTCTTCGTACTCGACCAGGCTCGAGGTGTCGTCGCCGTCGGACAGCACGACGATCGCCTGGCGCCGTATCTCCTCGGAGGACGTCGCCTTCACGTTCTTCAACGCCTTCAGCGACACGTAGAGCGCGTTGTAGAGCGAGGTGGAGCCGTTGACGGTCGTGCTGCGGATGGCCTTCTCGAGCTTCGGGATGTCGTTCGTGAATTCCTGCAGGATCCTCACCTGGCTGTCGAAATCTACGACCTCCATCACGTCGTCAGGACGGATGCGCTTCGCGAAACCGATGGCCGCCTCCTGCGCGGTCTCCAGCCGTTGATCCATGCTGGCGCTCGTGTCGAGCAGCACGGCCAGCGCAATGGGCTGCTGGGTCTTGGAGAAGAAGGTGAGGTTCTGCTTGACGCCGTCCTCAAAGACCTCGAAATCCGCCTGATCCAGGCCGGTGACGTACCGGCCCCCTTCCGTGACCGTCACATTCAGGGAGATCAGCTCGACACCCCCGCGGAACCGCTCCTGTGCTTCCAGCGCGACGGCAACTACGGACGAGACAAGGGCGGCGATGAACAGCCGCGTGACGACGGGGTTACGGGAATGCATAGGGATTACCGTCCGGATAGACGTTTTGGCGCGCGAACCGTCAGCCCTGTCTGCGATACCCCGACATCCATCTTCTGCGGCGGGATCAACATCTCCGGACGGACGTAGGTCACGACGTATTGGTTCGTGAGCTCGACGGCGAGCTGCTTCAGGACTTCCGGAATCGCCATCATCGCGAGTACCTGTTCGCGCCGGCCGCCGGTCCGTGAGGTGCCCTCTGCGATCACAATGTTGCGATTCCGCATCTCGTCGTCCAGCGACGACGACGGCGAGCCGATGGCGAGAACGTGCAGGGTCGCTCCGGACTTCAGCAGTTCTTCGAGCACCGGCTCGTAGTAGCGGTTGCTGAACTCCGGGCCGTCCTCCATCGTGATGGCGACGATGACCGGACGCGCGCCTTCGCGTTTCTGCAGCCCGCGCGAGATCTCGACGATGGCATCCAGGAGATACGCACCGGAGCCCTGGCGCGAGAAGATTCTGGTGACGCCTTTCTTGAGCGCGACCGCGCTCTGTGTGTAATCGATCACGCTGGTGGGCCGCTCGCCGATTGTGGCGAGCGCGATCTCGGCTTTGCCGTCCATCGCATCGATGAAGCCATTCAGGCCGTCGCGCAGAAACTGAATCGCGGGCTGAGCGGCCTGGGTGTCGTCGATGAGGAGCGAAATGGTCAGCGGCGTGGTTGCCGGTCCGGCTTTCAGCACCTCGCGCGCGTTGCCATCTTCGCGGACGGTGAAGTCGGCAGCGGTCAGCCCCGGCACGGCTTTTCCGGATTTGTCGAGGACACTCACGTACACGTCGCGATTCCGGGCACCCGACTGTCGACTCGTCCCAGGCTTTTCGGCTTGACCGGAGCCGACGACCGAGGCGTGGGACACGATGGCGGCGAGGAGCGAGATCGCGAGCAGAGCGTGCGTCATTGTTTAGCGAGCCTTTTTCTGGCAGGAGCCCCTTTCGGCAGTATAGGTCGCGGCTGTTCAGAGCGTCAAGGAACGTGGTCTGCCAAAAACCCTTGCCGTACATGGGTTTGCGCGCTTGCGTCGTGGCAGCAATCGCCGGTCGAGCTTTCTTGACACTGACCCTCAGCCGCGTGCTATAACTCGCGCAACTTCCCGGACCGGGCATTCCCACGACACACCGCGATGCTCAGGGCCTATATTCCAATCTTGTTGTTCGTCCTGATCGCCACAGGGTTCGCGATCTTCACGCTGGTCTTTGCACGCCTGCTTCATGCCGAAAAGGCGAACCCCGTCAAACTCCAACCGTATGAGTGCGGCATCGAACCGGAGACCGATGCCCGCGATCGATACAGCATCCGCTACTACTTGATTGCGATGCTGTTCGTGATTTTCGAGGTCGAGACGATCTTCATGTTTCCGTGGGCCGTCGCGCTCGATCAACTGGCGCTCTTCGGGTTGATCGAGATGCTCGTCTTCCTGTTCATCCTGGTCGTCGGATACATGTACGCGTGGAAGAAGGGGGCGTTGGAGTGGCAATAAAGTGCGCAAGTGCGCGGGTGCGCGGGTGCGCGGGTGCGCGCGTGCGCGGGTGCGCGCGTGCGCGGGTGTCATGGGGTTGACTGGCCTGTGAACGATGACTGAACCGACCCGAACGATTGCCGCTCCTGGAGGCCCGGCCGATCCGCCTCCGCCGGCGGACAAGCCTGTCCCGCAGTTCCTCGCGGACCTGCAGCGAGAGATCGGCAGCGGTGTTACGGCTCTGTCGTACTGGGTTGGTGACTGGACGGCCATCCTGTCCATCGATCGGCTCGTCGCGGCCGCCCAGTATCTGCGTGACGCGCCGGGGGCGCGATTCGAATTCCTCTCGGATCTGACGGCGAGCGACTGGCCTCCGCGATCGAAGCGGTTCGACGTCATCTACTCGCTGTACTCGATTTCGCTCAAGCACCGCGTTCGGCTGAAGGTGCAGGCGGGTGACGGCGAACCGGTTCCGACCGTCACGGTCGTGTGGCCATCAGCGAACTGGCTCGAACGCGAGGTGTTCGACCTCTTCGGGATCCGATTCGCCGGGCATCCGGATCTTCGGCGCATACTCATGCCGGACGACTGGCAGGGGCATCCTCAACGGAAGGACTATCCCCTCGAAGGGCCGGGCGAGATGCTGATGGAGAACCCGCTGGACTGGCTGAACCTCAAGCATCGCGAAGAGATCGAGTGATTCGTGCCTGATTCCATCTTCGAGACGAGCGAGCTCGTCATCAATATGGGGCCGCAGCACCCCAGCACTCACGGGGTGCTCAGGGTCGTCCTTCGCCTCGACGGTGAACGGGTGATCAGCGCCGACGTGGTGATCGGCTATCTGCATCGCGGCATCGAGAAGTTGTGCGAGCAGCGCGACTGGATGCAAATCGTCCTCATCACCGATCGAATGGACTACATCGCCGCGGCCAGCAACAACCTCGGCTACTGCGAGACCGTCGAGAAGCTGATGTCGCTCGAGGTTCCCAAGCGCGCGCGCTACATCCGGACGGTCCTTGCCGAGTTGCAGCGGATCGCGAGCCACTGCCTGTGGCTCGGCACGCACGCGATGGACATCGGCGCGATGACAGTGTTCCTGTACGCGTTCCGCGAGCGGGAGCTGATCCTGGACTTGTTCGAAGAGTATTGCGGCGCACGGCTGACGTACAACGCGATGCGCATCGGTGGCCTGCCGCTGGACATTCCACCCGGCTGGGACGCGAAGGTCCGCGCCTTCTGCGACATCCTCGACACCAAGGTCAACGAGTACGAAGAGCTCCTGACCCATAACCGCATCTGGCGCGAACGGACGCGGGACGTCGGGATCATCTCGGGCCAGGATGCGATTGCCATCGGGTTGAGCGGTCCGGCGCTTCGCGGGTCCGGAGTGCCTCGCGACATTCGCAAGGATGAACCCTACGCGGCGTACGCCGATTTTGAATTCAACGTGCCCATCGGCTGGACCGGGGACACGTACGACCGCTATCTCGTCCGGCTCGAAGAGTTCCGGCAGTCCGTGCGCATCATCCGCCAGGCGCTCGACGGACTTCCGGAAGGGCCGATCATCGGGAAGGTCCCCCGGTTGATCAAGCCGCCAGCCGGCGAGACGTATCACGCGATCGAGTCCCCGAAGGGAGAGATCGGCTACTTCATCGTCAGCGACGGAAAGTCGAACACGCCATATCGCTTCCGCGTCCGGCCGCCATCGTTCTGCAATCTTCAGGCTCTACCACGCCTGGTGAAGGGGCATCTCGTGGCGGACGTCGTCGCATTGATTGGATCGATCGACATCGTGCTGGGCGAGGTGGATAGGTGAACAAAGCAGTGCAGGTGCAGGGTGCAAAGTGCAAAGTGCTGTGCGGTGCAGGTGCACAGTGCACATGCACCTGCACGGCACTGCACTCTGGACTCTGCACCCTGCACTGTGCACTCTGCACTACCCTATGATCGAGACGTACGTCATCCCGCTGCTCAAGATTCTCGTGCTGCTGAATGCGGTGCTGGTGGCGGTGACGTACATGGTCCTCCTCGAGCGGAAGGTGATCGCCTGGGTGCAGGTGCGGCTCGGACCGATGCGGGTTGGGCCGCACGGCGTGCTCCAGCCGATTGCCGACGCCATCAAGCTGCTCCTGAAGGAAGACATCACTCCTGCGAGAGCGGATCGGTTCGTCTTCACGCTGGCTCCGATTGTGTCGATGGTGCCGGCGCTGATCGCGTTCGCGGTGATTCCGTTCGATTCTGAAATCACGTTGTTCGGGTACCGGATCGCGTTGTTCGTCGCGGACGTCAACGTCGGGTTGCTCTACATCGTCGCGGCGACGTCGATCAGCGTCTACGGGATCATCCTCGCCGGCTACGCGTCGAACAGCAAGTTCCCGCTGCTAGCCGGCCTGCGTGCGTCTGCGCAACTCATCAGCTACGAGATCGCCATCACGATGATTCTCGTGAGCATCGTGGCGACCGCCGGCACGCTCAGCATGGTGGGGATCGTGAAAGCGCAGCTCGAGGCGGGCGTCTGGTATGCGTTCATCCAGCCTGTCGCGTTCGTGACCCTGTTCATCGGTGGTCTTGCCGAGACCAACCGCGCGCCCTTCGATCTTCCGGAAGCCGAACAGGAGCTCACGGGCGGTTTCCACACCGAATACAGCGGCATGCGCTTCGCGCTGTTCTTCCTCGCCGAATACGCCAACATGATCGTCGTGTCGGCCGTGGCGACGACGTTGTTCCTGGGCGGGTGGCTGCGTCCGTTTCCCAACGTCGAGGCCCTGTCGTTCCTCGGGTTCGTGCCGGGATGGATGTGGTTTCTGCTCAAGACGTTCGTGTTCCTCTACGTGTTCATCTGGATCCGGGCGACGTTGCCGAGGTACCGCTACGATCAGTTGATGCGGCTCGGGTGGAAGGTCCTCATTCCGCTCGCGCTAGCCAACCTGGTCGTCACGGGGATCGTAAAAGTACTTCTATAGGAGCGCGCAGCCTCAGCTGCGCGTCGCGGAATGCTGGAAGCCATCGTCTTCTATACGCTCGCGGCCTTCGTGCTGGGGTTCGGCGTGCTGGTGATCACCGCGCGCAACACGGTGCACAGCGTGCTGTTCCTGGTCGCGAACTTTCTCTGCGTGGCCGTGATGTACGTCGCGCTGGCGGCGGAGTTCCTGGCCGTGATTCAGGTGCTCGTCTATGCCGGCGGGATAGTCGTCCTCTACCTGTTCGTGGTCATGCTCGTGAACCTCAAGGCCATACCGGAGGCACACATGGACCCGCGGCGGCGATCGCGGCTCGGGTTCATCGTCGCCTCGGCGATCCTTCTGGAAGTGAGCGCGATTCTCGTCTACGCGGCGCGGCGCGCCGACGCCATGCCGCTGCCAGCCGGTGGCGGCGACGGCACACCGATGACTGGAAATACCGAAATCGTAGGTTGGCTGTTGTACACGGACTATCTGATTCCTTTCGAGCTTGCCTCGATGCTGCTGCTCGTCGCGATGATCGGCGCGATCATCCTGGCGAGGAGGGAAGCCTGATGGTGATTACGCCGTACCACTACCTGGTGCTGTCGGCGGCCCTGTTTACGATCGGCGCCATGGGCGTGATGCTCCGCCGCAACATCATCATCGTCTTCATGTCGATCGAACTGATGCTCAACGCCGTGAACATCAACCTGGCGGCGTTCTCCCACTACTGGCAGAGCGCGGTGGGGCAGGTGTTCGCCATTTTCGTGATTGCCGTCGCCGCGGCGGAGGCGGCGGTCGGCCTCGGGATCATCCTGGCCTTCTTTCGCAACAAGGACACGCTGAACGTCGATGAAATGAGCAGCTTGAGGTGGTGAGGATCACGACGGGGTTCACGGCTGCTTGCCGTGGTTCGTGGCTCGCCCCGCGCATGCGGCGGGTTTACGAGCGACGAGCTACGGACCCCGAACCACGGCGGACACGTCCGTAGCGCTTGAGATTATGAATCTGATCGCTCTCGTCCCCCTGTTGCCCGCGGCCGGCGCCGCGATCAACGGTGTGATCGGCATCGGGCGCTTCAGCCGTCCGGTGGCCGCGGGGGTGGCCTGTGCCTCGATGTTCGCGGCCTTCGGGCTGTCGGTGGCCGCATTCGTGCGCCTGTTGGCGTTGCCTGCGGAGCTCCGCGTTCAGGACGTGGTCGTGGCCCAGTGGATTCCTCGCATGCCGCTCGAGACGTCCGGCGGCATGGGCAGCTTTGCGGTGGACTGGAGTTTCCGGCTCGACCCGCTGTCGGCGCTGATGATCCTCGTCGTCACCGGCATCGGCCTGCTCATCCACATCTATTCAATCGCCTACATGCAGGACGAGCCGCGCGGTGCGTACGCGCGGTTCTTCTGCTACCTGAACCTGTTCTGCGCGTTCATGCTCGTCCTCGTCCTGGGCGGGAACTTCCTCGTGATGTTCGTGGGTTGGGAGGGCGTGGGACTGTGCTCATACCTGCTCATCGGGTTCTGGTACGAAAAGCAGAGCGCGTCGGACGCTGGAAAGAAGGCCTTCCTCGCCAACCGCATCGGCGACTGGGGCTTCATCCTCGGGATCTTTCTCGTCTTCTTCACCTTCGGCACGCTCGACTTTCGTGCCGTTGCCGACGCGGCCGCGGCCATGCCGGTCGAGCACGCGACGTTCGGCGTCTTGTCGCTGATCGCCTTGTTCCTGTTCATCGGGGCGACCGGCAAGAGCGCCCAGATTCCGCTCTTCGTTTGGCTGCCCGATGCCATGGAAGGGCCGACGCCGGTTTCCGCGCTGATTCACGCGGCCACGATGGTGACCGCCGGCGTCTACATGGTGGCCCGTAGTGCGGTGCTGTTCTCGCACGCACCGATCGTGATGCAGGCAATCGCCATCGTCGGCGTGCTCACCGCGTTCATGGCGGCGACGATCGGGCTCGTGCAGAACGACATCAAGCGCGTGCTCGCATATTCGACGGTCTCGCAGCTCGGCTACATGTTTCTGGCGACGGGTGTTGGCGCTTTTGCGGCCGCGGTCTTCCACCTGATGACGCATGCCTTTTTCAAGGCGCTGCTGTTTCTCGGCAGTGGATCGGTGATTCACGCGATGGCCGGCGAGCAGGACATGCAGCGCATGGGCGGCCTGAAGAAGTTCATGCCGCTGACGTTTGCGACGATGATGGTGGGGACGCTGGCGATTGCGGGAGTTCCGCCGCTATCAGGGTTCTTCAGCAAGGATGAAATCCTCTACCGGACATTCCTCGGAGGTCCGGCGGTGACTCATGGCGTCGCGCTCGTACTGTGGACGCTGGCCCTTGCGACGGCGCTGCTGACCGCGTTCTACATGTTCCGGCTCATGTCGCTGACGTTCTTCGGCGCCTACCGCGGCGTGGGCTGGGCGGCGCAGGCGTCCCCCGCAGCGAGACTCGAGGCCGCTGTGCACGGCGCTCCGCATCCGCGCGATCCGCACGCTCACGGTCAGGCGGATCGTCCCGATCATGAAGTCAGCCATGGTGCGGCCGACGTCATGACCGCCGCGCATTCCTGGCACGGTCCGCACGAGTCGCCGCGCACGATGACCTGGCCGCTCGTGACGCTCGCTGCGGGCGCCGCCGTCGCGGGCTTCGTCGGCGTGCCGCAGGCACTCGGCGGCAGCAACGCGATCGAACATTTTCTCGAGCCGGCCTTCACCAGCCCACACTCCGCAGTCGCCGCCGTCGGGAACGGGGCCGCGCACGCCGCGGAGGCCGTGCACCTTTCGAGGACTGCGGAAATCGGCCTGATGCTGCTGTCCGTCGCGATCGCCGCCGCCGGCATCTTCGCCGCCCGCTTTTTCTATCTGACGAAGCCCTCGGTCCCGAACGTTCTCGCCGCGCGTTGGCGCGGGCTGTATTTGCTCCTGCTGAACAAGTACTACGTCGACGAGCTGTACGACGCGACCGTTGTCCGCGGCACGTCACGATCCGCGCAGGGCCTGTGGATTTTCGACAACCGCGTCGTCGACGGCATCGTCAACGCGTGGGGATGGCTTACGCAGATCGCCGCGTGGTTCTCGCACATGGTCGACAAATACGTCGTCGATGGCCTGGTGAACCTCGTGGGATGGACCGCCGGAGAGGGCAGTTTCAGCCTTCGCCGCCTCCAGACGGGGTTGGTGCAGAACTACGCGCTGATGATGCTGGCCGGGGTGTTCATCTTTCTGACAGTGTACCTGTTCGCCCGATAACGCAACGAACAAGGAAGCGCATGACCCTGTTGAACAATCACCTGCTGTCGTTGATCCTCTTCACGCCACTGGTTGGCGCGCTGGTGCTGCTCTTCGTCAGCGGGCGACAGGTGAACGCCATACGCTGGGTTGCCAACATCTTCGCAGTGCTGGGGTTCCTCGTGTCGGTGCCGCTCTGGTTCCGGTACGACCCGGCTGGATCGACCTGGCAGTTCGTGGAGCGCGCGGAGTGGATTGCATCGATCGGTGCGAGCTATTACCTCGGCGTGGACGGTTTCAGCGTGCTTCTGATTCTCCTCACCACGCTGATGGGCGCCATCGCGGTGCTGTCGTCGTGGGCCGCCATCACGGAACGTGTGAAGGAGTTCTACATCTTCATGCTCGTCTTGCAGACGGGCATGCTCGGCGCATTCGTGTCGCTCGACTTCCTCCTATTCTTCCTGTTCTGGGAGGTCATGCTGGTGCCGATGTACTTCCTCATCGGCATCTGGGGAGGAGGCCGCCGCCTCTATTCGGCGATCAAGTTTTTCATTTACACGCTGGTCGGCAGCGTCGTCATGCTGCTCGGCATCCTCGCGCTCTACTTCCACAATCACGCCGTCACCGGAAGCTACTCGTTCGACATCGGGCAGTTCCAGCAGATGACCGTGCCCTTCGAGCTGCAGAAGTGGATCTTCCTGGCGTTCTTCCTGGGGTTTGCCATCAAGGTCCCGATGTTTCCGTTCCACACCTGGCTGCCCGACGCCCACACGGATGCGCCGACGGCGGGGTCGGTGATCCTCGCGGCAGTGCTGCTGAAGATGGGAACCTACGGATTCATCCGCTTCAGCCTGCCGATCCTGCCCGATGCGTCGCGCTACTTCGTGCCGCTCATCGCCGGCCTGTCCATCATCGGCATCATCTACGGTGCGCTCGTCGCGCTCGCGCAGACCGACTGGAAGCGCCTCGTCGCCTATTCGAGCGTGAGCCATATGGCGATGGTCATGCTCGGCATGTTCGCCATGACGCCGGTCGGCATCACCGGCAGCATCATCCAGCAGATCAATCACGGCATTTCCACCGGCGCGCTCTTCCTCATCGTCGGCATCGTATACGAGCGGCGGCACACACGGAACATCTCTGACTACGGTGGCCTGTCGAAAGTGATGCCGGTGTTCGCCGCCATCTTTCTGATCATGACGATGTCGTCGATCGGGTTGCCGGCGCTGAACGGGTTCATCGGCGAAGTGCTGATCCTGCAAGGTGTGTTCGTCGTGAACAAGATGTGGGCTGGCGTGGCTGCGGCTGGAATCGTACTGGGGGCCGCCTACATGTTGTGGCTCTATCAGCGCACGATGTTCGGCAAGATCGACAATCCAGCGAACGCGTCGTTGAACGACTTAAGCCTGCGCGAGGTGGTGGTGTTCGCGCCGCTGCTGGTCCTGGCGTTCTGGATTGGCTTGTATCCGGCGCCGTTCCTGCGGAGGCTCGAAACGTCGGTCGGCCGCGTCGTCGCGCGTGTGAATTCCGTGTACGCGCCAGTGGTTGCGCAGGGCGCCGATTGCAAGACTGCCGCACCGGTGCCGCCGCCACCGGTGGCTGGCATGCCGCCGGGCATCGGTCTCGTCGCCCCGTGCGATGAAGGTGTCGCAAAACCCGAGGCGTCGAAAGCGTCCAGGCCGAACGGGGAGCACCGCTGATGCCACCCGGCTTTTCAGCCGCTGATTTCTACTATCTGCTGCCCGAGCTGATCGTCACGCTGGGCGCGATTGGCGTGCTCGTTGCCGATGTATTCCTGCCGCGCCGGGCGAGCGGCGATCCCGAGGCGATTCCAGCGGCAGACCGACTGTTGATGTGGCTGTCGTTGGCCACCGTCGTCGCGGCCGGCGTTGCGCTGGCACCAGCCTGGGGTCACAACCTGACCATCGCCCGCGGACTCGTCGCCGTCGATGGCTTTGCGCTGTTCTTCAAGCTGATCTTCCTGGGCTCGGCCGCCATCACCATCCTCATGTCGGCCCGGTATCTGCGCTTCGAGAACACGAAGCCCGGCGAGTACTACTTCCTGATCCTCTGCGCGACGCTCGGCATGATGTTCGTCGCCGCCGGCATCGACCTGATCACGATCTTCATCGGTCTGGAGACCATGGCGATCTCGTTTTACGTGCTCGCCGGTTACATCCGTCCTAACCGTCGATCCAACGAGGCCGCGATCAAGTACTTCGTACTCGGCGCGTTCTCGCTGGCCATCCTCTTGTACGGCATGTCTCTTCTTTACGGCTTGAGCGGTACCACGCATCTGCGCGGCATGACGACCGCGCTGGCGGCGGGGAATGGCGGCCCGATGTTGCTGCTCGCGGTGATCCTGCTCGTCGCCGGACTGGGGTTCAAGATTGCCGCGGTGCCCTTCCACATGTGGGCGCCGGATGTGTACGAGGGCGCGCCGACACCAATCACCGCGTTCCTGTCGGTCGGTTCGAAGGCCGCGTCCTTCGCGATGCTGATAAGGATCTTCATCGAAGGGCTCTCTGCCTTTCGGGTCGACGGCCTCGGCATGCTGTTCGGCCAGCCCGTTGGATGGCGCGTGTTCTTCTATGCGATGGCGGTGGTCACGATGACCGTCGGCAATGTCGCCGCGCTGACGCAGGGCAACATCAAGCGCATGCTGGCGTACTCGTCGATCGCGCACGCCGGCTACATCCTGATTGGCATCGTCGCCGGTCCGCCGCGCGGCATCGAAGCGGCGCTCGTCTACCTCGCGGTCTACGCGTTCATGCAGCTCGGTGCGTTCGCCGTCGTCGTCATGCTGCGGCGCAAGGACGTCATCGGCGATGAGCTGAAAGATTTGACGGGGCTGTATGCGACCCATCCCGGCGCCGCGGTGGCGATGCTGATCTTCATGCTCTCGCTGGGCGGCATCCCGCCGACCGCAGGATTCATGGGGAAGCTGTGGCTCTTCGGTGCGGCGATCGAGTCCGGTTACATCGGCCTGGCGGTGATCGGCGTCATCAACAGCGCGCTCTCGCTCTATTACTACGTTCGCGTCGTCGTGTTCATGTGGATCGCCGAGGGGGGCCAGGCGCCGGTCCTGAGAATCTCGGGCGCGATCGCGACGGTCCTCATCGTGACCGTCGCGGGCACGCTGTTGTTCGGCATCTACCCCAGCGCGCTGTTCGACCTCGCGCGTTCGTCAGCTGCGTCGCTCGGGGGGGCGACCCTGGTGGGTTTGCGATGAACGCGGTGTCGGAGACGGGCGACGGAGGGGACGGAGGGAACGGAACGAGCGTCAAAAACGGAGACACGGAGACACGGAGGCGCGGAGGCGAACGGGTCACTCTGAATATCAGCGTTCAGAGCCGATGCCGGGCGATCGACCGACACCCCGAGGACTCAAGCCGCGATTGATTGCCTGGGCGGCTTGAGTTCTCGGGGTGTCGGTCGATCGCTCGCCGCGCACGCGCGGCGGCATCGGCTGCACAGCGCCGCTTGACCTGCCCACTCCGCGTACCTCCGTTTCTCCGAGTCTCCGAGTTAAAGCTCGTTCCGTTCCCTCCGTCCCCTCCGTCCCCGTAAACCCCGTCCCTGCCTCAGTTGACCCCTGCCCTGAATTTCAGTAGTCTCCAGCCCACAACCGGCCCGGGAATCCATGTGTGTGGGGCCCCGTCGCACGGAAAAAACAAGTGAAACTTTTCACAATGTAGGCGATAATATTAGGGAACTCGCTTGATTTGACGCGCTTGTCAGCAAAAGCGGGGTGTGCGGAGCAGGCTGCGGCTGGGCCCAGGAACGAACATGGCGGCGAAGAACCGGAAGCTCCTCGGTCGTTACACACGAGAGTTCCAGGCCAATGCATCGCGTTCCGGTGAAGCGGCCTCCGCAGGCTACGGGTTGATTGGTGCGATTTGCCTCCTGGGCGGCCTGGGGTTTTTCGCTGACCGGTGGCTGAACACCGCCCCCTGGCTGCTGGTGATTGGGCTGCTGCTCGGGGTCGTCGTCGGTTTTTACGAGCTCTCCAAAATGATATGGCGGCGCTAAGCCCCCTTCTTCAGATCGTGATTGCCGCCGCTGCCATCGCAACGGCGGTGACGACGCTGACCGGCGCGGCCAGTGCGCCCGACGTGCTGCTCGGCGTCGCCGGGCCGGCGGTCGCGGCGTGTGGCGCGTGGACCATCGTCGAGCGCATGCAGCGTACCGCGCCAGAGCGCACGACGCAGACGATGGTGGGTCTCATGATGGCCAAGGTGCTCCTGTTCGGCGTCTACGCGGCGGTGCTGCTTGGACTGCGCGTCGTCACGCCGGTGCCGTTCGTGGCGGGCTTCGCGATCTCGTTCATCGCGTTGCACGTCATCCAGGCGGTGCACCTGCGCCGGTTGTTCGTCGCCAACATCTGATTTCCTGATTCTCCGATTCAGCGATGCTCACGCCGCAACACCACCCCGAACCCGGGGCCGCGCCTGCAGAGACCTTCGACGCCGGCAAGGTCATCATCGAGCACGTGTCGAACAGCGGAATCGATCATCCGCTGATCCACCTCCCGAAGATCATGGGCATCGATTTCTCGGTGACCAAGCACGTGCTGATGCTGTGGATCGTCTCGATCGTCCTGTTCACGATCGTCACCTGGACGGTGCGCCGTTACGTGCGCCAGCAGCGGTTGCTGCCGACCGGCCTGATGAACGTGCTCGAGGCGGTCGTCGAATTCGTGCGCGACACGATGGTCGAACCAGCCGTCGGCCGCAGGTGGGTGCGGACCTGGACACCGCTCATCCTCACGCTCTTCCTGTTCATCTTCACCGCCAACATCGTCGGGCTGATCCCGATGTTCGAGGTCCTCGGCTTGCTCGATCGGTTCGTGCTGCACAGCAGCCCGGACTCGTTCATCGCCAAGGTCCTCCACGGCGGAAGCACGGCGACCGCGAACTACAACGTCACCGCCGGCCTGGCGACGGTGACCTTCGGCGCCATCATCCTTGCCGGCACCAAGGCGCACGGGTTCGTCCAGCACTGGCTCAACCTGGCGCCGAAGGGTTTGGCCTGGCCGCTCTACTTCCTGTTGATCCCGATCGAGATCATGGGCATGTTCGTGCGGCCCTTCGCCCTGACGATGCGACTTGCCGCCAACATGACGGGCGGCCACATCGCCATCCTGGCGATGCTGTCGTTCGTGTTCCTGTTCACGCAGATCGCCGGCACGGCGATGGCCGGCATCGGCGTCGGCCTGCTCTTCTCGGTGCCACTGTCAGTCGGGATTTCCGGGCTCGAGATCGTCGTCGTGCTCGTCCAGGCCTACGTGTTCGCACTGCTCACGGCCGTGTTCATCGGCATGGCCATTCACGCTCATCACTGAGCATTCCGCTGGAGGATCGTTAGATGGAGTTTCTTCATTATTTCGGCGCGGCGCTGGGCCTCGGTCTCGTGGTCATCGGCGCCGGTCTCGGTATCGGCAAGCTGGCGGCCGCAGCGGCGGACGGCGTGGCACGGCAGCCCAGCGCGGCGGACCGCATCACCGCGGCGGTGAACCTTCCGTTGTTCCTGCTCGAAGGCGTGGCGATTCTCGCGGAAGTCTTCATCCTCCTGGTCGTTCTGATGAAGTAAGGGACTGCCCGCCCGCGCGGGTGGGCGCCATGGAAGGACTGTTGCCGTGAACAATCCGCTGGTTCAGCCCGATCCGGGGCTGTACATCTGGACGATTTTGACGTTTCTCGTGCTGCTGGCGGCGCTGGCGAAGTTCGCCTGGACGCCGCTGCTCCAGGCGCTCGAAGCGCGCAAGGAGACGATTGCCGGCGCCCTCAACGCGGCCGACCGGGCTCGGGAAGAGTTCGAGCGCCTTCGCAAGGAGGCCGCCGACCTGACGAACCAGGCGCGCCTCGAAGCAGGCACGATCATCTCGGCGAGCCGCGCCGACGCCGAACGCTTACGCGCGGACTTGAAACAGGACGCACGGAAAGAGGCCGCCGCAATCCTCGCGGCCGCCGAGCGTCAGATCCAGCTGGAGAGCGCGCGTGCGCGCGAACAGCTGCGCCGCGATACGGTCGACCTGTCGATCCAGATCGCGTCGAAACTGGTCCAGCGTCACCTGACCAGGGAAGGGAACGAGGCCCTCATCGACGAGGTGCTCAAGCAAGTTGAGTCGCGCCCACAGTAGCGGGGACCAGGCTTCCGGCCGCGAAAGCGGCCGGCCCGCGGCCCGGGGTCCAACAGCGTCTACGGTTTCCTCTCTCGACGCCCTCCTGCTCCTGATGACCCTGATCTGGGGAACGAACTACTCCATCGTCAAAGCCGCGTTCCGCGAGATCGACCCGCAGGCGTTCAACGCCAGCCGCATGGCGATCGCGTCGGTCGTGTTCCTGGGGATCATCGTCGGCGTTCGCCGCTGGCGCGTGAGCGCCGATTCGGCTGTGGCCAATAGTCTCTCGAGCATTCTCTATACGCCTATCCCATTCACCCGGCGCGACTGGCTCACGCTTGCGTGGCTCGGTGTGATCGGGCATTTTCTCTATCAATACCTGTTCATCGGAGGACTTGCACTAACGAGCGTCGCGAACAGCTCGCTGCTGCTCGCTGCGACACCCATCGTGATCGCGTTGCTGTCGGCCGTCATGGGCCAGGATCGCATCAGCCGTTTTCATTGGCTCGGTGCCCTGCTGTCGATGTCCGGCCTGTACATCGTTGTCGGCCGTGATGCATCGATGAGCGACCACTCTCTGACGGGCGACCTGATGATGCTCGGCGCGGTTCTTTGTTGGGCAGTGTACACACTCATCGCCGGTCACCTGATGATCCGGCACTCGCCGGTCGGTGTGACCGGGATCTCGATGGCGCTCGGTACGTGCCTCTATGTACCGGTGTCGTGGCCGGCGTTGCGCAAAGTGCCCTGGAGCAGTCTCAGTGTTGGGACGTGGGCTGCGATCGTCTACTCCGGACTCTTCGCGCTGTGTGTCGCGTACACGATCTGGTATGTAGCCGTCCGTCAAATCGGTAGCGCGCGAACGTCCGTCTACTCGAATCTTATTCCGCTGGTGGCGATGCTGACCGCAGTGGTCTTTCTCGGGGAGCCGCTGGCCGCCCCGAAGGTTCTAGGCGCCTGCGCTGTTTTGATCGGTGTGGCGCTAACGAGGGTCAAGGTTGGTTCAGACGAGGGTTCACACGAAGGTTCAGGACCGAAATCTTGACGTTCGAGTTCAGCAACGAGGACGAATCCCCGTCATGAACCAACGTGTGAACCCGTGTGTGAACCAACGTGTGAACCCCCGTGGGAACCAACGTGTGAACCCTCGTCCTGAACCTTCGTCGTGAACCCCCGTCCTGAACCCCCGTCCTTCGACCAGTCCGTATGCGGCGCGCGGTTCTCGATGAACCACCCGTAGAGCAACCGGCCGTAACTCTGCCACCGCATCTGCTTTTCGTTGTAGAACGGCACGAGGGCCCGCTGCAGCGCGGGCAGACGGTAGAACGGGACGCCAGGGAAGTAGTGGTGTTCCAGGTGGTAGTTCGAGTTCAGGTAGGCGAAATCCCAGAACCAGTGGCCCTTCATCAGCGTGCCCCACTTGGCCGTATCGTCGGGATCGATGTCGTAGTGCTGCCCGAGGCGGTTCAGCGTGAACGCGATCGGGAAGATGAAGAAAACCGGGATGATGCTAGTGCGCAGCGCTGCGTAGAAGCCCAAGAAGTACCAGATTGAGGCGAGCGCCGTCAGGTGCGTGAACAACGCGAGCTGACGTTCCCATTTGATCGTTCGTTGCAGGTCCACCGGGTAGGTCGATGATTCGCGCCGCGCCGCGCGGAAGTAGATCGGGAAGAGCACCGGCGTGCAGTACAGCAGCTTGTACCAGCGCGCGTTGATCTTCGGCGACAGATGGGCGCGCTTCGGGTCGTCCTCATCCGATCCGAGTTCCGCGTGATGATCGAGATGCCAGCGTGTGAACTGGCTCGCCGAGATGCCGCTGGGAACGGCGTAGAGCAGCCCGAGAAAGCGTTCGGCACGCTGGTTCGGGCGACGGAAGACCGTGTGGTGCACCACCTCGTGGAGTAACACGGTGAAATTGAAGATCGTGAAGCCCTGGACGAGCGCCAATGGCACCCAGATCAGGGGGTTCTCGAAATGGATGAGTCCCCAGGTGGCCAGTCCGAGAATGGCGAACTGGCGGACGGTGACGGCCAGGTGCCGGACGGCCGATTTCTTGTGGAATTCCCGCATCTGCTCGCGTGAGACGGCCCGCCCCAGCTCGGCGCGCAGGACGATGGCGTGCTGCGAGTAATGATGCTGTTTCACCGTTCTTCGATTGTACACCCCCAGTCCGAACCAAGCGCTCAGGTTGCCGGACCCGATCCGTCCGACCAGCAATGCTGCTTTCAACTCACGGACGCTGGAATCCCGATGTCCTGCGAACGAAACGTGGTCTGAGCCAGCGGCCGACGGCTATCGTTCCATAGCGGCGCTCGTGACGAGCCGATCACCCGTACGGAGATCGCCACTCACCATCTCCGTCCAGTGCTCGTCCGCGAGGCCTGTTCGCACAGCGACGGCAACGAATCGGCCGTTTTCGAACTTCCAGACGAGCACCTGCCGGTTGCTGCCTGCCTTCGATGAGGGCTCCGGCCTGTCGAGCGGCGGCTCGTCCTGGCCGAGCGCCTGCAGCATCTCAGGCGTGGGTCGAAACGTGACCGCGCTGTTCGGGATACGGATGACGTCTCCTCGCCGGGAACCCTCGACCGTGACGATCGCCGTGCTGCCGGGCGTTAGCTGACGTTCGGGGTTCGCCACATCGATCACCGCGACATAGGAGACGATGCCCTGCCCGGTGGCGCCCGTCGTTCCCGATGGCGCCGGCATCGAATTCGTGCCGGCTGCCGTCATGCTGGTCGTGCTGGACTGGGATGACGACGGAGAGGCAGCAGATCCCGAAGTCGTGGCTGTCGAAGTCGTAGCTGGAGAGCGAGATGATGACGTTGCGGGCGAGCTTGGGGCCATGGCCGATGATGTCGAACCCGACGTCCCCGCCGTCGCCGGCTCGACGATCGGCTGAAGCCGAACGTGTGACACCCGGCCGTTGAAACGTCGTCCACCCAACGACTCCACCTCAAATGTCACGCTCGTGCCGGGCTGCACGCCGCTCACGTCGGCTTCGTCGATCTCCGCGAGCAGCTGCATCCGGCTCAGGTCCGCGATTGTAAAGAGGACGGGCGCCTCGAACGAAGCCGCCACGGTCTGACCGACTTCGATCGCGCGATTGACGACGACGCCATCGATCGGAGAACGGATAATCGCGCGATCGCGATTGACCTGCGCCAGGCGCAGCGTGGCGCGCTGCGACTGCAGTTCGGCTTCCTGCGCCTTCAATTCGGATTCGGCCTGCCGTGCGGCGACGAGCGCTGCCTCGAGATCGGTTGCTGGAATCAGGGCGTTCGCAGCGAGCGCTTCGGCGCGCGTCAGCTTGGTGCTAGCATCCTTCGCAGTAGTCGTCAGTCGCGCCACATCTGCCTGACGCTGCATCACTCCGGCCGCCGCTTTCGCGACTTCAGTGTCGAAGGCTGCAGGGTCCAGACGTGCGATCACTTGACCAGCTCGGACCGGTGTATTGAAATCCACTTCTACCGACCGAATGGTTCCCGACACCTGCGTCCCTGTATCGACGATCCTGGCGGGCTCGAACGTACCGTTTGAGATGAAGCGACGAACGATTGGGCCGCTCGTCACATCCGCCACGGTGACACGAACGTCTGCCGTTCTTCCCCAGTGACCGACGACGATGAACAGGAGGAGCGCAGGCGGGACAATAGCGGCCACGAACACAAGAGATCGGCGCCTCATTTTGACCTCTTGAATTGATGTTCAAGAACGTTGCCAGGCGAGGCGGCCCACGCGAATCTCCGGTGATAGACTCGCCCCAGCGGTGCTGACGAAAATCCTCAATGAAGCACAGGAAGAGCTCCTCCGAGAGGAACGAAAGGTCCTGGCGCGCCTTCGCACGGCCCTCGTGCGCTTCGGCGCCTCGACCGAGCACCAGTCTGCCCTGGATCGCTCGATTGAGCAGCTCGACGAGTTTTTCCTGCTCGTCATCGTCGGTGAGTTCAATTCCGGCAAGAGTGCGTTCATCAACGCGCTGGCTGGCACACGTATCGTCGAAGAAGGTGTCACGCCGACGACCGCGCAGATCAACGTACTGCAATACGGCGACACGCTCGACCGTCAGGTTCGCGAGCCGGCTCTGCACGTCATCAGTGCTCCGGTGCCGCTCCTTCGGGAGATTCACATCGTGGACACGCCCGGCACCAACGCAGTCATCCGTGAGCACGAGCGGATCACCAACGAGTTCGTGCCTCGATCGGATCTGGTGCTGTTCATCACCTCGGCCGACCGACCCTTCACCGAGACCGAGCGCGCCTTCCTCGAGCAGGTTAGAAGCTGGGGCAAGAAGGTGGTCGTCGTCATCAACAAGGTCGACATCCTCGAGAGCGACGCGCAGCTCGACCAGGTGCGGACCTTCGTGGCCGATAGCGCCCGCACTTTGCTCGGGTTCAACCCCGAGATCTTTCCGGTGAGCGCGCGTCTCGCCTTCAAGGCCAAACAGGGCGAGCCGGCCTGGTGGGACGCCAGCCGTTTCGAAGCGCTCGAGCTGTTCGTGAAGTCAACGCTCGACGCACCTACCCGGGTTCAGCTCAAGCTGCTCAACCCGCTTGGCGTCGGCGCCTCCATCTCCGAGCGGCATCTGGCCATCGTGCGCGATCGTTCCGCACTCCTGACCGAAGACTTCACGACCCTGGACGAAGTGGAGCGTCAACTCTCGGTCTACGAGCAGGACCTCGCTCGCGATCTGGAGTTCCGCATGGCGGACATCGATCGCATCCTGCTCGAGATGGAGCGGCGCGGCCACGACTACTTCGACGAGACCATGCGAATCGGTCGCGTCATCGATCTGCTGAACCGCAGTCGAGTCCAGCAGGGATTCGAACAGCAGGTCGTTGCAGACGCGCCGCAGCAGATCGAGAAGAAGGTCGGGGAGCTCGTGGACTGGCTCGTCGACGCGGATCTGCGGCAGTGGCAGCGCGTGACCAACCATCTCGCAGAGCGCCGGCGCCAGCACCGCGATCGCATCGTCGGCGAGGACGAGGCGGGCCCGTTCCATTACGAC
>Ga0114129_10002483_pt1 | contig 25613 bp, 28 predicted proteins | sample RhiMetdeltSRZDD1_FD_80071 | JGI IMG/M metagenome (GOLD analysis project Ga0114129, IMG submission 80071) | Populus rhizosphere microbial communities from Tennessee, USA - Rhizosphere MetaG P. deltoides SRZDD1 (version 2) (version 2) | ecosystem: Host-associated > Plants > Roots > Rhizosphere >...
AGGCGCGAAACCTGCCGATCTCCCCGTCGAACAGCCCGCGAAGTTCATACTCGCTGTCAACCTCCGGACCGCGAAGGCCCTCGGCCTCACGATCCCGCCCTCGGTGCTCGCTCGGGCGGATGAAATGATTCATCCATGAGAACGATGGTGGCCAGTGCCGTCAGGGCCCCGACGCCGGGGTGGGTGATCAGCCGCGGGGCATCGGGGTGGGCCAGGCTGCCGCCGTGATCGCGTCGTCAAGCTCACGGATCTGCACGTTGAGGCCCGCGAGCAACTCGAGGCTTTGATCCCGGCGCCGCGCGGTGTGCGGGGGGAGCACGAGGGCCTGGAGTTGCGCCAGGCCCGCCCGGCGGAGGAGCTTGGAGCCACGCACGAGCCGATAGTTCAGGGCGATGGCGTGCAAGCCATTTTTCACCATGGTGCGGATGCGGACGAGCCGCATGCGGTGCGTGAGGAGCGCCCGCAGATCACGAGTGGCGGGATCCGGCACCCAGATCGTGGGGAAACGATCGTGGCGCAGCAGATCGAGGATGTGCCGGGCGTCGCGCCGATCGGTCTTGGTCTTGCGAACGACCATGGCGCGAATCTGTGCGGCATCGCCGACGAGCAGCGTGTGCCCGAGGCGCCGCATGAGGGCATGAAAGCAGATGGCGTAGCCGGTGCTCTCAATCCCGACGGTCACCGGCCGCGCCAACGCCGCGTAGAACTCTTCGACCGCCGGGCCGTCGTGGCCAAGCTGGTGCTCGCTCACCTCTCCGGTGTCGGTGTTCAGCACGGCCAGCTGCTGCGTGCGCGTATGCAGATCGCATCCCACGAATGTCGTGGCGTCGGCTCTCCTTTCGGAGAGCGCTGTCGCCCAGGGCGAGCATAGCAACAGCGCGAGACCGTTCTCATGACATCAATAGGGCGTGTTGTTCAATGGCGGCGTCGAATCGAGCCGAACGGAGGGTTCTATGAGCCTGCGACCAGACCCGTGGAGTCGACGTGAATTCCTGGGCCGACTGACAGGGGCCGCGACGGGAGGGCTCGGCGGCTTAGCTCCCGAACGAGTCGCCGCCGAGCCGCCGCCGGAGACGACCACACTCACGTTTCCAGGCCCTCCGCCTCCACGAGCTGGGGATGATCAAGACCAGCCCACAGAAGATGATCGCCCAGGGCACGGACTGGCGGTTCCTGAACGAGCTGAAGAAGGAGCTGAAGGGGTAAGTCAAGACCCGCGCCCTATGACCCCGCCCATCTGGCTCGACGCGGCCGGGCGCCTGCGTCCGACGCGAGCCTGCTGGACCTGTGGCCACGAGGTGGCCCCGATGCGATTCCGGGCCGCCGATCTCCGGCCGCACGGCTGGGCGCCACCGCAGACGCTCCAGATCCCGGACTGGTGCGGCTGCTCGACGGAGTACCTCCCGGTGCCCGCGGGCGACGGGTGGTGGGACCTGGTGCCGATCTGGGACCCCGCACAGACGCCGATACCGCTGCGCCGGTGGGAGCCCGCCGTCCCGTATTGGGCGTCCGACACATTACGGTAGCGTCGGGGGGCGCATGTCGCCGAAGTACCTGGTCATCGTGCGGCGGGGCGAGGATGCCCTCTACGCACAATGGCAGGAGGCGGGGATCACCGTGATCTGGGACCGGCGCTACGGTGAGCGGCGGACGACCACTCCACGGGCCTTCGGGTACCGGCGCCGTGCGGATCGACGTTGCGCGCCCCCGGATACGTGGGTGGCGATGGGCTTCCTTGTCCTGCCGGCTTGAGTATCCGTCGTGACTCCAGAAGTCTCGCGGTGATGGCGGATGGCGATCCAGCGGCTCCGGCGCCCGCCCCACGCCGCGCCCCTGGCGAAGGGGGGTCAGACGCTCTACGAGGTGACCCTCAGCGCCGTGCCCTCGCCCGGGTGGCGAGCTGCCTTTCTCCGGCCGCCGGCCCGGCTGACGAGCGCATACTCGAGCGGCGCGTAGAGGACTGGCGGGGGCTCCTGGCGGGCAACCTGGACGTGGCCCGCCAGGTGCTCCGGCAACTCCTCCCGGGGCGGCTCCGCTTCACGCCCCGGAAGGTGGCCGGCTATGAGATCACCGCCGACCTGGCCCTCGGCGGCCTCCTGGCCGCCGTGGTGGACGACGGTTCATTAACGGTGGTGCCCCCGGGGTGAATCGAACACCCGGCCCAGGGTTTAGGAAACCCTTGCTCTATCCGACTGAGCTACGGGGGCCCTCAAGGATTCTCGGCGGTTGCGGCCCGCCCGTCAAGCGACGCGGGGTCTTTGTGCTGAATCATGTGCTACGGCCTGGTGTCGAAGCCGGCGGTGTTTCGCGCACCGCGCGGGGGCGTCGTGCTCTTCTCCCTAATGTGACAGCGCGATCGACGAGGCCAGGATGCCCGCGCTGACCGCGATCAGGCCCTCGATCACGTTCCAGCCCACCGTCGCGGCTTCGAGCGTGATGCCTCGTCGAAGGAGATGCGTGCGTGTCATGGCTCGATTTCTACTCCAGCAGCGCCGTCACCGGCACGCCGAGCACCCTCATCCCGCGCGGCGGCGCCGCGACCCTCGAGCCGCCTCTGCCTTCCGGAGCGCCGCAAGCACATGTTTGACGGCCCGCCGGAGCTTCGGATCCGCGGCGAGCCGCGTCTCTAGCCAGACCGCGATCTGATTCGTTGTCAGGTGTTCAGCCTGACGACGGTCCGCGGCGCGGTGGAGTGGCTTTCGCATCGTGCCTCCCTTCATGACAACGACTCGGTCACCGGCACGCCGAGGGCCTTGGCGAGGCGCTGGAGCACGGCCAGCGACGGGTTAGCTCCGGGCCACCTTTGGCACGCTTCGCCAGATCCTCCTGCGTCAGTCCCTCAGCCTCGCGCTTCGCCTGAAGCACCTAGCCGATCCTCTTGCCGGTCACTGTTCCTCCGAGGAACAGTTGTTGCCAACTAGCCTGACGGACGGGCCCTCCTTCGGGCGGCCAGCGGCAGTCGAGCCAGATCGGCGTGGTCATCGAGGCCCCGGCCGCAAGGGCGATCCGCTCATGTCGGCTCCGTGCGGGGGCGCACGCGCAGCCGCAACGCGGTTAGGACCCGACCGGTGGCCGACAGGGACTGCAAGTCCACGACGTGCTGGACCGTGGTGGGTAGGACGATCTCATGGACGACCGCGAGTTCCAGACGGACCGGTGGCTCGGCGAAGCGCGGAAGTTCCACCGTCCCCAACACTCCGCATTGCGGACATCGAACCGGGAGCGGCGCGGTCGCTTCATAGACCTCGAAGTCGTCGCCCCGAGCGGCGCGCCGAAAGGCCGAGACGGGCCCCGCGTCCGTGTCCCCCCGTCGGCGCCGAGGACCGCGGCGGTCGACCGCCGGGGCGCGGCCGCTGCTGGAGGACAGCCCTCCCCGACGGTCCAGCACGACGTCGACCCAGGCCGAGCGCGCGAAGGTGCGGCGGAGCGCCGCGTAGGTATCCGGCTGACCCACGGGCACGACGATCACCCAGAGCGGGCGCGCCGGGGTGACGCCACGCCCCGGTTGGGTGTGCGGGATCCGGTCGTCGCGGAGGGTTCCACTGCGCCCTTGCCAGAAGAGAACGCAGAGGGCGTGCCAGGGATGGTCCCCCACGAGTGAGTCCGCCTCCGCCTCGAGGCATCCGTGGCAGCGACCGACCCCACTCGGGTTCGGGCGGGAGGTATCCGACGGGCTCGCCAGCGCCAGGGCGCCAGCGTGGAGCCGTTCGACGATGCGTTGCTCGCGGATGCGCTGAGAGCTCACGTGAGAGTCCGCCCCGCCCGACCCTACCGCGCCCCGGGCCCCGGCGCCAGATGGGGCACGAGGCCTCGCCGTCTGGGGAAATCTCCTGGGCAAGACACCCACCCAGGATGGTCATTCGGCGGCGAATCTCTGCAGGCAATTTTCCTGACTGGGCGGGCTCCTACGATTCGCCGCGACTACCTGCAAGCACCGCGTAGAATGGTCCAGCTCAACACCGCGGACTCACCCTTGGCATCGGCTTGCATGAACCCGACGGGGAGAGCTGTATATCGCCGACTCCCGGAGGATCGATATGAGTGCGTATGATTCTCACCGCGTGATGTTGGACGCCGGGCGGACAGCCCTCGCGCTTCGCGCGCTGCACGAGCGTGACGGCCACTACCCATTCGTTGACCCGTACACCGCCCGCCGGCGATCGCCCGCAGGTCACCGGGCAGGGCTGACGATCCATTCCGCCTCGCGGCGGGAACGCGCCTCGCAGTGGTCCGGACTGTGGCGTCGTCTCGTCGCTCCCCGTCTTGGAACCCTCTGGCTCCGCCGGCTGACGCTTCACGGCACCGCATTCGAATCAGATTCCAGGTGAGACCCCCGCCGAGCTGAGGTGACGCCGCCATGGTGAACGCCGCCGCCGGATCGTGTGCCCTCTGCACCGATGACGCAACCATCACCAATTGGGGTCCAATCCAAGAATGGCTGACCGTCGAGGGCTGTTCCTGTGGCGGCTTTTTCGTGTGGACGGGCATCTGGCACCTGCGACTCCCGAAGATGTCGGAGGCGGAACGCGAGGGCCTCGCCGCGCGGGTTCGCGACTGGCGGGCGAGCGGGCGTGAGGCGTGGATCTCCACCGCGGACGGCACGCTTAGGGGCCGCCTCGTCGTCTTTCCAGAGCGGCCCGCCGTGTCGACAGAGTCCCGGCCCCAGGCACCAGACAGTATCCTCACGCCACGCTCTCCGAGATGAGCGCCCGGTGGGGGCGCGCCCGGTAGGCGTGCTGCCGGGCCCGTTCTCCCACCCATTCTCGCGGCCGGGCGCGATCGAGGCCAGGTCCTGGCGACGTCCCCGCTCGTCACATGTCACGCGGGCGGCGGTAGTAACTGAGCAGCGTGCCGATCCCCTTCCCTCGCGCCTTCTCGTAGGCCAGGTGGCCGAGCACGATGTCGCTGATCGCGAAGCCCTTGTGCCAGAACAGAATCCGCTCTCGGGGCGACTCGCGGCCGGGCCGGCGACCGGCCACGATCTCGCCGATCTCGCCGTAGATGTGCTCGCTCCGGAGCGCGCCCGCCCGGATCATCGCGGCAAACTGGCCGTACTCCGACTTCTGGCATTGGTTCCAGTCGTCGACGACCATCTTGTCCACCGACAGCGGCAGGGTCGACTCGACGGACTGCTCCACCCCGTAGGGCTGGATCAGGGCGCCAGGCTTGACCCAGGCGTCCTTGACGAGGACCTCGGCCGTCACAAGCCGCGAGGCGTCGACGATGATGTCGGCGTCTCGCACCGTCTCCTCGACCGTCGCCTTCACCCTGACGGGCTTTCCGAGCTGCTCCGACATCCGCGCGGCAAAGCGCTCCCGCGAGTCGGCGCGCTTACTGGTGATGCGAATCTCCTCGAAGTCAAAGAGTCGGTCGAGCATCGGCACGTTGTACCAAGCGGTGCCGCGGGCGCCGATGTGGCCCAGCACTCGCGGCCGGTCGGCGGCCAGGTACTTCGCGCCAACCGCCGTCACCGCGCCGGTGCGCATCCAGGTGATCAGCGTTCCGTCCAGGATGGCGAACGGCGCGCCGGTGTTCGACCGATAGAGCGTGATCAGCGCGAGCTCGGACGGGAGCCCGAACCGATAGTTCCCCTCGAAGTCCCCGATCACCTTGACGCCCGCCACGTCGATGGGCTCGACGTACCCCTTGAGGATGTTCCAGTGGCGCTCCGATCGGTCCAGGGCGAGGTGGTCCTTCGAGGGCATGACGACCTTCTTCTCGCCGTGCGCCCGGAGACCCAGCTCGACGGCATCCATCACCTCCTCGAGGCCGAGGTCGACGGCATCGACGTCTTCCTTGGAGAGGAAGAGGATCTCCAGACTCGACATGCTCACGACCTTCCCGAATCTTCGCGCGACCGGCGCGCCTGGGTGGCGTCGTAGACGAGGCGCGCGCTGGCCAAGTCCTCGATCGCGATGCCGACGGACTTGAACACCGTCGTGTCGGAGACGGGAACGGACTGCGAGCCCCCGAAGATCTCCCCCACCTCGGCGTGGATCGGGGCCCCAGAGAGGATCACGTCGCCCGATTCCTTGAGGACCGCCTCGCGGGAGTCGACCACTAGCACGTTGGCCATGGCCTCGTCGTCGAGCTCGCGCCAGGTCGGCCGTGGCGAACCGACGGCGTTTACGTGCGCTCCTGACTTTAGCCACGCACCCTTCAGAATCGGGTTGAGGGCATTCGTGGCGGTGACGACAACGTCCGCGCCTCGCACCGTCGACTCCGCGTCCATCGCCCGGGCGCCGTGCTCCGCCGCGAAGCGCCGGGCGTGCTCGGGCGTCCGGCTCCAGACCCTCACCTCGTCGAAGCGACGCACCTCGGAGAGCGCCTCCAGATGCGCCTTGGCCTGCACCCCGCTGCCGAGGAGGGCGAGGACGCGGCTCTCCGGCGTGGCCAGGCGCTTCGTCACCGCGGCCGACACGGCGGCCGTCCGCATCTCTGTGATGAGGCGGCCGTCCATGACGGCGAGCGGCTCCCCGGTGTCGGGACTGAAGAGCATGATCATCGCGAGGTGGGTCGGGTGCTTCGTGCCCGAGTTCCCGGGGTAGAAGCTGACCAGCTTCAGGCCCATGGCGTCCCGCGACACCGCGGGCATGACACCGAGGTAGCGTCGTCCCTCTTCGATCGTGATCATGTTCCGCACGGGCTGGATGACCTGCCCCGAGGAGAAGGCGGTGAGCGCCGACTCCATCTCGGCGATGAGGCGATCCCACCGCAGCACGGCGCGCACGTCCCGTTCGTCGAGATGCATCACCACGGGGCCGCCCGTCTCGCGCCCCGGCACGGCCGGACCTCTTCGCAAGCCGACTCGGTGCGACCCCTCACGCGCCCGGCCACTCGATGCCACGCGCCTCGAGCCGCCGGCGGAGCTTCTGGAGCGCGGACGCCTCGATCTGCCGCACGCGCTCCCGCGTCACGCCCATCCGCCGGCCGATCGACTCGAGGGTCATGGGCGCGTCGCGGCCGCCGCCGAGACCGAAGCGGTCCAGGATGATCTCCCGCTCCTTGGGCGGCAGGTCGTCCAGCAGCTCGTGGAGGTTCTCCTGCCGGCGCAGCAGGTTCGCGACGGCCGCGGCGCCAGGCTCGTCACGATCGGGGACCACGTCCTTTAGCTGGATCCCCTCCCCTTCTGCCCCCACGGACGCCTCGAGCGAGAGAGGCATCTTCGACGCCTCCTCGAGAGCCTCGAGGTCCTTGACGGTCAACCCGAGCGCGGCGGCGACCTCTGCCAGCTCGGGCGGCTGCCCGCGCTCCTGCGTGAGCCGCTCCCGCGTGCGCCGGATCTTGCCCAGCTGAGCCTCCACGTGCACCGGCAACCGGATGAGCCGCGCCTGGTTGGCGAGAGCCCGCTGGATGGCCTGCCGAATCCACCAGGTGGCGTACGTCGAGAACCGGGTGCCGCGATCCCACCGGAACTTCTCGACGGCGCGGATCAACCCGAGGTTGCCCTCGGCGATCAGGTCGGCCAGCGGCAGCCCGCGGCCCTGGTAGCGGCGGGCCAGCATCACCACGAGGCGGAGGTTCGCCTCCACCATCCGCCTCTTCGCCGCCTCGTTGCCGGCAGCGACCTGCCGCGCGAGCTCGACCTCCTGCTCACGCGTGAGAAGCGGGATCTGGCGGATCTCGCTGAGGTAGATCTCGATGGGCGCCCGGTGGCCGACGCCCTCGGCCTCCGCCGCGTCGAGCTCATCGTCCGGTGGGAGCTCGAGCGTCGAGGAGTCATCGGCGAGGTCCGGGTCGTCCGCCTCGGCCTCGTCGGTGGGCTCGGGCAACGGGTCCGGCCGCAGCCGGCGCTCGGGATCCTCGTCGGCCCGCTGCGACGGCTCGCGCCCGGCGGTCATGGGGTGGCGGTGGGACTCCTGGGGTCCCTGACGGGACCCGCGTGGGCCTCCGCCTCGGGTAGCCAGAAGGTCGGATTGTACTTCCGGCCGTTCAGGCGGATCTCGAAGTGGAGGTGGGGCGCGGTCGCCCGCCCCGTGCTGCCGACCGTCGCGATCACCTGGCCCTGCTCGACCCAGTCCCCGACCCTTACCACGTTCTCGAGGTTGTGCGCGTAGACGGTCATCAGGTCGCTCGGATGCCAGATCTTGACGACGTGCCCGTAGGCCCGCTCCCAGCCGCTCGTGATCACCATGCCGGCGGCGGCGGCGCGAATGGGATCGTGCCGCTCGGCCCGGAAGTCGACGCCGCCGTGCCACGTGACACCGCGGGGCCCGAAGGGGGAGACGATCGGCCCCGGAACCGGGCGGACGAACTGCACGGCTGGCATCACCGGGGGCCGCTCGAGCACGATGTCAGCGAGCGACGGAGGCTCCTGGCTGCCCTCCTGGACGTCGGTCAGCGGGATGCTCAGGCGCTGGCCCACGCGGAGCCGCCCCTTCGGCGGCAGGCCGTTCGCCCTGATCAGCGCCTCGACGGACACCCCGTGCTCCCGTGCAACGCCCCACAGGGTCTGGCCAGGCCTCACGACGTGCCCGAGGGTCGCGGCCGGCGGGGCGGCCTGTCTCAGCTTCGCAGCTATCCCCTGGGACTTCGAGGCCGCGGGCTGGGCGTCCACCGGCTGGACGACGCCGAGGGCCAGCAGGGCCGCCAGTGTCGCCCACCGCCCTGCGCGGTCGCTCATCGTCCCTCCGAGAAGCGGATGCCGAACTCCTCGAACCGGCCGGTGAACGGAACCGGGTTCACGTCGACCCGGTCCACGCGAGCCAAGGGCGGCCCCTGGCCGAGCTCCCGCACGAACTGCTCGATCGCAGCCAGCTCACCCTCCGCTCGGATCTTGACGCGCCCATCGGGGAGGTTCACCGCGTACCCGGTGAGGCGCCAGTCGTGGGCGCGCCGCTGGGCGAAGTTGCGGTAACCGACCCCCTGGACGCGCCCTCCCACCAGGACTTCCACGGCGCCCATCCGGGCGCCAGAACGGCGGTGGCCCGAACGGCTGTCCGCCTCACTCATCTACGCCCACGGTTCTCACGGCGATCCGATTGACTGCCGGAGTGGGAGGAGATGGTCGGGGCGACTGGACTTGAACCAGCGACCTCCTGCTCCCGAAGCAGGCGCGCTACCAAGCTGCGCTACGCCCCGACCTCACCCGGGCCTCGAACGACACCCGGGCCACCCCCGATATCGGGGGCTCAGGTCTCCCACCCGTACTTCCCGACCAGCTTCACGAACGTGCAGCCGCAGTCCGTCGAGACCCGCATGCGGCCGTCGACCTTCTCCACGACGTGCAGAACCTGCGACTGGGGTCCACCGACAGGGACCACAATCCGGCCGCCCTCGGCCAACTGCTGGAACAGGGGCGCCGGCACCGCCGGCGCGCCGGCCGTCACGATGATGCGCTCGAACGGAGCCTCGTCGGCCCAGCCGTACGTGCCGTCGGCCGTCTTGACGACTGCGCTAGTATACCCCAACTCTTCCAGGATGCGCCGGGCCCGGGCGGCCAGCGGCATGAGCCGCTCCACCGAGCACACGCGCCGCACTAGCTCGGCCAGCACGGCCGTCTGATACCCCGATCCGGTGCCGATCTCCAGGACCTTCTCCGTCCCAGTCAGCGCGAGGAGCTGCGTCATCATCGCGACGATGTATGGCTGAGAGATCGTCTGGTTCTCCCCGATCGGCAGCGGGTGGTCCCCGTACGCTCGGTCCCGGAGGGCCTCCTCCACGAACCGATGGCGCGGGACCCGTCGCATCGCCTCGAGTACGCGGACGTCTGTGATGCCGCGGCGGACGAGCTGCTCTTCGACCATGCGCTCACGCTCGCGACCCGCCCGCGCCTCCTGCCAGCCCGCCCCGGTCCCGACGGCCCGACCGCCCGTCATCGCCTGGGTCCCCTCCCGCGGCCGCGCGACTGCCGCCGGTACTCCGCCTCCCAATCCTTCAGCCCGCGCAGCCCTGGGTAGTCGGTGAGGTCGAGCATCAGCGGGGTGACCGAGACGTAACCCGAGTGGACCGCGGCGTAGTCCGTGTCCTCTCCCGCCTCCCACGCCGGCGGGCCGACGCCGATCCAGAAGTAGCGCCGCCCTCGGGGGTCCTGTCGCTCGACGACCTTCTCGCTGTAGAGACGCCGGCCGAGCCGCGTGAGCCTGACGCCCCGTGGCTGTCCGGGCGGGACGTTCACGTTCAGGAGCGTCGCCTCGCGGTCCTGGTCGCGGAGGAGGAGTCGCGTCAACCGGGCAGCCACGCGCGCGGCAGGACGGTAGCTGGCCGGCCCGGTCGGCTGGATGAGCGATACGGCCAGTCCCGGCACCCCGAGGAGTGCCCCTTCCAGGGCGGCCGACACCGTGCCCGAGTACGTCACGTCGTCCCCGAGGTTCGACCCGGCATTGACGCCGGCGACGACGATCTGGGGCCGCACGGGCAGGAGCCCGAGCAACGCGAGGTTCACGCAGTCCGACGGCGTGCCGTTCACCGCGAATCGCCGAGGTCCCAACTGGTCCGCAGTGAGGGGGCGGTGGAGCGTCAGCGCGTGTCCGACGGCGCTCCGCTCACGATCCGGCGCGACGACCCACACCTCGCCCTCCGCCTCGAGTGCCGTCGCCAGCGCTGCGATGCCCGGGGCGTGAATGCCATCGTCGTTGCATACCAGGATGACCGCGCGAGTGGCCTTGGTCACGCGGCGTGCGGTCTTCCCGGCCGAGACCGGGGCCGCAACACCGCGGGTCTGCCGCGCCTGGGGGTTGGCGGGTAATGGTCGGGGCGACTGGATTTGAACCAGCGACCCCTAGCCCCCCATGCTAGTGCGCTACCAGGCTGCGCCACGCCCCGAACCGCAGGGATTGTACGTCGCGCTCTAGTGCGGTTCAAGGGGAAGTTCGCCGCAGCGTCTGCCGAATCGCCTCCAGCCGAGCCCGGATCGTTCGGAGAGCGGCCAGCGTCTGCGGATCCGGAGTCGGCAGCTCCAGCTGCTGGTTTCGCTGCCTGCCCTCCAGCTGGAGGCGCTTCTTCGCCCCCTCCAGCGTGAGCCGATCCTCGTAGAGGAGGCTCTTGATGCGCAGGACCATCTGCACGTCGTGCTTTCGGTAGACCCGCTGGCCTGCGTGGTTCTTCCGAGGTCGCAAGAGCTTGAACTCCGACTCCCAGTACCGCAGCACGTACGGCGGAACGCCGGTGAGGTCCGCCACCTCACCGATCCGGAAGAACAGCTTGTCCGGGATCGGACCCTCGACTCCGATCTCCACACCTCGCCGTTCGCGGTCGATCTCCGGCTCGATCACCGGTGGTTCACCTGCGCCTTCAGTCCCTTCGATGGCTTGAACGTCAGCACCCGACGTGCCGTGATCTCGATCTCGTTACCGGTCTGCGGGTTGCGGCCCTTGCGCGACGCCTTCTTCCGAAGCTTGAAATGCCCGAACCCGACGATCTTGACATCACTCCCCTGCTCGAAGGCCTGGATCATGCTGTCGAACACGGCCTCGACGACCGCCGCCGACTGCCGCTTGGACAGCCCGTGCCCCGCAACCGAGTTGATGAGGTCGTTCTTCGTCAGCCTATTCACCCCCCTTCGTCGCCATGCTCTCGGCCATGACTCAGTGCTCCCGGACCACGACGCCTTCGACGCCCCGGGCGTTCAATGTCGCGAGGGTGGCCTCCGCCTCGCCGACCGTCGCGAATGACCCCACGCGCACGACGCGGTAGATCGCCGAGCTCACCTCCTGCTTGAGACGAACGGGGACTCCCTGCTGTCTGAGCGTGTGAGACGTCTCCACCGCCCGCCGGAGCGGCACGAGGCCGGTCACGGCCGGGCCCTCGGACGTCGTCTCCACGGGGTGCCCGAGCCCCCGCACACGCTCGACCGCGTCGTCGGTGACCCGGCTACCATCGGTCCCCGCGAGCAGCACGCGGTAGAGAACGCGGCTCTGCTCGAAGGACGTCGTCGCCGCGGAGAGCCCTTCGCCCCGCAGCCGTTCCACCAGCCGGTCGGCGTTGCGATGATCGAGGAAGGCACCGACCTGCACCCAGTAGACCGCCGGCGGCGCCGCGAGCGAGCCGGGACGCCCGGGCGCCGCGTCGGCGGGAGGAGTCGTCCGGACGGTTTCCTGGGGAGGCGTCCCGGTGGGCGCGGTCGTCGACGGCGCCGCTGTAGAGGAGCCGCCGGGGACGGCCCGTCCGCTCACCCCGGACTGTCCTTCGACCGGCGCCCCGGAGGTCTTGCCGGTGGCTGCGGCGGTCCCCCCGGCAGGACCGGATGGCGCCGGGGCAGGACTCGTGAGGCTCGGCCGTGGAGTGAGTGACTCCGCCGCGCGGGGTGGCGCCGTCTTCTCGGACGTGCTCCACGGTACGAGGAGGAACAAGCTGCGCGGCAGATCGCTTCCGAACCAACCCGCGACCGAGGGGCCCACCAGCAGCGCGATGACGAGGGCCACGCCAACGCCGAGCGCGATGCGGAACCAGCGGACGCTGAAGATGCTCGGCTGGCGGCGAATGCGATGCGACACGTCCGGCCTCACTCGTCTCATGCTCGAATTCCCCAAATACGACAAGATGTTAGCCGGTCAATGTTAGCACACGCTCCCGGGCTCACCAACAAGCGGGATCGTGCTGCCGGCGGCCGGGCCTCCGGGGGCTGCTTTCGCGCGCTCGGCCTCCGCGAGCGCCCGGCAACGCACCGCCGCCGCGTCGTCGCCGAGACGCGCGTGGGCCTCGGCGGCGTGCTCCAGCACGAGCGCACGCGCGCGGCCGCCCGGGAGCGCTCCGTCGGCCAGCGCGGCGCGGAACGCGTCGAGCGCGCCCTGACTGTCCCCCTTCCTCAAGCGCAGAGCGCCCAGCGTGTCGAGGTAGTACCCGCGTGGCTCGGGCCGGCGCGCCAGCGCGCCGGCGATGATCGGCTCCGCCTCCGGCCATCGCGCGGGATCCTGGAGGAGCGCCCAGGCGAGGTTGTTCGCCGTTCCGGGATCGTCGGGCGCGATCAGCACCGCGCGACGGTAGGCCGCGATCGCGCCGTCCACCTCGCCGAGCGCCAGGCGCGCGTCGCCCAGGTTCACGAGAGGCCGCGCCCAGTCCGGACGGAGGGCCACCGCGCGCTCGAACTCCCGCGCCGCCCGGCGCGTCTCGCCCTGCTCGAAGTACGCCACGCCAAGATCGTTGTGCTCGGCCGCCGTCAACGGGTCCCGGGGCGGGCCGGGCCCGGCGCAGCCGACGAGGGCCAGACCGAGAGCCAGCGCCACTCCGCGGGTCACGTCTGGAGGTGGGTGCGCGAGGGGCGACGTCGGCGAAGCCTCAGTCGCACCGCGCAGCCGGCGAGCCCGAATCGCTCTCGCAGGGCGTTCACCAGGTAGCGTTCATAGGAGAAATGGAGCGCCGCGGGATCGTTGACGAACAGGAGGAAGGTGGGTGGCCGGGTCGCGGTCTGCGTCGCATAGAAGATCTTGAGCGTCTTACCGTGGACCCCCGCCGGCGGGCGCCGCTCCACAGCCGCCGTGAGGACGCGGTTCAGCTCGCCAGTCGAGATCTCCTTCGCGTAGTCAAGCGCGACGCGGTCGATCGTCTCGAACAGCTCGCGGAGACCGGTGCCGGCGCGTGCCGAGGTGAAGATGACCGGGGCGTGGGCCAGGAACGGGAGCCGCTCGCGCAGGGTGCGGACCAGATCCGGGGCCCGGTCGGTGGTCCCGACCAGGTCCCACTTGTTCACCACGAGGACGACGGCACGCCCCGCAGCCTCCGCGTACCCCGCGATCCGGGCGTCCTGCGTCGTGACCCCTTCGCTCCCGTCCAGGACCACGACAGCCAGGTCGGCGCGCTCGAGGCTCCGGCGCGCCATCACCGCCGACAGCTTGTCGAGCGCGCCCTCGGTGCGTCCCTTGCGACGGAGGCCCGCCGTGTCGACAAGGACGTAGGGCCGCCCCGCGACCGTCACCAGCGTGTCCACGGCATCGCGGGTTGTGCCGGGCTCGGCGTGGACCACGACCCGGTCGTGCCCGGCGATCGCGTTGACCAGCGAGGACTTCCCGACGTTCGGGCGCCCGACGACCGCGATCCGGAGTGGGCCGGCCTCCTCGGCCGCTCCGCTCGGCGGCGCCGGCAGCCGCATTGCGAGCGCCTCGATCAGCTCCGCCACCCCACGCCCGTGCTCGGCCGACACCGGTATCACGGGGTCCATTCCCAGGCCGTACGCCTCGGACGCCGCCGCCTCGTGCCCTCTCGCGTCCACCTTGTTGACGGCCACGACCACCGGTTTGGCCACCCGCCTCAGCAGGCGCGCCACGTCCTCGTCGAGCGGCGTCAGCCCCTCACGCCCGTCCACGACGAACACGAGGGCGTCGGCCTCGGCGATGGCCGCCAGCACCTGCTTCCGCACCTGCCCGGCGAGGGACTCGTCCGAGGTCGGGTCGAGGCCTCCGGTGTCGATCACCGTGGCGCGCCAGCCGCCGAACTCGCAGGTGCCGTGGATCCGGTCGCGGGTCACCCCCGGGGTGTCCCGGACGAGCGCCTTGCGGCTGCCGATCAGGCGGTTGAAGAGGGTCGACTTCCCGACGTTCGGGCGGCCCACGATCGCGACCATCGGCAGCCGCACCGGACGCGCCCCCTCACGCCGGCGTGGGCGTCCGGCCGAGCAGGCCGTCGACGAGTCCGCGCGCGCTCGGCTCCACGGTGGTGACCGGCACCCCCAGGTGGCCCGCGAGGTCCGCCGGGGCCACGTCGTCGAGGAAGACGCCCTTCGTCTCCGTGAGGGCCACGCGCGGGATCAGGACCACGTGGCCAAGAGGGCGACCGGAGAGGGCCCGGGCGATGTCCTGTCCTGTCAGGAGCCCGACCACGGTGATCGCCCGCCCGAAGAACTCGTTCGGCACGGCCACGGCCTCGGCCCGGAGACCCGGCACGCGGAGCCTCTCGAGGAGGCGGCTGAGGATCGGTCCGAACAGCTCACCGGTCACCACGGTCACCACACGCTCCCCCCGCCAGCGGGAACGCCCGGGCCGGGCGGCGAGACGCCGGAGATCGTCCTCGAACCGCCGCACGAGGCCGACGCCGTCCTCGACCACGGAGAAGCCTTCGTACGCCGCGGCGGGCGGGATGGGCCGGCCCGCCTGGAGGTACAGCTCGTCGGCGGCGAAGACCAGCCGGGTCCGGTGCCGGACCAGGAAACCCGCCTGCCACGCGTGGATCGCGTCAAGGGTCGCGCCCGCCTCGGCGGGCGTGATCGACCGGAGCGGATAGAGCCCGTCGCGGTGGCGCGTGAGGCCGACGGGCACGACGGCCACGGTCGTCACGCCCGGATGGAGCCCGGCGAGCTCGCGCACGGTGCGCTCGAGGTGCGGCCCGTCGTTCAGACCGGGGCACAGCACGATCTGCGTGTGCAGCCGGATCCCGGCGTCGGTCAGACGCCGGAGCCGCTCCATGAGGTCGCCCTTGATCGTCTTCGGACTCCCGAGCAGGAAGTGCCGCAGGACCGGATCGGTCGCATGCACCGAGATGTACAGCGGCGACAGGCGAAGGTCGACGATGCGCTGGACCTCGCTGTCCGGGAGATCGGTCAGCGTGATGTAATTGCCGTGGAGGAAGGAGAGCCGGTAGTCGTCGTCCTTGACGTAGAGGCTCTTCCGCAGGCCTGGTGGCAGCTGGTGGATAAAGCAGAACACGCACTTGTTGGCGCACGTCGAGATTTCTGCGGGCGCCGGGGGCTCGCACTCGAGGCCGAGGTGCCGCCCCCACTTCCGCTCCAGCACGACCGAGCAGGGGCGCCCGGCCCGGTCGACGTCAATCGCGAGCTCTTCCTCCCCGGCCTGGACGTGGAAGTCGACGAGGTCGCGGAGACCTTGCCCGTTCACCCGCAAGAGCCGGTCGCCCGGCCGGAGCCCCGCTCGCGCGGCCAGCCCCCCCGGCTCGACCGCCAGCACCCGGACACCCGTCTCCGGGACTCGCTTGGGCATCAGCGCGTTCCCCAGTCCACGTAGCGCGGCGCGAGGAGCAAGTACTGGACACCGGAACCGATCGTGAGCGCCGCTGCCAGGACCAGGAGGCTCTTGCGTACCAGCCAGAAATCGTGGCCGCCCCCGACCACGAAGAGAGCCACCCCCACGGTGACCATCTGCACCACCGTGCTCGCCTTGCCCAGCCCGGTTGGCGTCGGATTGAGCTGGCCTCCCGTGAGCATGATCAGCACGGCGACCAGGATCAGCAGGAGGTCACGGCTCAGCACGATCGCCGTCAGCCAGAACGGCAAGACCTTCGGGAACTTGTACGTGAGCGTGACGAAGGAGGCCGTCAGCAGGAGCTTGTCGGCGAGGGGATCGAGGAAGGCGCCGAGACGCGTTTTCGTGCCACGGGTGCGGGCGATGTAGCCGTCCATCATGTCGGTGACCCCCGCGACGACGAACGTGCAGAGGGCCAGCAGCGCCCGGTTGTACACGAGACAGATCACGAGCACCGGGACGAGCAGGATACGGACGATTGTCAGCCAGTTCGCCAGACCCATGGGAGTGTGAGGCCGGGGGACCAATCCTGCGTGCCAGGCCGGCCGTCAGCCTGCGCCAGGATACCATGGCGCATCGGCTCACGCTGCGCGCGCATGCCTTGCGGGAACCACGAGGGCCCCGGTCTGCCCGGGGCCCTCGGTGCGAGATCGCGAAGCTGCCTGCCTTCGGCTACGGCGCGAGGTCCACGTCGTCGAACGTCCCGAGGCCGGAGATCGTGATGCTGACGCTCTTGACACCCTTGGGCGGGGCCTTGAAGTTCGCGCGGAGGCTCTTCACGTCGCCCTGGTGGATCGTGCCCCCCAGGAAACCGTCGAAATCGATCATCGCGGACTTCTCGCCCGAGTCGTAGTTGAGGACCCCGCTCTTTTCCTTGTTGATGCTGAGGGTCGGATGCGAGCCGCCGCCAACGCCGCGCAGAGTGACGACGACCGAGAGGATCTGACCGCGCACCTTGACTTCGTTGAGGTCCGCCACCACCTGCTTGTCCAGGTCGAGTCGGATGCTCTTGAGGACCTTTGCCGCCGCCGGGCTGCTCGTAGCATCGCTCGGCACCGTCGCCACAACGGGGGTGGCACTCCCCGCCGCCGCGGCACCCTTGGGCGCCGCGGTCGACCCGGCCGCCACCTTCTGACCGCTCGCCCCGTAGTGGTAGTACGTCGCAGGGGTCTTCGTCACGATGAACTTCACGGCCTCCTGGATGCAGATCCGGAGCGCCTTCTCGGTCGGCGTCTTCGACCAGCCGCCGAGCGCGCCGCCCAAGGCCCCGCCCGAGCCGGCGCCGGCGAGGGCACCGCCCAGGGCGAAGTCCGTCGCCTCTCCCTCCACCGACGTGGCGGCGACGATCCGCGAGGTCCTCGTGTCGATCACACGCATGTCGATGGCCATGTGCGCCTTCTTGAACCCACCGGCGATCCCGCCGAGGACCCGACCCGCCGTCCCGAGGCCGCCGATGCCACCGATGCCCCCGCCGCCGCCGGACGCCGCGCCCTCGAACTCGGTGACGGCGCCCGTGATCAGGAGCTCCGCCCCCTCGATCTCGCCCACGGCCGCCTCTGTGCCCTTCTTGATCCGGCCGGAGGCGCCCAGATCTTGCTCGCGGAGTACGTCACTGACCTGCTGCCGCTCGAGGACGATGTAGCGGTTCGAGTGGAACAAGGCGGTCGAAAGCATGTCGGCCATGCCGTCGCCGATCGCCCCGGTCCACCAACCCTTGCCCGTCTTGTCCTTGAACTGCGAGACCGCGACCCGGGCCTTTGGCCCGTCGTAGGCTTCTTGCTGCGCCTCGTCGATCGACTTCCCCTCCGGACTGGTCACGGTGGCCTTCGGGCCGCCGAACAGCTGCGCCTCGGCCGCCCCGACCCAGCCCCAAATCATCACGGCTACCGTCAGCATCGGGAGCACTCGCGTCCACGCCCTCATGATCCTGCCTCCTGGAGAGTGGGTCCACGGCGGGCTGGCCGGGCCCTCAGGGGCTCTCGCGCGCCCGCACCGTCCGCATCGGAGACCCGGTAGGGCCCCACTAAGCCCTCCAGCGCTCGCGGGACCTCGACGTCAAGCCAGATTCCGTCGGCGCGATCCTCGCGCCCCACCACCCGCCCGCGCGCGTACACGCGGCTGAGGATCCCCACGCGCTCGTACGGCACGCGCAGGCGGCAGGCCGCGCGCGTCGCGCAGAGCGCGTCGCCGACCCGGGCCAGGAGGGTGCCGAACCCTTCGCCGGTCCGCGCCGATACCGCCACCCCGCCCTCGGCCTCGAGCTCGCGCAGGTAACCGTTCGGCTCCGCCAGGCGGTCGATCTTGTTCATCACCGTGAGTGCCGGGCGGTCCTCGAGTCCAAGCTCCTCGAGCACGTGATACACGGCCGACATGTGCTCCCGCGCGTGCGGATGGCTCACGTCCACCACGTGAAGCAGGAGTTGCGCGTCCTCGAGCTCCTCCAGCGTCGCCTTGAAGGCCGCCACGAGCTGCGTCGGAAGCTTCTGGATGAAGCCCACCGTGTCCGTCAGCACGAACGGCGCGCGGCCGCCGCCCGAGACGAGCCGCGCCGCGGGGTCGAGCGTGACGAACAGCTGGTCGGCCGTCGGCGCGCTGGCCCCGGCAATCCGGTTGAGGAGCGTGGTCTTGCCCGCGTTCGTGTACCCGACCAGAGCCACGACCGACAGGCCGACGTCACGCCGGTGCGTCCGGAGCAGCCGCCGGTGGCGCTGGACGTCCTGGAGAGCCTCGTGGATCTGGCCGATGCGCCGCCGAACCACGCGCCGGTCCGATTCCAGCTGCGTCTCGCCGGGGCCCCGAGTCCCAATGCCACCCCCGAGGCGCTCGAGATGGGCCCACTGGCGCACCAGGCGTGGCAGGAGATACGTGAGCTGGGCCAGCTCGACCTGGAGCTTACCCTCGCTCGTCCGGGCACGCTGGGCGAAGATGTCGAGGATCAAGGCGGTCCGGTCGATCACGCGGAGATCGAGGGCACGGGTCAGGTTCCGCTCCTGCACCGGCGTCAGGGGATCGTCGGAGATCAGGAGACCGGCTCCCAGGGCGCGGGCCAGGGCCCGCACCTCCTCTACCTTGCCCTTTCCGTAATGAAGGCGCGGGTTCGGCGCGCTGCGCTCCTGGACCACGCTGGCGAGCACTTCCGCCCCGGCGCTCTCGGCCAGGCGGCTCAACTCCTCCATCGACTCCTCCACCTCCCAGCGCTTCTGGCGAGGGAGACGGAGCCCCATGAGGATCGCCCGGTCGACTGCGCTCTGCACGCGCGGCACGCTCACGCAGGATAGTCGAAAAGGTGCGCCCGTTCAACGCTTTTCTTGACGTCGGCGAGCGCCGCGGGGGCGTCACCGGGTCGCGTCTCGACCCACATGAGGTCGGGCTCGCGCGCGAACCAGGTCCACTGGCGCTTCGCGTAGCGGCGCGTGTCCCGCTTCATGGCCGCCACGGCCGGGTCGAGCCCCCCACCCGTCTGGACCACGGGCACGAGGTGCCGGTACCCGATCCCCTGCATGGCCGGCAAGGTCGGGGAGAGCCCGGCCTCGAGGAGGGCGCGCACCTCGTCGAGGAGCCCCTCCCCCAGCATCCGGTCCACGCGCGCGTCGAGAGCCGCGTAGAGCGCCGGACGGGGTGCGGTGAGGCCGATGGCCACGACGCGGTATCGCGGTTGAGCCGAGGGGTCTCCCCACACCCCGGCGCCGCTGCGGGCGGCCGGGCCTCCGGTCTGGAGCGCCACCTCGAGAGCCCGGCTCACGCGCAGAGCGTCGCGGGGGTGGAGCCGGGTCGCGCTGTCCGGGTCCAGGACCTGAAGCCGGCGGTGGAGGGCCTCGGGACCCGCTGCGCGGATGTCGGCCCGAAGCGAGGCTCTGAGAGCGCGATCCGCAGGTGGCCGCGGCAAGAGCCCCCGAACGAGCGCGCGGTAGTAGAGGCCGGTGCCGCCCACCAGGACGGGCCACCGCCCCCGGCTCCGCGCGCTGACGATCGCCGCGGCGGCCTCACGGGCGAAGCGGGCCGCGTCGTACCCCTCATCGGGCTCGACGACGTCCACGAGGTGGTGGCGGACCGCGCGGCGCTCGCCGGGCGTGGGCTTGGCGGTTCCGATATCCATGCGGCGATAGACCTGACGGGAATCGACGCTCACCACCTCGATCGGCCAGTGCTCGGCCAGCGCCACCGCCAGCCGCGTCTTACCGGTACCAGTCGGGCCGACGATCGCGAGGAGCGGGATGGGCGCCGCATGGCCATCGGGCGCTGACGGCACGGGCGTCACCAGGTCCGGCGGAGCTCGCGCTTGATCTCCCCGAGCGGGATCCGCGAGACGATCGGCCGTCCGTGCGGACAGTAGTAGGGCGTGGCCGTCTCCGCCAGGTCGGTCAGGACCTGCGCCATCTCCTCCGGGGCGAGCGATTGGTGGGCCTTGATGGCGGCACGGCACGCAACGAACGCCAGCAGCCGGTCCAGCACCGGAGAGCTTCCTTGCCCCGCGTCCTCGTCGAGCTCGCGTGCGAGCTCGTCGGCGAGCCGCGGCAGATCATCGGTCCGCAGGAGCGAGGGCACCGCTCGCAGGAGGATCGCGTTTCCTCCGAACCCCTCCAGCGCGAACCCGAGGCGCCCGAGCTCCGGGATGACGCGCTCGAGGGTCCGGAGCCGTGCCGGAGCCAGCTCGAGCGGCAGCGGGAACAGGAGCTCCTGCGACGCCAGCACACCGCGCTCGAGCTCGCCGCGCAGGCGCTCGAAGAGCACGCGCTCGTGGGCGACGTGCTGGTCGACGAAGAAGACCTCGTCGGCCGTGTACGCCACGATGAAAGTGTCCTCGATCTGGCCGACGACGCGGCCGAAGAAGGGCTCGCTGCGATAGCCCGCCTCGCCCTCGCGGAACAGCGAGGCCTGCGCCGGGTCGCCCCCCGTCCACCCGGGGGGCTCGGCGGCCCCGCCCAGGCCGGGCGCGGGCATGGCGGCCGTGTCCGGGCTCGCCGCGTCGCCCGCGAGCCGCAGCACCAGGCCCGCCGGCGCGGCGTCCATCTGGCGGAGAGCCGTCCGCACAGCGTCGAGCACGAGGCCCTGCAGCACGCGGGGGCGGCGGAACCGGACCCACGTCTTGGCGGGGTGGACGTTGACGTCGACCTCGCTCGGCTCGAGCGCGAGCCCGATGGCGGCCAGCGGAAACTGGTCCCTTGGGAGCAGCGGCCGGAACGCCTCCAGCAGAGCCTGGGTCAGGAGCGTGTCGCGCACCACCCGTCCGTTGACGATCAGGTGGATGTCGTCGCGATGACTCCGGGCGAGCGCCGGGGGCGCGACGACGCCGGTCAGGCGCGCCCCGCCACCCTCCGCCGACACGTCGAGCAGCCGTGACGCGAGCCCGAAACCGTAGAGCGCGCCGACCCGCTCCCGGAGGCCGGCCCCGGCGGGGGCGTTCAGGAGGACCCGTCCGTTCGCGACGAGACGCACGTGCACACCGGGATTGGCCAGCGCGAGCTGGGTCACGACGCGAACGATGGCCGTCTGCTCGGTGGCCGGGTTCTTGAGAAACTTGCCCCGGGCCGGCGTGTTGAAGAAGAGGTCGCGGATCTCGACGGCCGTCCCCGCCGGCGCGTCGGCGGGGCCGGACTCCCCCACGACGCCGCCCTCCCCGACGATGAGGAAGCCTCGCGACGCGGCGGCGGGCCGGGACAGGAGCGAGAGCCGGGAGACCGCCAAGATGGCCGGCAGCGCCTCGCCGCGGAACCCGAGCGTCCCGATCGCATCGAGGTCGGTCTCGGTCCGGAGCTTCGAGGTCGCGTGTCGTTCGAGCGCGAGCAGGCAGTCCTCGGGGGGCATCCCCTGCCCATCGTCCGTCACGGCGATGAGCTGGCGCCCCGCGCCCCGCACCGCGACCTCAATGCGGGTCGCTCCCGCGTCCAGACTGTTCTCGACCAGCTCCTTGACGACCGCCGCCGGGCGCTCGACGACCTCGCCGGCCGCGATCTTGTTGACGACGGTGTCCGGGAGGCGCCGGACCGTCGCCGGGTCGCTCACGGCTCGCTCGCCAGCCGCCGGTGGAGCTCGTCCAGCGTCGCGAGGGCCTCGAGCGGCGTCATCCGCTCGGGGTCGAGCCCCGCCAGCGCCTCCAGCACCGGATGGCGCGGGGGAGGAGGCGTCGGATCGGCGGCAGCCGGAGCGCTGGCCTCGCCCGGTCGGACGGCACCGGGTCCGCCGAAGAGCCCGAGCTGGCCCGCGTCGACGCCGGTCGGCGCCGCCGGGGCTGGAGCCCCCTGCTCGAACTCCCGCAGCAGGGCACGCGCGCGTGTGACGACCTCCCCGGGCAGCCCGGCCAGGCGCGCCACTTGGATGCCGTACGATCGGTCCGTCCCGCCCGATACCACGCGATGCAGGAAGACGATGTCGTCCTTCCACTCGCGGACCGCCACGTGCACGTTCCGCACGCGCTGCAGCTCGGCGGCCAGCCGTGTCAGCTCGTGGTAGTGCGTCGCGAAGAGAACCTTCGCCCCCGCGCGGTGCTCGTGGAGGTGTTCGGCCACCGCCCAGGCGATCGAAAGGCCGTCGAAGGTCGACGTGCCCCGGCCGATCTCGTCGAGGAGGATCAGGCTCCGCGGGGTCGCGTGCCGGAGGATGGCCGCCGTCTCCGTCATCTCGACCAGGAACGTGCTGTGGCCGCGCGCCAGGTTGTCCTGTGCTCCGATCCGCGTGAAGACGCGGTCCACCACCCCGACGCGCGCGCTCCGGGCCGGCACGAAGCTCCCGACCTGGGCCAGCAGCACGATGAGTGCCGCCTGCCGCATGTAGGTCGACTTCCCGGCCATGTTCGGCCCTGTGATCACGAGGCACTCGACCTCGCCCGATGCGAGCCGGAGGTCGTTCGGCACGAACCGCGCGCCATCGGTCCTGAGCTCGAGGACGGGGTGCCGTCCCTCCTGGATGTCGATGACGCCCCCGTCGTCGACGACCGGCCGCACGTAGCCACGCTCGCGCGCAACGTGCGCCAGTGCCGCCAGCACGTCCAGCGTCGCCACCGCGCGGGCCGTGTGAAGAATCCGGTCGGCCTCCCCGGCCACGCTTCGCCGGAGCTCGTCGAACAGCTCGTACTCGAGACGGGTCATCCGCCCCTCGGCGCCCAGGACCTTCGCCTCCTGCTCCCGCAGCTCCGCCGTCACGTACCGCTCGGCGCCGACCAGCGTCTGGCGTCGCACGTAGTCGTCCGGCACCGGGGGCACGGACCGCACCTGGCTCTTCGGTATCTCGATCCCGTACCCGAACACGCGGTTGTACCGGACCCGGAGGGAGCTGATGCCCGTGCGCTCGCGCTCCCGCCCCTCGAGCCCCGCGATCCAGGCGCGCGCCTCGCGCACCTCGCGCCGCACCTCGGCGAGGGCGGGATTCCAGGATTCGCGGATCAGCCCGCCCTCGTGGATCCCGAGGGGCGGCTCGTCCACGAGCGCGGCCTCGAGCATCTTCCCGAGACCGCCCAGGTCCTCCACCGCCTCGGCGCACCGACGGACCAGCGGATCCGGACAGCGCTCGCCCCGCTCCCGGAGGGCTGGAAGGGGTCCGAGCGTCGCGCGGAGGCCGACGAGGTCCCGCGGCGTCGCCACGCCGAGCGCGACGCGACTGGCAAGGCGCGCGAGGTCGCCGATCCCGTCGAGCGCCTGTCGGAGATCGGCGAGGAGCGCCGGGGCCTCCACCAGGGCCGCGATCGCGTCGAGCCGCTCCCCGATCTCCCGCGGCCGGAGAAGGGGTCGAAGGAGCCACTGGCGAAGGAGGCGGCCGCCCATCGACGTGCGGGTCCGGTCCATTGCCCACAGGAGCGTGCCCACGCCGCCACGGTCCTGGAGACTCTCCACCAGCTCCAGGTTGCGCGCAGCGCTCTCGTCGAGGGTCAGATGGTCCTCGAGCGCGAGGGTCTGGATGCGCGTGAGGTGCGTCATCGGGGTCTGTTGCGTTTCCTGGAGGTAGGCCAGCACCGCGCCCGCCGCTCGGAACGCGCCGCCCCGGCGCGGCAGGCCGAGCCCCTCGACGGCCGCGACGCGGAAATGGGCACGCAGGCGGTCCTCGGCCTCGCGGAGCCCGAAGCTCGCGGCATCCCGCGCGGTGACGGCCGCCCCCACGGCGCGCAGGCGCGCCGCCAGCGGGTCGTCCGGCCGGATGCCCGGTGGCAGCAGCACCTCCGCGGGCCGGCGGATGAGCAGCGCCTCGGTCAAGCCCTCGACGTCGGTGGACTCCCCGACCCAGAAGTCGGCGGTCGTCACGTCCACCAGGGCGACACCCAGATGGTCCGGGGCCCGCCACAGCGCCGCGAGGAAGTTGTTGACGCGCCCGTCGAGCAGTCCCGCCTCGGTGACGGTTCCGGGAGTCACGAGCCGGACCACCTCGCGCCGGATCAGCTGTCGACCCTTGGCCGGCGCCGTCTCCACCTGGTCGCAGATGGCGACCTTCAGACCCGCCCGGACGAGCCGCGCGAGATAGACATCGAGCGCGTGGTGCGGGACCCCGGCCATCGGGATCGCGCCCTCCCCCTTTTGCCGCGACGTGAGCGCGATGTCGAGCGTGCGGGCCGCCACGGCGGCATCCTCGTGGAACGCCTCGTAGAAGTCGCCGAGCCGGAAAAGGAGCAGGTAGTCCGGGTAGCGCCGCTTCCACTCCTGGTACTGCCGCATCATTGGAGTGAGGGGCGTGAGGGGCGGCCCGACTGCGGAGGCGACCTCCGTCTCTGGAGGGTCCGGCGGGGCCGCCTCTCCGGCCGGATGCGGGGTCGCTCCGGACCGCGGGCGCGTGGCGTCGCCCATCAAGGCGGGCGCTGGTCGACTAAGAGCCGGCCGAGAGACTGGTCACGAGGCTCGAAGGTCCGACACTCCACCGCGACCGCCCGGGGCCGGGGTCGCGGCCCTGCCCTCACGTGTTGACGAGCTCCTTGAGGCGCTTGCCGACCTTGAAGAACGGGACGCGCTTCTCGGGGACGCTGACGGTGGAACCGGTCTTCGGATTGCGGCCCCGGCGGGAGTTCCGTCGCCGGACCCGGAAGCTCCCGAAGCCGCGGAGCTCCACCTTCTCAACGCGGGCGAGCGCCGAGGAGATGTTGTCGAAGATGGTGTTCACGATGAGTTCGGTTTCCTTCTTGGTCAGGTTCGAAACCTTGGCGACCTCGTCGACGAGATCGGCCTTCGTCATCGTCGGCACACTCGCCCTCCTTCGACGGGCTCCCCGGAGTTCGAGGTCACGCTATCACGAGCCAAAAACGCCTGTCAAGCCGCGAGGTTCCAGGCCGATCTGTCGACCAGACATCGATCCCACCCCTCAGTCCAGGAGATACAGGGGCAGCTTCGGCGACCCGAGGAGGGGCAGGGTCGGCACCCCGGGCCCCGACGATCCGATCGATCGGAGCCACGTGAGAGCCGTCTCCCCGCCCACCAGGTCGGCCAGGTCGAGCAGGCGCCAGGGGCGGCGCGGGCGAACGACGCGCGGCTTGCCTGGAATCCCGCCCAGCTCCCCAGCGAGGCGGATGGCTTCGTCCAGTCCGCCGAGGGCGTCGACGAGGCCGAGATCCCTCGCCATTCGCCCCGAGTACACCCGCCCGTCGGCCAGCACCCGGACTCGATCCTTGCCGAGCCGGCGACCCTCGGCGATTGCCGTCACGAACTGGTCGTGCATGTCGTCGAGAACGGCCTGAAGGACGGCCCGCTCCTCCAGGGTCATGGGCCGGGCGAACGACGCGCTGTCCTTGAA
>Ga0114129_10002484_pt1 | contig 25603 bp, 27 predicted proteins | sample RhiMetdeltSRZDD1_FD_80071 | JGI IMG/M metagenome (GOLD analysis project Ga0114129, IMG submission 80071) | Populus rhizosphere microbial communities from Tennessee, USA - Rhizosphere MetaG P. deltoides SRZDD1 (version 2) (version 2) | ecosystem: Host-associated > Plants > Roots > Rhizosphere >...
CGTAAGTATCCATCTTCTCGGGACGTCGATTCATGAGAATTTGGAAATTGCCGTTTGAGTCGGGTCGAACTAACACCACCGTCGAGGCAAGATGAGGAGTTGTGGGTTGCGTCATTACCTTCAGCCAACCGTTTAAGACAATGTGCACTCGAGCCGGTGAGTCTTTGCTTTCACCATATGAGCATTCAATTTCGTGACGACGGTTTGCCGATATGAATATGGGCGCCGGTCGCTGCTCCGGGGACAGCGTTCCTAAAGGCGATAAACGGAATCCCGGACTGACGAAGAAAACTCAACAAAGATTGGCCTTCTTTACTGTCTGGGTGGAGCGCCACGTCCATGGCGTTGCGATGATCGAATCGCAAGCGGTCATGCGTCGCCGTCTGACCTAAAGCGCTAATCGGCAGCTCCCGGCCAAATGTTTGGACAAAGAACTTTTCGATCTTGCGGGCGTCTCCTAGCGACCACAACGTCCCGCCGTTAAAACGAAGAAGCGTGCTCGTCTCGCTGTAGCCTCCAATCGCGAGCCCTGGTAGACGAAGTAGCTCATCGCGCATGGCAAACTCAGTAATCACCATGTCAGTTTCAGTAAGCCAACGCTTGTCTTCATCCACGCGAATCATGGCCTCAGCCAAAGCACGCTCGGCTTGGAGCACCTCGTTTCGCGCAACCAACCCTTGGTTATAAAGCTCACGGCGCCGGTCGTACTGTTCTAAGAGCTGTTGCCGCTCAGTTTCGTGAAGCGCCAAAAGCTTCTCTGTACCAGCCCGAGTTTCCTTTATCTTCTGTAGAACATCGGTGCGCGACCGCGTCAATTCCGACTCGGTCGGACTGACGCGCCGACTCGCAGGCGTGCGCGGCGGCGAATTCTTGTGATTATCCTGCGCGCTAACTGCATTGCAATAGAATAATAGAGCCGCAGTGAAAGTTATTAAAACTAAGGGTCTAAAAAAAACCATATCCTCGAGCTTCTTCACCTTCGGAGAATTCGCCAGAGTTTATGAATTCACATGCCGGCGGTCAAGGCGCACGGCGGCATTAATCAACAAAGTCTTCATCCAGGAGACAAAAGAAAACCGTCATTCAAAAACCTAGTGGGATTTCTTACGCGATCCCGGTCAATCACCTGCAAGCGCTCTTAAACAGGCAAACGGCGACGCGAGAGACTTTATTCACCTCAGAAGTCATTACTAGGAAACCGTCAGAACGCCCAATTTGGACCCACCAGGAAGCAATGGAGCCGAAAGGCCGGAGCGGCGAAGAAAGTCTTGAGAAAACTAGAAATTAGCTGAGAGTGGTCCTGCCCCTCAATCAACTATGAGTCGTTGATTTTCGAGCGTCCAATTCTACCGGATGGCTTTCCGATATGGATATGCGGTCCGGTGGAAGCGCCGGGCATTGAGCTGCGAAAGGCGATGAAGGGAATACCCGATCTACGCAGTTGGTTGATGAGCGCCTTTCCTTCGGCACTATCGGGATGAAGCGCGACATCCATGGCGTCGCGATGATCGAACCCGAAACGATTGTGGGTCGCTGATTGGCCCTTGGCGGCGATCGGAAGACTGCGACCGAATTTTTGAGAGAAGAATCGTTCGATATGTGAGGCTTCCTTTAACGACCATTTGAAACCACCATTGAAACGAGCCAGCTCCGAGGTTTCGCTATAGCCATTTGGGGGCAGCACCGGCATGCGTAAGACTTTCTCGCCTAACACCGCCTCGGTGATCGCGATATCGGTTTCGACGACCGACTCGCGCATGGCATGGACGCGCGCAAGCGCGGCAACGAATAACCGCTCCGTCTCCAGGACATCATCCTTAGAAATCTGTCCATCTTGGAAAAGCTTGCGCCGCTGGATGACTTCCACGCGAAGCGTCGACTGCTCTCTCTCGTATTCAGCCAAGCGCTTTCGATCCTGCGCTAGCGTTTCCGTCATTTTCTCAACGGAAGTGGGCCCCGTAGTCGAGTCTTCCGAAAGTCTATAAGCTCGCTGCTTGCTTTGCCAAACGGAGCTGCCAAGCACAAAGAGGAGCACGCAAGCCACCGGAACCAGAGCTGCGCCCGTCAGAAGCAGCCGGAACCTATAGATCTCGGTAAACATGAAGCCCAGAGTCTAGGGGCTTATACGGATCGGGTCAAGGCAAAAAAAGCCCGTAACGGAACCGCCGTTGCCGGGCTTTTTAGGTCTGCGGAAAGGACTTCAGTACGACGTAACTGCGCCGCCTAAAGTTCCTATTTATGCTCTTCTGCTAAACGGACGCTAACAGACCGCGTTGAATCAGATCTTTGGCCATCTGCACCTTATACACGTTATCCTTCAGGGGCTTGGCACCCTCGAGAGCAATCTCGCCGGCCTGTTTTGCTGTGGCTTCTTCCAACTTTTTGCCACGTAGAAATTCTTCGGCTTTGGCTACGCGCCAGGGGATCGGCGCGACCCCGCCCAGCACCACGCGGGCGCTGCGCACCACGCCGCCGTTGCTCTCAACCACGGTAGCGACTGAGACGATGGCGTGATCCCAGGCGAGCCGCTCACGAACTTTGTGGTAGAAGCCTTTGCTGCCGGCCTTGGGTGTCGGGACATAGATTTCCGTAACGATCTCGCCCGGATTGAGAATATTTTCGCGCTTATAATCGACGGAAGGCAGAACAAAAAACTTCTCCAGCGGTGTCGTCTTCTCTCCCGAAGGTCCGGCGATCTTAATTTGCGCGCCCAGCGCAACCAGCGCCGGCGCGGTATCCGACGGATGGACGATGTAGCTCGGTCCGCCGCCGAGGATGGCATGAAAGCGACCGTCGCCGGTCACGGTATAGCAAACCTGACCGCCTTTGCGCAGGCAATTGAAATTTGAAGAACGGAAGTACCAGCAGAATGGGCGCTGGCAAATATTGCCGGCAATCGTGCCCGCGTTGCGAATTTGCGGCGAGGCCGCTTCGCCCGCGGCATCGGAAAGGATCAGCAACTTTTCTCGAATGGCCGGATGTTCCTCGATATCGACGAGCTTGGTTAAGGCGCCAACACGGAAACCGCCGCGCTCTTCTTTGATAAACTCGAGCCCCGGGATAGTTTTCAGATTGATCAAATAATCCGGCTCAACGACGTGATCCTTCATCAACTGTAGATATTCGCTGCCGCCGCCGACCACCGCCGCGATTTTTTTCTGCTGATGGAACTTATGGAGTAGACTCGTCGCTTCTTTCACGGTTTTGACATCGATATTTTGAAAGCTCTTCATGACCGTTCCTCCTCCATCAGACCTGGCGGGCCTGCAAAATTTTGTCCGGTGTGATGGGTAGTTCTTTAATGCGCTTTCCAGTGGCGTTGAAGATCGCGTTAGCAATGGTCGCCACGGCGGCCGTGATTGGCGGCTCGCCGACGACCTTGCCGCCAAACGGTCCGTAGGGGTCGTAGTGTTCGACGAAGATAACTTCCACATTCGGCGCTTCGAGATGCGTCGGCACTTTGGCGTCGCGGTAGTTTGGATTGATCGGCGTCGCCGTAAGTTTGTCGGTAATTAACTCTTCGGTAAATGCCATGCCGATGCCTTGCACAACGCCACCCATGATCTGGCTCTCTGCCGGCATGCGGTTGAGAATGATTCCGCTGTCGTGGACGGCCACATAGCGGGTGATTTTCACGTGCCCTGTCAAGGTATCGACTTCCACCTCGGCAAAATGGGCCGAGAAGCTCTTGCCCTCGACGTCTTTGAATTCCGGATTAGTCGTTGCGCGACCGATGAGTTCGCCCGCTCTCGCTACGGCGCGCGCCAGCGGGATCTTCTGTGACGGCTCAGCCTTCACGAACACCTGGCCGTCGCGCAAATCCAGTTCTTCTGCTTTGACCTTTAGTTGTGGCGCTGCCACTGCGAAAACCTGTTTCCGTATATCTTCCGCCGCGGCGATCACGGCATGACCGGTGAAAGATGTCGTGCGGCTGCCAGACTCGCCCACGGAATAAGGCGTGACATCCGTGTCGCCGTTGGTGACTTCAATCTGGTTCAGCGAAATCCCCAACGCCTCTGCAGCAATGATCGCCATGGTGCTCTTGGCGCCAGTGCCGATGTCGGTTACGCCCACAAGCAAATGCGCGCTGCCGTCGGGGTTCATCCGGATCGTCGCCGCGCCCAACCCTGGGCGGAAAGGATAACCACCCAGCGCCATGCCAATACCGTGCTTCTTGACCCCGTCCATGGCACCGGGCTTATGCCATTTCTCACTCCAGCCGATGCGCTTGGAGCCCTCGATGATGCACTGCTCGAGATAGTTCGAGGTGAACGGCAGCTTGGCTTTGTACTTTTGAATCCGATTACGCATGAACATGTCGACCGGATTGATCCCCAATTCATAGGCGATGTGATCGAGGAAAGAGGCAAATCCGAAAACCGACTGCGGATAGGCTGGCGCCCGATAATTCGCGCCGACGACCGTATTGGTGTGAACTGGCTTTATGATTTTTTTGAAGTTGGGAATATTGTAAAAGTCTGTGCCGCTCAAGTTGCCGCTCTGTTTGCGATAAGCGCCGATGTTGGTAACGGCATCCAACTGCACAGCGGTAATCGTTCCATCTTTTTTTACACCGACCTTGTAGTGCTGCTCTGAAGCCCATCGTCCATGCATGCCTATGTAGTCATCTTCGCGGGTAAATTCGAGCTTGACCGGCTGGTTGGTAACTTTAGCCAGCACAGCGGCCATGTAATCGTAATCCTGCGCCTGGTTTTTGTTGCCGAAGCCGCCACCCATATACTTCGAGACCACGCGCACCTTACTAAGCGGCAGGCCAAAATCCTTGGCGATATCCGTGCGCGCGTTCGAAACGCCTTGCGTGGAGGCATAGACCGTCAGTTTACCCGCGTCCCACTTAGCGATGCTCACGCGCCGCTCGAGCTGCGCGTTATTAGTGTGCTTGGTGACATAGGTATCCTCGAAGATTTGGTCGGCTTCTTTGAAGCCTTTTTCTAAGTCACCCCAGGACTCTTCGATGGGCGCGCTGAAATTGCCTTTGCCAACCGAGAGATTGCCGTTGGTGGAAATCTTGGGGGCGTCGGGCTTTAGCGCTTCATTGGGATCTAGCACATGGGGAATCTTTTCGTATTTCACTTCGATGAGAGCGAGTGCGTCTTCGGCGATGTGCCGGTCCGTCGCCGCCACCGCCGCAACCGCGTCGCCGACGAAACGCACTGGATTATTGAAAATGAAGCGCTGGTGCGTGTGGCCGCCGCTCGACCACGGCACCTTGGCGTTGCCGTGATGAATGACGGCTTTGACACCCGGCAGCTTTTCTGCCTTTGAGGCATCGATACCCACGATCTTTGCATGCGGAACCGTACTGCGAAGAACGCGCGCATAGAGCATGCCGGGAAGTTGAATATCGCCGGTGTAGTGCGCTTGCCCGGTGACGCGCTCATAACCGTCGATGCGTGGCGTCCTTTTGCCGACTATGGAGAATTCCTTTTGTGCTTGTGCCATAACGACCTCCCTAGCGCTTCGCCGCGGCGAGTACGGCCGCGACCTCGCGGTTATAATTGCCGCAGCGGCAGAGATTGCCGGACAAGGCGCGGCGCACCTGCCCTTCGTTGGGTTTGGAATTTTTCATGAGTAACGCCTTGCCCGACATGATCTGGCCGGAGGTGCAAAAGCCGCATTGCGGGCCATCGTGCTCGATAAATGCTTCTTGCACCGGATCAAGCTTATCGCCTTTGGCCAATCCTTCGATAGTGAGGATCTCTTTTCCCCCCATCCAGACAGCGAGCTGACTACAGGAATACATGTTGCGCCCGTTAATGATCACTGTGCAGGCGCCGCATTCACCGCGGTCGCAGCCGATCTTCGTGCCGGTGAGACCAAGCTGATCACGCAACACTTCAGCTAACGTCTCGCGGTGCTCGGCTTGCACGCGGTAAGTCTTGCCATTTACTTTGAGAGAGATGGGTGTCTTACCGCGCGCTGCGCCGGTTGTTTCTGGAAAATAGGCCTCCGCGGGATCTGATTTTACCAGTCCCGTCGAGATGACTGCGGTACCGATGGCGCCGCCACTCAATCCTTTCAAAAAACTGCGACGCGACAGTTTCGCGCCCCTTTTTTCGTCTGCCATGGTCGCAAACCTCCTGTTTAGAGCCTCTTTTACACGACCCGGAATGGCCTACGGTTAGTATGGAAGACCGGGGCCTGTCAACGATAAACCGCATCTTGCTGGCGCCCGGCAAAATGGCTAAGCTCCGGCCCAGTCAATGGCAATGAAATCCCCCATTCAATCCGAAGGAGCTCAGTTGGAATCATTTCTCGACGAGCTGGAGAGCGACCGGGCGGTGAAGGAAATCTCTGGTTGGGAAACCGGCTTTGCCAACTTGAGCCGCGCGCTCGACGGCATCTTGCCGGGCCTTTACCTACTGATCGGCCCGCCCGCATCCGGGAAGACTTCATTGGCGAAACAATTGCTCGATCAAGTGGTCCTGCACAACGGCGTCCCGTCTGTGTTTTTCAGCTTGTCCGAAGCCGCAAAGGAAATCAGAATCAAAACGCTGGCGCGTTTGAGCGGGCTGGAAAGTCGCGAAATCCGCCGCGGCAGCGCCTACCTGCTTCATTGGTACGGCGCGCCGAAAGCGCATTACGGCGCGGCGGACCAACTACCACCCAGTTGGGAGAAATTGAAACAAACGACGCGTGAAGCGAAGAGCTGGCTTGATTTAACGTACCTTATTGACTGCGCAGCCAATACCAGCCTGCGAGAAATTGAAAAGTATGTCGGCGAGATTCGTGCGGCCGCGAACTCCGAAAAGATTTTTGTCGTGATCGACGACTGCCAGCGGTTAGGCGGGCTGGACCAACCGTTGGCCGCTCGTCTGCCGTTCGTTGCCGAGCAATTGCAAGAAACAGCGGTGAAGCTGAGAACAGCCGTCTTCGCCGTGCCTAACCTGAGCGATATAGCAGAATCTCATCCCCAGGTCTGGGCTGAGAAAGTCGCAAGTCCGAACGTAATTCTGGTGCTCGAAAACGACCGAGAACGAACCAAAAAACTCACCGAACCCAATCAAGCGCTGACTTTGCACATCGTAAAAAACCGTGGCGGTGAAACCGGCAAACTCGCCTTTGACTTTTTCCCGGCGTTCGCAAAATTTGCCGAGACGATGTCCTGACTCAAAAAAGTCGCCACAAACCAGGTAAGTCGCGTCTTCGTGGCCGTGATCTTTACCCCATTTGGCCGCAATACGTCGCAATTCGGGAACTGCGCTATTTAACCCACTCCCAACGATAGCACTCAATTGGCATTGCGCCGCCCTCGATAACTAATGCCGCCTCGTAATTATTTTCCGGATTCACTTCGGAAAGCGTCCAGCCGGCGACGCTCGCATTGATAAGGACACGCTGCTCGCTGGACAATGTAATCTCCACTTCGTCCAATTTTCCGGATAGTCCGGTTCCCTTGGCTTTGAGAAACGCTTCCTTGCTGGTCCAGCATTTAAAGAAACCCTGCCGCTGCAAATGAACCGGCAGCGCGCGGAACGCCGCCAATTCCTCAGCGGTAAAAAATCGCGCTGCGACATCCTCGAAAGCATAATCTTCTTTGACAAGCTCGACATCGATGCCGATCTCCCGGCCCCGGATGACAGCGAGCAATGCCAAGTCAAAAGAATGAGAGAGATTGAACCGAACATCGCTCCGGGCAAATTCTTCCGCCAACTTCGGCTTGCCATTTGGGCCGTTCACGAATTGTACGTTCAACGGAGTCGTTTTCAGATATTGCGACAAGATAGAGCGCAGCGCGGCATGGGCGACGACGAACCGCTGACGATGTTGATCGAACTTGAATCGTGCCGCGCGTTCCTGTTCAGACGAAGAGAGAAGACCGGTAATAGATTTATACACATGGCCACGCTGCGACAATGAAATCAGCCAAACGTGGATGGTGCTCTCGGGTGACGCAAGTTGGACCGGCGGAGTGACCCAGTCCGATAAATCGTGGTCAGGCACTATCATGAACCGTCTTTGCTAGTCCTTGAAACCCTTCTAAACGTGTATTTGCAATTGTCAGGGGATTAGCAGCCATAAGTCAATGGCGAAAAATATAGTTTTACGTTTAACCCGTGAATCGATTGTTTGTGTTGGCCGCGTGGTTCAGTCATTTAGACGGGCTAGCTTTGTGTTCCGCATCTTTTTCCATCCGCCAATGACTCAATCGGTAGATGGAAGCCCAGCTCAAAGGACGCGCGGGTCAAGTTCATTACTAGTTAGAAACTTCGCTGATGGAGCGTTGAAGCAACAGAGTTCCCTGCTAAACGAGGTCTTGGCTCGGTGAGACGCCCATGACGATTACCTTGTCGCCGTCACGAGTCACGCGCAGATCGCAGGCGCGATCAAAAAAAATCATCGTGCGCGGATGTTCATAGACGGTCGTTTTGTGCGGAATCTCTTCGATGTAAATGTTGCAGATCATACCGGCAGGCAAATTGACAGTCTTTGTATGCATCAAATCGCCTTCGAAGAAAACTTCGATCCAGCTACGATTTTCAGTCACAGCGAGAATCACACCGGCGGCGTTCTGTATCGAAGCGATCAATTCTTCGCGGTCACCTGTCCCCGAAGATTCACCGTTGCAAGTCCGGTAAGAAGTGGTTGCCCCTGCCCTGTCGCGTTTTTCGCCTTGGCGTGAGATGGGTCTTTTTCGAGTCATGGGTTTCATCGGACTGTGACTGAAGAGGGGACAGGCCGCTTTTTTCCGAACACCAGGAAAAAAGCGGCCGGCGCCCTTTGCGTTCTTCGCGGCTAAAGCTTTCTTAATTTTGTGATCTATGTCCCCTTTGTGATTAGATCGAAGTGGACCTGGCCAGCAACGTTTCCGCGTCGCGAATGATTTTGCCGGATGACGTACGCGGCAGCGATTCACGAATGACGATTTGGTCTGGAACTTTGAAGTTTGCCAGATTGGCCCGCAGGAATGCGAGCAGCTCCTTTTCGACAATATTTGCGCCGGGCCGCGGCACTATGGCCGCGCCGATGACCTGACCGCGCTTGCGATCGGGGATACCGAAGACGATCGTTTCTTGGACCACGGGATAGGTGTAAATCAAATTCTCAACCTCAGCAGGATAAACGTTGAGGCCGCCGGTGATAATCATGTCGTCTCGCCGGCCGAGGTGATAATAGTAACCATCGGCGCCCCGCTTGCCGACATCCCCGGTGTAAAGCCAGTCGTCACGGATACGTTGAGCTGTGGCGTCGGGCCGGCGAAAGTAGCCTTTCATCACGTGCGGACCTCGCGTGATAATCTCACCCGCCTCCTCGACGGCCAACTCCTTACCATCTTCATCGACGATCTTGATCTCCACGCCGGGTACGGCGCGGCCAATGCTACCCATCTTGACTTCGGCCTGGGCGGGCTCGACCAGTGTGATCATCGGAGAAGTTTCCGTCAGACCGTAGCCTTGAATCACCTTGATATGAGGCTGGGCGGCCTGGAAAGCGCGCAGCAGGGGCAACGGAATGCTTGTGCCCATCATCGCCGCTATTTTCACGCTGCGGGTATCGTAGCTGGCCAGATTCTTTACGCCCAAGAGGAGCTGAAAAACGATCGGCACGCTCTCAAAAACATTGACTCGATATTTTTGAATGCCTTCGAGAAGCGTGATCGGATTGAGCTGGTCGAAAATCACCAGCGTGTAACCCCTTTCCGCCAACTCATTGCAGACAATGGGGCCGACGATATGGGACATCGGCAGGATGCAGCCGCGGGTCGTCGAAGAATCGGTAATGCCCATCTCGCGCATGACCTTCGGATATTGCGCGAGATTTCGGTAGGTCAATACGACTCCCTTGGGCTCGCCGGTGGTCCCTGAGGTATACAGGATCAGAGCATCGTCATCCGGATTCAGCCGCGGCAGCATGACTGAACCGCCGGCCGTTGAATAACGGTTTTCAAAGCTACGCTCTCCGTCACGACCGACGATCCACACAGGAATCGGCGTGATTATCTTGAAGACTTCTTCGACTTCGGGAAACAACTGACCATGAACAATGAGCAGCTTGAGATCGGCGTCTTTGAGAACCCCCTCGAGTTCTTTGCCCTTGAGCCGCGCGTCAAGAATGACCGTGACGGCGCCTATTTTCTGTGTAGCGTAGTAACTAAGCGGAATCGCGGTCGAGTTCGCCAGCAGCGCTCCGACCCGGTCGCCCTGGCGAATGCCTTCTTCCTGCAAATGCGCGGCGAGCGCGCAGACGCGCTGGTTCAGCTCAGAGAAGCTCAATTCCTCGTCCTTCGCAATGACGGCCGTCTTGCGCGGCTGACGCAGTGCGGTTCTTTCCAGAACTTCAGCCGCAAAGAAGCCTAGTGAACCGGTATCGTTTGCCATATCGCAAATGCCCTCTGAAATGGCTTGTACCAGCGCGATAATTGCGCCAGCTCGCCACGCCTGAGATTTAGTTTACCTTGCTGAGTGGCGAGAAATGCGTCGATTCGATTATTGAAAACCGCGTGCCACCACTCGGCTTTTCCGCTGATCAGAAAATCGCCGCCGTCGCCTTGATTGAGCTGGGTAATCTCTCCATCGACAAATTTTACAGTCCACGCGTTCTGGGACTCGTCAAGAAAAAGCGTCAGAGACGTCGTCAGGCTGCTTTCTCCGCCGTGAGCTCGAAATTGCGAATCATTATTTGCCGCGTTAACCAATGCGGTCATATGGTCTTGGGAAAATAATTCGTAACTTTTTTCGCCGGCAACCGACGCCAATGACTTGCCGTTCTTCGATGGCTGGGTTCCCTTCCGTTGATCAGCGAAAACCCCGTCTTTGAAAAACTGGCAGTGCACCGCTTCCTCGAGAAGGTCGGTTAACAGAAACGCGTCTTGAAGATTTTTACCGATGGCCACGGTGCCATGGCCCTTGATGATCACCACGGGGTGATATTTCAGTTCGTCAACGACTTTCGCCGCCTTGGTTACTGTCGGAGTATTCTGCGCAATGATCGGCACCTCGCCAATCGTGTACTTCTCTTCAAAACTGATCGGCATGAAGCTTTCGTGCGTCAACGAAAATGCCAAAACCATCGGGGGGTGGACATGGATAATTGCTTGCGCATCCGTGCCGGCATAGACCGCCATATGCATCGGCGTCTCACTGGAGGCTTTCCGCTCCTTCGTCGCGGATCTCCCGTCTTGGTTGATCCGTACCAAGTCCTTTGGCGTGAGAAAACCGAGTGGTGCGTGCTGGCCAGTAATCAAGAAACGGTTGTTGCCAATACGGCAGCTCAAATTACCGCCCCAGCCGCTAACGAGCCGGCGCTCAAAGAGCAACTCGCCCCAGTGAATCATTTCGCCCTCGAGCTTGGTCATGAGTCTCTTAGTCATGAGTCTTTTTGGTCATTGAACAATCCCCAGGGTACCACTTCGGCTTCCACGTTTCGGATCGAAGCACCTGCGGGACAAATTTTCGTTCCCAAAAAAGTTGATACGTCCCGGTCGATGGTCGCGCCCTGCGGCTGTTCTCCACACAGCAATTCCACTGGCACCCCGTGCAGTCGCGCCAGCCGCACGGCGAGGAGTGAACCACAGATGCCGCTGGGCCCCGCTTCGGTCAAGTCACAATAGAACAAGCAAAGCTTTTTGATTTCCCCTTGGGCGAATAGCGTCCCCATCATGTTATCCGAAATCAATGTGGTGGGTGCTTTGCGGTCGAGCAGTCTCGGGATCACCACTTGTGCGCCCCAGAGTTGCGGCCGCATTTCTGGGACCAGAAGGCTTTCGCTCTGCTCCGCCTTCAGAGAGCTGATCAAGTAACCGTATTGATTGTCGGCCGGGATGCCGTAGAGCAAAAGATATTTTCCGCTCTGCTTTGGATGACGATCGGTCGTTTTTGCTTCGCCATGGTATTCCCGGCGGAAAGTTTCTGGAGTGTAGAGATCGGCAAAACCGATAAGATGGGTGATCAACTCGGCAGGCGTCACATCGAACGCGGGGTAACGGGCTTCAATCCGATGATCGCTCGAAGCGATCAAGCGTTGCCCCTGGAAAAAAAGTACTTCCGCCGCGGGTCGCTCCTCGATCGGCACGTCGTCGCCCGTCGCCACTGAACGAGGATCTTGCACCAACGCGTGAAGCGGCACCCCATACTCCTTTGCCATTAGCGCCAGTGGATATGTGCCGACCTTATTGATGATGTCGCCGTTTTGCGCCGAGCGGTCGGCGCCGACGATCACTGCATTCACCTCGCCCTTGGCCATTACCTGAGCCACGGCGCAATCTGGGATTAACGCTACCGGCACACCTGCCTGCGCCAGTTCCCACGCGGTCAAGCGAGCGCCTTGCAAGTAGGGCCGGGTTTCAGTGGCGATCACGCTAAATTCCTTGCCGAGCTCTTTGCAGAACCGCGCCACTGCGACCAATTCACCGCTGACGTTGCAATGTGTCATGACTCGCGCTGGATCAGGTAAAATTGACGCCGCTCGTTTAGCGCGCGCGATGCGCCCGCGGGTAATTTGTCCGGCCAATTCGCGAGCTTGTTTCGCAATGCTTTCGCCAGCGTTGATGTCGGCTGGCAGTGTTTTAAACCATTGTTCAAAAAAACCGCCCAGGCCGCCGAAATCAAAAGTCGGTCGGACATCGCAAAATTGCCGGGTCATTTCTCCAAGACGATCGCGCAATGGTCCAGGTTCCTTGCCCTCGTAACGCTGCGCAATCAGCGCAGCGCTGTACAAAAACGTCAGCACTTGACCGTAGGCGCGGGTTTTCATTTCGCGCACCGCGTCGAGCGCCTGCGCCACATCGCTCACTCCGAGGTACTCGATTTTCTCCGGCACGAGGCTTTCGTCGAGTATCGCGAACCCGGTTCCTTGCCATAGAACCGGTTCGAACAGCGGGCTTTGTGCGACGCCTGTCATTCGCTTAGGCTTAGATGAAAAGTCACAGATATTGCAACGCCTTGCGCGCCACTTCGATGGTTTTCTGCTCGGCTTGGAGAAAGGCCGGATCGCGGAAGCCAAATTTGCCATGAAGGCACTCGTCGGATACGGCGAGGACCGCGCCTGCCTTTTTGCCACGGACTTGAGTAACGGTGAGAAACGTCGATGTCACCATGTCGATGCTCGACACGTTCTGTTCGCTGAGTTGCTGAATCAGTTCGGGCGTCTCTTGGAACAGCGCATCGGTGGTAAAGATCCAACCGAGATGATAGCGCACGTCGAGACTGTCGGCCGCAGCTTTCAAGGCATTGATTATCTCGCGGTGCGCCACCGTGGAGAAATTTTCCGACACGTAGTAACGCGACGTGCCGTCGCCGCGTAGCGCGCCAATGACGATCACGAGATCGCCAATCTTCACGTTTTCTTGGAGGGAACCGCAACTACCGACGCGAATCAACGATTGTGCTCCCGCACCGCAGAGTATTTCGGTCGTGATCGCTGTGTCCGGCGCATAGCGCCCGCCGTTGCCGACGGTAACTCTTTTACCGTCGAGCGTACCGCTGTACATTTCATAGTCTAAGAAAGTGAAATTCTTTTGCGGACTGTCCAAGAGCTTTAATAACATTTCGCTGCGTTCTTTGGGTCCAGGGATCAATGCAAAGGGCCCGAGAGAGTCGGCCTTGAGGCCGAGCATACCCAGCATGCGTTGCGGAGTGAAATGAGCTTCCTTCAGCATTATCAGAGAGCCTGATCGACGAATTCGAGTAAGTCCTGGACCGGCAACGCTGGCTGCTTGAGATCTGCAAAGGAACGTTGGCACAACGCGCTGGAAGTCAGAATCAATTCCGCCCCAGTGGCCGCCGCTTCACGCATCCGATCCGAGGCGCTCCACTGTGCCAGCTCCGGGTCCGCTTCCGGCACACCGCCGCCACCACCACAACACCAAGCCCAACGTCGGTTGCGTTCCATCTCGACCAATTGAATCTCGGGAATCGCGCGCAGAATATTTCTCGGCGCATCGTACACCCCACAACCTCGACCCAGGTGACAAGAGTCGTGGTAGGTAACCCTTTTATTAACTGCCTTGGTGAAATTTAATCGCCCGGCACCGATGAGTTGTTCAACATATTCTACACCGTGGGCTACCTCGATTTCCGATGTCCTAGCGTATTCGCGCCATATTCGCTGGCAGCTGCCACAGGTGACAACGACTCTCATGATCCCGGCATTCCTGATTGTTGCCAAGTTGGCGTCTCGTAACCGCTCATACTCGCGCCGAAAACCCAGATCGAAGGCATAAAGCCCACAGCATCTCTCTTCACCGCCAAGGACGCTAAACTCTTCGCCTGCCTTTTGCATTATTTTAGCCAGCGCAATAGCCCCGCTTCGGCCGCTTGTCCGCTCCGCGGAGCAGCCGGCGAAGAGCAGAGTAGTTGCGCTAGACTCGCCCACCTTCTTAAGTTCAAGCCCCTCAGCCCAAGCGCCGCGCTGTGTTTTCGGCAGCGACCAAGGATGGTCGTGCTCTTTCAATCCCTGGTAAAGCGATCGGTGCGCATCGATGGGACCCTCGCGCTCGGTAATTTCCTCGCGCATGGCGACCGTAATGTCCCACGGTCCATAACCGTCGTCACGCACGCCGCAGAGTTCCTGGCACATCAGACAGTTGGTGCAGGCGTAAACCACTTCTTTGAGCTCGGGCGTGATCGGGTCAAGACCGTGAAACACCCGCTGGGCCATCAGCCAGCGCGACTTGGGAGTGTGGCGCTGAAAGCGGTAGAACTCATAAGGCGGGCATTTTTCCTTGGGCCCCGGTTTGTCCTCCATCGGATTGGCTGGCCCATGGCCATAACATGAACCGCATAAAACGCAACCACTGCTACGCTCTTCAAGTCCCTTGGCATAAAGCCATTTTTTGACTCTTTGGAGCCCTAGGGGGTTTTTGTTCTGGTTTTTCACAAAAATACGCCGAAAATAGTTAAAGCCTTAACCTTTTATAGCTCGCCAATAACGGCTGTCAACCAAATCTGCCTCCCCGCGCACCTACAAACGTCAGCTCCTGCCGACATTCTAGCGGTGAATATGCAATCGCGATTTGTGATTTGACATGCCGCACGCCAGCGCGGCGGCTACTAATTTGCGGATGATTCTTGATTGAGCTTTCGCAGGAGCGCGGAAAGTTCTTTCTGCTGCGGTTTGTCAAGTCTCTCAAAGATTTCCGAAACGCTTCTTTCAAATTGCGGAATGGTACTTTTGTAGAGCTTGGCTCCCTTGTCAGTGAGTATAACGTGAACGACGCGGCGGTCAGTTTCGTCCCGTTTGCGCGTCACCAGTTTCTTGTCTTCTAGGCGATCGACAATGCCTGTGAGGTTGCTAACGGTCACCATCATCTTGGCGCCGATCTCGCCGAAGGGCAGCCCGCCGGCGTAACCAATGGTCGCCAGCACATAAAACTGCGGCGGCGTCAGGCCAAGTTTTTCCAAATCACCTTCCAGTTTCTTGTATGATTGCAGGCCGAAGCGGAGAAAACGAACCCAAAGACTAGTCGCGTAAGACGAAAAGAACGGACGCTTGTCGACTGCCACGATCGTCAATTTAGTCGTAGCGTTGCCAAAAAGCAACTTGGCTTTTGCCGGGTGCTAGCCGCTTAACCGGGAGTTGCTGAGCCCGTTGCAACGACACGTCCCTAGTGTTAGGGGCAATAAGAGATCGTCTTACTTCGAGTGTGGAAAAGCGCATGAAAGTTCACATCCTCGGTTGTGGCGATGCCTTCGGCAGCGGTGGACGCAATCAAAGCGGTTATCTAGTTGAAGCCAGCGACAGGCTGTTTTTGTTGGATTGCGGGCCGACGACGCTGCTGGCAATGAAGCGTGCTGGATTTGATCCTACCCGATTGGACACTATTATTCTAAGTCACCTCCACGGCGACCACTTCGGCGGCATCCCTTTTTTCTTTATCGAGTATCTGTATCAGAAACCAAAAGACAATCCGCTGACCATCGCGGGGCCGCCGGGAACGGAGGAACGGGTCCGCGAGCTTTTCGGAATCATGTACAGCAGCGGCCAAACTGCAAAGGAAATTCCTCCGACTCGTTTCGAAGTTCTAATGCCCGAACAGATGCAGTCTGTGAACGGAATTGACGTCTTTCCCTTCCGAGTGCCCCACCAGACACACGACGTTTCTCTGGGATTAAGCGTGGGCTATGAAGGAAAGCAGATTCTCTTTTCTGGCGATTCGGCGTGGACTGATGTTTTCATTGTCCACGCGCGCGGAGTCGACTTGTTCCTGTGCGAATGCTCGTTTTACAGCGAGCATCCCGGCATGCATGTGAACTATCTCGCCCTGCAAGCGAACTTGTCCCGCCTGGGCTGTAAGAAGCTTGTTCTCACTCATATGGGAGAAGAGATGCTCGCGCGCAGAAATGAACTGGCAGCGATATTGGCGGAAGACGGAATGCTGATTGAAATCTGAACGGAATGAACCCGGCGCAACCGATCAGCTTGGATCACCCTTCTCTTGTCGCTGCGCCTGGAATGGCAGGATCAAAACGCGATGCCCGCTTTTGCTGAGAATTTCTTGAGCGGTTTCTTGGGCCGTGGCTAACTCGGCATACGGACCGACCCGAACGCGGTAAGCGGTTTCGCTCCGATTGAGCGAAATTTGCTCGACAAAGGCATCGAAGCCTTTTTCGCCTATCTGGCGGGAGAGCGATTCCGCACGGTCCTTTTCGCGAAACGAAGCGATCTGCAAAATGTAACCGTCCGTTGGCATGGGCCGAGGATTTTCCTGTGACGATGCCATGGCAGCCGACGGGCGATCGCTCCGGACACTGACCGCTTGCTCGGCCGGCATCACCTTGCCAGCCGGAATCGATGGAGTTTTTAACGCGTCATAGTTATCGAAGCCGTACTCTAACAGACGTTTGGTATCGCCCCATTGATCCCGCGCGCCCAAAATCGCGACAATCAACGTAGTACCGTTCCGTTGTACGGCGCCGACGAAGCATTTTTGTGCCGCGTGCGTATAGCCGGTCTTACCGCCGATTGCGCCGTCAAAACCCCACAACAATCGGTTATGATTTCGCACTGAGATGCGGCGCGGCACGACTTTTTTTCGCACCATGGCAGTGGTGCTGACAGAGCTGAATTTGGTTTGGACAATCTCCCGGAAAGTTGAGTTCTTCATTGCATAGCGAAAAAGGATTGCGAGATCCCTGGCAGTGGAATAGTGGTCCGGGGCGGTCAGCCCATGCGGGTTGGTAAAATGACTATTGGTTGCGCCGATATCGTGAGCTTTTTTAGTCATCATCTCGCTAAAACGCTCTACTGAGCCGGCAATTCCTTCAGCCAACACCACACTGGCGTCGTTGGCTGAAGCGAGCATGATTCCATAAAGGAGCTCTTCAATAGAAAGGTGTTGTCCCGGCCGCAAATAAAGTTTCGAGGCGGGCACCCTAGTTGCCTCTTTCGAAACAGTCAGTGATTCACTGAGTTTTCGCCCGCTTTCCAAAGTAAGTATGGCGGTCACGACCTTGGTAGTGCTAGCCGGTGGCAGGCGCAAATCCGCCTCTTTCTGATAGAGAACTTTGCCCGTGGTCGCGTCCATAAGAAGCGCCGCCCGCGCTGTCATCTCTTCGTCGGGAGAGAAAGACCAACCCGGATCAGTCGAAGTGAGAATAAACAGAACGGCTAGAGCCAGACCAACTGAAATCAACTCACGGAAACGCAGATCTATCGACCTCCCTGCTAGTTGTTTTGGACGGCACCTTCAGAATCGTGTGATTCGCATAAAATAAAACTGGTTTATACCATGCTTTGGTGCCCAAGAACAGCGCTGAGCAACGCTGCGTTAGTCCATTTATCTCGGTCCACTCTTGGCAATTTCATGCTTACGGGCGATCCTCAGCGGGGCGGTCCTGGGATCGTAGGAGTTACGACCTGGCGGGCATCGAAAGTGATTCCATTGAAGACGGCAAATTCCAGAACGGTTCGTCGGCAGTTTCCGCACAAAGTGGCGAAGTTGTCCTGATACTTGGGGGTAATAGTAGCGCTGCGGCAACTATACCAGAACCGCTGAGCTATTTCTTAGTCGGCGCGACCCCATGATGCGCCAGCTCGCGATCGCTCCGCTCGTTAGCCGCAGCCTGCTCGCCCATGGCCTCCCGGCGAATACGGTCTTGGCAGGGTTGGCAAATGCTCGCTTTCGGCCCCGTCATGGGTTTGCCGCAGACCATGCATTTTTTGGTAGTTTCGGTCATCATTTTCGTGTATCGCAAATAAATAAATTGTCCATCGATCAGTCTATAATCTTGATCTGTTTAGGACTCTCGACCACGATCTCCAAGCCATATTGCGGATGATCTTTGATCGCTCCGACTATTTCCACATCTCTATTTTCGAAGTTCCTGGGCGGTTGCTTGTTCTTCTCGAAAAGCTCCACGGCAGAACTAAAGATGACCGCGGTGAGAGCCTCTCGTGAAGGACCGAAATTGAGAAAATAGGTGTTGCTCTTGGCAGAGTGGCCGACGCGAAAAACCCGCCCGCGTATGCGCGCCTGTTTGCCAGTAAGTGCCCGAATTTTTTCCACTTCACGAGCAACCACCATGGGAGTCTCACCGCTGGTATCCTCGGCGGCCGGCGGAAGCGATGAAGGTACAAAACTCACTGGGTAACTTTGCGGCTCACCGGAAGCAGGCAATGGCCCGCTTTGATTGGCAGGACTGGACTGTTGCGTTTCAAGCTTCGGCGGATTCCAGCGCTGGTAAAGCACGTGGCTGGAAAAGCCGGCAAAAAACAATAGCAGCACTAGCAATGACGTACCAGCTAATTGTCGCATTAGGGTTTTCTCTCCCACAGCCTAAAGAAAGCCTTGCGATACTCCTCCGCCAGCGGTCCGGCATTGCGGAACAGGAGTAGATTTTCGTCGTTTAAGCTATCTGCTGAATAGGTCCAGTTGTAGGAACCGGTGAGAACAATCCGGCTGTCAATGACAGCGAATTTCTGGTGCATTAGGCCGGCGTCCTTCTCCAGAGGCTTTGGCCTGGTTCCGGAGACACGGCGCACAGGAATTTTTTGCGCGTCGAAAAATTTGCCTTTGGAGTTCTGGTTCGTCAAATCGAATTCCCGGTCGACCACGATCTGGACGACGACCCCACGTTTTTTCGCTTGGACAAGCGCGTTCGATAGCTCGTCACTCGTGAATGCGTAGACGGCAACCAGCAGTTCTTTTTTGGCCAATTCGATTTCGCGCAGGATATGCGCCGAACATTTTCCCTGAGGACTGAAGCAAGCTTGAACAACCATCTCTGCGTGCGCGCCTCTTAGGCTCAAATCCATGACAACAACGATCACTGCAGCGGCGATCATTGCTGGCTTCATCCTCGTACTCGCTGCCGGCTATAGTTCTTCACTCGCCGCGAGCCTAGGCAGAGGCCCAGGATCCACTTCTCTAACACCAAACGGGGCTGACTACCGCTCGATTTTAGACGCAAATCAGCATCGAACAATCCTTCCATGCACAAACAAAGCTCATCGAGCGAAAAATGCTCCGCCCGTTGAAAACACATGTAGTCCGCATAAGGGTTCCGCGTCAAAAGTGGCCTACCATCCGTTAATACGCTTTGCTGAAACTGCTGATAGGTCATCCCCCGCTTCCATAATTTGACCAAGTCGGTTTCGAGAAGTTGGCGGGCGTAAAGCAGGCGACGCGCTTCGGCAGAGACGGTCGCTAAAATCTTAAGCGGATGTTCCCCATGAGCTAAAAGACGCCCAAGCTGCATCAGCGCGGCTCTCGCGTCGCGCTCTGCGATCGCTCGCGTCAGGTCGAAGACCCAACCTTCTCCTTGGTCTGTGACGATCGCTTCCACATCTTCAGCTCGAATTGACGAGCGATCACCGACAAAGAGCACTAATTTGTCTAACTCCTGCTGAAAGGCGCGCAGATCGTCGCCGGCCCGGGCTAGGATTGTCTCCCGAGCTCGCGAGTCTAAATTTCTTCCGGTTTGGCGCAACCGTTGGGTCATGAACTCCAATAAATTCTCCCGGCTGATCTTGCCGCTCCGATCCCGTTCCAGACCGAGATAGAGCGCCGCGCCCATTTCTTCAAAGCGCTTATAGAGCCGGGTACGCCGATCCACTTGAATTGCTGTAAGCAATAGGAAACTCCATTCTGGGAGCCCGCGATCTAACAAGCTAGCGAGCCAGTGTCCCTCGCCGACTCTGCGTTTGCTCAAGTCAATACCGCGGACCTTGCAATAGGCTAACAAAGCATTGACTTCCTCCGGCGTATCGCTGCCATCGCTGTCGAGTAAATCTAAGAAACCTCTTGGAGACGAGGGGTCGAGACGATCCCATCGCTCTTGTGTCCAGTCTTCGAGAAGGAGTAAATCGATCACCAGTTTAACGGCGTCATCTCTCTTTCCTTCCCGCCAAAGCTCAAGAATCTTATCCCCTAACTCACCTTTTTGCTCCCGAGAAAAAAAATAGGGCGCGTTTTCCACCCACACGAGCTTCTTACCGGGAAAAAACGGCGGCGTCACAACAGACGCTTCGATTTGTTCCCAACTAGCGATGCGCCCGTCGAAGCGCTCGAAATTAAAACCTCTTTGCGCTTCGGGCACTAAATAATCCAAGATGGCTTTACAGGCTTCCTGCACTTGAACGTCGTCGCCGAAAAGCAGTAGCAGTTGCGGTCTTTGGCCGCTTTTGAGACCGGTAAGCAGCGCCGTCAATTTGGAGTTCACGTTGCCTTGCTGAATTGTTAGACGTCGGTTCCGCCAATCAATGATGACGTACCCCAGATCAGACAGTGAAAACTGATGGTGAGAATCGCCATTAGTGTTTCGGAATCCACATCTGATTTTTTTCGCTCCAGGTGTAGTCCGATTTCCACACCTTGAGACCGATCGTATACTTGCCACCCGATTTGGTAACGAATATCTTCTCCATCGAATGAGGAATTTCCGTCCGAGCAATAATCATTACTTTTTTCGAAATTCCTTTGTTAATTAGAATACGATCGCCTTCGCGCATGCTCGTGCGATTTTCTTTCCTGCGCTTTCCATTCATGGACCAAAACTACCATCGTCAGTTTGGGCAGGCAAATCCATTTTTTGCTTTGCCGCCAAAGGGACAGACGGTCAGGAATAACCCGCCTAAGTTTTGCAATAGACAAACGTTCTTCTTGACATTCTTCTTTGGCTCCGATAGCTCTCCCTGAAAAAGCTCGAGTGTCGCTGCCTACTTTCAACGCGCTACGAATCGGCGTCTAAACAGCCACAATTCCGTTCGGAGGATCCATGCGCTTTGTCACCTTCTCCCGCAAGAACCAACAACGCCTCGGTCTGATGGGTCCCCAAGAACACATTATTGATTTGATCGAAGTCAATCGGCGTTATCTGAAAGGCGGCAACCCGCCCTTCTTGGCGAGCATGCAGGCTTTCATCGAGGGCGGCGCCAAGGCGCTTCAGGCCGCCCGCAAAGCGGAAAAGTATGTGGCAGGCAGCGCGGACGATCAGAAGAAACTCATCACCGCCAACGCATTGCTGAAGCCAAACCAGGCAAAACTTATTGCCCCCATTCCTTCACCAAAAAAAAACGTCGTCATGCTCGGTATCAATTACCGGGAGCATGTTGATGAAGGTGCGCGGGCGCGCGAAATTGAGATAAAGTACCCGGAATGGCCCGTGTTTTTCACCAAGCCCGCCACATCGGTGATTGGTCATTTCGGCAAAGTGGTAAATCACAAAGTCACCTCAAAGCTGGATTGGGAAGTCGAATTGGCGGTGGTGATCGGCAAGAGAGGCCGTGATATCACCAAGGAGAAGGCTTACGACCATGTCTTCGGCTATACTGTTTGTCTCGACATGACTGCGCGAGAACTGCAACGCCAGCATGGTCAATGGTTTAAGGGAAAATCCCTCGATACCTTCTGCCCGATGGGCCCTTGGATCCTCCATAAGAGCGCTTTGTCCGACCCACAGCAAGTTCGTCTGATTTGTCGAGTCAACGGTGAGGTAATGCAAGACGGCAATACCCGTGACATGATCTTTGATATTCCGACAATCATTGAAAGCTTATCGGCCGGCATTACGCTAGAACCGGGTGACATGATTAGTACCGGAACTCCATCGGGCGTCGGCTTCGCCCGCGTGCCTCCCGTATATCTCAAGCCCGGCGATAAAGTCGAAGGCGAAGTGGAAGGAATTGGTGTACTGGAAGTCAAAATCGTCGCTCCCTAACCAAAACGCCTGTTGGCGGAAATGAGCTACATCAAGCCTCCCGCCGTAGCCGGCTCTTTTTATCCAGCCGATGCCGACGAACTTGGCGTGCTGCTTGACGAGTGTTTCGTTTCAAGCCCATTGGGGCCGCAGGGAGTCAGCGTGCCCAATTCCGCCCTCGTTGCGGGAATGGTCCCGCATGCCGGGCCTGTGTACTCTGGACCATGCGCAGCCCATCTCTATGCCCAACTTGAACCATCGGTCCAGCGCGTTATTTTGCTCGGCGTCAACCATCGGGCGCGGGGACACAAGGCGTCCCTCAGCCCGTGGGATCAGTGGAACACTCCACTAGGAAATGTTGTCGTTGATAACGAAATAAGCGACTATCTGGAATCGCAAGTCAAATTTTTGAGGCGTGATGAAGCTGCCCACGCGGCAGAGCATAGCATCGAAATCGAGTTGCCGTTTCTCAAGCGCGTGCTCGACGAATTCAAGTTCGTGCCGATTTCCCTATCTTACCTCTCCGTCGAAGAATGCGCTGAATTGGGCAGCGCGATCGCCGACGTTTATGAAACCGAATCAACCCACAACTTGCGCACAGTTATCTTGGCGAGCAGCGATTTGAGCCATTATTTATCTCCCTATGAGACTGACACACTGGACCGAATCGTCTTGGATCGAATACTTGCTTTGGACCCCATTGGCCTGCTCGAAGTCGTAGAAAAAAAGGACATCACGATGTGCGGCGCTTTACCGAGCGCGGTCATGCTCTATGCGGCCAATGCGCTCGGCGTCACGCGCGCGCGTCTGCTAAAGCATTGTCATTCTGGCGACGTAACGCCGATGCGCAATGTCGTCGGCTATGCCAGCGTCGCCCTAGAACGTTGATGCCTATTATGTGGGCCTGAATAAGATGGCCGATCTGCAACCGCACAGGATGCTCAGTGGCTCAGCCCCGCTCTTTTCCGGTAAGTGAAGCAAACCGGGAAAGCGTGACGACGCGGCTGGCTTGGTTTGCTCGGGTCGGAATTTGACTTGGCAGCAACCCTTTGTTAAGGGTGCTACCAATGCTAGGGGTGTCTGTCCGAGGCAGACTGAGAGCCTGACAAATCGCAGGTAACCCTTCGAACCTGATCCGGGTCGCACCGGCGTAGGGAAGCGTGAAAGTCAAAGCTCGCTTTTCGTCGCAGCGGGACAAACTTGAAACCGTATTCCCTGGCCACCTTCGAGTGGTCGCTGTGGGTACGGTTTTTTTAATTGCCGTGAAGATTCATATCAACGGGGAAGAAAAGGAGATCGCTGCCGGATTGAGTATCGGCAGTTTACTCGAGTCTCTAGGAATTCGTCCAGGACGCGTGGTTGTTGAGCGCAATCGGCAGATTGTCGAACGCGACGCTTATGGGTTAACCAGGCTTGCGGAAGGCGACTCCCTGGAGATTGTTCACTTCGTCGGTGGAGGTTAAACCATGGAAGACTTTTTGCAGCTGGCGGGGGCTAACTATCGGTCCCGCCTCATTGTCGGGACTGGAAAATACAGGGACTTTCAAGAGACCAAACAGGCCATCGAAATCTCCGGTGCCGAGATTGTCACCGTCGCTGTGCGTCGGGTCAATATCACAGACCCAAACAAGGAGAATCTTCTCGACTATCTCGACCCGAAAAAATATACGATTCTACCCAACACTGCCGGATGTTATAAGGCCGACGATGCCGTGCGTACCTGTCGTCTCGCGCGCGAAGCCGGGGTGGGAAAGATGGTCAAACTAGAAGTGATCGGCGACGATAGGACGCTCTTTCCGGACATCCCGGCAACGCTCGAAGCAGCAAGGATCCTGGTCAAAGAAGGCTTCATCGTTCTACCGTATATCAACGATGACCCGATCACGGCGAGGAAGCTCGAAGAAATTGGTTGCGCTGCAGTCATGCCGCTAGCAGCACCCATTGGGTCCGGTTTGGGTATTAGAAACCCGTACAACATTCGCATCATTCTCGAACACGCGACGGTACCGGTTATCGTTGATGCCGGCGTCGGTACGGCATCGGACGCTGCCATCGCTATGGAGATGGGCTGTCACGGCGTATTGATGAACACGGCGATCGCGAGCGCCAAAGATCCGATTCTCATGGCAGAAGCGATGCGGCTGGGTGTTGAGGCAGGACGTAAGGCCTATTTGGCGGGAAGAATTCCCAAAAAACTCTACGCCGCAGCCTCCAGTCCGTTGGACGGAATCCTCAATTGATCCCCAAGTGGCCACCCCCGAGTTTGACCTCTATCTCGTTACCGACCGAACCCAAACGCAAGGGCGGGATTTGCTCTGGGTCTTGGAACGCGCTCTGGAAGGTGGAGTCAAGGCGATCCAGTTGCGCGAGAAGGACTTGAGCGGCAAAGACCTTTTCCAGCTTGCTGACAAGACTCGTGAGCTCTGTGATCGATACGACGCTCAGCTTTTCATCAATGATCGGATCGACGTCGCCCTCGCCGTAGACGCCGCCGGCGTGCAGCTCGGAAAGACATCGCTCCCGGTCGAAACCTCGCGTTTACTGCTCGGCCCCCGAAAATTAATCGGCTACTCGGCGCATTCACTCGAAGAGTCTCGGATTGCACAGCAGAGCGGTGCTGATTTCCTCTTGTTTGGTCCGGTTTACTTCACATCGTCAAAAGCTCCGTATGGCGCGCCGCAGGGATTGGAGGCTTTGAAAAAAATAGTGGAAAAAGTTGCGCTCCCTGTCTATGCTATTGGGGGAATCAAGACTGACAACATTATTGACGTGCGGCGCACAAGTGCGAAAGGGATTGCGCTCATATCGGCAATCATCAGCGCAAACGACCCAAAAGGCGCTGCCGAATCGATGGTGAAATTCCTTCGAGGGTAAGCCGGTGCAGGAAATTTTCCAGGAAGTTTTCGCCTACCTACAAAATAACCTAATTTTGTCTCTGGGTATCGCTTTCGTTGCCGGCTTCGCGGCAGACAAAACTGTTTCCTACGAGCGCAGATCAAGCATTTTGTTTTTCTTGGTCGTCGGTGTAATCGGTTTATTCTTGAGTCAGTTCGTGTTACTTTTCTTTGGACTCAAAGATTATTTGGAAAAGGTCTCGGAGTTTCGAATCTTTTTCGACTTTATCGCCGCTTACATCGGTTCCTTCATCGTCGCGGCGATCATCCACTTCGCTAAACCTACATAAGCCACCCTAGCTCAGTCGGTAGAGCAACTGATTCGTAATCAGTAGGTCGGCGGTTCGAATCCGCCGGGTGGCTCCAGTCTTTTCGCCAGCGACGGATATAACCGGAGCCAGTGCCTTAATTCGATTTGACAAGCGCTTCGAGGACCTGTTAACAAGGAGAAAATTACGTAAAACCAGCGACGTGGATGTTAGCCGGAAGTACCAAGAAATCCAAATACTGACAGGGAGGAAACCCAATGATATCTGCCAGTGAACTGAAAGGGGTTTTAGGAATGATGCCCGCCTTTGCCACGCCGGATGCCGTAGATATCAGGTCGACGCA
>Ga0114129_10002485_pt1 | contig 25603 bp, 22 predicted proteins | sample RhiMetdeltSRZDD1_FD_80071 | JGI IMG/M metagenome (GOLD analysis project Ga0114129, IMG submission 80071) | Populus rhizosphere microbial communities from Tennessee, USA - Rhizosphere MetaG P. deltoides SRZDD1 (version 2) (version 2) | ecosystem: Host-associated > Plants > Roots > Rhizosphere >...
GTCCCGTTAACCCGAGAGAGATCCGCGAGATCCGCGTCCCGTTAACCGCCAGAGAGATCCGCGAGATCCGCGTCCCGTTAACCCGAGAGAGATCCGCGAGACCCGCGTCCCGTAACCCCGAGAGAGATCCGTGAGATCCGCGTCCCGTTTAACCCGAGAGAGATCCGCGAGACCCGCGTCCTGGAAATACCTGCGAGACCGCGTCGCCATCCTCGTTGCAGAACTACAATCCCCAAATCCGCGTCCAAACACCCCAGAATCAGCGCTGCAGCCTTACTTCGGCATTACAGACGTTAAATTACTGAGCATCCGCCACATCGTGAGAGTAACGGCCCGCATGTGGGCGTAAAATGGGCCATTCAGTCCGTACCTGAGCCGTCCAGAGGTTCCTGCGTCATGAGAATCCGAGCGTACGTATTCCCCCTGGTCGCCCTGTGGCTTGGTGCCCTGGCCTCGACCAGCGGTCAGACCAAACCTGAATCCGCGGCAGCGAGTCCGACGTACACCAAGGACATAGCCCCAATCCTGTTCAAGAACTGCACAGGATGTCACCGGCCGGGCGAGATCGCGCCGATGTCGCTCCTGACGTATGACGACGTGCGGCCGCATGCGAAGGCGATTCGGGATGAAGTGTCGGAAGGCCATATGCCCCCGTGGCACGCGGAAGCACCGGCGGGAACCTTCCTCAACGAGCGAAGCCTGACCGACGACGAGCGGAAGACGCTGCTCCAATGGGTCGCCGCCGGGGCACCGGAAGGCAACCGCGCCGATCTGCCACCGATGCCGACCTATCCTGACGGCTGGTCGATTGGGACACCGGACGTCGTCTTCGAGATGCCTGAGGAGTACACGGTTCCAGCCGAAGGCGTCATCGAGTACGAGCATTTCTATATCCCGACGAATTTCACGGAGCCGAAGTGGATTCAGGCAATCGAGCTCCGGCCCGGCAATCGTGAGGTCGTGCATCACGCGCTCGCGTTCTATCGCGCGACACCGGACATGAAGCGCGAACCGGTCATTCGGCCGAACCGCGAACAGATGGTGACCCCGCCGCCGACCCGCCAGGCCACGCGTCCGCAGCGCCGCGATCAGACGCCAAGCCGGCTGCTGGCCACGTATGCGCCGGGCACGAACCCTCAGGTGCTGCGGCCCGGGACGGCCATCCGCCTCGAGCCGGGCGGAGTGATCGAGCTGCAGATGCATTACACGGCCAACGGCAAGGCGGCCGGCGACCGGACGAAGGTTGGGTTGATATTCTCGAAAGAGACGTCGCCGCGAGAGGTGCGCGTGTCGCACTTCTTCAACGGCACGCTGGTGTTGCCGGCGGGCGCCGCCGAAACGCGCGTGGACGCGGACCTGAGCTTCGTGACGGACACGACGATTTGGGGCATCTTCCCGCACACCCACGTTCGCGGGAAGAAGTGGGAGTACACCCTCGAGCTGCCTGATGGCACCAAGAAGGTCATCCTCTCGGTCCCACGTTACGACTTCAACTGGCAGACCTACTACATGTTCAAGGAGCCGCTCGTCGTGCCCAAGGGCTCAAAGCTGATCTCGAGCGCGTGGTACGACAACTCCGCTGCGAACAAATCGAATCCGGATCCGAAGATCGACGTCAAGTGGGGCGATCAGACTTGGGAGGAGATGCAGTACACGGGCATTCTCTTCAGCCCAGTGGCCTCGACAACAACGCCTGTCAGCAATGGAGGCTCTCGGTGACTCGACGACTTGCGATCGTGATCACGACGGCGGGTGTCTTCGCCGTTCTAGCTGGCGTGACGACGAGCGCCCGCCAGCAGTCGGCCCAGTCCGCGGTACCAACGTTCAGTAAAGACGTCGCGCCAATCCTCTACAAAAACTGCGTCGGCTGTCATCGTCCTGGCGAGATCGGGCCGATGTCGCTGCTGACGTACGACGATGCGCGTCCGCACGCGAAAGCGATTCGCGATGAGGTAGGCGACGGCAATATGCCGCCGTGGCATGCCGATCCGACACACGGAAAGTTTGCGAACGATCGCAGTCTCCCGGTGAAGGATCGCGAGACGCTGCTCAAGTGGGCGAACAACGGCGCGCCGGAAGGCGACCGCAAGGACCTGCCGCCGACGCCGAAGTTCACGGAAGGCTGGGTGATCGGCGAGCCGGATCTCGTGATCGAGGCGCCGGAGTACAAGGTCCCGGCGGACGGGTTCGTCGAATACGAGTACCTGGAGGTTCCAGTGAACCTGACCGAGGATCGCTGGATTCGGGCGCTCGAAGTGCGACCCGGCAACCGCGAAGTGGTGCATCACGTGATCGTGCATGCGCGCCCGGCGCAGCCGGAACGGCGGCCCGCGGCGCTGCAGTTCGCCGATGGGATGGACGTTCCCGCGGGTCAAACCGGTGGACCTCCCGAGTCGGACAATGGGCCCAAGAGAAAGCGCGGCGTCAGCCGTTATCCACGACCGCAGCGAACGGGCGTCGCCATCGGCGGTTTTGCGCCAGGCACATCAACCGCAACGTTCGAGCCCGGTACGGCCATGTTGCTGCGCAAGGGTTCGACCATCGTGTTGCAGATGCACTACACGACGAACGGTAAGGAAGCGAGCGATCGCACAAAGGTGGGCTTCTTCTTCGCGAAGGAACCGCCGAAGGACGAGCTGCGGTTCGCGAGCCTGGCAAATGGCAACTTCGTGATTCCGGCCGGTGCCGGCGACTACGCCGTCTCGGCCGAGATGACGATCGGCGCCGATATCACGCTGCGTCGGATGCTGCCTCATACGCACCTGCGGGGCAAGAGCTGGGAGTACACCGCGACCTATCCGGACGGCCGATCCGAAGTGCTGCTCTCGGTGCCGAAGTACGACTTCAACTGGCAGACGGATTACGTGTTCTCCGCGCCGCTGAAGCTGCCGAAGGGCACGAAGATTCGCGCCGTCGCGCACTACAACAACTCCGCAACGAACAAGTCGAACCCCGATCCCTCGAGCGAGGTTCGGTGGGGCGATCAGACGTGGGAAGAGATGATGTTCACGGCGTTTGTCTATTCGATCGACGGAATGGCGCCGGGCACCGTGCTGCCTCCGCCGCCGCAGCGAGGCAATCAGCAGCAGTGATCCGCCTGGTGGGCGTCGCGCTCGGCGTCACGTTGGCGCTGGCCGTTGCCCACGCGCACGATCCCATCACGACGCGCGTCACCTGGAACGCCGACGTGTCGCGCATCCTGTCAGCGCGATGCGTCAAGTGCCACTCCCCTGAGGGACCTGGCCCGATGTCCCTTGTGACCTACGAGGACGCGCGGCCGTGGGCCAAGGCCATACGAGAAGAAGTGATGACGCGGCGAATGCCGAAGTGGCACGCCGTGCGCGGCTACGGCGACTTCTCGAACGATCCCTCGCTGTCGCCATTCGAGATCTCGCTCTTGGTCGCGTGGGCAGAGGGCGGCGCGCCCAAAGGGACCGACGAGGAGGCGAAGCGCTCGACACCCCTCGTCGCGGCTCCAGCTCCCGACGTGCGCGACGGCGTTCGCACGCTCACCATGGCTTGCGGCGAGCAACCACTCCCGGAAGGGATGCTGGTATCCGTTCAACCGAATCTGGATCGCGATGCGTCGCTCGGCATCGCCGTTCGCCAACCCGACGGCCAACGGGTCATCGTCGCGTGGATTCGCGGCTACGATCCGGATTTCCCCACCGTCTACCGTTTGAGAACGTCAATTCGGTTGGAGCGTGGGAGCGTGCTTGTGACAGAACGCCGTGACAGTTGTTCGATCACGGTCGGTATCGCTCTCAGAAGGTAGTCCTGAACCCTACTGAAGATCGCCTGGCACTTCGACGACGAATGGTGCCGTGATGACTTCACCCTTGCGCTGCACTTGCAGCCACAGTTTGTAGCGCCCCGGCGCCGGGAACACTGGCCCGAACGCGACCAGCGGGCCGGCAGTCGTATTCCCTTCGGGATGCGCGTGCATGGCCAGCGTCACATCACGGTTGACGATGAGCAAGTGCGCGGATGCGCCCAGGTAGGGTTCAAGATCCGTCACGGGCGTGCCGGTAACCGCATCAGAGACCTGAACGCGCAAAACGCTCGGACGCCGCGCCGCCGGCGATGGCGCCTCCAGTCGAATGCGTAGACCGGCAACCACGTGCTCGCTGGGCATCAAAGGAATGTCGGGCAGCGATTCAAACAGAGGTCCCGAATAGCCGGGTGTAACGATCGCCTTGTGGACGAACTGCGAGGTCCCGCCAGAGGGCAGAAAGTCGGCGAGCAGCACGTACTCGCCGGGTGGGAGATCGTGCGCGACGCGAAACGCGCCGTCCGGCTGACGCTCGGGATGCACGTGCGCGAACGTGGCGAGATCGCGGCTGACGATGAAGAGGTGAAATGGACGTTCGTGCACGTCCAGCAGATGTGACACCGCTGTCTCACCCGATGGTTCGAGGACGGTGAACGTCAGCGCCGAGGCGCCGCCGCCCGGACGAGGTGTCATCACAACGTCGATCCGGTACTCGCCCAGCCGTGGCGGCGGAATCGGCACGAGTGCCATCTTGCAGATCGGACACGTGCCCTGGCCGGGAGAACGCACGTCCGGATGCATCGGACACCAGAACGCATCTGGCCGATCGGCATCGCGAACGATCTCCACAACGAGGCCGGATGGAGTTTTGAAACGCACCGCTTCCGAACTCGTGGCCGTCGGCCGCTCGCGAATCCCGGACACAATCGCCTTCACGTCGTCCGTCGCGAACCCGACGTGGTCGAGTGTCTCACCTGGAAGGCCGCGCGCGACGAGCGTGCGCTCGAAACGATCCGGCCGCACGATGATGCCGTGAGCCGTCAGCCAGCGAACCGCCTCGTCAAATGCGGCTGATGGTTCCAGGCGGCGGCCAGGACGAGTGGCCACGCCGTCGCGTTCGAACAACACGTACTCGCGTCCGACACGTACGCCGACGCCGACTCCCTGAACGATGGTTCGCGTTCCCTGCAGATCGGTGCTAGCGCTACCGAGTCGCGCCCCGGGATCCGGAACGCGGTAGTGGAGATGATGAAATCTGACTTCGCGGCGTGACGACCCCGACTGTTCCAGCGAGCCAAACGCTCCCGACAGCGCGACTGCCAACAGGACCGCAGCAGACCTGCTCATGTCTTCGTGTCCGCCAACGACTCGGCCTCAGGGGCAAGCGCGCCGCGATCGTAGAGCCGCACAACCGCCGCTGCAACGTCGGGATCGAAATGCACGCCGGCCTGACGTGCGACGATCTCGACGACTTCGCCGAGCGACTTTGGCACGTGATACACGCGTGCCGACGTGAGCGCGTCGAGAAAATCCGCAACGCAGAGCAGCCGCCCGAGCAGCGGAATCGACTCGCCGCGCAGTCCTTCGGGGTAGCCAGTCCCATCCCATCGTTCGTGGTGGTACCGCACGCCCGGCAGAACGGCCGACACCATCGGGCTCTGAATGTTCGACAGGATCCGGGCGCCATGCTCCGGATGCTTGCGCATCTCGGCATACTCCTCGATGGTCAGGCTGCCCGGCTTGTTCAGGATCGAATCGGGTACCGCGATCTTGCCGACGTCGTGCAGCAGCGCAGAAAGACCAGCGATTTCCTGTTGATCGATCCCGAGACCCATCTCCGCGGCAATCCGTCCGGCCAGCACGGCCACACGCTCGGAGTGACGATGGGTGTAGCCGTCTTTGGCATCGATGGTGGCGGTTATCGCGCGCACAGTATCGAGCAGCAGCCGCTCAAGCTCGCCAATCAGCCTGACACGATGGAGCGCCACGCCAGTGTGATTGCCGATTGCCGCGAGCAGCTCGAGGTCTTCGTCGCTGAAGCGGTTGGGACCGCTTCGGCTATCGACGTAGAGCGCGCCGAGGATCTCGTCCGTCGTTCGCAGCGGTACGCACATCACCGATCGAATCCCGAGGCCGATCACGCTGTGGCCGCCGGCAAAGCGTTCGTCTGAGCTGGCGTCTCGCGCAAATGTCGAGACGCCGCGTGCGATCGTATCGGTCACGAGCGTGCGGCTCAGCGTGAATGGAGCTTCACGCTCGCTCTGGTTCCTGACGCGGGATGCAGCGATCTCGAATTCACCATCGGTGCCGCCAGGTCGGGGCAGAACCAACGCGGCGCGGTCAGCGGCGGTGACGTCAAGAATCGTTTCGAGCGCCGCCGCGGCCAAAGCGTCGAGATCGCGCGCTCCCGCGAGAACCTCTGACACGCGGTGAAGGGTCTTCAAATGGCGCTGCGCCCGCTGCAGCAGCGTGAGCGCTGGAAACGCCGACGTGGCCGACGACAGCCACTCGACATCCGCCGGGTCGATCCGCCGGCGAATGACCGACTGCATCGTGCTGGGGTCTTGCTCCGGTTCCGATTCGACCGTCGCTGGGGAAGATGGATGTGTCGCTGCCGGATTGCGGTACTCGAGGATCGTCGAGCCGACGCGAATGAGATCGCCGGGCTGTGCGCTGAACGACTTGACGGACCGCTCGTTCACGAACGTCCCGTTGGCGGACGACAAGTCGGTGACCACCAGGTTCGCGCCGCGCACCTCGAGCGTGCAGTGTCGGCGCGAGACTGCCTGGTCGTCGATGTGGATCTCGCACTGCGACACGCGGCCAACGGTCACGTTCGCGCCTTCCGGAAGCGCGTACACGAGGGCGGTCCCCCTGACCGCAACCTCAACCCCCCCAATCATGGCTATAGAATACCTGCCATGCGCGTGCGTTCGAACCATCGTGCCTCGATCCTGGTTCAGCTCCTGATTTTCGCGGTGTTGTGCCTGATGTCGTCGCGCGCGACACCAGCGCAACCGTCCGGTTGGCTCGATCCCTATCGCGACAACACCAGCCGCTTGATTTCCGAGTCACTGGCGACGCAATTTGCATGGGACCGCCTGGCCTACATGGGCGACACGTTTGGCCATCGCCTGAGCGGCTCTCGTGGGTTGGAAGACACCATCGAGTGGGCGGTGGCCGAGATGAAAAAAGACGGCCTCGAGAACGTCCGGGCCGAGCCAGTCAAAGTGCCCTACTGGGTGCGCGGCCGCGAAAGCGTCACGCTCCTCGGCCCGCGGCCCGTCGATCTGCCGATGCTTGGCCTTGGCAACAGCGTCGGCACACCACCGGGCGGCATCGAAGGAGACGTCTTGGTCGTCCGTTCGTTCGCCGAGCTCGAGTCGGCCGGCCCGCGTGTCAAGAGCAAGATCGTCCTGTTCAATGCGCCGTTCACCAACTACGAGGACACGGTCGTGTACCGCACGTCCGGCGCATCGCGCGCTGCCGCGCTCGGCGCGGCGGGCGCGCTGGTGCGCGCCGTCGGACCTCCAGGCTTGCGAACGCCGCACACCGGGATGCTGCGATACAGCGAGACCGATCCCAAAATCCCCGCGGCATCGATCTCCGTCGAAGACGCCGAACGCCTCCAGCGTTTGCAGGATCGCGGCGCGAAGGTCCGAGTGCGACTCAAGATGGAAGCGCGCTTCCTGCCCGACGCCGATTCCGCCAATGTCGTCGCCGAGATTCGCGGACGCGAGCGGCCCGAAGAAGTCGTCGTAGTTGCGGGACACCTCGACTCCTGGGACGTCGGCACCGGGTCGACCGATGATGGCGCGGGATGCATCGTCACCTGGGAAGCGCTGCGCTTGATGAAGAAGCTGAACCTGCAGCCGCGCCGAACCGTGCGGGTCGTGCTTTTCACGAACGAAGAGAACGGTCTGGCTGGAGGACGAGCCTACCTGGAGCGCCATCGCTCCAAGCTCGCGCATCACGTGCTGATGCTCGAGTCCGACAGCGGAGTTCTGAAGCCGAGTAGTTTTGGTTTCACGGGCAGTGCGACCGCGCGGGCGACGATTCAGCAGATTGCGTCGCTACTGACAGCGATTGGCCTTGACGGCGTGAATTCGACCGGCGGCGGCGCGGACATCGGCCCCTCGGTCGAGGCAGCCGGCATTCCAGCAATGTCGCTCGAAGGCGCCGGGAACTACTTTTTGATCCACCACACCGAGGCGGATACGGTCGACAAGATCGATCCCAAGGACATGGCCCGCGCCTCAGCCGCGATCGCCGTCCTGGCGTACGTCGTCGCGGACATGCCGGAGAGGCTTCGGTAATTCGCGGTTCGCCGTTCGCGCTTCGCTGTTCGCGAGCCGCGAGCCGCGAGCCGCGAGCCGCGAGGAGATTACTTCCCCACGGTGTAGACGAGATAGTCGGCGCGTCGCAGATCTTCCGCGCTCGGCGCGGCTTGATCGATATCCTTCACCGGCAGAATCGAGACGATCGCGATGCGGCGTCCTTCGAGCCGGCGGCGCACGCGCTCGGCCGTGCCCTGACCGAAATCGCTGTGAAACGCGCCGTTGACGTGCACGACCGGCCCCTTCGACGAGTCGAGTGCCGTGGCGATGGCTTCAGCCATCGTTTCGTCCTTGAGGCACTGCGACACGTAGTAGCGTTCGTGGGCGGCGCGACGCTCCTCCGGCGACTGCTTCTCGCTCCCCGGCGCGGGATGGCTGTTCATCGTCTCCACAAACCGATCGAAATACGGGTCCTGAGGACACTGGAGATCGCGCGCGACGTTCTCTCGATCGGCGGCTGATAGTTCGTCGAGCGCCGTGCGTCCGGCTTTCGCGACGGCGGACGCATGACGCCGCGGTACGTTGGACGCCACAATCGGCCAGCCGTCCTCGCGAGCCATCTCGACCAGAGCGCGGTAATCGGTGGCATAGCGTGGCCACGGCTTGGACGTCTTCAGAAACTCGTCTTCGCTCGTCTTCCCCGCACGATACGCGTCGAGCGCCGCCTGAACATCGCGCTCGAACATCTCGAGCGACAAGGTTGGGGAAACTCCCCGGCGCTTGAGGCCTTCGAGAATCGCGACCTCGAGCCGGTGCGTGTTGGGATCGTCGTGCTGCTCGCCAACGAAGATGACGTCCGCCTTGGTCAGGTCCGCCACCATGCGTTCGAAATCGGTGAACGCCTGCTGATGGGCATCGTAGACGCGCTGCGGGACGTAGGCTGGCGGCGGCGCTGGAGCGGGTTTGGTTTGAAGAGCAAAGATCAGGGCCAGGAGGAGCGTCATCGAGTCACGCTCGCGGCAGCGGCACCGAAGACTTGCTGAGACTTGCGTCCCTGGAGCCATGCCACGACGCGCATGCGCGGCGTCTGCCAGCCGCGCTCGAGCGTCACCTGTCCGTTTGCGACGAACGCTTCCGGCTCCAACGCTCCGAGCGTTTGGAGCCGCCGCACGACCGCCACGTGTGTCAGCGTACGACCTTCGTTCTCACCGCGACGTACGACCGACTTCAGGTCATCCTCGGCCAGCGCCACCAGGACGTCGATCGGTTCGGCCCCGGCAGGTGCGGCGGGCAAGTCGATCGACAGCCGTAGACCGCCCTCGTTGGCCCGCGCGCTGACCTTGACAGGGAGCGGCGCTTTCGCGGTTGCCGATCCGATTGCCCGGCGCACGGCGGCCTCGTCGCTGCCGACCACCTGCTCACGCCCGTTGACGATCAACTGCGGCGTGTAGACGGAATCCTCGCCGAAGATCTGCGAGTAGCGCTTCTGCCGTGCGGTGAAATTCTTGGACGAAAACGGATCTTTCCAGCCCTGGTGATCCCAGTAATCCACGTGAAAGGCCACCGGGATGATCTCCGCCTCGGCAACCGGCTGCTCGCGCAACAGTTTTGCGAGCAGGAGATCCGCCGGCGGACAACTCGAACAGCCCTCGGACGTGAACAACTCCACGAGCACCGGCGTCCGGCCGGGTTGCCCTGATTCGGCCGTCGCCAACGCGCAGAGCAACGCGACAACTGCGACAACTGCGAGCTTCACAGAGCCATTATGGCTCAACCCGCGAGCCCTGAGCCCTGAGCCAACAGATTCACCCCACCGGCGTCGGCCGACCGATCTCGATGTCGATCGTAATCGTCACCTCGTCGCCCACCACCGGCCCGGCTTCGACCATCGCGTTGTACTTGAGGCCGTACTCGAGGCGCTTGATGCGCGTGGTCGCGCTCGTACCGGTCACAAACCCAGCCATGCCTTTTACGACAGGCGATGGCGCGTCCGCATCGAGGACGACTTCCTTCGTCGTTCCGCGGATGGTCAGATCGCCAATCAGCTTGAACGCGCCGTTGGCACCCGGCTCGACGCGCTTCGACTTGAACGTGATCGTCGGATGGTTCGCCGTATCGAAGAAGTCCGGGCTGCGCAGATGCCCGTCGCGTTTCTCGTTCTGCGTCGTGATCCCGTTCACGTCGATCGTCACGTCCGCTTTGATCGAGCTGACATCCTTTCCGTCGTACTCCACGATTCCCGACACGCGCCCAAGTTGCCCGCGGACGGTCGAGACCATCAAGTGTCGAACGCTGAAGTTGGCTGCGGAATGCGAAGAGTCGATGCGCCACTGCCGTGGGGCGAGCTGCTGCCCAGCAGCAGGATTCTGCGCAGCGGCGGAGACGACCGGCGATGCGTTATCTACGGAAAGTGCGGCGGCTGCCACCAATGCGGCCGCCGCGAAACCTGCGACGAAACGTCTCATGCTTTGAATCCTCCGGGTGATACCCGTAAGACTCCGGCTGGACAAGAAACGTTTCACGTTTCTCGGTGAAAGTCTGACGTCACACGTCAGACTTCCCACTTTCACTCTTTCTCCACGTACGGCTCGTGCAGGTGCACCGGACGCGAGGATTTCCTGAGTCGAAGGTTAATCGCCTCGACGAACACGGAGAAGCCCATGGCGAAGTAGATGTAGCCCTTGGGGATGTGATGGTCGAAGCCCTCTGCCACGAGCGAGAGGCCGATCAGCAGGAGGAAGCTGAGCGCGAGCATCTTGACGGTCGGGTGGCGGTGCACGAAGGCACTGATGGGCTCCGCCGATATCATCATGATGCCGACGGCAATGATGACGGCGGTCACCATCACCCACAGTTGCCTGACCATGCCAACGGCGGTAATGACCGAGTCCAGCGAAAAGACGATATCGAGCAGCATGATTTGAATGATCACGCTGGCGAACGAGCTGGCAACGCGGGCCGAGCCGTGACCCTCCTCGCCCTCCAGCTTGTCGTGGATCTCGTAGGTGCTCTTCGCGAGCAGGAACAGACCGCCGAGGATCAGAATCAAGTCGCGCCCTGAGATTTCCACCTCGAGGATCGTGAACAACGGCGTTGTCAGGCGGACGATCCACGCAAGCGAGAACAACAGCAGTACGCGCGTGACCAGCGCACCGAGGAGCCCAAGGCGTCGCGCCCTCGGCTGTTGGGCGGGCGGCAGCTTACCCGACAAGATGGAGATGAAGATGATGTTGTCGACGCCCAGGACGATCTCCAGGGCTGTCAACGTCGCCAGAGCAATCCAAATCTGGGGGTCTGAAATCCACTCCATCAGCATCACACTCCGTATGTTTCGGGCTGCCACTCGAGACCGAGTTCGGAAGGCGGCGCCATGAAACCAAGGAGCGCAGACGCCGCCACGACCGCAGGGCTGGCGAGATAGCCTTCGCCGCCAAACCCCATACGATTCTGCCAATTCCGGTTGAACGAGGTGATCGCACGCTGACCCGGCGTCAGCGCGTCAGGCCCCTGGCCGAAACATGGTCCGCACCAGGATTGCCGGATCTGTCCTCCAACCGATCGAAACACGTCGGCAATCGACTCGCCGCCAAGCCGCGCATCGGGCCGTTCGATCTGGCGTCCTACGCCGCCAGAGCCGGGAAAAATCGCGAACTCCCGCTCCACTTTCTTCGCGCCCCGCTCGCGCGCGGCGCGCAGCACGAGCGCCGCCTGCAGCAGATCGTCGTAGCTGCCGTTCGTGCAGGAGCCAATCATCGCCTTGTCGAAGGTGATGTGCTCGCGCGCCACTTCCTCGGCCGGAAACGCGTTGCCAGGACTGAACGGTTTGGCGATCATCGGCTGCACGGCATTCAGCTCGAACTCCTCGTCGATTTCGTAGATCGCGTTCGCGCCGGGCGCGAGCGACGGGTATGGCAGATCGGTGACGCCCTTCCGTTGGTACCACGCATAAGTGACGACGTCAGGCGCGAAGACGCCGTTCAGCGCTTCTGCTTCGGCCATCATGTTGGCAATGGTATTCCGATACGCGATCGGCAGCTGGCGATCGGCATCAACCAGCTCCACGGACATGCCCTGCGACTGCTGCGCACCCCAGCGACGAAGCAGCTCCAACACGATGTCCTTGCCGCTCACCCATGGCTGAAGGCGTCCGCGGAACACCACGCGCCGCTGGCGGGCAAGCGTGAAGTAGATGTAGCCGGTCGCCCAGCCAAAGCCCAGTGTAGTTGAACCAACGCCGATGCCGACCGCTCCATACGCGCCGTAGGCGCGGCTGTGCGAGTCCGCCCCGGGAATGAACTGCCCCGGCGCCACGAGCCCCTGCTCCGGAAAGTAGAAGTGGAAGATCCCGTCGCCCGGCGTCGCGTAGTACGGCTTGCTGATCCCGTGCAGGCGCGCGAACTCGCGGCCGATCGCTGTCTGCTTGTCGTCTGCGTCCACGCCGGTGAACACGAAATGATCGTTCGCGATGGCCGCTTGCCGCGGATAGATCGACTGTCCGCCGGTGATCTGGTTGAACGTGTGGATCGCGAACGGTGCGGTCCCGTCAGACGCGGGAAGCAGATCCGCGTACACCCGCAGCGTCACACCGGGCTGCAGATCGCCAGGCGCGAGACCTTTGTCCACGCGATGCGCCCACACGATCTGCTCGGTCGTCGACATCCGCTCGGCAGCGTACGGCTCGGGCCAGTCGATAGCTGGCCGCGTGAGAACCGATCGTCGAAACTCCCGGCGGCCGACCGCGAAGATCCCACCGCCTTGCCGAATCTCTTCTTCCTTGGCAGACAGAGGCACCGGCTTGTAGATCTTGCCTCGTGTCTCGTTGGTCAGCGCACGCGTGATCGGATCGAATGAGAATTCGTCGCCGTCCTGCGCATCCGCCACCGCTTCAGGGCTCTGCACGACATGCAGACCGAGATTGAAGCTGTTGCGGCGGAAGATATCGCCCATGTTGTTGCCGCAGACGATCACTATCTGCAGCCCCGCTTCCTCGGCGACGCCCTTGAGGCCCGCGGGACTCATCTCTCGCGAGGAGCCAATCGCAAAGCGGTCGCCCGCAATCACGAAGTTCTCGCCGCGATGCACGCGGGCGCGAAAGTCGGGCATCAGATAGCGGAACGATCCCGCCTTCCAGCGCTCGTCGAGCGTGTCGAGGCTTTCCGAGACGCAGTCCTGCGCGGGAGTGATTTGATCGGTATCGATCGCGTCGAGCTTGCGGGCGAACTTGGTGCCCGGCAGACTCTTTGGATCCCAGAAGATCAGCGCACGGCCGCGGATCGGCTGGGGAGCTGCACTATCCTGCCCGGCGTCGTCAGCGTCCGGCGGCAGATCGCGCAGCGACACGCCTTCCTTCAAACGAGCGGGTTCGATCGCGTGCATTTGCTCTAATCGTAACAAACCGTCAGCGGTCCTGCGGCGGCTCGGTCGTCGGCACGTGGCCGGCACACACGAGTACCGGCAATCTCGGGTACTTTGGATATTGCGGATCAACCGCCGACAATCGGCACAAATAGAACCGCGATCCGCGATCGGTGCGGATGATTTGGGCGTGCACGCAACGCGCGCATAACCCCGCAGCTTGCTCCTCGGCGCGGGAATCGTTCATCATTTCTCGTATGTTCACGTCGGAAGCCACAACCCAGGGAATTCGTGTTCACGTGACGGCGCGTTACTCGCCCGAGCGTTCGCAGCCGGCTGGCCAGAAATGGTTCTTCATCTATACCGTGACGATCTCCAACGAAGGCGATGAGAGCGTTCAGCTGCTCACCCGCCACTGGATCGTCACCGATGGATCCGGTCAGGTCGAAGAGTTCCGCGGCCCCGGCGTCGTCGGCAAGCACCCGACGCTCGCACCTGGCGAATCGTTCGAGTACACGTCCGGCTGCCCATTGGGTACTCCGTTCGGGATCATGGAAGGCACCTACCAGATGGTGTCCGAATCCGGTGCGCACTTCGACGTCAAGATCGCACCGTTCACGCTCAGCGAGCCGTACACGGTCCACTAGTCCGCTGTCCGCGGGCCGCGTTCCGCCAACCGTTGGCCGTGCGGTTCAGACAAACGAGCAATCGAGCTTCAAGCTCCGGTCGAGCCTTCGCAAGTACTCGGACCTGCGGATTTCGATCGCGCCAAACTGTTCGAGATGTGGCGTGATCCACTGCGTGTCGAGCAGGACGTAGCCGCGAGTGCGGAGCCGTTCGGTTAGCGCAACGAACGCGACCTTCGATGCATCCGTTTCGCGAAAGAACATCGACTCACCAAAAAACGCGCCTCGCAGGGCCACGCCGTACAATCCGCCAGCCAGTCGATCGCCGTTCCACGCTTCGACCGAGTGAGCGAAACCCCGTTTGTGCAGCGCAGTATAGCTTTCGATGATCTCCTCGTTGATCCAGGTGCCCGGATCCTGCGTGTCGCGGTCCAGTGCCGCACAAGCACGCATGACGTCTTCGAACGCGCAATTGATCTCGATCCGGAATGTGCCTTTTCGGACGACGCGGGCCAAGCGCCGCGACACGTGGACGGCGTCGAGCGGCACGATCCCGCGCGGGTCGGGCGAGAACCATTGGATCTCGTAGCCGACTGCCATCGGAAACCATCCCGTGGCGTACGCGTTGATGAGCAGATCGGCGGGAATCATTGCGGCCTGGGTGGCGCAATTGGCTACTCGGCGCGAAGCGCCGTCATGGGGTTGATACGTGTTGCGCGGCGTGCGGGGATCAGGCAGCCGGCCACGGCCGCACACATGAGCAGGATCGAAACGGCCACGAACGTCCCCGGGTCGTGCGCCCTGACGCCGAAGAGCTGTGTCTCGAGAAACCGGGCGAGGATAAATGCACCGAACAGCCCCAGCAGCACGCCGAGCGTGACGAGCTTCATCCCGTCGAACAACACCAGGCCCAGCAGCCGGTTTGGCGTGGCGCCGAGCGCCAGCCGCACGCCAAGCTCCTGCGTCCGCTCGGCCACCGAGTATGAAACGACCGCGTAGAGCCCGACGAGCGAGAGCAGCAGCGCCAGCGCAGCAAATGTGCCTGCGAGCGACATCGTGAAGCGCTGACGCGCCACCGCTTCGGAAACGACCGCTCGCATCGTGCGAATGCGGCCCGCGGGCTGATTCTCGTCGAGCTCGTGCACTGCCGCTCGCGCGACCGAAGCGTAACCCGATGGATCGTTCCTGGTCCGCAGGACCACAACCATCTGCAGCGTCGGCTCCACGCTCTGGTGGACGTAGACCTGCGGACGCAAGGTGCTGTCGAGAGCCGTATGACGGGTGTCGCCGACGATGCCGCCGATGACGAACCAGGGTGCGTTTTGCGTAAAGCTGGTCAGCTTGATACGGCGCCCCACGGGATTCTCGTTTGGAAAAAACGTCTCTGCCATCATCGTGTTGATCAGCAGAACTGGGGCTCGCCCTGGTGCAAGTTGCACGGGCAGCCGATCCCCGGCGACGTGTGGTATCCCCATGACGCGGAAGTAATCGGCCGTGACGACGCGAAAGTCCGCGATGATCTCCTGACCCGGGTTGGGCTGTGGACGTCCTTCGATTGTGACCTGCCGGAGATTCTCGGAACCTGCCAGCGGAACGCTCGAGGCTGCCGCAGCCGCATCGACGCCAGGAACTGCGGCAAGGCGGGTCACCAAACGATCGAAGAAATCCGCCCCGCGTGGTCCCGGGTACGCGCTGCGCGGCAGCGCCACCTCCATCGTCAGCACGCCATCCACCAGGAAGCCGGGATTGACACTCAACAACCGGACAAATGTCTGGATGAGCAGCGACGCGCCGATGAGCAGTACGGCAGCCAGCGCAACTTCGCCGACGACGAGAGCGTTGCGCGTTCGATGGGCGCGCCGGCTGCCCGCCGTGCCGCGCGCGCCTTCGCGCAGGCCATCCACCAGGTCAATGCGCGTCGAGTGAAGCGCCGGCACCGTTCCGAACACGGCACCGGTCACGATCGAGAGCAACCCAACGATCAGAATGACGCGCCAACCAATCGTGGCATCAGCCAGTGCCGGTAGATCAACCGGCAGTAACGCTTGCAGAGACTGCAGAGCCCACCATCCGATCAACAGCCCGACCGCACCGGCCGCAACCGACAACAGCAGGCTTTCGAGGAGAAGGTGGCGAACGATCTGGCGGCGCTCCGCGCCAAGCGCATACCGAACAGCAATCTCGCGCTGACGAGAGGCCGCCCGCACGAGCAGGAGGTTCGCAACGTTCGCGCAAGCGATGAGCAACAGGAATCCAACGGCAGTGAGCAATACGACGAGAGCCGTGCGAACGCCGCCGACGAGTTGCTCGCGCAAGGGCATGACGCGAACCGTCCAACCGGCGTTCGACGCGGGAAAGTCACGCGCAATGTCCGCCGCGATTACCGCGAGCTCGGATTCAGCCGCTTCCATCGTCACGCCGGTCCGCAACCGACCGACGAGTGCGAAGCTCTTGCCGCCGCGGTTCCGCTGCTGCTCCGGCGTCAGGACGTCCAGGCTCCAGATCTCCGGCGTCGGGGCGTAACCCAATCCAGTCGGCATCTCGCCGCCGGCCGGAAAGTGGAACCACGCTGGCATGACACCCACGATGGTCGCGGGGTCGCCATTGATCGCGATCGCCTTGCCGAGAACGTCAGCTCCTCCGTAGCGGCGCTGCCAGAGGCCATACCCGATGAGAATGACGCGTCCCTCGAGGCCGTCGCGCTCGGCGAAGCCACGACCGTGCAGCGGCTCCACACCGAGGGTCCGCAGAAAATTCCGGCTGACTCGCACGGCGCCAATTCGCTCCGGATCGCCGCCACCGGTCAGGTTGACGCGCTCGGCTCGCACTGACGCGAGATCTTCGAACGTCGTATTGCGGGTCACGAAGTCAGTGACGTCACCCGGCGAGGAAGGCAGTCGATCGAAGCCAATCCGTTGCTGAATTTCCGCGCTGTACTCCCACGGCATCACCAACCGATCCGGGTCGGCGAAGGGCAGGCGGCGCAGCAGCACCGAATCCACGACGCTGATGATCGCGGCGTTCGCCCCGATGCCAAGCGCGAGTGTGACGAGCGCAATGATTGTGAAGCCAGGACGGCGGACGAGCGAGCGAAGCGCGATCTTGAGATCCTGCATGTGGAGGAAGAAGGTGCCGCTGTCGACGCGGAAGGCCGCGTCGGCGTACACTTCACCCGCTGATCGAGTATACCGCGTGCGCTGACCGCACACTTGGAGGAGTAGATAGACCGATGCCGAAACTGACCGTCGAAGGGTTCGAACCAGTGGAAGTGGCCGATGGCAAGCGACTCGTACTTGCACTTGAAGAGGACGCCAAAGTAGACCAGTTGCACGCCTGCGGCGGTAACGCGCGCTGCACGACGTGCCGCGTCGAGTTCATCGAAGGCGAGCCCACGGCACGGACGGCCGCGGAACGCGACGTGCTCGCCGCGCGCGGCGTCACTGGCGTGCGTCTCTCTTGTCAGATTCTGTGCACCCACGACATGACCGTCCGCGCGATCTCGCGGCTGGCGGGCAGCGGCCGGCCCGATCCAGGCCCAACGCCGGCGCCGAATATCACGCCAGAACCGGTGTGGATTTCTTAAAGGTTAGCCTGCGTACAGCTCTTTGATGCGAGGAATGAGGTACTCGCGGAAGGCACTGTCGAAATCGTAGCGCGGCGCAAAGCTCCAATCGGCTTTCGCCGCGCTAGCGTCGACATCCGCCGGCCACGAGTCCACGATGCGTTGACGCTTTTCATCGACGTCCCACGCAATCGTCGCACCGGGGAACGCGCGGACGACAACGTCGCGAATCTCGGCGGCTGAAGGATTGAAGGCGGTCACGTTGTAGGCCGTGCGCGTCAACCGCTCGCGCGGCGCGGCTGCCAAGTTCAGCAGCGCCTCGACACCGTCGGGCATCGCCATGAAGGGGATCCGCGTGTCGGCGCGGACGAAGCAATCGTACGGCTCCCCGCGCGCCGCCGCATGCATCATCTCCGGCGCATAATCCGATGTCCCGCCAGACGGCATCGTCACCGCCGAGATCAAGCCCGGAAAACGGACGCAGCGAAAATCGACGCGTCCACTCGCCTGTTCAGCGGCGAGTTGCTTGTAGAACTGCGCGTAATAGCGGCCGAGTTGCTCGCAATACAGCTTGTTGCACCCGTACATTGTCGTTGGCCGCGCCCATTCGTCTTCCTTGACCTTGCCGGCGCGCATCTTGGTTTCAAGATTCGGCAGCCCGTAGGCGGCAATCGACGACGGATACATGAACACCACGGGGCGCCCGTGCGACTCCGCTTCGCGCTGCGCAAACTCGAGCAGGTTCAGCGTGCCCTCGACGTTCACCTTGTGGGCCGAGACGGGCGTGAACTCCGCGCGCGTCGAGAGCAACGCGGCGAGGTGGAAGACCAACTCGACCTGGAATTCGGCCAGCACGCGCTCGAGCACGCTGCGGTCCAGGATGGAACCGGTCAACTCGCGATCAACTTTTCCAGCAATTGACGGATCGAGACGGGCAACGTCGAGCGTGACGACCGCGCGTTGAGACTGGCCGGCGAGGCGCTCGATCAAGCCGTGACCAATCTCGCCGCCCGCACCAGTGATCAAGACAACGGGTTTTCGCACGTGCGAATTATACTGGACCAACTATGCGCTTCTGGCTTGCGGTCTTGATGATGTTGGCCATCTCGACGCCTTTCCAACAGCAGGGCGATTCGTTCGACTTCTCGCGGACGATGCGCGTTGACTACTTTCATACGGGGGGCCCGAAGGCGGGGGAAACGGTGTCGCTCGATCGCGTCGTCAATGACGGTCCATGGCCCGGAAGCCGCACGCAACTGATCGACTCGACGAACCTCGGCAAGTACTTCTTCGAGGTGCAGTCGAAGTCCGGAGCGACGCTCTATTCGCGCGGATTCGCGTCCGTGTACGGCGAGTGGGAAACCACTCCGGAAGTGAAAACCGCGCATCGCACGTTCCACGAGTCGCTTCGATTCCCGTGGCCCCGCCAACCGGTGCAGGTCACGCTCAAGAAGCGCCAGGCGGACAACAGTTTCGCAGCCGTATGGTCGACAACGGTGGATCCAAACTCGCGCTTCGTGAATGCCGCGCCTCCACCGCCGGCGGGAGGACGAACGTGGACGCTCTTCGAGAACGGACCGGCGGCGGAGAAAGTCGATCTGCTGATCATCAGCGAGGGCTACACCGAGAGCCAGCTTCCCAAGTTTCGCAAAGATGCCGAGCGGCTGGTCAACGCGCTCTTTGCCGAGGAGCCGTTCAAGAGCCGCAAGCAGTCGTTCAACGTTCGCGGTTTGAACCTGCCCTCGTCCCAGCCCGGCGTCAATCGTCCGAACGCGGGAGTGTTCCGGCGAACGCCGATCTCGGCCGAATACAACATCTTCGACTCGGAGCGGTACGTGCTCACGCTCGACAATCGAGCGCTGCGCGAGGCGGCGTCGGCCGCGCCCTACGAGTTCATCGAGATCCTCGTCAACGAGCAGACGTACGGCGGGGGCGGCATCTTCAACGATCAGGCGACCGCGTCAGTCGACAGCGCGTTTTCAGATTACGTCTTCGTGCACGAGTTCGGGCATCACTTCGCCGCGCTTGCAGACGAGTACTACACGTCTGATGTCGCCTACGAGACGGGTACTGCGCCAAAGCAGGAACCGTGGGAGCCGAACGTGACCGCGCTGGCGAATCCCGCCACGTTGAAGTGGCGCGATCTCGTGACGCCGGGCACGCCGCTGCCGACGCCGTGGGACAAGGAGGCGTTCGAGAAGCACAGCCGAGAGATCCAGGAGCGTCGCCGCGCGATTCGCAAGCGGAACGCGCCGGAGGCGGAGATGGACGCGCTCTTTCACGAGCAGCGCGAGTGGGAAGAACAGTTTCTGGCGGGAATGAAATTCTCGAAGGCGGTCGGCGCCTTTGAAGGTGCGTCGTACGAAGCGAAAGGTCTCTTTCGTCCGCAGGCCGACTGCATCATGTTCACACGCAACCGGGTCGGCTTCTGTCGCGTGTGTCAACGCGGCATCAGCCGGATTATCGATTTGTACTCTCGATAGCTACGAGACCATTGGTAGCGCCGTAATGATGGAGACGGCGATGGCGATCGCGGTCAGGACCAGGCACAACGCCGCCCCAACCAAGTGATCCATCCGCTCGGGCTTGAGCGGATCGAGCCACATCGAGGCGGCGTACCCGCCAAGAAAGCCCCCGGCGTGGGCGTAATTGTCCACGCCCGGCAAGATGAAGCCCATGACGAAGAGCGTCGTGGCATATCCCATCGCTTCGGTGCGAATCATCGAGCTGCCGCCGCGCCGGCCGTAGTACACGAGCGATCCCAGCAAGCCAAAGATCGACGCCGACGCTCCGACCGTGACGCCGGCACCACGCAGAAATGGAATCGGTATCCAGAACAAATAGTGCCCGGCCACGCTCGTGAGGATGAAGCCAACGGCTCCCGCAATCGTGTAGATGATGACCATCCGGCCGGGGCCGTAGATATCGGCCGTGGCGGGCCCCAGTTGCCGCACCCAGAGCATGTTGAACAGGATGTGCAGCACACCGCCGTGCAGCCACGACGCGCTCAGCACCGTCCACCATCGTCCGTACTCGAAAACCGGAATCGATCCCGACGCACCGAGCACGATCTGAATGACGGGATGCGGCGACAACATCGTCAGCGGGTTGCCAGAGCCCATGATGTTGCCGCCAACCCACGTCGTCAGCAGCAAGCTGACGACGTAAATCGCCGAGCAGCCGTAGACGACCAGCGAAACGAACCCGAGGTCGTTGCCGAACGCCCGCAGCATCGGGCCGAAGCCCCATAGCCCCGGGTTGCGCCGCCCACATGAATAGCACTTATCGTCGTTGACGCCGACGAGCGACCCGCACGACGCACACACCACAGAGCCCGTGGTTTGCCGCTTGAACATCCGTCAAAGCATATACGATTCCCATTTACCAATTGGGACCGGTCAGCGACTCACGACGAACGACAAACGACTAACGATAAACGACTTACGACTGACGACTAACGACTACTCGATCTCATGAGTACCGACCGCCCGAACCTAACCGGAGCGGGCAACCCCCGTCTAACCAATCGGATGCCGCAAACGGACGCAGCCACCGTCGCCCTGGCTCGCGACGGCAACAGCGAAGCTTTTCGGGCGCTCGTCGAGCGACACAGCCGGGCTGTCTACCGGCTGGCGCACCGCATGACGGGGAACCCATCGGACGCGGAGGACGTGGTGCAGGAAACATTTCTCAAGGCTTACCGGCAATTGGGCCGGTTCGAGTCACGCGCGAACTTCGGCACGTGGCTGCATCGGATCGCGGTCAATTGCTCGATCGACCTGATTCGATCGCGGCCGCATCGCGAGGCGGCGCACGACGCCGCTGACCTCGAGGAGATCGGTACGCCGGGCACACAGGACACCACGCAGCGAACACCGGAGCGTTTGATGTTGAGCACCGAAGTCCAGGATCGAATCACCGAAGCCATGAGCACGCTGAGCCAACGCGAGCGCGCCGCGTTTGTGCTGCGCCACTTCGAGGGTCACTCGATCGACGATATCAGCCGCTCGCTGGGCTTGAAGGCGAATGCCACGAAGCACAGCATCTTTCGCGCGGTGCGCAAGATGAGAGCGGCGCTGGAACCCTTCGTGGCCTCTGAGTAGGAACGGACAGCGGATAGCGGATAGCGACACTATGAAGAACCATCTCACGGAAGACGACCTCATCCTGCACTACTACGGCGAGCTGGCCGGTCACGACGAGGCCATCGTTGCGGCGCATCTCGGTGCGTGCAAAGACTGCCAGAAGGACTTTCGGCAGCTGCAGCGCGTGCTCGCGGCGGTAGATGAGAGCGCGTTTGCCGGACCGGAATTGCCGGAGCACTTCGAGCGGACCGTGTGGGCGCGGCTCGAGCCGAACCTGCGGCGCGATCGCAGCGGGTGGCTCTCGTGGTTCGTGTTTTCACCTGGACGCCTGGCCTGGGTCTCGCTCGTGCTCGTGCTGGTCACAGCAGCGTTCGTGGCCGGCCGGCTCTCGCCGCGCACTGGCACTCCCGACGCCGGAGCCGGAGCCGACCCGACAACCGCACAGATTCGCGAACGCATCCTGCTCATCAATGTCAGCGACCACCTCGAGCAGTCACAGATGGTCCTCATCGAGCTGCTGAGCGGTGATGACCAACAGCCAATCAGCTTTGCCGGGGAACGGACCCGCGCCGGAGAGCTCGTCGCCGCGAATCGCCTCTACCGGTTGGCCGCGACAGCGCCCGCTGATGCAGGGATCGCGAGCCTGCTCGACGATCTCGAGCCGGTACTCATTGACATCGCGGCCAGCCCCGAGAACGTCTCGTCGCAGGAACTCGATGAGCTGCGGCGCCGGATTGAATCGAAGAGCCTGTTGTTCAAAGTGCGTGTGGTCTCGCAAGACGTGCGGCAACGGCAGCGAACATCTGTTCGGGAGCGAGCGGGCCAGCGCTCGTCCCTATAGGAGCTAGAGGGATTCTTGCCATGATGACGATCAGATATGCGATGTGTGTTGTGGGAGCGCTGGCCTTGGCCAGCCCGGTCGCCGCGCAGGTGAGCGGCAACGTACCCGGTGGAGTCGAGGCTGGCGTCCCCGGGGGCGTCGGCGGAGGTGTTCCGGGTGCCGGGGGTGTTCCGGGTGCCGGGGGTGTTCCTGGTGCCGGGGGTGTTCCTGGTGGGTCCGGAGCCGCTCCTGGCGTAATGGTCGCGTGGAACGAGCAGGATGCGGCCCGCCAGGACCGCGAGCGCGAACTCGCGGAACGCGAGGCTCAGCGCGCGAGGTCTGAGCGCGAACGCGAGAACAGCTTGTACGAGCAGGCCAGCAACGCGCTCTATGAGGGCCGCTACGATCGCGCGGTCACGAACTTCAGCCGGCTCGCTGACCTCAAAAGCTCGCGTGCTGATGCGGCGCTCTATTGGAAGTCCTACGCGCAGAATCGCCTCGGGCAGCGCGCCGAGGCGCTCGCCACCATCGCGGAGCTCACCAAGGGGTATCCGACCAGCCAGTACTCGAAGCAGGCGCGGGCGCTCGAGGTCGAGGTGCGCGCTCAGGCCGGACAACCCGTGCGGCCGGACGCGCAAGCGGACGAAGAGCTCAAACTGATCGCGATCAACGCCCTCGCTCAGAGCAACGACCCGCAAGCGCTGCCGCTGCTCGAGAACATCTTGAATGGAAATGCATCGCCGCGCGTCAAGAGCCAGGCGCTGTTCGTGCTGGCTCAGCTCAATAACCCGAAAGCGCGCGAGATCCTCCGCAACGTCGCGAAGGGCAGCACGATTCCCGAACTTCAGGCCCGCGCGATTCAGTACCTGGGCGTACATGGCGGCGCGGAGAACCGCGCCATGCTCGCGGAGATTTACGCCTCGTCGAACGACGTCGACGTCAAGCGGCGGATCCTTCGCGCGTTCATGACGGCCGGCGATCGCGATCGCATCTTTGCCGCGGCGCAGAACGAGAAGACGCCTGAGCTGCGCCTCGAAGCGGTGCGCCAGCTTGGCAACATGGGCGCCAGCGAGATGCTCTGGCAGATGTACCAGAAGGAAACGTCGCCTGACGTCAAACGGCAAATCATCTCCGCGCTGCAGGTCAGCGGCAACGCGACGCGGATGATCGAGCTCGCCAAGACGGAAAAGGATCCCGATCTCCGCCGCGCCGCGATCCGCAACCTCGGCGTGATGGGTTCGAAGGCCGCCGGCGACACCCTGGTCGAGTTGTATAACAGCGAAACCGATGCGGCCAACCGCCGCACGATCATCAACGCGCTCCACTCCCAGAACAACGCCACGGCGCTCGTCGCGCTGGCCCGGAAGGAGCAGGATCTGGCGATGAAGAAGGAAATCGTGCAGCGGCTCGCCAACATGGGCGACAACAAGGTTGCTCGCGACTACATGCTGGAGCTTCTGAAGTAGGAGGGCACGCGCATGCTTACTCCCTCTCGCACGATCGGCTCGGTACTGGCCCTGGCCGTCTCGGCGGCAGTTGCGGTCGTCGCCCAGCAGCCCCGGATCGCAAACGGCAAGATCGCGGTGCAGCCAGCGGGCGCCGTCGCGCAGACCTTCCGCTCGCTGGTTGCCGCCGAAAGCGACGTCGTCTGGATTGGTTACACCGTGCCGGTCGTCGACGGCGAGCGCATGATGTGCTGTTTCGGCGGTGACACGACCTGGTCGAATAGTGGTGTCGTGATCTCGCAAGGCGGCACCTGCTGCAGGGCATGCCGCCTCGAGCCGCCCGCCGACGGCAACTCGATGGCGCGGCGCGGCACGACGAGCGGTAGTGCGCCCGGTATCGTTCGCCTCAGCGGATCGGAACGGATGGTCGTGCTCTATCGCGTTGCGCAGAAAGCGGTCGAGCGCGTCCGAATCTTCTCGGAAGACTGCGAGCTCGATGCAGGTGGACGACGGGTCGTGTGGCTCGAGAACGTCCGGCCGGCCGACAGCATTGCGCTGCTCGAGTCGCTCACGGCCGTCGAGCCGCGGACCGATCGCATGATGGACGGCGTGATTTCAGCGATCGCGATGCATGGTGATCCCGCGGCGGATGCGTCGCTCGATCGCCTCGTTCACGTCAGCCAACCCGAGTCGCAGCGCCGCAAGGTGACGTTCTGGCTTGGCAACACGCGCGGTGCGCACGGGCTCGCGACGCTCAAGCGAGTCCTCGCCGAGGATCCGAGTCCAGAGGTCCAGAAAGGCGCCGTGTTCGGGGTGTCGCAAAGTCATGAGCCGGGCACCTTCGACATGCTCTCAAGCCTTGCACGGAGCGATACCAGGCCGCGTGTTCGAAGCGAGGCCGTCTTCTGGCTGGCCCAACGCGACGACGCGCGAGCCTCGGGCGTCATCCTCGAAGCGCTCGAAAAAGATGATTCGGCGGAAGTTCGCAAGAAGGCCGTCTTCGCGCTGAGTCAGCTGAAGGAGAACGCCGGCGTCGACGCGCTGCTCCGCGTCGCCAAGACGTCGGCGGATCCGAACGTGCGCGGCGAGGCGATTTTCTGGCTGGGACAGAAGGCCGGCGCGAAAGTGGCAGCGGCAATCACGCAGGCGATCGAACAGGATCCAGAGACGGAAGTGAAGAAGCGCGCGGTCTTTGCGCTCAGTCAGATGCCAAAGGACGAGGGCGTGCCGCTCCTCATCAACGTCGCACGCACGCACCCGAATCCTGCCGTCAAGAAACAGGCAATGTTCTGGCTGGGACAGTCAAAGGATCCGCGCGCGATCGCGTTCTTCGCCGAGATTCTGAAGTAATCGTCCGGATCCCGGATCCCGGACCCCGGATCCCGAGCCCCGAGTTAGTGCACCCCGTGGCTCATCTGGAGTGATGAAGGATCGGCGCCGAGCCGACGGATCGCGGTTTCCCACATCTCGGCCGGCGCCACGTCGAACAGCAGGTCGATGTCGACGGCGCCAATAAGCCACGCGGACTGAGCCAGCTCCTCATCGAGCTGGCCGGGCCCCCACCCAGCGTAACCGGCCAGCACGCGTGCTCGCGGTGCCGGCGTCGTGCTGAGGACATGGCGCAGCAGCACGGGCGACGTCGATAGGTACACGCCGTCGCA